>Ga0302195_10000086_pt1 | contig 66523 bp, 50 predicted proteins | sample II_Bog_N1_2_FD_198778 | JGI IMG/M metagenome (GOLD analysis project Ga0302195, IMG submission 198778) | Peat permafrost microbial communities from Stordalen Mire near Abisko, Sweden - II_Bog_N1_2 | ecosystem: Environmental > Terrestrial > Soil > Wetlands > Peat | place: Sweden: Abisko...
ACCTTCGAGCTTGCCGGAGCCGATTTCCTTTCCGGCGGCGTCGGTGATGGTGGCGCGGATGGATTTGGGGCCCGAGGTCCTGACCCAGGCGGAGAAGCGGTATGCGGCGCCTTCATGGATTCCCATGCCGCGATAGCCGCCGTTGGTGAGGCCGAGGCCGGGGGCGTAGTCCTTGACGCGCAGGTAGTGGGGATTGCCGGCGTTGAGCGGGTCTTCGCTATGGACGGCGATTTCGCCTTTTGGGGCGGCAATGCCTCCGGAGTCGATTGCTAGCGCTTCTTTCCAACCGGCGAGGGGCTGGTTGAACTCGAAGGAGCGGTTCTTTACCAGTTCTGGGTAGAGGCCGCCGTCCGCGCCGAAGTTGATGTCTTCAAAGAAGATGCCGAACATCTGGGGGGAGATGGCGGCTCCAGGGTGAGCGGCATCGACGGCGATGATGGTGGGAGGTTGCTGTGAGTAAAGGTTTACTGGGAGGGTAGCGAGGGCGAGGGTAGCGAGGAGGAGTTTGGTGTTCATAAGGGTCGAGGGGAATTCTACAGCGTGGCGGGACAGCGAGCCAATCGTTATGTTGCGGGGCTGACTAAGTCGGCTTTCGTGAATTAGTCGGCTATTGTGACCCTTTTTGATCGCCCATCGAAGGTGATCGTCCAATTCCGCAGAATATCCCTGCCAATCAGAATTGCATAATGACGTTCTTGAACAAAATCTGCCGAAACAAGTCGAATCGGGTCAAACGGCCGAAGATTCGTGCCCGGAAAACTAATTGCTCCGGCGTACTCCCCGCATTTGTGCAAGGAACCCAAGACCCTTATCTCTGTTTCACCGGTTTGCATGAGCTTGCAATATTTGGCGAAGGTCTTGCTGATCACAGTGACTCCAGCACCTGTATCCAAGAGCGCCTTCATTTTGACAGGCTCAGGGTATTCAAGCCCGAAAGCGCGCCCAGCCTCGATAACTTCACGGGAATTCTCTACTCTGACGTCAATGCATGGACCTGGATCGCTATCGGCCCAGGCTACGTAGTTGCGTTGTGGGCCTCGGGTTCCCGGGCCAGGCGGTTCAACTGGCGCGCCAGCGTTTGCAGGTGCGGTTGCCCGATCTGAAAACGCGGGTTTTGGACCCAGCGGCGGCGGTTGAATCCATTCGCGGTGTATGGCACGGAGTAGCTTTACGTATTCGGTCTGAGAATATGGATCATTTCGGAGGTCCACGCCGTTTATCGACCGTAAGTAGATCGGGAGAGATGAGTTCCAATCCTCGCAGCGTAACACAGGAATGAATTTAGGAGTTTGGAACCGCGACGCCAGGGCGCTAGTAATAACCATCGACTCGTATCCGACCCCGCCATCGCGGCTGTTCGCTTTCTCCGCGTATGTTGGGGTGCAAACGACGATTACGAAGTCGCTGCTTTCGATACCCTGCTCCATGAAATAAGGCTGCACGATTCCCGGAATCAAGTGCCACTGGTCGAAGATGACTTCAACTCCGCTTTCCCCTTGAAGCCTCTCAGCGAGGTTAATGACCCAATTTGTGTGGGAAGGGCTCTCCCAGGCATAGGATAGAAACGCCCGAGGGGGACGACTCTTGGATTTGTCCGCCAGCCCCGGCGCAATGGGTACAGGTCGGGAAAGAGGTTCCCAACGCTGTTGAGGGTCGCTCATACCAGGTATACGGGCTCAGTTATCCATACCATCTTTACAAGAAAGGGTCGGTTGACACCGAATTTCTTCAGGCCGACCCTGAGGGCTTCGGCGTATGTGCCGAAGAATCCCTCTGCAATGATTCCGTCTTGAATCACGACAAATTCGCCCGGGTGGGAGAGCGACCACTCTTGACGGTGTCGTTCAAATGTCTGCAACTCTTCGGAAAATTGGGCCGTTTGCGCCACGGTAGCCTCCCTCTAAGATCCTACTCCGAATTGTTTTCGAGCTGTCTATGTCTAGTTCAAATCTGAATTCGCTCGGTTTTGTCTAATATCTTAGACAATTTAATATATTAGACAGTCGACAAAATGTCAAATAGGATCGACCTATGGCTCGCACTGCGATAAATCGGGAGTTCATGTTGGAGGTCTCGCATCAGTTGCGCGAAGCTTTGCGCCGGCGGGATGACTTAGCCCGCAAGGCTGGCAAGCGGTATACACGCTCGGATGCGGCGGATGAGCTGAATGTTTCTAGATCGTCGTTGCAGTTCTATTTGGCAGGAAACCACATGCCTTCGACAGATGTGCTCCGCAGGGCAATGGAGCTATGGGGAATCGAGCTCACATATCGGGGAAGGAAGCTTGCCGTTGTTGACCTTCAAACCCCACTCCAATTGAAACAGCCAATACCTTCTCAGCCTGTCCAGCTTTCTCTTTGGGAGTCAATCAAGGGGCTTGAGAATAGCGCGCTATCTGTAATGGTAGAGAGAAAGAGCCCTCAGTCGATCACCCTTCAGGTGGAAATAGGGTTCAGGGCTGGGTAGACGTTGGACAGTTGTTGTCTAAGACTTTAGACAAAACAGCCCAGCAAAAATGCTGGGCTGTTTTGGGATTTGATTTTCGCTGATGGTCAGATGCGCATGGGCATTAGGACGTAGCGATAGCGGTATTCGGCGTCGGGGTCCTCGGGGCGCATCTGGCCGGCGCTCTGGGAGTCTTTGAACTCGAGACGGACTTCGCCTTCGTTGTTCAGCGCTTTGAGGAAGTCGAGGATGTAGATGGAGTTGAAGCCGACCATGATGGGGTCGCTGGCGTAGGGCGTGTCGATGGTGTCTTCCGACTCGCCGGACTCAGTGGAGCTGGAGCTGATTTTGAGCTCGTTGCCTTCAAGGCGGAGCTTGATGGCGCCGGAACGCTCGTCGGCGAACTGGGCTACGCGCTGGATGGCGGCGGATAGCTCGCTGGAGCGCACGACGGCGAACTTGGTGTTGTCGCGCGGCATGACGGCTTCAAAATTTGGGAACTGGCCGGAGAGCTTGCGGGTGCTGAGGGTGCGATGGCCGACGCGGAAGAAGAGTGTGTGTTCGTCGTCGGCGAATTCGATCTTTTCGGCTTCGGTGTTGTTGAGCAGCTGTTGCAGTTCCTGGAGTGCCTTGCGGGGGATGAGGACGCGCTTTTCGCCGCTGATGCCTTCAAGGACTTCGTTGGGCTTTTCGACGTAGGAGAGGCGGTGGCCGTCGGTGGCGACCATGGCCAGCGACTCGGCCTTGATGACGAGGAGGGCACCGTTGAGCGTATAGCGCGACTCTTCGTTCGAGATAGCGAAGATGGTGCGGTTGATGAGGGTCTTGAGGGCCACGGTGGAGATGGTGGTGGCGGCCATGGTGGGGAACTCAGGCACCTGGGGATAATTGGCGCGAGCCATGCCGACCATCTTGGTGTTGGAGCGGCCAGAGCGGATCTGCACCCAGTGGTTTTCAAGAAGCTTGATGGAGATATCGCCATCGGGCAGCAGCTTGATGTAGTCGTAGAGCTTGCGTGCGGGGATGGTGCAGGAGCCGGGCTTTTTGACTTTGACGGCGGCGCTGGTGCGGATGGCCTGGTCGAGATCGGTGGCGGTGATGGTGAGGCGATCGCCATCGGCTTCAATGAGGAAGTTGGACAGAATGGGAATGGTGGTCTTGCGCTCGACCACGCTTTGCGTCGCGGTGAGTTCCTTGACCAGTTCCTGGCGGCTAACGGTAATTTCCATCGCTGACCCCTGTACTGCTGGCTTCTCCACTTCTGTTTCGACGATCGGCATAGACGCACCCTCAGCGCGAGAAACAGAATCCGGCGCTGGCCACACAATACAACAAGATTGCGGCTGAGCGGAAGGGCGAGTCTCGCGTTCTTATTTGATTGTATTCATCTTCTGGTCTGCTGTGGGGGTGGAAAAGGTGTCTGATTTCTGAATTCCGAGGCCTCGACTTGCGAACGGGATGGGATGGTTTGGGCGGATCGGGAATGGATTTTGGGTAGAGGGGCGGCGACGCGGCGGTGAGGTTGAAGTTGGAACCGGGTGTGGGCGCGGGGCGGGGGGTGGAAAAGGGTAGGTAGATAAAAGAAAAGCTAGTAACACCCGTAGTTGTGGCAGGAAAAGTGGAAAACCTTCCGATGAGATTGAAGCGTAGGGATTTGAGGGGATGGCGGGTTTTCTAAAACAGGGCTGTGCAATTGAGGATGATTGGATAAGTGGACGGAAGGCAGTTGAAAGAGACCCCAGTTTCCCACGTCTCCCACAGGGTGCTTGTAAACCCCTGTGCAAAGTTGGATCATTGTGTGAAAAGCGAGTCCAAAGGCGCGTGGGCCAAGGGTTTTGAGCGGCCGTGGGTTGCACAGGGAGGGCGGGATCGAGCTTATTTGGCCGAGGGCGGAACGAGGCGGCAAAGCTTCCCATTCCAGCACAGCGGTTGGGTGGGGGGTGCGCATGGACACGTGGATTGTTCTGGATTTCTCCTAAACTTTTAAACAAGAACCTTGAACTTTCAATGAAGAAGTTTGAGCGAAGAAGGAGCTGTGGCGATGAGCATCGATATTGGACGCCTGGAAGACCAGCTCCTGAATATGTCGGCGGAGGGTGCGCCGGGCAGGGAGTTTTGCGAGGCGATATCGGAGTTGGCGGGGACAGGGCGCTTTGAACAGTTGCGCGATGTGTTGCCGGGGATTGTGTACGACGAGCTTTGGGCGCGCTACCGGCAAGATCCTGCGGCATTTGTGGCGGGCTGGCGGAAGATGGCTCAGGAGATGCGGCAGGGGTTTATTCAGCATGCTCGACAACGGTTGACGTCGCTGACGCGTTTGCAGCAGGCGAACGAGGTCGCGGCGACTCCGGCGTGGCAGGAGATTCAACGGGCGCTGGACGGGCAGCAGAATGACCTGCTTCGTGCGGCGATTGCGATTGAGCTGCTGGAGATGGTGGAGCCGGCGCTGTTTCGAGCGACGCAACTGCGGGAGTGCGTGGTTGCCTCGGCGAGTTCAGAGGATGCGGACCGCTATCTGGATGAGGCTACGCGGTGCTATTTCTATGGCCTGTTTACGGCGTGTGCGGTGATGTGCCGGTCAGTGCTGGAAGAGGCGATCAAGCAGAAGCTGCCCGCGGCCTTGACCAGGCTTGTGCGTACGCGTTACCGGAATACGGCGACGCTGGGCAACCTGCTGCACGAGGTGAATAACAACCTGCAGATGACTGGGATTGACGGGGATTTTCCGCGGATCGCCAACCAGGTGAATGACGCGGGAAAGAAGGCGGTGCACCAGGGGTTGCTTTCAGAGGATGAGGCGCGGCTGTGCCTGCAAAATGCGCGGCAGGCGCTGGAATTGCTGCTGCGCGGGTGAGTCCGCCGCATGGCCGGCTGCCGATTCCGGGATGCGGCCTTCTATACTGGAATGTCCATGTCTTACGCAGCAGCTCTCGATCAACTCAATGCGATGGTTCCCGAGCTCTACCAGAGCGGCGGGCAGCCTCGGCGCAAGTTCTCCCTTGAGGAGATACGGGTGCTGCTGGCTGGGTTGGGCGATCCGCATCGGCGGTTCCCCTCGGTTCTGATTGCCGGGACCAACGGCAAGGGCTCGACAGCGGCGACGCTGGCTTCGATTTTGGCAGCAAGCGGGGTGCGCACTGGGCTTTATACCTCTCCGCATCTGGCGCGGGTGAACGAACGCATCCGGCTCGACCGGGTGGAGATTGAAGACGATGCCTTTGCCGCGCTCTATTTTCGGGTTCACGATACGGCGCAGCAACTGCTGCTGGAAGGGCAGCTTCCGCAGCTTCCCAGCTTTTTTGAGGTGCTGACCGCGCAGGCTTTGCTCTACTTTGCTGAGGCGGGGGTGGAGATTGCCGTTCTGGAAGTAGGGATGGGCGGGCGGCTGGACGCTACGAATATTGTGGACCCGCTGGTATCGGTGGTGTCGGACATCTCGCTCGACCATACGGAGTGGCTGGGGTCAACCATTGGGGCCATCACGCGCGAGAAAGCGGGGATTCTGCGTCGCAATGGGGTTTTGGTGACCCTGCCGCAGCATCCGGAAGCGAACCAGGTATTGGGCGAAGTGGCTTTAGAGCTGGGCATACGGGGAGTGAGCGCTGCCGAGTATATGCCGGGAATTGGAGCGGGAAGCGGCGGGCCTTACACGGTTGAGGCTCTCGGAGAATCGGTAGTGGTGGATTCACCGCTGGTGGGCGCGCACCAGCATCGCAACCTGGCCCTGGCGATGGCCGCGGCTGTGGAGTTGGGCACGCATCACGGATTCCCGATTACGCCGGGAGCATTGGAAGACGGCATTCGGGAGACGCGTTGGCCGGCACGGCTGGAGCGCATTCAGGCTGGTGGGCGGGAGTGGATTCTGGATGTGGCGCACAATCCCGCCGGGGCTTGGGCTTTGCGCGCCGGGTTGAGTGCCGTTTTGGCGGACGAGACGAAGCCGCGGATTCTTATTTTCAGCTGCTTACGCGACAAACCGATCGCGGAGATGGCACAGATTCTGTTTCCGCTCTTCGATGAGGTGATTGTTGCGCCCATTCATTCTTCGCGTGCGGCTGATCCCAGGGAGCTGCTGGCGGCGGCGATGGCTACGGGGACTGCGGGAATGGAGGCTGAATCTGTGAGCCAGGCGTTGCAGATGGCGGCGAGGGAAGCAAAGGGCGGAACGATTGTGGTTTCAGGGTCGGTTTACCTGGTGGGTGAGGCGCGGTCGCTGCTGCTGCTGCCTGGCGGATTTATGGAGGATGGTGTGACTCAATGAGTACACGTCCCAATCCATTGCCGCGGCTGCATCGCTGGCGTACCAACGTGTTGCACATCCCATTGATGACGCTTGCGACAATTGTGTGCGGCACCATTTCGCTGCTGGTCTCGCTGGTGGACAAGTATGGGCGGGCGCAACACCGAATCGCACGGTTCTGGGCACGCAGCGCAATATTTTTCGCTGGATGTTCGCTTAAGGTGTGTGGAGTAGAGAACCTCACCAGGCATCCTGTGGCTGTATATGCTTCAAATCACACATCTTATATGGATACGCCGGTCATTTTCGGTGCGCTGCCCTTCCAGTTTCGCATTTTAGCGAAGAAGGAATTGTGGCCTATCGCATTCATTGGATGGTACTTAGATCGATCTGGACAGATCCCGATCGACACTCGGAACCCGCGGGCTACGCTCTCAAGCCTGGGGATGGGCGTGAAGGCTTTGCGGTCCGGGATGCCCCTGTTTGTGTTTCCTGAGGGTGGCCGGACCCCGAATGGGGAGTTGCAGAACTTTCTTTCGGGGGCGGCGTATTTGGCGATCAGGGCGCAGGTGCCACTGGTGCCGATTGCGCTGAGCGGGGTGTACGACCTGCTGCCGATTCATACGCGACACCTGTTTCCAGGCGAGCTGCGGCTGACCGCCGGTGAGGCGATTGACACCACTGGAATGACGGTTCGGCAGACCGAAGAGCTGACAGAAAGGCTGAAGGCCGCGATTCAAGCTTTGTCAGGACAGGCGGTGGCAGCGTGCACCGAGACGGAAGTTTCGCTCGCTTAACGCGGATTGTTGCGTGAGCAGGTGCTTGTGGTTGAGATGGGACTTCCGCATTGCATTGCTGGGGCTTACACTGTTTTCTGCATGTCAGTCCATATTGCCATCCCCGAGCCCACCAGCAGCGATTCCGCATATAATCAGCGATCCTTGCCGCCGTATCTAGCCGCCCTTCACTCGGCTGGGGTCACCGCTGTTCTTGTACCCCTGCATGAGCGTCAGGACCGCGTAGCCCGCTTGCTGCTGGGGGTGCAGGGAATCCTGCTGCCTGGGAGCGGTTTTGACGTTGATCCGGAGCGCTATGGCGAGGAGAGGATTGCCGAATGTGGGGAGGCTGACCCTGGTCGAACCGCGGTTGACGAGTTGCTGCTTCAGGATGCCTTCAACCTGCATAAGCCGATTCTGGCTATCTGCCACGGGGCGCAGACGCTGAATGTCTGGTGCAATGGGACGCTGGTGCAGGACCTTCGAACGTCGGTGAATCACAGCCCGGGGCGGAGCGTTGTGGAGGCGCATCCGGCTCGGATTACGGCTGGTTCGCGGCTGGCGCGGCTTTTGGCGCCGGGTGCGCGGCTTGAGTCGCAAGTGAACTCCAGCCACCACCAGGCAGTGAAGAAGGTTGGCGACAATCTGCTGGTGAGCGCTATTTCTCCGGAAGACGATGTGATTGAGGCGGTTGAGTTGGATTCCGCGTCGCACTTTGTGGTTGGGGTCCAGTGGCATCCAGAGCGGACATACACGCAGAGTGCATTTTCGCGGGCAATCTTCTCAGCGTTTGCGCAGGCAGCGACAGTGTGGCAGCCGCGTGCGATTGAGGTTTCGGTGGGGCCGGCATGAGCGCGGACCCCATGGCCTGCGCATGGGTGGGGGATACTCAAGGTTGCGGCCGTGGGTGATAGTTCCGAGGCAATTGGTGTGCGGCTGAAGGAGAAACTGGCCGATGCGGGGCTGGATCGCCTGGATTCGGCTGTTGCGACGCGTTTCGGGGACTATTGCACGCTGCTTTTGCGGTGGAATGCGCGAACAAACCTAACAGCGGTGCGGGACGAGGACGGGATTCTTGCGCGCCATTTTGTTGAGTCGATTGCCTGTGCGCGGGCTTTACCGCCGGGAATTGCCTCCCTGCTCGATTTCGGCTCCGGCGCGGGGTTCCCTGGGATTCCGATCGCACTTTGCAGGCCAGAGATTGCGGTGACGCTTGCGGAGTCGCAGGGAAAGAAGGCTGCGTTTCTTCGGGAAGCGGTGCGCACTCTTGGTTTGTCCTCGATGGTTCACTCCGGGCGGGCGGAAACGCTGGCTACGCGGTTCGATTGCGTGACATTGCGAGCGGTGGACCGGATGGGCGAGGCGGCGAGAACTGCTTCGGGGCTTATATCCCCTGGCGGGTTCCTGGTTTTGTTGACTACGGAAGCTGAGTTGGAGGAGTTGAAATCCTCATTGGGGGCGCAATTGACCTGGGGTGATCCGCGGCAGCTTGAGGGGAGCCGGCGGGGCGTGGTCGCTGTTGCGCGGGTTGGCAACGCCGGTTGAGGCTCAATTCTCGAGTTTGATGGTGGCGAGTTTCTGGATTGCCGCGAGGTCCATTTCTTTTCTCACGATAAGGCGAACGCCGGTTCCTTCGGCGTAGCGAGGCGCCTCGTCGATAGCTTGTGTGATCGGCTTAGGGAGATTGGCTTCATGGGCCGCAGTCACGGCTCTTGTACCGAGGACGAAGGAAGCGCGGAAGCAGCCTTCGCAGGGGCCCAGGTAGATAATCGTCCGCTTCTTTAATTTGAGACGGAGTGCCCAGCCATATTTAGGGGAGATTGAACTCCACTCCTGTTCGTTGACGTTTTTCTCGGTTGCCAGCCAATGGATGAGTTCCTGCCAGAGGGGCGCAGTCGGTCCGAGGGCTGAGGCGATTTCTGTGGCGGATGGCTGCTTGGCGCAGCCGATGAAGGCGTTTGGAGGTTCCATAATTCCCCTTATTAAGATAACCGGTGAATTGTAAGCGCGATTTCGTGAGTTGGCGGTGATTCGATGGGAATTCTGGGAGGGGTGTGAGGCGCTTAGATGTTCCACGTGGAACAATTCTGGAAGGACTCTTGAATGGGAATGTTCCACGTGGAACAAATCAGGCCTCCATTCAAATCTGGGTCGGCTTCAACACGGGAGAGCGGTTAAAAAACAATTGATTCTGCGAGTAAAACCACAGACGTTTTCCACCGATCGCTAGTTTTGGCTGCTCTGCTGTGGCCGGAGCAGACGTCCTGGGCAAGCCCTTTCTCCTCAGTTGCTTCCATGTCATGCGGCTGACGGGGCTCTGGGCGCTTTCCACAGGTTGGGCCCGTTCTCCACAACGCAAGTCGCTACCCTGATTGCATGCTTCCCTATACCCTTGTCTTCCATGGGTAAGATTCTCGGCGTTGTGAACCAAAAGGGCGGAGTCGGCAAAACTACCACGGCGATCAACCTTGCCGCCTGCCTCGCAATCGAAGGCCTCAAAGTCCTGCTCGTCGACTGCGATCCCCAGGCGAACGCCTCTTCTGGGCTCGGTCTCCATCGCGACGATAACCGGCACTCTATTTATGACGTGCTTGTCGGGGATTCCCCGGCTGACCAGGTTATTCTGCCGACTGAAATCGGAAACCTGTGGCTGCTGCCGGGTTCCAAGAACCTGACGGGAGCCAATATCGAACTGGCCGGCGCTACCGACCGCGCACTGCGGCTGCGGCAGGCTTTGGCCCCGGTGCAGCCGCGCTTCGACCTGGTTATTCTGGATTGCCCGCCGGCGCTGGATCTGCTGACTCTTAATGTGCTTGGCGCGGCGGATACGTTGATCGTCCCGATGCAGGCCGAGTACTTTGCCCTGGAAGGCATTACCGAACTGATTTCAACTCTGGAGCGGGTGCGTGCTTCTGTGAATCCTGATGTCACGATTGAGGGCGTGCTGCTGACCATGTATGACGATCGCACCAATCTGGCGCAGCAGGTGACGGATACGCTTCGGGAATACTTCCGCGACCGCCTGTTCCGGACCGTGATTCCGCGGAATGTGCGCCTGGCAGAGGCACCGAGCCACGGCAAGCCGGTGGCGCTTTACGACCCGCGATCGCGCGGAACGGAAGCCTATTTCGAACTGGCGGGAGAGTACCTGGCGCGGAATAACATCGAAAGCCCACGGAGTTTGGAGCGCAAAGCGGCTGCGCTGGCTGCGCCACCCGCGCCGCCCAAGACGGGCCACAAGGTGCGCTTTTGGCCCTACTCCTGACCGAGCGCAAAGGCGCCGGTTCGCAGGAATTCCGCAATTCAAGATTTGTACCCCGTCGCTGGGTTTCCGGCTGACTTTGATGCAAGCTCCCGGGATGTTTCGGGATTAAAGGACTTTGAGCCATGACATTCGCTCCACTTGATAGCAAACGACGTGCACTGGGCAAAGGCCTGGACTCACTGCTGCCGCGTGTGCAGGCTCCGGTAGCCGCGCCGGCCGATGCGGAAGGCGGCAAGCCCCGCGAGATTCCGCTGGATCAGATTGACCGCAACCCGTTCCAAACGCGCACGCAAGTCAACGAGGAGCAGTTGACGGAACTTGCTGCTTCGATTGTGGCCAACGGGGTGGTGCAACCGATCCTGGTGCGGCCGTTGGCTTCGGGGCGATTCCAGTTGATTGCCGGCGAGCGGCGCTGGCGGGCTTCGCACCTGGCGGGAAAGACGACCATCCCGGCAATTCTGCGGCAGGTGAGCGACGAGCAGGCGATGGAGATCACCATTGTCGAGAACCTGCAGCGCGCCGACCTGAACCCGATGGAGCAGGCACGGGCTTTTGAGCGGCTTTCTCGCGAGTTCCACATGACCCAGGAGCAGATGGCGACGCGCACCGGGAAGGATCGTGCATCGGTGGCGAATTTCCTCCGCCTGCTGCGTTTGCCGGGAACAGTGCAGGCCAAAGTGGAGTCGGGGGATTTGAGCTTTGGGCACGCACGCACACTGCTGGCGTTTGAGCATGCGGAGGACATCGAAAAAGCAGCGCAGCGTGTGATTGGACTTTCGCTATCTGTTCGCCAGACAGAGACGTATGTGCAAGGGTTGCTGCATCCAGAGAATGCGAAGAAGAAGGAACCGAAGCCGGAGCCGCCGGTTGATCCCAATGTGCGGGCTGTGCAGGAACGGCTGCAGCGCTCCCTGGGGCTGAAGGTCAGCATCGAAGACCATAGAGGCCGGGGCAGAGTGATTATTGAGTACGGGAAGCTGGAGGATTTTGATGCGCTGCTGGAGCAATTGGCGGGGGAGTAGGCGAGACTGCTGCCGAGTGGGACGGTTCCGAGGGCAAATCCGACAGTTTCTCAGGGAATGGGCCGCGTGGAGCCGGCGAAGAGGAAACCCCATGAGGTGTCGAGGTAGAGCCAGCGCTGGGTGCTGAACCAGCTTGTGGGCAGGCTGGGGACGTGGAGCAGGGTGTGGCCGCCCATGCACATCATCTCGGTGCCGTTCCAGTCGAGGAAGGTTCGGGAGGCCTGGCCGACCTGGGCGGGATGGGCAACGCAGCGAAGGCAGACCGGGCAGCGCTGGCGCTGATCTTTGAGCACCCAGCCCATGCCGAAGAGGCACAGGGCAAAGCCGCAGGCGAGCTGAATGTAGACGGCGGATTCGCGGCTGACCCAGGTGCAGCCGTAGGCGAGGTCGAGCGCGACGAAGTACACAATCGGCAACAGCAGCGCGGCTTTCGCGGCGAGAAAGCTCCAGCGCAGTAGCTTTGTGGACCACGGGGTCTGTTGCGGGTTGATGCTGTATTCGCCCAGCGAAACCGACGTGATGGCGGGCAGGGCGAGCACCGCGAGCAGAAGTCCGAAGAGATAAATGCTCATGGGCGAAGGCTGGCATTCTTCAATGGCGACGCCGAGCAGCTCGTCCTCAGTATTGTCGGGGCCAAGGGCGGCGATACTGACGAAGGAGCCCCATAGTTGCGCGCTGCCGGCGGCGGTGAGATGGGCAACAACGTAACCGGGGCCTGTTGCATGCTCCGCTGCATCAGGGTCAACGAGCCAGGCGTCGACGCGGCCGGGCAGACCGATAGAGCCATCGGGTGCAACGGCGGCGATTTTGGCCGACCGCTGGCCAAGGCGCACTTCGGTTCCGACGACATGCGGGTCGGCGCCGAAGTCGTTCTTCCAGAGACTCTCGCTCAAAATCAGTCTCGGCTCAGCGCCTGAGGAGGCCTGAGCCCTGTCGGCAAACCAGAGCGGCAAACCAAGCAAGGTGAACAGGTTAGGGCTTGTCTGCGCGACGGCCCAAGTGGCTTTTCTCTTCAACAGGCCGGCTAGCAGCTCTGGATCCACGGACTGCCGGCGGACCTGGTAGAAGGCGAGCGCGTCGAAATACATCTGACGACGGCCTTGCCATGCGCGGAACTCGCTGGGCGAGATGGTGGGGACTGCATCGTTATTGGAGCCCTGGCCTTCAATCACAACGAGGTTGGGGTTTAACTTGCGGGGCCAGAGGTTGCGCTCGGCGCGAATGCCGGGGAGCAGCAGCGCGACGGTGTAGGCAAGGGCAAGAATGGCGGCCATGGTCAGGAGGCAAAGTCGGGGAGTGCCGCGCAGGCCCGCGAAGAACGACTGGTTTCGGTCCTCGGCGCGACGGATGCAGAATGCATCCTGAAAAGCTCCGAGGCAAAAAGCGGTGACCTCCCGCTGGCGATCGGGAATTGCATTGTTCTGCGGCGAACAGGCCTGGCGCACATGCCAGAGCTCTCCACGCCACTCGCGAAGCCACTCAGCGCGCTGCGGGCCGGGCACAATGAGGGACGCAGTGCTGAGCAGCGTGCGATGGAGGAGACGCCAAGCCAGCGGGGATGTCATACGGAACGCGCTTCTTCCCTGGAAATTAGGCTGGGAATGAGCCGTTCGAGCAGCGGATAGCGCTTGCGGGAGGATTCCAGCGTGATTTTGCCCGCGGGGGTGAGTTTGTAATATTTGCGCGGCGGTCGCAGCTCGGCATCGGCGATGGATTGCTTCTCCCAGTGCGAGCGGATCAGGCCATCGCGCTCCAGGCGGCGCATGGCGGGGTAAACCGTGCCGCTGGGCAGGCCGGTCATCTCCATAATGCTGAAGCCGTATACGAAGCCGGCATCGAGCGCCTGGAGGATCATGGCTGCGGTGTGGGAGAGCTTGGTTTCCGGGGATTTGGGATCGCGGGCCATGGCGAATTGTACCTATGTAGCAATCTACTTGACAAGTACATGTGCAGATTGCTACATAGGGTATGCAGGTGACCGATGCTCGAACTGCGCAATGTCTCGAAACGGTTCTCCGGAATTCCCGCGGTGGACGATGTGAGCTTCACGGCGAGGGCCAGCGAAGTGACAGGCTATCTTGGGCCGAATGGGTCAGGGAAGTCGACGACGATGAAGATGATTACGGGGCTGATTGAGCGGTCAGAGGGCCATATTCTCTTTCAAGGTAAACCGATTGAGGACGACCTCATCGCTTACAAACGGCGCATGGGGTATGTGCCGGAGGAGCCGTATCTCTATACGCATCTTTCTGGCGCGGAGTACCTGACGATGGTGGCGCAGCTTCGGGATTTGCCGGCGCGGCAGGCCTCGGTGCGTATTGATGGAATGCTCAGGCTGTTCTCGCTGCACGACGATCGGCACGCTTCAATTTCGGGCTACTCCAAAGGCATGCGGCAGAAGGTGCTGTTGATTGCGGCGCTGATGCACAATCCTCAGTTGATATTGCTTGACGAGCCATTTTCAGGTCTCGATGTGGCTTCCTCGCTGGTGTTGCGCAGCCTGATACAGGAACTGGCGGCGCGGGGTAAGGTGGTGCTGTTCAGCTCGCATGAGTTGGACACGGTGGAACGCATCTGTTCCCGGGTGGTGATTCTGCATCATGGAAAGCTTGTTGCCGATGACTCCATTGAACGACTGCGCACGTTGATGGAACTGCCGACACTGGAAAAGATCTTCTCGCAGCTTGCGGTTGAGCAGGACACGGACCGGATGGCGCGGCAGCTTGCGGACCTCATTTATGAATGAACTCGTCCGCAAACTTATTGATCGCCTGCCGCTGGAGTTTCGCGTGCTTTACCGGCAGTTCCTGCTGCGGGTGATCGATCTTGAGGCGCTTTCGATTGAGGCAAACGTGCCGGGATTTCTCGGGCAGTTTGCCGGGGTGCTCATCATGCTCAGCCTGGTGCACTCGACTGTGGCGTATATCGGCTATGTGTATATACCCATGCTGGAACGGATGGCATTTCTGTTCCACATGCAGCATTACCTGATTGCAACCACGATGCTGGTGGTTGGTTTGGCGACCGTGATCAGCTGGGATTCGACTTTTCCGGATCGACGGGATGTGATGGTGTTGTCGCCGCTTCCTCTTACTCCTCGCCTCATCCTGACCGCAAAGATCACGGCCTCATGCGCGGTGCTGGGTTTGGCGATTCTGACGCTGAATGTCGCATCCGGCGTGATGTTGCCGCTGATTCTGGGGGCACAGTCTGGGCCGGCACTGGGCGCATTTCAGACGCTGCCGGCGTGGTGGTTCACCATTGTCGCGGCGAGCGCATTCCTCTATGGATCGGTGCTGACGGTGCAGGGATTGACTGCGCTGGTGTTGCCGCGACGAATCTTTCTGAGACTGTCCGCGTTCCTGCAGCTCGCGGCCTTTGGGCTCTTCCTTGGCGTCTATTTTGTGCAGCCATCAATCACGACCCCCGCGGCTTGGGACAGGCCGCAGAGCCAGTGGATACTGGCGAGCTCGCCGTCGTATTGGTTTTGGGCCATGTTCAACCAGATGAATGGAACGCTGCCGGCGGAGCTGTCATGGGTTGCGCAACGAGCATGGATTGGACTTGGGTTCGCGGTGTCAGGGGCGGGGCTGTCGCTGCTGCTTTGTTACCTGCGCACGATGAAGAAGACGGTGGAGGAGCCGGACCTGGTGCCGGGAGCGGGAGGACTGCACTGGATGCCCCGGCTTGGAGGTTCGCTGCAAGATGCGACTGCGCAGTTCAGCATCCGGTGCCTTACGCGCAGCCGGCAGCATCGCGTGGCCTTTGCGTTCTACCTGGCATTTGTGTTTGGACTGGCCTTCTCAGTGGTGAGAGGCGAGATGGCTGCGCCCGGGCCGATTCCGATCTCATTGGACTTTATGCTTCCAACTTTTCTGATGATGTTCTTTGCGGTTGTGGGACTGCGCAACGTGTTTTCGCTGCCCATTTCACTGACCGCGAACTGGGTGCTGCGCACAACGCAGATTCGCCCGCCGGAAAAGTATGTCGCGGCAACCAGGGGCACGCTGATTCTGTTCGCGGTGGCGCCGGTGTGGCTTTTGACGGCGTGTTTGTCGCTGCGCTTGAGGCCGGTAGTCGAGGTTGCTAACCACCTTGCGGTGCTTGCGCTGGTGGGATGCATTGTGGCGGAGACCTGCCTGATTGGCTTCTACAAAGTTCCCTTCACATGCTCTTATCTGCCCGGTAAAGCGAATGTCCAACTCTTCTTCTGGGGTTCGGCGATTGTGCTGGTCGCTCTTGTGATTCCGTGTGTGGAGTTTGAGCAGCGCGCACTTCGAGACGCGAACAAGTTTGGATTTATGGTGTGCATTTTGGTAGGTTGCGCGCTTGCGCTGCATGCCTATAACGACCATCGAGGGAAGTCGGCAGTCATCCATTTTGAAGAGATTCCGGACGAGGTGATTACCACGCTCAAACTCAGCGGTTGAGGGCTCGCGAAAAAGCAATGTTCAGTATGTTGAAATCCGCACGGGAGGTCGTACTCATGCTTGAGATTCAGCACCTATACCGCAGTTACCGAGGCATTCCCGCGATTCAGGATGTGAGCTTCAAAGTTGCGGCCGGCGAGGTGGTGGGCTTTCTCGGTCCCAACGGCGCAGGCAAATCGACCACCGTGAAGATCATTACCGGCATGTTGCGGCCCAACGATGGGCGGGTGCTCTTTGAAGGCTGCGACATTGAGGAGGACATGGTGAGTTTCCGTGCTCAACTGGGCTACGTGCCGGAAGAGGCGCATCTCTACACCTACATGTCGGGCCTGGAGTATCTGCAACTGGTGGGCCGCCTGCGCGGGCTTGACGAGGCTCTGATCGAAGCCAAGGCGACCCGGCTGCTGAAGCTGTTGAGTCTGGAATCGTGGCAGCACTCACCCATCTCGACCTATTCGAAGGGGATGAGGCAAAGGGTGCTGATTGCCGCGGCGTTGCTGCACGATCCAAAGCTGCTGATCTTCGATGAGCCGCTTTCAGGGCTGGATGTTGTGTCTGGCCGGCTGTTCAAAGACCTGCTGCAACTGCTGGCTGCTGAGGGAAAGGCAGTGATCTACATTTCGCATGTGCTGGAGGTGGTGGAGCAGGTGTGCAGCCGGGTGATTGTGATTGCCAAGGGCAGGGTGCTGGCGGATGCGCACCCAGAGGAGCTGACCCGGCTGATGAGCCTGCCGAACCTCGAGAGCGTGTTTGCGCAGCTGGTCAAGCAGCAGGATACGCGAAGCATTGCGCAGGAGATGGTGGAGGTGATGCAAATTGGCAATGCGTGAAGAGTTCCAGCGTCTGTTGATGATGTCGGAGCCGGAGGCGCTGTCATTGAACGCGCAGGCCGCGCTGGGCGTGGTGCACGAGCCGCAGCGAAGCCAGTTCTCGCTGCTGGTGCGGCATTTTCTGGAGCGGTTCTTCAATCATGAGACGGCTTCGGCAGACGGCGACGCGAAATCTCGGCTGGTGCTGATTGCGGTCGCTACGGGCATTCCGGGATTCATGGTCGCGCTGTATCTGTGGCCGGTCTACCACCCGTTTATTGGATGGCCGCCGGGTCGGCCCCTGAATGCTGACCGACCTCCTTATTGGCTGCAGGTGAATCATCATTTCTTCTTCGTGCTGTACTCGTTTGTGGCCATGGGCATCCTCACGGTATTCGAGTGGGACATGTTCTTCCCGGACCTGCTCGACGCTTTTGTGCTCACCACCCTGCCTATTCGCAACTCGCGGCTCTTTCTGGCGCGGGTGGCGGCGATTGCGATCTTCATCCTGGGATTTCTGCTGGACGCCAACTTCCTGGCGCCGCTGGTGATTCCCGCGTCGTTCGATCCGCCGAATCTGACACGGTTGCTTGCCGGGCACATTCTGGCGGTGCTGGGCAGCGGGCTGTTTTCGGCGGCTTTCATCCTGGCCCTGCAAGGGGTGCTGCTTTCCCTACTGGGGGAACGGCTGTTTCGACGGCTCTCACTGATTCTGCAGGGGCTTACGATCTCGGCATTGCTGATGCTGCTTCTGCTGTTTCCGGTGCTCTCGGGCGCGGTTCCGGTCTTTCTTCAATCGGACAGCCGCGCGGTGCTGTTCTTTCCCCCATTCTGGTTTCTGGGAATCTATCAACGCATCCTTGATGGACCTGGCGCCCTGCCCATCTATACCAGGCTGACGGAAACGGGCTGCCTGGCGCTGCTGATCACCCTTGGGGTGGCGGGCCTTGCCTATCCGTTGGCTTATCTGAGCAGGACGCGCCAACTGGTGGTCGGGTCTGGCACGCAGGACACACGAAGCTGGGCGGCGGGTCCTGCGAATGGACTGCTGAATGCGACGCTGCTGCGGTCCCCGGTTTCTCGCGCCGTGTTCCACTTCATCAGCCAGACCCTGATGCGGGTGCAGCGCTATCGCATCTACCTGGTCCTGTATGGGGGTGTTGGGCTCTCGGTGATCGTTTCCAGCATCGTCCGGCTCAGCGTCGAAGATGGTCAGGTCAGGATGCAAATCTCTGCCGATGGGGTTCGCGCGACTATCGCCATCGTTGCCTTCTGGACCATCGCCGGGTTGCGCATGGCGTTTGTCTCCCCTGGGAACCGGCAGGGCAGTTGGGTATTTCGAATTGTGCACGGGAGGCCCCCGGTTCTCGAAACAGCCCTGGAGCAAATGCGCGCCGCGCGTCATTGGGTGCTGCTGTGGGCAACCCTGATTTCTCTCGGAGCCTGCCTCGCTTCCCGAGTCCTGGCACCCGCGGAGCTTCGCAACTGGGCGGCGACGGCGCGCCTGACGCTCATAGCCGTGGGGATGTGCCTTTTGCTGAGCGACGCCTTTTTCATGAACGTCAGGGTGATCGCCTTTAGCGGCGACACGGCTCGGGAGCAACCCAACCTGGCAATGACGGTCCTGAAGTACTTCACCTTTTTCCCGATCGTTGTCTGGATTCCCGTCGTCCTTGAGCCATGGATTGCAGCCGGAATCTTCCATTTTGCGATCACCGCGGCCGCCATCGCGGCTGTCCATTTCGGGTTCCAGGGCATCCACCACCGCATCGTCCGGGAGCATTGCGCGATGCCCGGCCTTGAAGACGAAGAAGAGGATTTCCCCATGAAGCTTGGCCTCCGCTACTGAAGAACAGGGCAAATTTCGCCGCCGCAGGGAACATTCCGGACTGAGCAAATGTTATGCCCAAGACAGTCCTAAATTCGTAGGCAAATGGGGGTGCCCCGAGTACCTGCACCTCGGAAACTGGAGTGCGGACGGCGTCGTTCCCACCCCGATCGCACCCGGTAGAGAGTCCATCGTCCACTCATCCCGAAAAGAATCCGCCCATCCAAATCAACCATTTGGTTGATATCGCGAGGGAATCTGGAGCCCGGTATCGTCTTGCGCAATCGATATCCGCCTCCCACCGACTTGATCGGGAGGGAGAAAGCGTCGCGGATTATTTGATATGTCATTCAAGAAACATTTATGCGCACCAAAGCAGTCGATAATACGGTAACAATACGCAACGAGCGGCGGCGAACTGGGGGTGGAGGGGACAGGCAAACATGAGAAACATCCAAGTAAATCGCTTTATAGCAGCGGTTTATTCCTGTTTTTAGTGTTTCCGGGGAGCTTGTGGAAATACGGGGCATAAAAATGTAAATGTTTCCAGGTATTGACATATCCTATTTACGCTCAAAGCACAGATTTTTTTGTAGTTGACCCGTTGACAGCGCGGTTCTGGCTTGATATCGTTTCGATTGCTCCGGAGAACGTCCTTTTTGCTCCCTCCAAATCTGTACTCGGGGAGCGGGTACTCCGGTCCTTTAGCTCGTTTTGTCGCCGCGACAAGCGAGCCTTCCATGCCGACTGGCGGGATCCAACCTGCCGGGCAAGTGGGTCGACCACAAGTTCACAGATAAAAACAGAATCAATTTCAGGAGACCGCATGAACAAGAGTTTTCGCACAGCCCTCGCGCTGGCCGCATTTGCCTGCGCGAGCGTTCTGATCACGTTGCCGGCCACCGCACAATCGGTCTATGGATCGTTGTTCGGCTCCGTGACAGATAAGACCGGGGCAGCCGTAGCCGGCGCCACGATCACGGTGAAGGACGAGGCCAAAGGCACCGTCGTTACCGCCACCTCAAACGCAGCGGGCGACTATAGCGTCCCCCACCTTATCCCTGACGTTTATGACCTCAAGGTCCAAGCCAAGGGCTTCAAGGCATTCGAAACCAAGGGCATCCAGATTGAAGCGGACGCCGCTCCGCGTATCGATCCTACGATGGACGTAGGCGGGAGTACTGAAACCGTCGAAGTAAGCGCGGAAGCGCAGCCCGAACTGAAGACAGACAAGGCGGACGTCTCGACCGTGTTCGACGAGCAGCAGGTTTCCTCGTTGCCGGTTGGCGACCAGAACTTTACCAATCTTCAGTTGCTGCTTCCCGGCGCCCAGCTACTTGGCTGGTCTCACGCGGCTGACGAGAACCCGCAGGCTTCCAAGCAGATTCAGGTGGACGGCCAGGCATTCGGCGGTACCGCGTTTGAGCTGGACGGCACCGACAACCAGGATCCGATTCTGGGCATCATCGTGATTAACCCGGCCACCGACGCGGTGACGGAAACCAAGATCACCACGCAGAACTACGACGCCGAACTTGGCAAGGCCGTCTCCGCGGTTGTGACAGCCCAGACCCGTTCCGGCACCAACAAATTCCACGGCAGCGCCTACGACTTCCGCACTGGCAATGCCAACCTGGCGCGCGACCCTTACTCGCAGTCGGCCGCTAACGGACTTCCCGCCGGCCTTAAGAACCGCATGGGCGGCAGCATCGGCGGACCGATCCTCAAAGACAAGGCCTTCTTCTTCTTCAACTATGAAGGACAACGCCAGAAGGTGGGAACCTCTGCCACGGACACTCTGCCTACCAGCCTGCTGACTGAAACTGCCCTTGGCAATACGGTCGGACCCAGCGGCATTCCGGGTGCGGACTTCAGCGAATATCTGACGGGTCTTGGCCCAAACGGCACTATCTACTCTTCGAGCACCTCAGACGGCACGACCACGTATACCCCCTATACGAGCAACGTGATTCCCGCTGCGGATCTCTCGCCGCAGGCGCTCGGACTGCTGAAGCTGCTGGAGCCCTACACCAAGGGAATCATTCCAAACGCGGCTGGCTCTCTTGACAACCTGGATGCAAACTTCCATCAAAACGGAACGGGCTTGTTTAACAGCAACCAGTGGACAGAGCGCGTTGACTATACCCTGAATGAAAAGGCCCACGTCTTCGAGCGCTTCTCTCGCTTCACCGACATCCTGTCTGGTGCGGTGATGTTTGGCGCAGCCGGCGGCCCTGGCTACGGCGTCAACAACTACGGCGGCAACTCGAACGGCGCCAACGACAGCCTGGCAACCGGCATGGATATCGCCATCAGCCCGAAGCTGCTGACGGACTTCCGTCTTGGTTATTACCGCTACGACGTGATCGACACCAAGCACGATCAGGGGACTGCCTTCGCCAACCAGCTCAACATCCCGGGGATTAACCTGGGAACCACGTTCACCAACGGCGCCCCGGGCTTTGTGATCGACACTCTCCCCGGCGGCAGCGGCGGTACCAATGGTTGGTCTTATGGTGACGGCCTGGGTGTCAATCGTTGCAACTGCCCGCTGACCGAGCGCGAAGATCAGGGTCAGATTGTTAACAACTGGACCATGATCAAGGGCAACCACACCTTCAAGGTGGGTGCTGACCTGCGCTACGGCCGCAACCTTCGCGTTCCTTCTGACGTGGACCGCGCTGGACAGTTGAACTTCCACACGGACCAGACAAGCGACCAGAGTGCTTCTACTCCGGGCGGTCTTGGCTTTGCAACCTTCCTGCTTGGCGACGTCAGCAGCTTTGGCCGCTACGTCTCAACCTCGACCAACGCCAAGGAGTTCCAGAAGCGCACCTTCTTCTACGGCCAGGACACATGGCGCGTGACGAAGGACCTGACCCTGAACCTCGGTCTTCGCTGGGATCTCTACTTCCCAGAGTCGGTCAATGCCGCGGGCAACGGCGCGTTGCTGGATCTGAGCACGGGCTACATCAAAATCGCCGGCATGGGCAGCCAGGGATCAAACCTCGGTTGGAGCGTCAGCAAGGGCAAGCAGTTTGCGCCTCGCATCGGTTTGACCTACCAGGTTGATCCGAAGATGGTTCTCCGCGCGGGCTACGGACGGAGCTTCGACACCGGCGTATTCGGTTCGATCTTCGGCCACACCGTCACCCAGAACATTCCGGTTCTGGCAAACCAGCAGATTCCGGAACCGTCGAAGAGCACACCGGCGTTTACCCTTGCGCAGGGACCAACAGCTTACGCTGGGCCGGCAATCCCGACCAGCGGCCTGCTGCCGAACCCTGGCTATTCGGTCAACACCAGTTCGCGGCCCAACCCGCTTCACCTGACCACCATCGATGCGTGGAACCTGAGCTTGCAGCGCGCTCTGACCCCGACCCTGGCATTGACCATCGCCTACGTCGGAAACAAGGGAACCCACACGCTGGGTGACGGCGACTCGAACGGCACCAACCCCAACGAAGCAGCGAACGTGTTGCCCGGCGCATACAGCGTGACCGGCCAGACACTCAATTGGGATCCAAACGGCGCCAGCGGAAGCGCAGCGCTGGGCAACTATTCCGGCGGCATCTCCAACTCGAAGTTCCTGCAGCGCTACTACGGCGGAAAGCTCGCTGCTTGCGCTGACCCGAACTACATCTCCCTTGCCGGCCTTCAGGCAGAGGATGGCGGTGACGTGAACCTCCAGTCCGGCATGTGCGGCTGGACCAACGGCGTTTCGCTGCGCGGCGACGACCAGAACACCGAATTCGACGCGATGCAGGTAACTTTGGCGAAGCAGATGAGCCACGGCCTTGCCGCAACCGCAAACTACCAGTGGGCGTCGGCGTTCGACGAAGAGTCGGGCTACTACACCTGGGATCACAACATCACCCACGGCCGAGACAGCAACGTGCGTGACCAGCAGCTGGTTGTTTACGGCAGCTACGATCTGCCCTTTGGCAAGGGCAAGGACTTCATGCAGGGTGCAAACCATGCCACCGACCTGATTGTGGGCGGATGGCAGATCAGTGACACCCTCAACTGGTCTGGCGGCCTGCCTTTTACCGCCAGCTATAGCGGGAACAACATTGTTGGCGGGCCCGGCGATCCAAGCCAGTCCCACCCAATGGCCACCAGTCTGGGTCCCATTCAAACAAATGCAACCAACGGTACGCTTTCGCGTAGCTTCTATCCGTCGCACTCACTGGGTGACGGAACATTCATCAATCCCGGCCTGGACCATTTTGGCAATGCCGGAATCAACACGTACCGCGGACCGAAGTTCTTCACTTCCGATATGGCCCTGACCAAGGCCTTCAGTATCTGGGAGAGCGTTGAAACCAAGTTCCGCATGGACGCATACAACGTGTTCAACCACATCAACGCAGGTAACCCCGGCGGCAACATTTCGAGTGGTGGAATCGGCGGCGAAGCAGCAGGCTGCGTCGGTTCAACCTGCGGACCCCGTCAGGTGGAATTCTCTCTCCGCGTTCAGTTCTAATTTCGCGCGAGGAGCCGCAATAAACCTCGAGGGGAGCTTCGGCTCCCCTCTTTCTTTTCGGTGCAAGTCCAACAGGCGATGTGTGAATACACCGCCATGAGGGCAAAACAAGCTGCGGAAAAATCTCCAGTTCAATATGAAAACTCTCACGCACTTTTGCGGGGGCTAAAGCCCAACGTTTGATTGGCTTTTTCGGCACGACTGAAGTCATGCCCTGATACGGAGCATTCAGAGTTTGGTGTCGTAACAAGTCTTTCCGAAAGCTGTAAAATTCTATCCAGGCCTCATCCATGCAGCGCAGATTGATTACCGCACTCGTTATCGCTTCCTTTTCGCTCGCCACACACGCACAAACCCCCGCAGCTCCAGCATCCCCTGCAAGCGACACCGCCGCTGCTGTCCAAACCCCGTTTGAAGCGGCACAGGAACTGGCAGCAAAAGGGCGGCTCGACAGGGCGCTTGCGCAGCTCGACCAACTCTCTACGCAAACCCCTGAGCCAGCCGGAGTGGAACGTCTGCGCGGCATCATCTTTTATCAGAAGGAAAAGCTTCGCGAGGCCATTGAGGCATTCACCAAGGCCACGGAGCAGGACCCGAACGATCGAGAATCCACCGAGATGCTGGGGGTAAGCCTGTTCCGCACCGGCCACTCTCCGGAAGCGTTGCCATATCTTGAAAAAGCCCACGCGACAGTGGTCAACGCAAATATCGATCCAGAGTATGTGCTGGGACTTTGCTACTCCGATCTGAAGCGCTACGACGACGCGCGCCACGCGTTTGCCACGCAGTACGGGTTTGCGCGGGACTCCGCCGAGGCGTATCTGCTGGCTGCCCGGTTGTTTTTGCGGCGCGAGTTTGTGGACGAAGCCATGACACAGGCCCACATGGCATTGCAGTTCAACCCGGCACTTCCGCTGGCCCACCAGCTTCTGGGTGAAGCGCTGCTGGCCAAGGGCGACACTCCGGGAGCGATCCAGGAACTGGAGGCCGAGCGAAAGATCAACCCTCTCAGTGGGACTCTTTACGACCGCCTGGGCGATGCGTACATTCGCAACGGGCAATACACGGATGCCCAGCAGGCATTGAATCGGGCGGTTCTGCTGGAGCCGGGCGCGACGGCGCCTTACATGCTGCTCGGGGAAGCTCTCTTAAAGCTCAGTCAGCCGGTTCAGGCGCTCCACTACCTTGACCACGCGGCCAAGATGGACCCCTCCAACTACATCACGCATAACCTGCTCGGTCAGGCCTACAAGGCGACAGGACAGATGGCGGAAGCCAATCGCGAGTTCAAAATGGTGGTTGAGTTGCAGCATAGCGAAACTCCGAAGCCTGCGGGGAAATAGAGTATGCTCGCGGATCGCAAAACGCTGCTCGGCGTGATTCTGTACCTGATGGTGGCTTTTCCGGCTTTTGTCGCTGCCCAATCCAGCGCGAAGCCGCAGCCGGACAAGCTGAAGCAGGCCGACGCCGCTTTCCATGAGGGCTATGCGGCGATGCAGGCGGGGAACCTGGAACTGGCGAGGGCAAAGTTTGCAGTCGCAACCAAGCTAGCGCCGAAGATTCCGGAAGGGCACGAGGCGCTGGGGGAAGTGCTTTTCGAGCAGGGTAAGGGGGCGGAGGCGATTGAGGAGTTTGAGGCCGCACTCCGCCTGAAGCCCACGGACGAGGGCTTTGAGTCGAACCTGGCGCTGGCTTATGCAAAAGGGGGCGACGCGGCAAAGGCGATCCCACACTTCAGTGGGGCGTTTCAAGCTTCATCGCGGCCCGGCGGGCAACCAGTGGATGCTGACTTTCTTGAAGCTTATGGGCGGGCGCTGGCAGCCGTGGGGAAACCGACGGAAGCGATTGCGATGTTTCAGGCGGCGATCGATCGCGGTGCAGCGAGTGCCGATGTTTTCGACGCAATTGGATCTCTCTATGCGCAGGGCAGCGAATGGACGCAGGCACAGCGCGAGTTTGAACGGGCACTCGTGATCGACGGAGCGTTTTTGCAGGCGCGGGTGCATCTGGGCATCGTTCAGCGGGAGCAGCACGATCTGGATGGCGCGGCGGCTTCTCTTGAAGCGGCGGTGACGCAGGACCCCGCAAATGCCCTTGCGCAGGCTGAACTTGGCCGCACACTGGTGGCTGGGGGACAGGATGAGGCTGCAACCGCGCCTCTTTACCAGGCTGCAAAGCTGGACCCCAGTCTTCCTGGTGTGGAGAATGACCTGGCGATGGCATTGCAGCGGCAGGGGCGCCAGCCGGAGGCGATTCCATGGTTTGAGCAGGCCGTCGAACGGGAGCCGAACAGCCTGAGCGCACTGACCAACCTGGGGCTTGCGCTAACCCTGACCGGGAAAGCCAAAGAAGGGCTCGACTACTATGCGAAGGCCCTCGCGCTGTCGCCGCGGGACGCAACGATCTACAAGGATCAGGGCGTGGCGCATGTGCAGCTTTCGGCCTTTGACGAGGCCATCGCCGACTTCAAGGCGGCGCTGGCGCTTGACCCCAACGACCCGCAGCTCCACTACGACCTGGGCATGGCATACAAGTTCAAAGATCGAGTGGAGGACGCGATTGCCGAGTTGAGCAAGGCGGGGCAGATGGATCCGACGCTCCAGGACCCGCCCTATACGCTGGGCATCCTTTATATGCAGATTGGCAAGCTGGACGATGCGGTTGTGGAGCTGAAGAAGGCGGTCGCGCTGCGTCCGGAGAATGGGGACGCCTGGGCAATTCTGGGCAGCACGCTGAAGCAGGATTCGCGGCTGGACGAAGCGCGCGATGCTTTGGAAAAGGCGATTCCGCTGCTGCCCGGGCAGCCTGGCCCGCGGGTGACGCTGGCGGGAGTGCTGACCGACCAGGCTGGGGCTGACTCAACCGACGCAGACGCGGCGGACGCGGCCGGCGACACGGCGAAAGCCGAGCAGTTGCGCGCGCAGGGGAAGGATTTGCGCGCCCGTGCCGCCGAATGGCGTCGCCAGGGGGCGGATCTGGCCAGAAGCGCGGTCAGCCGTCAGAGAGCGAATTTCGCAATGAATGCCGGCAACCAACTGCTGCTGAAGGGGCAAATTGCCGATGCGGTGGCACGCTACCAGGAGGCGATCGCGGCCGATCCAACATTCGCCGAGCCCCATAGCCAGTTGGCCATTGCCTATGACCGGCAGGGCCGGGCCGCCGACGCGGCCGGGGAGCGAGCCAAGGCGACGGAACTAGCAGCAGCAAAGTAGAATGCTCCTTCAAGGGGATCGAAGGAGCTTCAATGACGCTGTCTTTTTCGCGGGGCATTCGCGGTATCGCAGTATTGATCGTTTTGTCCGGGCTGGCGCTCGGTGCGCATGCTCAGCCCGAGCCGGGCAAGGTTGACCGGTGGAGCGAAGCGCGGGCTAACGCCTGGTACGCGCAACAGCCCTGGCCAGTCGGCGCGGACTTTCTGCCGTCGACGGCGATCAATGAACTGGAGATGTGGCAGGCTGACACCTACGATCCCGCCACCATCGATCGTGAACTTGGCTGGGCAGAGGCGATTGGCATGAATACGATGCGGGTCTTCCTGCACAACCTGCTCTGGGACCAGGATCCCAAGGGCTTCCAGCAGCGCATCGACAATTTCCTCGCCATCGCGGCCCGCCACCATATCCGCCCGGTGTTTGTTCTTTTCGATTCCTGCTGGGAGCCCAACCCGAAGCTCGGCCCGCAGCATCCGCCCATTCCGGGCGTGCACAACTCGGGTTGGGTGCAGGCCCCAGGAGCCGCCATCCTCAACGACCCATCGCAATACCCACGCCTGGAAGGCTATGTGGAAGGCGTTGTCGGCGCTTTTGCCAAGGACCCGCGGATTCTGGCCTGGGACCTGTGGAACGAGCCGGACAACGATAACGGCAAAGGCGACGCGTTCGCCCAGGACGACCCTCGCAACCGGACCCAGATTATCCTCAAGCTGCTGCCGCAGGTGTTTGACTGGGCGCGGTCCGCGCATCCAACGCAGCCTTTGACCAGCGGCGTGTGGCATGGCGACTGGTCTTCGCTTTCAAGCATGCCGGCGACGGCGCGGGTGCAGATTGAGCGGTCTGACATTGTCAGCTTTCACAACTACGGCTGGCCGGAGGACTTCGAAAGGCGCGTTGAGCAGTTGCAGCAGTTCCACCGGCCGCTGATTTGCACGGAGTATATGGCGCGCAATATTGGGAGCACCTTTGACACGATTCTGCCCATCGCCAAGGAACACCACGTAGGCGCAATCAACTGGGGCCTGGTGGCTGGAAAGAGCCAAACCTGGATTCCATGGGATTCCTGGCAGCGCCCCTATGTGAACGAGCAGCCCGCGGTCTGGCAGCACGATGTCTTCCACGCGGACGGCACGCCCTACCGCCAGCGCGAAGTGGAGATGATCCGCAAACTCACGGCATCAAAGTAGAGCGTGCCGGGAGAAATCCGGCTGTCCGTTTTCGGGAGCATTATCCAAAATTGAGTCGCCCCGAACTTTGTTGGTATCCCATCCATTCGGCTCAGAGACGCGGAATGGATGGGCACGCGAGACTACAGTTAAGCAGAAAACGCTCTAAACCGCGGGCAGTTCCTGGCGCTTTCCGGTTCGCCAACTGGCGTAGGCGGCGTCCAGAACCTGCTGGTTATGCAGTCCGTCCGCGCCGGTGGCACGGTAGGTGCCGTGGCCCTCGACCCAATCGGCGAACGAGTCGAGCATGCGGGTGTAGCCATCGCGGTTTGAGACGGTTTTGCGCTCGGCGACCTGGCCGCCAAGCCAGAGTTCCACGTCGACATCGTTCTCCACGGTCAAACCGAACTGGCTTACGATTGCGCCGGTTTCGCCTGTGACTTCAAGCAGCGAGCGATAGGCGCCTCGGGTACTGACTGTAACGGCACCCATGGCGCCGCTCGAGAATTCCAGACTGATTGAGGCGTAGGCTTCCAGCGGAGCCGAGGCAGCATCGGCGCGGGCCAAGGCGCCGACCGCGGCTACACGGCTGTCGAGCACAAACCTGAGCGCGTCGATGCAGTGGATGCCGACGTCGCCGATGGGACCTCCACAGGCCAGCGCGGGGTCGTAAATCCAGCCGCGCGGGCTGGTGTCGGCGGCGTAGCAGAATTGCGCATGAGCCAGAACGGGCCGACCGATGCGGCCGTCGGCGATCCACTGACGGATGACTTCAAGGCTGGTGTTGTAGCGAAAGTTCTGGGCTACTCCGAGACACAGGCCAGCGGCGGTTGCCGTGGCTACCATCTGCGCGACCTCAGCGGCGTTCATGGCGAGGGGCTTCTCGCACAACACCGGCTTGCCATGGCTTAGGGCGAGCAGGACATGGGGCAGGTGGAGCGCATCGGGCGAAGTGACGAAGACTGCGTCGATATCGGAGGCGGCGCAGAGGTCTTCGGCGGTTTGAAAGACGTGTTCGACGTTGTACTCGCGCGCATTGGCCGCGGCTTTGACGAGGTCACGCCGCCACAGCCCGGCCAGCACCGAGGACCGCGCTCCCGGAAAAGCAGGAACCACGCGCTTGACGCAATGATGACCGAATCCCAGCAACCCATAGCGAATCATTTAGTCTCTCCATCCAAAAGCTTACAACCTGGACGTTAATGGGCTCTACCCGCAAACGAAGCTGGCGCTTGAGTGCCCATTGCATTGGCGAAAAGCATCCGGGTGATGGGCCAAAAGACCTCATCGGTGCGCCGAAATCTGCTGCAATCGTGGTGCAATACGGTGGTTTTCCGACGGACCCCCATGGATAAATCGTTTGTTTTGAGGGGGGAAATTCATACGAAACGGGTAAGTACCTTTGTTTGCAACGAAAGTGGAGAGGGGGGGTAGGGGGGGTAGCAAAAAACGGTGGGGTGTAGACCGGGCAGATTCCTCACAGATTGAGACAGCGGGTTTGTGCGATAGATTGGCGGTCATGATTCAAGTGTGCGCCTTGCCGCGAAATAGACTGCAAACCCGGAGAGAATATTTTCGGGGCTGGTTTCGGCTGGTTTGGAGCGATTACCCGGATGTGGGGAGGTGGGTTTCAAAAGGGGTCTTCCATCCGGGCTGGGTGAGGATTGGCTGGGCTGCCGGTTGGCTGACTCTTTCGTTCGGAATCGTGAATTTGCGGCAGGGCGGCAATTTGTGCGATGGGGACTTGGCTTGGCGAGGGAATCCCTCCGGGGGACGAGGGCGTTTGCCGTCTACCGGTTCGCACCCGCCGGCGTTCCGCCGGAGTCGCGCGTCAACCGCGCAAGCAAAGCGTCAAAGCGCGGGTCTCCGTGCAAATGCCTCAATCGCGGCTCCCGCGCCAAATAAACCAACCAAGGCGAGCGTTCCGCAAACGCCTGCTCCAGTAACGCAAAGGCTCGATCGCGGTCGCCGAGCGCTTCGTAAATCAATCCCAACTCATAGGGCGAAACGTACCGTTCCGCGGAACGCGCAGTGAGCCGCTCCAGCGTCAGAAGCGCATCCGCCCGATTGCCATTCACCGCCTGCGCGTGCCCAAGAAAGCTGAGTTGCACACTCGCGCCCGAGAGTTCCGCCCCTTTTCGGATGGCTGCTTCCGCTTCGCCGGTCGCGCCTGCGCCCAGATGAGCCCAACCCTGAAAAATGCGATGCCACGAGAAGCCTGGGTCGTTGGCCAACGCAGGCCCTGCTTCGCTGAGAGCTTGATGGAAGTTGTGCGCCATCAGGTGGTGCCACATCAGGTGAAGCTGCGACATTGGATCCGCGGGATCGAGGGTCAGGTAGATTTTGCTCTCGGCCAGCGACTCCTCCATGCGTTCGGTTGCCACCAGCAGGTGCGAATACCAATGGTGCGCCGGCCCGTAGCGCGGATTGAGCCGGATTGCCTCGGAAAACAACCGCTCGGCCTCCGGAATCTCCCGGCGGTAGTGGAGCATTGCGTAAGCCAGCGCCGCATGCCCCTCGGCCAGCTCCGGCTTCAAGCGAAGCGCCTGCTCTGCATACGACATACCCTTTGGAAAGCCCTCACCCGGCGGAAGCACACCGCCCTCCCAGCTCGCTAACGTGTTGTAAGCATCCGCCAAGCCCGCGTAGGCAAGGGCATACGTCGGATCGCGCTTGACCGCCTGCTCGAAGTAGGCAATTGCTTCCATCGTGCCCGCCGGGCGTCTTCCCCAATGATGGCGGCCCTTCAAATACAGCGCATACGCTTCCGGATCTTCCGAATGGCGCGCCGCCGAGCAAGAGCGGGCGACCAGCAACTGTGGGCGCAACTTGTCCACGATCGCAGCCGTGATCTCATCCTGCACTTCAAACACGTCCGTCAGTTCGCGATCGTACCGCTCGGACCACAGGGGATGACCGTCGTTGACGTCGATCAACTGAACCGTGATCCGGAGCCGGGTACCGGCACGCCGAACGCTTCCGTCGAGGATGACACCTACATTCAACCGCCGCCCAATTTCGCGAATATCCAACCCATGCCCGCATACGGCGGCGGCCGACGTTCGTGCGATCACCTGCAGGTCGTCATACAGGCTGAGCGAGTGGATCAGTTCCTCGGCCAGTCCGTCGCCGAATTGTTCGCCATCCCCACTCATGCTTGCAAAGGGCAACACCGCGATCGAAGCAGCCGGACTCGTGCTGGTCCTCGCCCTCTCGGGGGCGAAGTAATCATCTTGTGTTCCGCCCGGCAACTCGATGGGCGCCATCGCAATCCGAACCTGGCGCGGCGCTTCGGCCTTCTGCCCGTTGGAAGCGACCTCGATCGTCCCAATCTTCTCGATTGGCGCGATGAAGCGATAGCCGAGCCGGGGCAGCGTTTCGACATACCGAGGGCTCTCTGCCTGGTCGCTCAGGGTGAGGCGAATCTGGCGAACGCAGTAGTTCAATCCCTGCTCAAAATCGACAAACGTGTCGTTGCCCCAAATGGCCGTGCGGATCTGCTCACGCGTGACCATCACGCCGTGGTTGCCGATCAGCATGGCGAGAACCCGCGCGGGCTGCTGCTGAATGCGCGCGGGCACGCCTTTCCTGCGCAGCTCGAACGTCTGCTCGTCTAGCTCGAACTCGCCGAATCGAATGACGGACATAATCGATGTGAAATTCTGTGTCAACAGCAGAGAACGAGGAATCGGGAACGACTCCGCCGGTAGACACGATTGCAAGGACCCGCTTGCCCGGCGCAACCACGGTCGATGGTCCTAAAAGATACCCCATGCGGCGAAGTAGCACCAGATCGTATAGAAAGTGTATTCGGTCTTTCACCCAAAACGGCAAAGAATCTGGGGATGAAAGCATTCTCCCGGGCCGCCCGCCCCGCTTGATTTCGCGACATTCTCTGACTGCAAGTGGACCGGATAGCGTTCGTCGCGAATCGCGAACATGGGCATGACCTCGTGTTTCGTCCCGCCTGTGAGTCTTTCGGCAGCCTGGATGGGGGGGGCGGACAAGAAGAGCTGACGAAAACTGTAAAGAATGGCGCCGCGAGCCGATAAAGGCCACAGGAAGGTTCTGATGGCTACCGACACCCGACTGGCGCTTGAATCCGTAGCCGCTGCCGAGGACTGGGCGGGCGAGATGCGGTATGTGGCACGGCAGCCAATTCTCAACCTGCGCGGTCAGGTGCAGGGGTATGAGTTACTGTTCCGCGGCGGACCGGAGATGGTGTTGAGCGTTGGGGCGGACATGGCGGCGCGCACCATGCTGGACAACGCGGTGATTTTTGGTTTGGAGTGGATGACCAATGGTTTACCGGCTTTTGTGAGTTGCACGGTGGAGTCGCTCACAGAAGACCTGGTGCTGGTTCTGTCGCCGGAGAAGACGGTGCTGGTTCTGCCGGCCCAGCTTGAGCCGACTGCCCGGCTGCTGGAAAGCTGCAGCAGGCTGAAGGCGCGGGGATACAAGCTGGCCCTGGATGATTTTGGCTGGGAGGCGAACCTGAGGCCACTGGCTAAGCTGGCCGATTATATCCGCGTGGGTTCTTCAGGGTTTGATGCCTTAGAACGCCAGTATCTGCGTAGCCTTTGTTGCCCGTCGCCAACGCTGGTGGCGAAGAAGGTAGACAGTCAGGAAGCGTTCAAGCGAGCGAGCGACAAGGGATTCACGCTCCTTCAAGGCGACTATTTTTGCCATCCCATGCTGCTGAAGAAGCGCAAGCTGCCGGCCAACCGAATGCTGCACTTCGAGATTGTGCGCCAACTTCATCACGACCCGATCGACGTGCGCGAGGTGAGCAAGCTTGTGCTGCGGGACGCCGCGCTCACCTTCAGGCTGCTGCGGCTCGTCAACTCGCCGACGTACGCGATTCACCAGGAGGTGCGGAGTATTGAGACGGCGATCTTTATCGTGGGCGAAACGACATTCCGCCGGATTGTCTCGTTGGCAGTCCTGAGTGAATTGAACGGCAAGGAGCCTCCGGAGATTCTGCACATGGCGTTGCTGCGGGCGCGCTTTTGCGAGCTGGCTGCGGGCCTGTGCGGGCTTGACTCGCGGGAACAGTATCTGCTGGGGATGCTGAGCATGTTTCCGGCGATGCTACGGGTGCCGATGGAGGAACTGACACCGTTGCTGCCGCTGCGCGCGGAGATTTGCGAGGCTTTGCAGGGGGCGGCGACCCGTGAACGGAGCCTGCTGGCGTGGCTGGAGCTGAACGAGAGCGGGGATTGGGAGGGCTGTGACCAGCTGGTTGAGGGACACGGATTGGACCAGGAGCGTCTGGTGAAGTGCTATGCGGAGAGTGTGGTTTGGGCGGCTGGGGCGTTGCGTTCCGCAGTGTAGGGCGGGCGATTGCGGTTGCGATTTCAAGCAATAAGGAGGTTTTGCGGGACGAAGTCTTTTGTTCATGCGGCATTCATCGCTCATTCATCTAACTCGTATATCCATGTACGAGTCCGGGGATTGCTTCCCCCAGCGGCGCCGGACGGATTCTTATCCTGTTCATTGGAGCCGAAACATGTCCGATATGGCGACAACCCTCCCTGCCCGCCCCCCGGCGGCAGACTTGCTCGACAAGAAAATGAAGAAGTCCCATGCAATGATCAGCGGCGGGGTGTGCATTGCCGCGCTGGTGATCGGCATCGGGTACATTGGCGTGAGTGTTGCCAAGGACTTCAGCGGCGTGGCGCTGGGGAGCATCTGGCCCTATGCGCTGCTGCTGACCGCACTGTTCATCGCCCTGGGCTTTGAGTTTGTGAACGGTTTCCACGACACGGCAAACGCGGTGGCGACGGTGATTTACACCCATTCGCTGGAGCCGAATATCGCGGTAGTTTGGTCGGGGCTGTGCAACCTGACCGGTGTGCTGCTGTCATCGGGCACAGTGGCCTACAGCATTATTACGCTGCTGCCGGTGGAGCTGATTTTGCAGGTGAGCGCGGGCGCGGGCTTCGCAATGGTGTTCGCGCTGCTGATTGCGGCGATTCTGTGGAACCTGAGCACGTGGTGGTTCGGGCTTCCTGCTTCGAGCTCGCACACCATGGTCGGCTCGATTATTGGAGTGGGTTTGGCCAACCAGCTGATGAGCGTACATTCCGGCACATCCGGCGTGGACTGGGACCAGGTGACGAAGGTCTTCCGGGTGCTGCTGATTTCGCCGATCGTCGGTTTTGGCGCTGCGGCGATTCTGTTTCTGGTGTCGAAGTGGACGATCAAGTATCCGGCTCTCTATGCGGCCCCGAAGGGTTCTGAGCCGCCGCCGTGGCCGATTCGCCTGCTGCTGGTGCTGACCTGCACCGGGGTGAGCTTCTCGCACGGGTCGAACGATGGGCAGAAGGGCATGGGCCTGATCATGCTGATTCTGATTGGCACAGTGCCGACGGCGTATGCATTGAACCACGCGGTTTCCGGCAAGGATGTGCAGGACTTTATTGCGGCGTCGGAGCAGGCTGGGCGCGTGCTGGACGCGCATGTGGACAAGACCGGGATCCTCGGGGAGGATGCACGCGCTGAGGTCACGGACTACATTGCCACCAAGCAACTGAGGCCGGACACGGTTTTGGCGCTGCGCGAGCTGGTGGAAGATCTGAACCACGAAGTCGCGCTTTACAAGGAGTTCAAGTCGGTTCCGCCGAGCCAGCAGACCAACGTGCGCAACGATATGTACGTGGCCAGCGACGCGATCCGGCTGATGGAAAAGGCCAGGAATCCGGCCTTTTCCGCGGACGAGACGGCGGCCCTGACCAACTACAAAAGCAAGGTGGACAAGGCGACGAAGTTCATTCCCATCTGGGTGAAGGTGGCTGTGGCGCTGGCGCTGGGCATGGGCACCATGGTGGGTTGGAAGCGGATTGTGGTGACGGTGGGCGAGAAGATTGGCAAGGAACACTTGACTTATGCCCAGGGCGCCTGCGCTGAACTGGTGGCGATGGCGACGATTTCGCTGGCGGATAATTTTGGGTTGCCGGTGAGTACTACGCACGTGCTGAGTTCGGGCGTGGCGGGCACCATGGTGGCCAATGGCAGCGGCTTGCAGTGGGGGACGCTGAGGAATATTGCCGCGGCCTGGGTGTTTACGCTGCCGGCTGCGGCGCTGCTGTCGGGGTCGCTTTTCTGGCTGTTCCGGAGTATTGCCCACTAAGTTGCTTGATTTACTGCCTTTGAGGGCACCCGCCGCTGCGGATGCCCTCTTTTCTTTTGGATGCACAGGGCTCCAGGTGTGGATTGGGCGGCGGGGCGGCTCGGTTTCCGGTACCATACTTGAGGTACCTATTGCAGAATGAGCCTAAAAGCAAAGCTTGAAGCAGTAATCTACGCCGCGGAGGAGCCGGTTACGTTGGGCCAGCTCGCCGCATTGTTTGGCCCCGACGCCGTGGAGTGGAAGGCGGAACGGGAAACTGCGTCTGCCGAAGCGAGCGTGGAGCAGGGTTCGACCCGCGCCACGATGCCGCAGCTGGTGAACGCGGAGTTCGATTACCCGGCTGTTGAGGCGCCTGGAGAGGCCGAGAGTGCCGGGGCGGAGACAGAAGCCGGAGTGGCCGGGTTGGGTGCGGGTGAGGCGGATGCGACCGAGCCGGGTGCGGAAGCTGCGGTGGAACCGGTGGCTCAGGCGCTGGTGGATGAAGAGGCGGAGGCCAAGCGACTGGCCAGGCAACTGGATCGTGAGGTGCGGGGGATTTTGCGGGGGCTGCTGGACGAGCTGATTGAGACCTATGCCAACGACGATCGAGGCATTGAAATCAAGGAGATAGCCGGCGGGTATCGTATGGCGACCAAGCCCGAGTGCCACGACGCGGCGCGGATGTTTGTGAAGAGCCTGAAGCCGGCGATGAAGCTGAGCCTGCCGGCGCTGGAAACCCTGGCCGTGATCGCCTATAAGCAGCCGGTGACGGCGCCTGAGGTGAATGAGATTCGCGGGGTGGATTCTTCCGGCGTGTTTGGTTCGCTGCTGGCGCGGAAGCTGATTGCCACGGCGGGGCGGAAACAGGTGATTGGGCGTCCGATTTTATACAAGACGACCAAGGAGTTTTTGCTGAGGTTTGGGCTGAAGGATGTGACGGAGTTGCCGTCGATGGAGGAGTTCGAGAAGATTGCACAGCTCGAATTCGAAGACATGGAGCCGGTTGCGGAGAGTGAAGCGGCGGCGGAAGTGAATGAGGATTTGAGTCTGGAAATGGATGAAGACCCAGACGAGCCGGACACTGCCGGGGAAGGCGGGGCTGCCACAACGGCGGCCGAAGCGGCCCCGGAGATTGAAAAAGAGCAAGGCCTGAACGAGGAAGGCAAAGAGACCGCCGGGATGGCGGACAGAGAAGTGTTGGCGGGGAAAGAGCCGGCCAACATGGAGCAAACAGAACAAGCTGCCTATGCTCCGGCAGACGAAGCGGCGTCAACTCCCGCAGAGGTCGCGCCTGCTGCGCCTCACCCCCTAGAGCAGGCAGAAACTGAGACAGTACCCAATGACTGACGAACAGCGGCCCGAAGGCGAAGAAACGGAACTGAACGAAATACCCGCAACCGAGATGGAAGACGCGATCGGCGACGAGACCGACGGCGAGGGGAGTGCCGCGGCCGAGCCTGAAAAGGATGCGGAAACCGAGACTGAGGCTGAGGACGAAGAAGACGCGGAAGGCGAGGCGGAAGAGGAAGCCGAGCTTGAGGAGCAGGAAGAGGCTGAGGGGGACGAGTCGGACGAAGACGATTCCGAAGAGCAAGACGGCGACGAGTCTGAGGCGGAAGGGGAAGAAGTAGACGAGGAAGAAGGCGGCGCAGAGGAAGAGGAAGGCGAGCCGGAGTTCAAGGCGAAGGCGCGTCCGCCGGTGAAGCTGGAGCGGTTGCAGAAGATTCTGGCGCAGAGCGGTGTGGCCAGCCGGCGCAAGGCTGAGGAGATGATTGAGCAGGGGCGGGTGCAGGTGAACGGCAAGATTGTTACCGAGCTGGGCACCAAGGCGGATGCGGGACGCGACCATATTCGCGTGGACGGAAAGCTGCTGCAGGGTTCAGAAAGGCTGCGCTATTTTGTGCTGAACAAGCCGCGCGGGTTCGTGACCACGGTGAAGGATCCCGAGGGCCGGCCGACGGTGATGCAGTTTTTTGACAAGATGCGGGAGCGGCTTTACCCGGTTGGGCGCCTTGATTACATGAGCGAAGGGCTGCTGCTGGTGACCAACGACGGCGACCTGGCGAACAAGCTGACCAAGGCGTCGGCGGGCGTGGAGAAGACTTACCTGGTGAAGGTGGCGGGGATTCCGACGGAGAGCGAGCTGGATATTCTGCGCGCCGGGGTGGCCATTGAGAAGGGCAAGCCGGGGTCGAACAAGGTGCGGACGTCGCCGGCACGGATCAGGCAGGTTCGGCAGGGCGACAACCCATGGTACGAGGTGGTTCTGATTGAGGGGCGCAACCGCGAGCTGCGCAAGATGTTTGAGGAAGTGGGACATTTTGTGGAGAAGATTCGCCGGGTTGGCTATGGGCCGCTGATTCTGGATCAGGAGCCGGGCAACCTGCGCGAGCTGGATGAGCAGGAGCTCGATCTACTGCGCAAGGCGGCGGATGGGAAGTGGAAGACTCCCAAGGCCAAGGAGATTCGGCGGCGGAATATCGTGGATTCGCTGCCTCCGGAGAAGCCGGCATTCAGGTCACGCAGCGAGCGGCCCGCACCGGGGCCGAAGGACTACAAGCCGAAGAAGTCTTTTGAGTCGGACCGGCCGGCGCGGAGCGGGCCTGCCAAGTTTGGGACGGGCGCGGGAAGGCCTGGGGCGGGGAAGTTTGGACCGGCCAAGTTTGGGCCGGCGAAGTTCGGGCCTGGTTCTGGTGCGGGAAGGCCGGAGCGGCCCGCGGCTGGTTCGGCGGGGCGTTTGGGAGCTGAGGGGGCTGGGGAAGGCCGTCCGCCGGCGGGCAGGAGCTATGGGGACAGGCCCACGGCGGGGCGTACGTATGGCGCCAAGCCGGGCGGCAGCCGGCCGTTCAGCGACAAGCCTGGTGCGGGACGCAGCTTTCCGCCCAAGCCTGCGTGGAAGAAGCCGGAGGCGGGAGAGCGTGCGCCGTTCAAGAAGCCGTTTTCGCCGAGGCCGGAAGCAACGCGCAGGCCTTTCGCCAAGCCGGAACCGATAGACGATCTGGAGCCGCGGAAGCCGATCAAGATTCATATTGAGCCGGTTGCGGATTTTGAGCGGAGTGAGAGACCGAGGTCGACACGGCCTGCTTCGGACAGGCCTAGGTCAGATCGGACATCGTCCGATAGGCCGGGCACGGGTAGACCGCCGGCTGGATATTCAGGGGCGGGCCGGGGTGGCGCGGGCCGGACAGGATCTGGCCGGCCAGCCTTTAGCCGGCCTGGAGCTGATAGGCCTGGGTCTGGGCGGCCCGGAACCGGGCGGACGGGTGGTGGCTCCAGTGCGCCTCGGCCATTCCGGAGCGAGAGCGGGTTGGGTAGGCCGTCGAGCACCAGCAGCGGCAAGCCGCGGGCGGGCGGGGCGCGGCCCAGCAGCAAGCCGGGCGGACGGTCGTCTGGCCCTGGAGCCGGTCGCAGCGGACCTCGGTCGGGAAGCGACTCGCGGCCGAGCTTTGGGGCGAAGCGGCCCTTTGAGAGCAGGGGCGCGGACGGACCTTCGGGACCGCCGAAGCGCCCTTACACTCCGCGGACGGAAGGCGGAGAGGGTTCCCGGCCGGAGCGGAGAACAGGGACTGGTTGGAAGCCGAAGCCGAACTTTGGTGGGAAACCAGGCGGCGGCAAGCCCGGAGGCAGCGGTTCGAGGCCTAAATCCGGAGGCCCAGCCAAGTCGGGGTTCAAGGGGAAGCCGGGCGGGAAACGGCCGGGCGGCAAGCGGCCTTAGGGCCTTGCCTGCCCCGGATTCCGGGCGGAGGCTGTTTTTGTTTGCTTGCCCTGGGGCGATCCGCCCCAGGGCAAACGCATTTGAAAATTGATCGAACCACTGAATGTGCCTTCAGTCAGGCCTGCAACCTGATTCCCCATACCCCATCCAAAAAAAAGCAAGCCCCTCCCCCAACTGACCTTGACTAAACTACTTAATTCCAACAACTTCCACCCATACCATACTTGCAGGCAATTCACCCCTTTTGGCGCACAATCCTTGCAGGGGTGTTTCTCATGCCAAAATCGTCCAGCAAAACGCACCCTCGCCAATTCCATCGCCCCGCCTTTGCCCCTGTTTTCTAATCGCTGATCCCTGTTTTTCCGGCCTTCAAACCCCCAAAAACGCCGAGACCCCACCCCCTCCCCCCCAAAATCATCAAAAAATCGAAAATAGAACCCGCTTAACTAACCCCGATTCAACGAGTTACAGAACCAGCCTGTTTACCTATCGGTAAACACAAACCCCCATTTTCAGGCAAAAAAACGCCAAAAACACCATCGAAACTGGCACTTTAGAGCAAAAAATGGCATTTTTCGCACATCGAAATTCGCCTACCCAAAACCATCCCAACGTGCTCTGTTTTTCCACCTCGATTCGCCCCTCAAGAGCATCTCCCTCACAAGGTCAAGAGCTTCTGGTTCCAAATGCATTTGCCCTGGCGATTCGGCGCTTGACAGGCTGGAATGGGGCGGGTGAATCGGTATCATGTCCCCATTTCTCCCCCATTTCTCCCTTTGCAGGGGCTGAAGCCCACATTTCCATGGGGCGACTTGCGGCATGACTGAAGTCATGCCCTGATACAAAGCCTTCCGGGGATTGATGCCTTTCGGGCTGTTCTGCGGCTGGCCAAGCCTGACAGGCGACTCCAAATGAGGCAGGAACGCTCACCTATGCTTTCTTGTCGCGTCTTTTGTTATGCGGACACTCTCTTATTCCTGGGGTATGGAATCGATGGCTACGGATGCGGTGACTTATCCGATATTGCCGGTAACTGTGGCGCCGGGCGCGGCGGGTTTGGCCTGGCCGGCTGCGCTGGGGGTACAATCCATTGCAGGTATGGGTTCAGCCACTACAATGGACGGCGGCAAGAGCGCGGCGGAACGGCTGGCGGCGCGGGCTCCGGAGATGGAGCTGATACGGCAGGCGCAGGCAGGATCGCGGACGGCCTTCGACTCGCTTGTGCGGCAGTATGAGCATCAGGTGTTGCGGCTGGCCTTGCACTTGACGGGCAGCGAGCATGATGCGGAGGACATTTACCAGGAAGCGTTCCTGAAGGCCTACCGCTATATTGGCAATTTCCGCTTTGAGTGCTCGTTTTATACGTGGATCTACCGGATTGTGACCAACCTTTGCCTGGATCAACTCCGTCGCCGGAAGACGCGGCGCGAGGATCATGCGGTGGTTCTGGACCATTCCGGCGATGAAATTGACGTGCTGGCTTCGGTGAGTGACGACCGGTCGTTTTCGAATCCGGCGAAAGAGCTTGACAGGAAGGTGTTGGGAGCGCAGATTCAGGGTGCGCTGGGCAAGCTGACGCCGCGGGAGCGGATGGTTTTTGAGCTGAAGCACTACCAGGGGCTGCGTTTGCGGACCATTGGGGAGATGTTGAATACGACGGAAGAGACCGCCAAGAATACGCTTTTCAGGGCGACGAAGAAGTTGCGGTCGCAGTTGGCGGAGTTGCGGTAGGGGGGCGACGGGCGCGGGCGAGGACGCCCGCGCCAGGGTTGGATCTATCGCGGGATGGAAGTGCAGGAAGTTAGGCACCCAGGGCAATTCCTGAACGGAATGCGGATTTTCCGGGGGCAAAGGGCAGTTTTTTCAGAGGCTATGAGGACGTAGAGATGAATTGCGAGATTGCACACGAGCGGATCGTGACGGCAGCTTATGGGGAGTTGCCGGACGAGCAGGTCCATGAACTGGAGCGGCACATGACGGGCTGTCCGGATTGCCACCGCGACCGGGCGGAGCTGATGGCGATGAAGCTTCTCGCCGATGCGAACCCGGTGATGGAGCCACCGGCGAACCTGGTGGCGCGGTCGCGTATGCGGCTGGAAGAGGCGCTGGACGCGCTGCCGCCGAAGCGCTGGTATGAGCGGCTGACCCAGAAAATGCAGAACAACTTTGCCAGCTTGCAGGCGGCTCCGGTGGGGGCTTGCCTGTTGCTGGTGGTTGGGGCGGGCGCGGGGATTCTGGGCGGGTATGAGTTTGCGCAGACCAGGGCGGCACGGACGGCGGGGACGGCTGCAAATCTGGCGGTGCTGCACGCGAATCCGCAACCGGGAGCGGAGATTGCGAGCATTTCCAGCATTGTGCGCCAGCCGAATAGCCATATGGTGCAGGTGAGCTACAACGAGGTGATTCCACAGCAGATGGAGGGGTCTCTGGACGACCCGAAGATTACGGAGCTGCTGATGCTGGCGTCGTCGAATTCGGCATCGCCGGGGGTGAGGGACGACAGTGTTGGTCTGCTGGCGGCGGAGTGCCGGATTGGGCATAGCTGCAAGGCGGCCGGGGTGCGCGATGCGCTGATGGTGGCGTTGCGCTACGACAAGAATGCTGGGGTGAGGTTGAAGGCTCTGGATGGTCTGGAGCCTTATGTGGCCGAGGATACGCGGGTGCGGGATGCGGTGCTGGAGGCACTGCTGAGCGATTCCGACCCGAAGATTCGCGCCGAGGCGGTGACGATTCTGGAGCCGGTGGAGGCGGACACGAGTGTGCGGCAGGTGTTGCATACGGTGGCCTATTCGGACGAGAATCCTCAGATACGGACGGTTTCAAGGCAGGTTTTGAGCCGGGTTCCGCAGATTCAGTAGGTTGATTACGCATTTGAAAATCGCATTCCAGGACATCGCATCGTGAGCATAGAGTGCGGGCCGGGGGCCTTGATTGGACAAGGCAAAAACGAGGGACTACGAGGGAAGACACGATGAAGCACTTTTTGAGGCCGTATCGCAGTGTAGGGATCGTCGCGCTGGTGGGGATGGGCGCGGGGATGATGATTGCTCCGTGGATCGCGGTTGGGCAGTCGACGAATATGGTGGAGTTGATGCCGGGGACGAGTCCGCTGCTGGTGCATGGGGGCCCGCAGGGGTACCTGGGCGTTTGGGTGGACGATATTGACGGCGACAAGGCGCAGGCGCTGAAGCTGAAGGAGATTCGCGGGGCGGTGATCACGCTGGTGGACCACGATGCTCCGGCGGGACAGATCGGGCTGCGGGTCAACGACGTGGTTCTGCAACTGAACGGGCAGAACGTTGAAGGCGCGGAGCAACTGCGGCGGATGCTGAAGGAGATTCCTCCGGGGCACAAGGTGAGCATGGAGTTCAGCCGCGACGGGAATGTGCAGACGGTGTCAGTGCAGCTGGTGGATCATCGGGTGATGGAGCACGATGTGTGGAACAAGCTGAACAAGCATGAGGACTCGCTGGGGCAGCAATCGCCGACGATGGGGGTTTTGCCGGGGGCGAGCGACGCTCCGCTGCCGGGAATGTTCAATATGCCGATCTGGGGCGCGAACCTGAATGTGGGCGCGATGGTGGAGCCGATGGGCCGGCAGATGGCCGATTGGCTGGGGGTGCCAAGCGGGCTGATTGTGAAGCAGGTGGCGCGGAAGAGCGAGGCGGCGGCGGCGGGTTTGCGGGCCAAGGACGTGATTCTGCGGGTGGGCGTGGATACGGTGACTACGGTTTCAGACTGGGACCGGGCGCTGCGTTCGAACCAGGGCAAGCCGGTGCAGGTGACGATTCTGCGCGACGGGAAGCAGCAGACGCTGACGCTGCAGGTGGATTCGAAGCGGAAGACGGGGTCTCTGAGGATGCAGGAGAGGACGCCGGCGGGGGATGACGCGGCGGCTTGAACCCGGGTTCAGCTGGGGAATTGATTGAGGTTGTGCGGGCGAGGGCGCTGCTGGGGACTCCAGTTGGCGCCTTTGCCGCGTTTTGGCGCAACGATTGCGCAAAGTTGGGGTTACACTTGCTGGATGCTGTGCCGCAAGAGCGCCGGTTTGAGACTGGGAGGGGTAAATGGAGCTGGGGGAGACGGTTGAGCGAGTGGAAACGATTGAAGTGAACGGGGCGAAGCGGGTGGTGAAGGCTGTGGACGCGGATTTGTCGGGGTCGAGCTTTACGGATGTGAATTTGTCGGGGGCGACGTTTGAGAACGTGAATATTGCCGGGGCGGTGATTCTGGATGCCAATTTGCAGGGGTGGAGCGTCAGGAATGCGAGCCTGTCGGGGTTGAAGGTGGAGTCGGCGGATCTGCGGGGGGCGGCGATCAGCAACAGCCTGACGGCGGGGATGACGATTGATGGGGTTGCGGTGGCGGAGATGATGGGGGCTTATCGGGCGCTGACGGGGAAGGCCGCCTCTTGAGCGGCTTCGGTCGATTTAACCTTCGTTAGTCAACGCACGGGTGCGTGGATTTCAGCGATGTAGTGGCCGGGGAACTCGACGAGGGCATGGGTGCGGTCGCCGGAGACGGCGGGCGGGACGAGGATTTTGACGCCTGCGGCCTGGGCTTTCTGGAGGGTCGAGGGTAGGTCAGAGACTTCATAGCCTGTGATCTCGAGGCCGTAGGGGTAGGGCAAGTGACCGTCGGTGACCAGGACCTGCATGTTTCCGAAGAGAGACGCGATGCGGATGCGGCGATAGGTTTCGCCGGGGCGGCCGATTTCGGCGGCGTCGGCGCGGGGCTGGTCTGAGAGGACGCGGCCTGCGGAGAAGGTGAGCCAGTCGCGGACGAACTCGTCGGCGCGGTCGGGCGAGAGGTAGACGCGGTTTTCCGGGATGGTGGCGAGGGGCGGGCTGGTGGACGGTTTGAAGTGCCAGTAGAGCTGCATTTTGACGCCGCCGGGCCACTGGAGGATTGCGTCGATTCCGATGGGGTCTTTGAACGGGGCGACGAGAAGCTCGGCGCCAGCAGCGCGGGCCGCCTTGACGGCCTGGTCCATGTCGGTGACCAGGTAGCCGGTGCGCTCCTGACCGAAGGGGTAGGGGATGGGCGTCTGAAAAGCAAAGACGGAGAGGCCGCCGGCGGGGGTTCGGACGGCCTGGAAGCGGGTGCTGCTGGGGACGGGCGCGATGTTGGTGACGGCGGGCGGAGTGGCGGAGCCCCCGAAGGTGGCGGTGAAGCTGGCGATGAGGGCATCGATTTCGGCTGGGGCGACGTAGACGTGGGTGGTGTCGTATTGGGGGCCGACGGCGACGGGGGTCTGTGCTGCGAGCGGGGGCAGGGTAGCGAAGGAGATTAGAGCCAGGAAGAGGGCTGGTTTTGGCATGGCGCGGCCTCGCGGGGATCGAGATTAGGCGATTATATTCGCGGCAGGGGCGGAGTCCGGAGTTCGGCGTAATGGTTAAAATTGCGATACAAGGTGTACATGGCGAAGAGACAATCCGGATCATCAGCGCACGACGGGCTGAAAAGAATGACCTCAGAAGATATACGGAACAGGCAGTGGACTGAGTCGGAGATCGAGGCGGTTCGCCGCGCTAGCGAGGCGCAGGCGGCGGGGCTGGATCTGCCGGAGTCGGAGTATGAAGACATTCCCCGGCTGACGGCTGAGCAACTTGCGCGGATGGTGCGCGCGCGGGATGTGCGGCGGAAGGTGCCGGGAAGCGTGCGGCTGGATGCGGAAGTGCTGGAATGGCTGCGGGGGAAGGGCGAGGGGCATTTGACGCGGATCAACGATGTTCTGCTGAATCTGATGGAAGCGGAGCGGCGGAGCGGGGCGGGGCGGTGATTTGCCCGGGGTGAGAATTGGGAGCACAATAGACGCATGGCAACCGGCGAGAGGCCAGTTCCGAGACTTCCGATCTCCCTCATGACTGAGGTGGAGAAACTGGCGCGCGCGCAGGAGCGTACGGTGAGCCAGGTTGTGGCCGAGGCCGTGGGCCGGTACATCAAGGAAGTACAGTGGCAGAGCCTGAAGGCTTATGGCCGGGAAAGAGCGCTTGCACGCGGATTGACCGAGGCCGACGTCCCGCGGCTTATTGAAGAGTCGCGGCGGGAGTGCGGACTGGAAGGCTAGTGGTTCGGATCACGGCGGATTCCAACATTTACATTTCAGCGCTCAACTTTGGCGGGGTTCCGGACCAGGTGCTTGATCTGGCGCGGGGCGGCGCGATCCAACTCGCGATTTCGCAGGCGATTCTGGACGAGGTCTCGCGGGTGCTTGGCATGAAGTTTGGATGGGCCAGCGGCGCGATTGAGATGGCGCGGGAGCAGATTTCAGGGTTTGCAGAACGGGTAGAGCCAGTGAACCGCATCGACGTAGTCCAAGAGGACCCAACGGACAATCGCATTTTGGAATGTGCTGATGCGGCTGGGTCTGAGTACATTGTTACTGGCGACAGGCACCTGCTGAAGCTGGAAAGGTACGGGGCAGCGAGGATTTTGCGACCTGCGGAGTTTCTGGAGATAGTGGCGGGGACGGTGCGGTGAAGTTACTACACTTGCAGCAGAAAGTTACTGCAATCGCGGGGCGATGAGTGGTTGAGGTTCTTGCTTTCCCACCCTTCGCAAAATGCGCGAAGGATGGGGCACCCGCAGGTTGTTGGCGGGGTTTAGGGTGGGCCACCCGCCGGAGCTTTGGCGGGGATGGGTTTCCCCGGGTTTCACCCGGGGCTATTATCATTGGCTCCCTCTGGGAGCCCCAGGAGAAGTTTGAGCCGGGTGCGGTTCCCTCCCGTAGGGAGGGTTTGAGAATAGCCCAGGGTGAAACCCTGGGGAAAGGACGAAACCAAATGGCCCGCCCTGTAGGGGCGGTATGATTGCCGGTTGTGGTTTGGAGGCAAGCCTATGTCGCATACCTATTGTTCGGCGCTGTTTCATTGTGTTTTTTCCACCAAAGAGCGGCAAAAGGCGATTGCGGCTGAGCTCCAGCCGCGGCTATGGGCGTATATGGGCGGGATTGCGCGCGAGAACGGGATGACGGCTTTGACCATTGGCGGGATGGAGGACCACGTCCACATTTTGTTGTCGTTGCCAACGACCCTGACGATTGCCGAAGCGATGCAGAGGATCAAGGGCGGTTCGTCGTTATGGTTGCACCAGGAGTGCGGGGTGGCGGGGTTTGAGTGGCAGAAGGGGTATGGGGCGTTCAGTGTTGGATGTTCGCAAGTGGAGGCCACGGTTGCGTATATCGCCGAGCAGCGGGAACACCATAAGAAGCGGGATTTTCAGGCGGAGTTTTTGTCGATTTTGAAGCGGCACGGGATTGATTACGATCCGCGGTATGTTTGGGGTTGATTGATGGTGGTCGAGTTGGTGGATTTTCGGGGCGATCCCGGTGTTGAGCGTTTTGGCGGCCGTTCCCGGGGTTCTTTGGCGGAGATCACGCCGTCCCTCCAGGACGGCGAGGCATTTTGGGGCGGCTTTCCCCGGGTTTCACCCGGGGCTATTATCACGGGCTCCCTCTGGGAGCCGGCGGCGGTGGGCCTCCCAGCGGGAGGTAGTGAGAATAGCCTAGGGCAAGGCCCTGGGAATGCGATTCCAAAATTGGGTCTGCCCCAGAGGGGAGGATTGAATCGTGCCGACGTGAAGGTTTCAGTCCCCGTAGTTGCCCTGTGGCACGAGGCCACCCGCAAGGAACGAATGGAATGGAGGTGTTGGGATGTGGGGGGTTGGATCAGGCCGTCCCTCCAGGACGGCGAGGCATTTTGGGGATGGCTTCCCCCGGGTTTCACCCGGGGCTATTATCATTGGCTCCCTCTGGGAGCCGGTTGCGGCGATGTGGTTCAATAGTAAAGATGGCAGTTTGGAAACGAGATACGGTTCGGGGACGGGCGATACGGGCTCGGCGGAAGGTGCGCGAGTACGCTATGGTGGCGCGGGCGTTGGCTTCTACTGCGCATCCGGTGTTGGCGCAGATTGTGCCGGCGCGGTTTTGTAACCTTTCTTGCGGCTACTGCAACGAGTACGACAAGGTTTCAGAGCCGGTGGCGCTGGACGAGATGTTGCGGCGGATTGACCATTTGGGGCGGCTGGGGACGGCGATGATCGGCATTTCAGGCGGCGAGCCGCTGACGCATCCGCACCTGGACGACATTATCCGGCGGATGCGGAAGACGGGCGCGATTGCGGGGATGATCACGAATGGCTACCTGCTGAATGTGGAGCGGATTGAGCGGTTAAACCGGGCCGGGCTGGACCACATGCAGATCAGCATCGACAACCTGGAGCCGGATGAGGTTTCAAAGAAGAGCCTAAAGGTGCTGGACAAGAAGCTGGAGATGCTCGCCCGACATGCCGAGTTCCATGTGAATATCAACTCGGTGGTGGGGGGCGGGTTCAAGAATCCCAATGACGCGCTGGTGATTGGGCGGCGGGCGCTGGAGCTGGGGTTTGAGTCGACGATCGGGATTATTCACGACGGGAGCGGGCAGCTGAAGCCGCTGCTGCCGGAAGAGGCGAAGGTCTACTTCGCGATGAACGATAGGAAGAAGACCAACTACGCGCAGTTTGACAAGTTTCAGAAGGCGATTGCCGAGGGGATGCCGAACGACTGGCGGTGCCGGGCGGGGTCGCGGTACCTGTATATCTGCGAGGACGGGCTGGTGCACTATTGCAGCCAGCAGCGCGGGTTTCCTGGGGTTCCGCTGGGGGAATATACGACTGCGGATGTGAAGCGGGAGTTTTTGACGGCCAAGAGCTGTGCGCCGAATTGCACGATTGGGTGTGTGCATCGGATCAGCCATATTGACCATTGGCGGGCTCCGCAGACTAGCGTGATTTCGCCGGGGGCGGATGGGGCGCAGGGGCTGGTGCAGATTAATAGTTAGGGTCTGGGGTCTGGGGTATCGGGTCTGGGAAAGGCGGGGGCTTCGGCTCTCGCTTTTTCTTTGCGCGCTGAATTTGGGACTTGAGATGTTCAAAGAACCATCCCTCGGCGGCTAAACAGGCTGCGGAAAAAGGCGCATTTTGCGCACGAAATGCCCGAAGAGCATACCTCAGCGGCTAAAGCCGGACTGATTCTATTGGCTTTATGCCGGGGATAAATCCCCGGCCTACCGCACGAACGAGTTTTTCCGCAGCCTGTAAAGCCGAACAGGTTGAATTGGCCTTATTGGCACGACTGAAGTCGTGCCCTTTCAAAACAGCTGCTAGAAACGGGGTTCTCCTATTCCCTATTCCCTTGTTCCCTGCTTCTATCTCGGGATTAGCTGGAATTGCTGGATGGCTACTTTGGAGCCCTGGTCGTAGTTGACTTCGTCGGGGAAGAACATGACGGTGATGTGGTCGAATCTGCGGATTTTGGCGGGGGCGGGGACGGGGAAGTTGAGAGTTTCTGCGACAGGGACGGGCTTTTGGGTGAAGTTCTGAGGCTCGGTGGAGGGGATGGGCTGGCGTTCGAGGAGGAGCTGGTTGTTGGGCTGGGCGGAGTCGGTGAGGAGGACGGCGACGTTGATTGTGCCTGGGCGGTTGTCTCCGTTGAGGAGGCCGACCTGGATTTCGCGGCACCGTGCGATGGGGATGGAGGCGCCGAGAGACTGGTGGGCTTCCATGACGAGGGGCATGAAGTTGTTGGTCTGGAAGTCGTGGAGGAGCGGGGTTCCTTTGACCTGAAAGCTGCCGGGGCTGGGCGCGGTGTGGGGTGGCTGGAAGTAGTAATAGGGTCCGGTGAACTGGATGACAAGGGGCTTGGAGGAGCCGGGGGCGAGGAGCGAGGTGGGCTGGGGGATGGGTGGGACGATGTCGTTTTTGGGGGCGATGGGCCAGAGGATGATGCTGTGATAGCCGGAGATTCCGGTGTCGGAGGGTGGGGTTTGGGCGTCGGTTTTGACGTTGTCGCCGGTGGGGGCTCCGTTGGCGGCAAGGAGGGCGTCGGCTTCGGCGCGGTTGCGGTGTTCGATGCCGGCGAGCAGGGAGTAGAGGGTGACGAGGATGGCGGGGAGGAGGACGATGGCGAGTCGGCGGGCGGCGCGGAAGGTGGGCTGGCGGTGATTGGGATCGGGCTGGCGTGCGGGTTGGCGTTCGAGGGTCTGGAGCCAGGCGAAGGTGTAGGCGCAGATGGCGAGCAGGCCGGCGGCGTCGAGGATCCAGCCTTGGGTGAACTCGTAGGCGGCGAAGTAAATGCTGACGGCGAGCAGGTATCCCTGGGGACGGCGGGGGTGAGCTCGTAGGGTGTCGGCGAAAAGGGTTGGGGTCGGGAAGGGAGCGGGCGGCCGGGGCGGGACGGGGATGGCTTTGCGCAGGGCGACGGCGAGAAGGGCTGCGGCGAGGATGGAGAAGACGCAGGTGAGGGGGGAGTCCTCGCGCGAAAAGAGGATGACGGCGGGGACGAAGACCCAGGCGGATGCGCAGGCGATGGCGAAGAGGCGAAAGGGAATAGGCGGATTGTGGCGGAAGGGGGAAGTGGGGCGACGCCAGTAGAACCAGGAGCCGAAGGTGCCGGCGAGGGCTCCTATGAGGACGTAGAGGATGGCGCGGATGGTGAGGGAGGTTAGGGATGGGTGGTGGTCGGCGGGGAGGCGGAGGAAGAAGTAGGCGGCGATGAGGGTGTTGAGGAGGCCGGTTGCGACGAGCAGGGTATAAAAGGCCGCAGGTTTGGGCTGGCGGAGGGCCGGGTAGGCGGAGAGGCCGATTTGGGTGGGGGCGGCCAATGGGGTGGTCGGGCTCCCTGGATGTGGATTCGGGGCGGGGAAAGGGCTTGCTCTTTTTGGTTAGACACCGGGGCGGGGGACTTTGTGCCCAGAAATGCGAAGAGTTGTTGCGCGGTTCGCCCTATGGGAACTGAATGCGGATGTTGACCTGGCGGGGATCGTTGGCAGGAATGGCCTGGGTGCGATTGAGAGCGTCGAGGCCGTCGGGACAGTTCGAGGACAGCCAATCTTTGAGCAGATCAGGGTTGTAGGTCTTGCCCTGGAGGCTTATCCAGGAAGAGACGAGCGCGTTCCCGTCGCCTGCGTGCGGTTCCGTGCCGTCGAGGATGAGGTGGCCGAAGGTGTAGGGCTTGCCTTCATCGATGTCGATGGTGAGATTGATGGTGTGGCGGGCTTCGTCGACGTTGGATGTGGGGACGGCGGCGAAGTTGATGTAGCCCTTTTCCTGGTAGAGCCGCTTGAGCCGCTCGAGGCCGTAACCGACGCTGGTGACATTGAAGAGGCCGCCGGTTTGGATGGGAAACTGGCTTCTGAGATCAAAGGACGAGAAGACGGACTCGCCTTTGAATTCGATGAACCCGAAGCGGAATTGAGCGCCCGGGGAGACTTTGACGGAGACGTCAACTGCTTCAGAAGCCTGGGGCGGGTTCGACTTAGGAGCGGGCGGTTTGGAGAGCTCGGGAGTCTCAACCTGAGCGTAGTAGAAGCCCAGGTCGCGGAGCTTCATGCGGACGCGCTCCCGGAGTTCATCGGGGTCGCAGGGGATGCCTTGCAGGGAATCAGCGATGCGCAGGCGATCGGCTGCGGGAAGCTGGTCAGTGACGATGGTGAGGCTGCGGATTTGAAGCTCGGCTTGGGGCGCGGGAGCCGGGGTTTGGGCGCGGACTTCGCCAGCGAAAAGCAGGAGGGTAAGGGTGATCGCAGGAATGCGCATTGCGAATGCTCCATTGGCGGAACCGGTGGCCGGGAGAGGATGGACTGGGCGGCTCGGATTCGCGTGGCTTTTGGAGTTTGGACGGATGGGTGGGGGAAAGGTAGTTGCGCGGGGTTGGGAACATGCTTCCCCGCCCTTGCGCCAGAAAAAAGGCGAATGGACGGGGCACCTGGCGTTATTGGGATAGGACAAAGCCCGGCTCGGAAACTGGGGTTATCTCGATGTAGTCGAGGGCGGCGGGGTCGGGGCCGTCGGGGATGGCCTCGATGGTGAGGGTGTCGCCGGGAGTGAGGGGGATGTTGGGAAGGGTTTTGCGGGTGGAGTTGTCGCCGTGGGGGCGGGGTGTGGGGAGGTTGGCGTCGGCGGCCCAGGTGGCGGCGGGGTGGTGGTTGATGGAGAGGGTGAATTTGGCTGCGCCGTTGGGGAGGTCGAAATACTGGATGGCGATGGAGTATTGGCCGGGGGAGCCGGAGAAGGTCCATTCGGCTTTGCAATGGAGGGCCGCAGGGGCTAAAGCCCCAACCTCATTTTTGGGCTGGTTCGGCACGACTGAAGTCGTGCCCTGATACAAAGCGGAGTCTCGGCTGGTGGTCTGGGCGGCATTTGGGGCTGCGATTGGGCAGCTTACGGCTCGGCCTCCGCTCGAGTCTTCCCAGGGGGTTACGGCGATGATTTTGTAGCCGGTGAGTTTTGCGTCTTCGGCTTCTAAACGGCCGGGGTAGTGGCCGGCGCGGGCTTGTTCGTCGGGGATGCCGCTGAGTTTGAGGAAGTACTGGACTACGGCGTCGCGCCAGACTATGGCGTGGCCGGCTTGGTATTCGAGGCGGGCGAGGACGTCGGCGTAGAGAGTGGGATCGATTTTGGGCTGGAGGGATTGCCAGTCTCTTACGAATTGGGCGGCCTGGGCGGCGCCTTCGTAGTGGCTGTCGTAGAGGTACTGGATAACGGTTTTACCGTTGTGGAGCTTCCAGGTGTAGGGGACGTGGTGGAAGAAGAGGAGCAGGTCGTCGGGGGTGGTGGCGGGGTCTTCGTAGAGCTTGGCAAGGGTGGGCGGGTATTGGCCGGCGTAGCCTGAACCTGTTGCGACAGTCCGGTCTTTGCCTACGCCCTGGGCGTCGGCGTCGTGCCATTGGCCCCAGCCGTTGCGCTCGCTGGACTCGATGTTGGGGCCGTAGTGGGAGCCGGTGATGTCGGTGAGGGTTTGCAGTCCGAGCGGGCCGGTGTAGTCCTCATAGGCGGGCCAGGATTGCATGAGCATTTTCTGGACGGTGGAGACGACCTGGGGATCGGCGGAGAGGGTTTGGCGGGTCCATTCGTCGGCGATTGTGGCGGGGTCGAGAGACGGATCCCAGGCGAGGCGGCCGAAGGCGTAGAGGTTGGCGAGGGCGAGGGGGGAGGAGAGCCAGCGGTCTCGGCCGATTCCGGCTACGCCGATGATTCCGCCTAAGCCTCCGGCTTTTGGTCCGGGCCTAAAGGCCGCGCTCTTTTCGCCTGTACTCAGGGGGTTGAAACCCCCTGCTCCCTCCGAAAGAGCGCCTGCGAGGATTTGGGCGACGGGGGTGGATTGGCCGTTGGCATGGAGGTCGGTATCGAGAACCCACTTCCACATGGGGGCGAGGTAGACGAGGTGCCGCTGCTGGCCGGTGTACTCCTGGGTGATCTGGAGTTCCATGGCCTGGGCGGTGTGTTGGAGGCCGGCGAAGAGGGGCGAAACGGGCTCGCGGACCTGGAAGTCGATGGGGCCTTCCTTGGTTTGGACGATGACGTTGGGGGCAAATTTGCCGTCGAGGGGATGGAAGATATCGTAGGCGGCGCGGGCGCGGTCGGCTTTGGGGTCGTGCCAGTCGAGGTGGTGGTTATAAACGAAGGCGCGGTAGAGGACGATGCCGCCGTGGGGTGCGAGGGCCGCGGCGAGGGTGTTGGCGGCGTCGGCAGGGGTGCGGCCAAAGCTGGCCGGGCCGGGCTGGCCTTCGGAGTCGGCCTTGACGGTGAATCCGGCGAAGTCGGGGATTAGTGTGTAAATTTCGTTGGCCTTGGCGGCCCACCAGGCTTTTACGGCGGGGTCGAGGGGGTCGTAGGTCGCGAGGCCGCCGATGGTTTGGGGGCTGGCGATGGCTACGGACAGGGCGAGATGGACTCCCCAGGGACGGAAGGCGTCGGCGATGCGGGCGATCTGCTTAAGGTGGGCGGAATCGATGAGTTGGGGGGCGGCATTGACGTTGTTGATGTTGCAGCCGTTGATTCCGATCGACGCCAGCAGGCGGCCGTATTCGGAGACGGGGGCCAGATCGTCGCGGACGTTGCCGCCTTCGAAGAAGATGCTGCGGCCTGCGTAGCCGCGTTCGATGGAGCCGTCGGGGTTGTCCCACTCATCTACCCAGCGAATGGGGAGGGCGGGGTGAGAACGGAGATTCACTCGCCAGAGAAGGTCGCCGCTTGCAATTAAACGAAGAAGTGCGAAGGCCCCGTAGAGGACGCCGCGGTCATCGGCGCCGGCAACGACGAGGAGTTGCTTGCCGTTGGATACGGTCCAGGCTACCGAGTATCCCTCAGGTTCGAGGTCGGTGGGGAGTGCAATGTCTGGGTAGGTATGGCGGAATTCCTTGGCCGTGCCGAGGATAACCGGAGCCTCGCCACTCTTGCCGAAGTTTTTTGGCGATCTGCCGGTGACGCCCAGGATGCCGCGCTTGAGTTCCTGAGCTGCTGACTGCTCAAGGGCACCCGTGCCGAGAGCCTGGACACTGAGCGGAATGTCGGAGGGCGCTTGGTTGAGGGATTGGGGGTAGCGGAGCCAGGCCTGGTCGGCGGTTTGAGCTGGGGCGGGAGGGACGGCGAGCAACGCAGCAGCGAAGGCGAGCAGTGGGATTCGAAGATTCCTGCAGTGCAGCGGGGGCTTTGCTCGATTCAGACAGAAATGAAATGCAGGCATATGTCCCACTTTCGCAACTTGTTCATGGTGTGCCGGGAGTTCATTGAAAAGCAACCGCGGATCCTTCGACTCACCACCCCCAGGCTGAAAAACGCCTGGGGCCCCGTTCGCTCAGGATGACAGACCAATTTCTGCTATGGGCTTGAATGGGTGCCGCTGTGACCGTTCTATCATTTCGAGACGTGGGAAGCGGTGACGGGGACCCAAATACTCAGGGGCAATCGCAAGAAGGTGCGGTTCGTTGTCGGGGTTGATGAATCCGCCCCTTCAGGGCGGAGGCATTCTGTCGGCACCTTCACCCAGGGTTTCACCCTTGGCTATTATCACTTCCTCCCTCCGGGAGGAAATGCGCCGATATCACATCTTCGCTGCGGGAGGAAATGTGCCGACTGTGACACACGATACACATGAAGTCTCAGTGATCCAAGTTGTCTGCTATGCTGACATGTGGTCTTCCGAGCAGTGGGCTCACTGCTTGAAGTGAGGCCAGGGGCCCGAGTATTCAGGGGTGAGATCCGTGAATCGCACGACGACGGCGCTGAAGCCGGTATCAAGAACCACATTAAGCGAACAGGTGGCCATGCAACTGGCCGCCGAATTGGAAGCGAAACGGTGGAGTCCGGGCGAGAAGCTCCCTTCCGAGGCGGAGCTCTGCAAGGTCTTCAACGTGGGCCGGTCCACACTGCGCGAAGCCTTGAAATCTCTTTCCTTCATTGGCATGATCCGCATGCGCGCCGGGGGCGGCAGTTATGTTGCCGACCAGCGGTCGAAATACATGGAATCGCCGCTGCTTCTTGCCAAGGGAATTCTGAATACCGAGAAGGAAGTGAATGACTTTTGTGAAGCGCGCCTGGTGATTGAGACCGAGGTGGCGGGACTTTGCGCGGAGCGAGGGACGGACAAGGACTTCAAGCAGATTGAGAAGGTTGTGCGCGAGATGAAGGCGGCAATCGATGCGGGGGGCGAGGGGTTCAGCGACCTCGACCTGGATTTTCACCTGGCGGTTGCGGCGGCGGGCAAGAACGAGGTTCTGACCGAACTGATCAAGCATCTTCGCGAGGGGTTGCAGGAGCTCATAGTGAAGAGCCTGTTGTTGCCCGCGGGCATGGAACTTGCCTATCAGCAGCATCGCGCGTTGCTGGAAGTGCTGAAGCAGCGAGACCCCGCGAAGGCTCGGAAGGCGATGCGGGTTCACCTGCGGGCTTTCCAGCGTGGGTATAGGGTCTTGCTGCAAAAGAACGGATAGGAAATGGCTCTTTCCCTATAAATATGGTTAGTGGAGAATTGTGCTCTCCCATCCATTCGCGATGAAACTGCGAATGGATGGGGCACCCAGCATTTCTGCGATTCCGGAACAAGCCCTTAGTGCGCGATCAGGTCGCTGAACGGGTGGACATAAGCGAGCAGGTAGACGACGACGCCGGCCATCGCGGCGAGGCCAAGACTGTGCCAGAAGACAAAGCGCAGGATCGAGCCTTCCTGTCCGTACTGTTGGGTAGCGGTGCTGGCGACGACGATGCTTTGCGCGTCGATCATCTTGCCCATGACGCCGCCGGCCGAGTTGGCTGAGGCCATCAGTACGGGCGAGATGCCGATCTGCTGGGCGGTCAACTTTTGCAGGCTGCCGAAGAGCACATTGGAGGAGGTGTCGGAGCCGGTTGTCGCGGTTCCGAGCCAGCCGATGAGCGTGCCGAAGAAGGGATAGAGCGCCCCGGTTCGAGCGAAGGCTAACCCCATGGTTGCGTCGAGGCCGCAGTATCGAGTGACGAAACCGAGCGCCAGCATTGCCGAGATGGTAATGACGGTAAAGCGGATATTGAAGACGGTATCGGCAAACGCCTTCAACAACGACATTGGTCCGAGGCCCATGAGAAATCCGGAAATTACCGCAGCCAGCATGATGCTGGTGCCGGTGGCGGTTGCCCAGTTGAGCTTGTAGACCGCGGCTTCGGCGGTGGGCTTGAGCACGACGGGGGGAACGCGCTCGACCACCTTGTCGAGACCGGCCACTGTGAAGCTGATGGTGGTGGCCTTGTCCAGCGGCTTGGTGAACTGCTTGAGTCCCCATACGAAGACCAGCAGGCTGAGAATAATCCAGGGCAGCCATGCCTTGAGGGTGCCGCTCGCACCGTGATTGACGCGCTTGCGCTCCTGCGCCGTGATGTCTTCACCCTTGGCATTGAGCAGGCGTTTCGGCTTCCAGAAGCGAAGGAAAGCGATGAGAACAATGATGGTGGACACCGAGGCGACGATGGCTACCAACGATGGTCCGAAGAAGGTGGCCATGAGGTACTGGGTCGAGGCAAAGGTGACCGCGGCGACGAGGATCGCTGGCCAGATTTCAAGCATGCTCTTGAAGCCGGCGTAGACCCAGATGAGCCAGAAGGGCACCAGCAGGCAGAAGGGCACCAGGATGAGGGCGACAACCTTGGAGAGCTGCAGCACGTCGATGCCGGTGACGGCGGCCAGGGTGATGACCGGAATGCCGAGCGCGCCAAAGGCTACCGGGGCGGTGTTGGCGATGAGAGAGAGTCCGGCGGCCTGAATGGGTTTGAATCCGAGACTGATAAGGATAGCTCCGCAAACGGCGACGGGCGTTCCGAATCCGGCGGCGCCTTCAAAAAACGCGCCCAGGGCGAAGGCGATCAGCAGCAGTTGGAGGCGGCCATCTTCAGTGATGTTGGTGAGGCTGCCTTGCAGAGCGGTAAAGCGTCCGGTCTTGACCGTTAACTGATAAAGGAAGATGACGGGAAGGATGATCCAGCAGATGGGGAACAGGCCGTAGCCGGCGCCATAGGCGGTGGTGGTGAGGGCGACACGTACCGGCATGTGGTATACGGCGATGGCGATGGTGAGCGCGGTGAGCAGTCCGATGACCGCTGCGGTGTGCGCCTTCATGCGCAGGATGGCCATTGCGCCGAGCAGTACGACGACGGGCATCGCGGCAAAAATGGTGGAGAGCCACCAATGTCCGGTGGGATCGTAACCCTGTTGCCATAGAGCGGAATGGGGGTTGGTTTTAAGCAGGTAAATGGCGCCGGCGACGGCGGCTAAGATACCCACAATCATAAGGGTGAGAGACAGGCTGGATGCGGATTTCGCGGGCGCGGAGTGCGCGGAATCCAATGGGCTGTCTTTCTGCGGAGGAGCGGAATTTGTCATTGATACCTCACGGAAGATTTTGACTCGTCGCCCGCATTGTCAGAGATGACGGAATAGAGCAGCGGCGGCTTGCCAAATGTGAACGAAAGTGTGGGGATTCGCGACGAAGTCTGTCTGTGACATTCCTCACAAGGAGGCACATTGCATTTGTGACAGCAATCACTGCCAAGTGTTTCCTCGAAATCGGAATGTCTGCTTAACAGCATGTCAGACAAGCTGACGCCATCCGTCGGGATTTCAGACCGGACCGGGGACGCGATGCCGGGGCTTGAAGGGGTTCGAACCGCAAGAAGGTTCGGGACCAGATAGCTGAGTGGTTGCTGCGCGCGATTTCCGCCCCAGTGGTTCATTTTCATCGTGGAATAGCGGACTGGCGACGACTGTTTGAGGAAGCACAAATTGGATCTTTCCAATCCAATCCGGACAAAAGTGGCGAGCTTTGTGATCTCGAACCATTCGGCATTGATTCCCTTTCCAGACGAGAGGGTCAAAGCGGCGCCGAAATCGGGGATGGAGGCAGGGAAGTCCACAGATAGCTTGCCGGGTACGCTGCTCCAGCGCAGCGTCGGACAAATGCATCGCGCCGGGAGTGCAGGCTTCCATATTTCCAGGTTTTTGCGCAGCGTAGCTGGCTGCGGCATGTACCACCCAGCTGAGACTGACCTCCACGGGGGCAAGAGCCCGGCTGAAACCGATCGATCCATCGCCCCAGCGAATGCGATCCAATCCGACATTGAAATGAAAGTGAGAGGCCCGATGATTCTGAAGTTTAAAACCGCAGCTGCCGCATTGATGGCGGTCGCACTCGTCGCGACGGCAGCGCATGCCAGCGACCCAACCCCGACGGTGAAGAAGCACGTTGCGACCAAGAAAGCAGCGAACAAGCCAGCAGGCCCGACGGTCGAGGAGCAGATTGAGACGCTTCGCCAGGCACTGGCCAACCAGGGAACCGAGATCGAAAGTCTCAAGAGCAACCTGTCCGACAAGGATGCGCGTTTGAAGCAGGCGGAGCAAGCCGCGGCGGACGCTGAAAACGCGGCTGCCAAAGCGCAGGCCACCGCCTCGGCGGGGCAGCAATCGGTTACCGAGAACGCGGCAGCTGTGAACACGCTGCAAGGCGCAGTGACTGATCTAAAGGCGGACCAGACGACGCTGGCCGTCAAGGTGCAAAAGGTAAGTGTGAACCTGCAGTCGCCGCCGAATCCAACCGAGCCGGGCGCGCCGGCGGCGATCGCCACGGCGCCCTCGAAATCAGTCAACTCGGCCATCTCGCCTGTTCGCGTGTTTCCCGTGGGCAGCGTGGAGGTCAACCGCAAGCCCGCATTCAAGGCCGCCGGAGTTGGCTTTGATCCTTACGGTTTTATCAAGTCCACCGCGGTATGGGACAGTTCCGATCCCGATGGCGATGATTTTCCGTTGCCTGGTTTCCTGACCACTGAAGTTGCAGGCTCCGCCATTGGCGGCCCGAATGGCGATCCGGAGTTCCACGTCAAGGCGCGCTCCAGCCGCGTGGGTCTCAACTTCTCCATCTACGATCCCAACCCCAAATGGAACATTACCGGAAAGCTTGAAATGGATTTTGAAGGCAATTTCAATCGTTCCGACAACCGCAACGTGTCCACCATCCGCTCCAGCAACCCGTCGCTGCGGCTGGCCTACGGGCGCATGGATTACAGCTTCGACAAGAACAACACGATCTCCGCGCTTTTCGGCCAGGACTGGTCGCTTTACGCCACCAACACGATTCCGAATATTCTGGAGACCACTTTCTTCGGAGCCTATTACGGCATCCTCGAGACGCGCGAAGCGCAGATGCGTGTAGGCTTTGCGCACAAGTCGGGCGGGTTCACAATGATGCCCGAGTTCTCGATCAACGTTCCCGCGTCGGGAATTCCGCCGGCTGCTGCCGACATCTCCCAGCAATTGGGTTATGGCGAGCGTGAAGGGCCGGATTCCGACCGTCCCAATTATCAGGCACGCCTGCTTGGCGAGTGGCAGCTGGATTCGGCCAAGGGTGTGGCGCCTGCGCAGGTCATTGTCAGCGCGTTCAACGGCAAGCGGGCCTCTAACGTTACGGCGGCGGAGGTTCCAGCGGCCTACGCGACCACCTTTGCCAAGGGTGTAACCGGCAGCAGCGTGCAGGACGGCTGGGATGGCGGTTTCCAACTGCCCACCCGCTGGTTCACGCTGGTTGGCAACTATTACGACGGCAGCGACCTGAGATGGTTCTTCGCCGGCCAGGCCTACTCCTACTACAACGACACGACCGGCCTCACCGCAGTCACAACCGCAACAGCGGAGGACGGCAACAGCATCGACTTCGGCACTACAGCAAGCGGTGTGCAGGAGGTCGTTCCCGAGCGTCCGGTGCGCGCCGCCGGCGGCTTTGTGCAACTGGGGCTGCCGCTGTCTCGCATCTTCAACGCCAACCCGGCGGGCCGCAACGCCGGCTGGACGCTCTACGCCACTTATGGTGTGGATCAGGCCAAGCAGCGCGATGCGGACAAAGCTGCCGGCGCGGGAGCTGCACGTCATCAAGGCAGCATGGCCGCAGGCACCCTCAACTACTCCCTCAACAAGTGGCTTTCCTTCTCGTTCGAACAGACCCTTTACACCGAAAAGGACCAAGTTGAAGTCGGACGCCCTCTTCCAACCTTCAAGGGGCATCCCTCCCGCGAGTGGAACGACGTACGCGAGGAGTTCGGCCCGGTCTTCCTGTTCTAGGTGAACCGATGGGGGCAGGCCGGACAAAGGGCTGCCCCCGCGGGTCGATTGAATTCAGCAGTAGAGAGATTGAACCCATGCGCGCTTCCCTTTTCATTACCTGCTACAACGACACGCTCTTCCCGGAGACGGGGCGGGCGACAACGCGGCTGCTGGAGCGTCTGGGCGTGGAACTCGACTTCCGCCAGGGACAGACATGCTGCGGCCAGATGCATGCCAACTCGGGATTCCGCGCGGAGGCTTTTTCGCAGGCCAAGCGCCTGATCCGTATTTACGAGGACGCGGAGGCGCTGGTGATTCCCGGCTCGTCTTGCGTGGCGATGATGCGCGACCAGTATCCGGGAATTTTTGAGGAGCTTGGCAACGAATCGCAGCGGCGGGAGCTGGATGCGTTTCTGCCCAAGGTCTTCGAGCTGAGTGAATTTCTCGTCGACAAGCTGCATGTGGAGGATGTGGGCGCCTACTTTCCGCATCGCGTGACCTACCATGCCAGCTGCCACGGGCTGCGCGGGATTCACCTCGGCGACCGGCCTTTCAAACTGCTGTCAAAGGTGCGCGGACTGGAGTACGTGGCGCTGGAGCACATGGACCGCTGCTGCGGATTTGGCGGGACATTTTCGGTGAAGAATCCTGAAATTTCGCAGGCGATGCTCACCGTGAAGCTGCACGATGTGCTCTCAACCAGGGCAGAATTTTGCACGGCTCTCGATAACAGTTGCCTGATGCACCTGGGCGGCGCGATGCACCGGCAGTATGCGGCGATGCGAACGATTCACATGGCGGAAATTCTAGCCAGCACTGAAGACGCCCCAGCGGAGGCATTGGCATGAACACGGCGATTCTCGATCCAAAACTCGCGCCGCCGTTTCGTGAGGCGGTGTTGCCGGTGCTGCGCAACCCGATGCTGCGCAAGAATGTGGCTCACGCCACGGAAGTGATCCAGAACAAGCGCGCCAGGCTGGTGGCGGAGAAGACGGACTGGGAGGAGTTGCGCGAAGCTGGCTCGGCGATTCGCACGCATGTGCTGGAGAATCTGGGCGCTTATCTTTTGCAATTTGAAGAGCGCTGCACGGCTGCGGGCGGAGTGGTTCACTGGGCCGGGACGGCCGATGAGGCGAGGCAGATCATTCTCGATTTGCTGCGCCAGGAGAACGCGACCGAAGCTATCAAGATCAAGACCATGACTTCGGCCGAGATCCAGTTGAATCCGTATCTCGAAGCAGCAGGCGTGACGGTGCACGAAACCGACCTGGCCGAGATCATTCTGCAGCTGGGCAAGGAAGAACCTTCGCACATTGTTGTGCCGGCCCTGCACATCAATCGCAGCCAGGTGAGGGAAATCTTCAGCCGGACCATGGGGTTGAAGGACTTGTCAGACGATCCGAAGGAGTTGACTGGTGCGGCGCGCCATTATCTGCGGGAAAAATTTCTCAGAGTTCCCACGGCCATCAGCGGCGCGAATTATCTGATTGCGGAGACTGGCGCAGTGGCTGTGGTGGAGTCAGAAGGCAACGGAAGGATGTGCCTGACGCTGCCGGAGACCATGATTTCGGTGGTGGGCATTGAGAAGGTGCTGCCGCGCTTTCAGGATCTTGAAGTGATGCTGCAGGTACTGGCGCGATCGGCTACAGGCGAACGCATGAACCCTTATACGTCCTTGTGGACAGGCGTGACTCCGGGCGATGGCCCGCAGCGCTTCCATGTAGTGCTACTGGATAACGAGCGAAGTGCAATTCTGGCGCGGCCCAAAGAGCGCCAGACGCTGAAGTGCATCCGCTGCGCGGCCTGCATGAATCACTGCCCGGTGTATCGGCAGACGGGCGGGCACGCTTACGGCTCCTGCTATCCGGGACCGATCGGCGCCATTCTTACGCCGCAATTGATGCGCATGCACCATGCGGAGTCGTTGCCGTTTGCTTCGTCGCTTTGCGGCGCATGCTATGAGGTCTGCCCGGTGAAGATCGATATTCCCGCGGTGCTGCTTGATCTGCGCGCGGACGTGGTGAACCGGGAGCGCAAGCAGGCGAAGCGCGCGTTCGACCTGATGTACATCGGACTGCGGATAGCCAATACACTTTTTTCGCGGCCATGGATTTTTCATGCGACACAGCGGCTTGGGCGCATTGGACTGCGCCTGTTTACCGCCAAGGACGGATGGATCAAGTGGATGCCCAGCATTGGCGGGCGATGGACGGAGAACCGCGACCTGCGCGGGCTTCCCGATCAGACATTTCACGAGTGGTGGGCAGCACGCGCAAAGGAGCAAAAATGAACGCGACCGTTCAGTCCCGTCAACGCATTCTCGATCGCATTCGCACGGCAACGGCATCGGTAGCGAAGCCCGCGCCCGAACTTCGGGACGCGTATGCAGCTTTGCCGCGGCCGTATATCCGGCGCGGGAAAAAGACGGTGGAAGAGCGCATTGAGCTCCTGGTCGAGCGCCTGCGCGAATACGACGCGGAGGTTGTGGAGACGACTCCGGATGGGCTGCCGGCGGCGATCGCGGCGCAGTTGGGTGCGAGCGGCAAGCACACGTTTGTGGCGCCTGCGGGCCTTGATCCTGGATTTCTTGTAGGCGGGTTTGATTGGAAGATCGACTACGACCTGACCACTGCCCAGATTGAACTTACCGAAGGGGTGGTTACGGCGGCCTCGTGCGCCATTGCGGACTCGGGAACGATCGTGCTGCACCACACGGCAAGCGAGGGGCGGCGGGTGATCACGCTGCTGCCGGATTGGCACCTTTGCATTTTGCGCAGGAGCCAAGTGGTGGAGACGCTGCCGGAGTATTTCGATCGGTTCGAAACTTCACCGGCGCTGGTGACATGGATATCAGGGCCGAGCGCGACGGCGGACATTGAGATGACGCGGATCAAGGGTGTGCATGGGCCGCGATTTTTGCATGTGATTCTAGTGCGGGATTAAGGCGACGCTCAAGCGTTCTTCTTTGCGGTCGTGAAGGCGTCGGTTTTGAGGATCTTTCCGCCTTCCTGGATGACGTAGAGGCGGTTTACGTCGAGGTCTTTGAGCGTGTCCACGGTGCCGGAGGGCCAGCGAATCTCGACCAGGTCAACCTTCTTTGCGTCGCCAAGGCCGAAGTGGATGCGCAGATCGCTGGCGGAGTAGTAGCCGTTGCAGGAGCGGACCTCTTCGACGAGTGTGAGCGGGGTGCCGGGCTTGGCATTCAACAGCGGAGTGCCGGTGTCGGCGACAACCTTGATGCGCGCGCCGATTCCGGTGCGGTTGCTCTTGGTGCCGACGGTGCGGATTTTGATCCAGCTTCGCTTGAGCGATGAGTCGCAACGCAGCAGTTGCGGCACCGCATTGACGCAGTTGACCACCACGTCCTGATCGCCGTCATTGTCGAAGTCGCCGACTGCGAATCCGCGCGCCTTGACGGCTGCGGTGATGCCTGCGCCGCCGATGAGGCTTACATCTTCAAACTGCCCGTTGCGCAGATTCCGATAGAGATATTTGCGCTCGGCATAGGCTGCGTCAACCTGTGTGCCGTCGACCTCGGGGTAGACGTGGCCATTGGCGACGAGGATGTCGAGCCAGCCGTCGTTATCGATGTCGATAAAGCTGATGCCCCAGCCAAGCAGGCGGGTGTTGATGCCCAGGCCGGCCTGGTAGGTGCGGTCGTCGAAGGAGCCATCGCCGAGGTTGAAGAAGAGCGAGTCGGTGTCGCCGGCAAAGTTGGTCTTCGCGATGTCGGGCAATCCATCGCGGTTGTAGTCGCCGATGGAAACACCCATGCCGGCCTGCGGTTTGCCGTCTGGTGAATAGGCAACGCCGGCCTCGATGGCCTGGTCTTTGAAGGTGCCGTCCTTTTGATTGACATAGTAGGTGGCCGAAGTTGAGTCGTTGGCGACGTAAATATTCGGCCAGCCGTTGTTGTCGAAATCGGCTACACCGCAACTGAGCGCATAGGAGCCAAGCACGCCCCACATGCCGGATTTCTGGCTGACGTCGGTGAAGGTGCCGTCGCCGTTGTTGTGGTAGAGCAGGTTCTTGTCGCCCTCCAGGCCGGGCGGTCCGCAGGCCACCTGAATTCCTTTATAGGTGCAGTTGGCGTCTTCAGGCAGGGGCGCGGATTTGATGTCGAAGTCGATGTAGTTGCCGACGAAGAGGTCGAGATGGCCGTCCTTGTCGTAGTCGAGAAACGAGCAGCCGGAGTTCCAGCGGAGCCGGTTTTGCAGCAGGCCGGCCTCTTTAGTGACCTCGGTAAAAGTGCCGTTGCCATTGTTGCGGAAGAGGGCGTTCTGGCCGTAGTAGCTGACGAACAGGTCGTTCCAGCCGTCGTTGTTGTAGTCGCCCACGCAGCAGGCCTGGCCCCAGCCGGAGCGGGCGAGGCCGGACTTGAGCGTGACGTCGGTAAAGGTGCCGTCGCGGTTGTTTTTGAAGAGGTGGCAGACCGGCTCGCGGCCTTTCGGAAAGCCTTCCAGTCGCCATCCGTTGACCAGGAAGATGTCGAGCCAGTCGTCGTGGTCGTAGTCAAAAAACGCCGCGCCGCAGCCGGTGGTTTCGAGCAGGTATTTGTTGCGGTGTTCGCCGCCGAAGATGGTGGGGATGTTGAGACCGGCTTGTTTGGCGACGTCGACAAACTGGACGCCGAGCGGGGTGCCGATGACGGGCGAGGGAATTCCTTTGGGAGCGGGGCGTGCGGGTGCTTGATAGGCCTGGCGTGCGCTTCCGGCTTGCGCGGCTTGCGGGCCGGCGAGCCCCAATGCGGGGCGGGCAAGCCTGAGCACTTCTTCCAGCGGCAAAACCAGCGCGGTCCTCGAAAGCGACTTCAAAAATCCACGACGGGAAAAGGGCAAAGCAGACGTCTCCATTACGCGCCGCTCAAGAGCGCAGCTGCGCTTCAAGGGTAAGTATATCGGTTGGACGCATCTTCAGGCAGGGCGGGCGGCGCGCTCGATTCACCATCTTTTCTCTGGGTTTTGGCGGCAGGAACATATAGATTCGAGGTTCAGCCAGACGGAGGAGAAGCGATGGCACTGCATGACACGAATGACCTGAAGGCCAAGCCGAGTTGCCAGGTGGAAACGGACGCGCTGAATGCGGCGGCAAGCGGTTACGAGTTTCCCGAGGCGAAGCTGGATTCGCAGTGCGTGTATAAGACGATTCACGATCAGCTTGTTCTCGACGGCGACTCGCAGCAGAATCTGGCCACGTTTTGCACGACTTGGATAGAGCCGGAAGTGAAGCAACTGATGGATGAGTCGGCCGACAAGAACATGATCGACAAGGATGAGTATCCACAGACGGCGGCCATTGAAGAGCGCTGTGTGCACATGCTTGCCGATTTGTGGAACTCTCCGGAGGCGGCGAGTACGATTGGCTGCTCGACGACGGGGTCGAGCGAGGCGGCGATGCTGGGCGGCCTGGCGCTGAAGTGGAACTGGCGCAAACGGCAACGGGCGAAGGGGAAATCGACGGAGACGCCGAACCTGATCATGGGCCCGGTGCAGGTGTGCTGGCACAAGTTTTGCCGGTACTTTGACGTGGAGATTCGCGAGGTTCCGATGGAGGGCGACCGGTTGCTGCTGACGCCGGAAGAGGTGCTGAAGCGGTGCGACGAGAACACGATTGGGGTGGTGGTTACGCTGGGCGTGACGTTCACGCTGCAGTTTGAGCCGGTGCACGCGATCAGCCTAGCCCTGGACAAACTGGCGGCTAAGACAGGGCTCGATATTCCCATTCATGTGGACGGGGCGAGCGGGGCTTTTCTTGCGCCGTTTTTGCAGCCGGACCTGCCGTGGGATTTTCGATTGCCGCGGGTGAAGTCGATCAACGCATCGGGACACAAGTTTGGGCTTGCGCCGCTGGGGGTGGGCTGGGCGCTGTGGCGCGAGAAGCATGACCTGCCGGAGGAGCTGATTTTTGACGTGAACTATCTGGGCGGAAATATGCCGACGTTTGCGCTGAACTTTTCGCGGCCCGGCGGGGAGATTATCTGCCAGTACTACAACTTTTTGCGGCTGGGCAAGGAAGGGTACCGCGAGATTCAGGAGGGGTGTCGCGAGCTTGGACTGTACCTGGCGGGGAAGATTGCGGCGCTGGGGCCGTTCACGATCATTTACGACGGACAGGACGGGATTCCCGGGCTGTGCTGGCAACTGAAGGATCCGGTGGGCGCGAAGTTTACGCTGTATGACTTTGCGGACAAGCTGCGGGAGCGGGGGTGGCTGGTTCCGGCGTACTCGATGCCGCCGGAGCGGGAGGATTTGGTGATTCAGAGGATTTTGGTACGGCATGGGTTTACGCGGGCCATGGCAGACGAGCTGCTGCTGGAGATGCGGGCGGTGCTGGATTTGCTGGATTCGCTGTCGGAGGACGAGGCGGTGAGCCTGGTGGCGGCCGGGGGGCAGGCGCAGGGGCATGATCATTCGGGACGGTAAGTCTGCGAACGCGTGAGGAAGCGGACTCGACAAAATGAAGGGATTGAAGACGCGCAATCCTCCACGCCGAAGCCGTGCAGAGATGTTGATTGACCAGTAACTGACGAGTAGCCGGTGACACGCCCACGAGGTTCGTTTTTAGTCCCGGAGGGACGATTGATGTTAGCCCCGGGTGAAACCCGGGGAATTGTGCCCCCAAAAAACAATCGGTGCCCCGTAGGGGCGCGGTGATAAGCGCGTGTAATTTCCGCATTGCCGGTCACTCAGGAGTAAAGCTCCGATGCCCGTGTTTATCGATCAACGGCAGCGAGATCTATTCGCTTCAGAACGCTTGTCTGGGCATTTCGGAGCCACAGCAAATATGTCGCGGTTCCAACGAAGAAAGGGATCGTAAAAAGTCCAAGCGCGATGAGAGTAACGAATGTCACGGCTGTATTTTGGGTGTGACCGATTCGGGTTGCATGTCTAATGAACGGCACAAGAAGTGCCACAAATAAAATGATTGGCCCGGAGAGGCTGCCAGTCCCCAGATAGAGCCAGAAGCGCCAGCCGGAAACGTTGTTGATCTTGAGAATCGAAGGAATCGCAACAATCCAGCCTGCAACAGCGGTTGCAAACATCACAAATGTCCCTGCGACTGTCGGGTGTCCAGACGAAACACCCAGTACAGTAGCGAAAGTCGCGATACCCACCATGACGCTCCCGAAGGAATATGCCAACTTCTTCCAACCCGACATCACAGCATCACCTCCGGAGAGGACTGTAGATAGAGTCTACACGCTATATTGCCGATAGGTCCCGAGTGGTCGCCAACTCGGAAGTTACTTCAGGGTAAACAAGATTGCCGCTGACTGCAGCCTCAGAATCCTCTCAAAGGCCTGAGCCTAATTTTCAGGGCGTTCGTGTCAGTGAAGCCGGAGCGGCTTGAGAAGCGCGGTGCCCGGCCTTGAAAATCCCTCAGGGGCTAAAGCCCAAGCATCCCTCGCGGTCTTTGCGGCCCGACTGAAGTCGTGCCCTTTCAAAACATCGGCTCACTGAGGTAGTTGCTAGGTTCTGACTGCTCCCGTGGATTCCCGGATTACGAGCGTCGGCTCCACGGTGATTTCGCTGGGGATGGTGGTGGCGCCGTGGATGAGGTCGAGCAGGCTCTGGGTGGCGATGCGGCCAATCTCGGCCAGCGGCTGGTTGATGGTGGTGAGTCGCGGCGTGGTGTAGGCGGCGG
>Ga0302195_10000097_pt1 | contig 63385 bp, 51 predicted proteins | sample II_Bog_N1_2_FD_198778 | JGI IMG/M metagenome (GOLD analysis project Ga0302195, IMG submission 198778) | Peat permafrost microbial communities from Stordalen Mire near Abisko, Sweden - II_Bog_N1_2 | ecosystem: Environmental > Terrestrial > Soil > Wetlands > Peat | place: Sweden: Abisko...
TTTCTGTTTACTGGAAAGTACATAGTTCAAAATAGCAAGTCATTCATTTGATTGCACTTGATTCGACGCCTTCACCCTCGGCGGGTCGGAATAGACGGGGAGGGGGGTGGGGTTCAAAGAGGTGGTACGGACCGGGCACATCCCTGACAGCTCAAGAAGGGCGGATTTGCAGGCATGATTCCAGTGTGCGCTTTTTGGGGAAATAAACTGCAAAGTGCAGAAATAAAGTTGATCTGCGCGAAAGGTCGATTGCTGGCCTGTTAGATGCCGTTTTTCATGATTTCGAGGCCGGCTTTGGAGACCTGGAGGTCGTCTTCAGACTTGCCGCCGCTGAATGCGACGATGATGTAGCCGGAGTCGACGCGAAGGATGGTGCCGCCCTGCCAGCCGAATTCGCCGGTCATGGGCGGGCGTTTTGCGGTGCCGCTGTCCTGAAGGGTGGAGGCCATTTCAGCGGATTTTGCGTAGGCGATGCCGAGGAGGTTGTTGCCGTTGGCGGAGGCTTTGGCGTCAGTGAGGTGTCCGACGACGGCCATTTTGGAGGTCCAGGAGTCAATGGCAGCGCCTGCGGCGTAGCTGACAACGGCGACACCCTGGATGTTGAGGGCGGCAGCTTTTGCCTTCATGACTTCAATGGTCTGGGACTCCAGGGCGTCAAGTTTCTTGGGGCTGGGGGGCTTGGGGGAAGCGGCCTGGAGGGTTGCGGTGGAGAGGGCGAGGGTTAGAAGAAGTACGGTGGGATGGACGGGCATGGGTTGGGCTCCGGTGACACGAAGGATGGCCGGTTTTCTGGTGGGGCCATGCTAACGCAAGGAGCTTGTAAAGAGGAAGTGGGCAAGTGTCGGGAAAGTGCCTTCCCAGGTCTCAAACGCGAGGCCTGGGGCACCCGGGAACATGCCGTGCGGAGATCCGAAAACAAGGCCCCGGAACTAAAGCCCTCGAAATCTGCCTCTGCATTCAGGGGCATGAATGCCCTTGCTCCCTCCGAGAGTGCCCCCGAGCCCTCCGGACTGGACAGATTAAGCGGCCTACTGCGGGGGAGCGGTGGGAGCGGGGGTCGTGGTTGTGGTTTGGGTTTGCTCTTGCCCAGGAATCTGAGTGGTTTGGGTCTTGGTCTTCGTCTTTTCCGACTTCTTGTGATGGTGCTTGTATTTGGTCTTGGTGTCGGTGGTCTCGGTGGTCAGTGTTTGGGGAGGGGTCTGGGTGGTGGTGGTAGTGGTTTGCGCCGGGGGCTGCTCTTGGGCGGTAAGCGGGACGGAGAGCGCAAGCACGACGAGCGATCCGGCTGCAATGGCATAGAGTTTCATGGATTTCATTGAATTCCTCGAATTTTCCCTGAAAAGGGGATGGGGGATACGCAAGGAAGCCAGTCTTGATGAACGGACTCTCTGCGCTTATAGGAAGGCTCGTTGATTTGAGTGCAGATTGCTGAGCAGAATGGCTCGTGCTGTTTTGAGTTGCGGGCGGGAAGGGGGTTGTGCTTTCCCGCGAATCGCAAAAGACGCGATGGATGGGGCACGCGGGGAGGTAGGGATTTATGCTTTCCCCGGTCTCAAAGGAGAGGCCGGGGGCACCCAGCCTTGGTTGAGAAGAGGCAGAGCGCGGTAGTCTTAAAGGCAACGTGATCAAGGACGATTCAGGCTCGAAGGTGGGGAGTGGCCAGGCGGCTGCGCTGGAGCAGGCGATGGCGGAGTTGACGCCGTTTATGCGGCAGTGGACGGCGGCGAAGCGGGAGAATCCGGATGCGCTGCTGTTTTTCCGCATGGGGGATTTCTACGAGCTGTTCTATGACGATGCGGTGACCGTGAGCCGGGAGTTGCAGTTGACGCTGACGGCGCGGGATCGGGAGCGCTTGCAGCCGATGTGCGGGGTGCCTTATCACGCGGTGGAGCAATATTTGACGCGGCTGTTGCGGAAGGGATATCGGATTGCCATCTGTGACCAGATGGAGGACCCGAAGCTGACGAAGAAGATTGTCCGGCGCGAGGTGACTCGGGTGCTGTCGCCGGGGACGGCGTTGGATAACGGGCTGGGGCAGGAGCAGAACAATTTTCTGGCGGCGCTGCTTGAGGTGCGGGTTCCTGAAAAGCAGGCCGCGGGGGCTAAAGCCCAGGATCATTTTGCGGACGGTTCGGCCCGACTGAAGTCGGGCCCTGATACAAAGCAGGATTTGGGCACAAGGCGGGATTTGGGGGCTGAGCATGGCCTTGGCGGGGACCAGGGATTGGTTTGTGCGGTGGCGCTGCTGGATGTTTCCACCGGGGAGTTCAGGACGGCGGAGTTTAAAGGGGCGACGGCGCGGCAGCAGGCGGTGGATGCGATTTTGAAGGCGGGAGCGAGTGAGGTGCTGTTGCCGGCGAGCGCGGAGTTGCCGGCGCAGTTGGAGCGGATTCCGGCGCGGACGCGGGTGGAGGATTGGGTTTGGACACGGGAATTCGCGGTGCCGCTGGTGGAGCGGCAGTTGAGCGTGCGGACGCTGGAGGGGTATGGGTTGGAGACGCATCCGGCGGCGGCGATTGCGGCCGGGGCGGTGCTGCATTATGTGCGGACTACGCAGAAGAATGAGGCGCTGCACGTTGACAGCCTGAAGTTTGAGGAGCACTCGACGGCTCTCGAACTGGACCAGGTGACGGTGCGGAATCTGGAGTTGGTGGAACCGCTGTTTCAGGGACAGGACGCGCGGGCAACGCTGTTTTATACGCTGGATGCGTGCCAAACGCCGATGGGCAAGCGACTGCTTCGGGCGACGATTCTGCGTCCGCTGGTGGATGCGGAGGCGCTGGAGGCCAGGTATGAGGCGGTGGGGGAGGCGCATGCGGACCTGCTGAAGCGCGAGGAGGTGCGGCGCGGGTTTGCGGGGATTCTGGATTTGGAGCGGCTGCTGGCGCGACTGAGTCTGGATTCGGCGGGGCCAAGGGATGTGCGGGGGCTGGCGGCGAGTTTGGGCAGGCTGCCGGGGTTGAAGCTGGCGCTTGTCGCGATGGAAGCGGGGCTGTGGAAAGAGCTGACTGCTCGGCTGGACACGCTGGAAGATGTAACGGAGCTGATTGAGCGGACGCTGGTGGTGGAGCCTCCGCTGACGCTGGTGGATGGCGGGGCTGTTGCTGAGGCGGTGGATGCGGAACTGGATGAGCTGCGGGCGATTTCTTCGACGGGGAGGCAGTCGATTGCGGCGATCGAAGAGCGGGAGCGAGTTAGGACTGGGATAGGTTCGCTTAAGGTTAGGTATAACTCTGTTTTTGGGTATTACATCGAGATAACCAAAGCTAACATGGCGCTGGCCCCGGCGGATTATGAGCGGAAGCAGACACTGGTGAATGCGGAGCGGTTCACTACTCCGGAATTGAAGGAGTATGAGCGGAAGATACTGACGGCGCATGACCGGTGCATCGAGATTGAGAAGCGGATTTTTGTTGAGTTGCGGAAGACAGTGTTGGATGCGGCGGGGCGGATACGGCGGAGCTCGGCGGCGGTGGCAGAGGCGGATTTGCTGGCGGATTTCGCGCATTTGGCGGCATTGCGGCGGTATGTGCGGCCGGTAATTGTGGGCGAGCCGGTGCTGGAGGCGGTGGCTGGACGGCATCCGGTAATTGAGCAGTGGATGGAGGAAACGCGCGAGGGACGATTCATTGCGAATGATCTGTTTCTGAATGCGGCGGATGAGAATGGGTGGGGGGATGGGCCTAGCTTATTGCTTATAACCGGGCCTAACATGGGGGGCAAGAGCACTTATCTGAGACAGGCAGCGATGTTAGTGCTGCTGGCGCAGATGGGAAGCTTTGTTCCGGCTGAGCGGATGCGGTTTGGGCTGACGGACAGGATTTATACGCGCATAGGAGCGAGCGATAACGTGGCGCGGGGGCGGTCGACGTTCATGGTGGAGATGACGGAGACGGCAACGATTTTGAATACGGCGACACGGCGGTCGCTTGTGCTGCTGGACGAGATGGGGCGCGGGACGGCGACGTTTGACGGGCTGAGCCTGGCATGGGCGACGGTTGAGTATCTGCATGCGGAGACGGGGGCCCGGACGCTGTTTGCTACGCATTATCACGAGTTGACGATGCTGGCGGAGAAGCTGCCGCGGGTGACAAACCTGCGCGTGGGAGTGAAGGAAGCGCAGGGCGGGATCGTGTTTCTGCATACGATTGAGCCGGGGGCGGCGAGCAAGAGCTATGGGATTGAGGTTGCGAAGCTGGCGGGGTTGCCGGGGGTGGTGATTGAGCGGGCGAGGCGGGTGCTGAAGCAGCATGAGAAGGCAGAGCGGCAGAGTGTGCAGGTGGAGACGGCGGAGCCGGTACAGTTGACGATTTTTACGCCGCTGTCGCAGCGGATTGTGGATCGGATTGAAGCTACGGATGTGAACCAACTGACTCCGCTACAGGCGTTGAATCTGCTGGAGGAGTTGAAGCAGGAGCTTAAAAGCAGGGTCTAGGGTCTGGGGTATGGGGTTGGCTTTGAATATTCGGGTTGCGGCGGGGGAGTTGCTGGTGGTGGGGCTGGGCGGGGCAGAGCTGACGGGGCCGGAGCGCGCATGGCTCAAGCTGGTGCGGCCGGCGGGGATCATTCTGTTCAAGCGGAACATTGTGGATGCGGGGCAGACGCGGGGGCTGCTCGGCGAGGCGACGGGGTTGTGTGCGGGGAATGCGCTGCGGTGCGTGGATGTGGAGGGCGGGACGGTGGACCGGCTGCGCGATGCGCTGGCACCGATGCCTTCGGCACAGGGGGTTATGAAGGCCGCAAGGCAGGCCGGGAACGCGCGGATCATTCAGGAGCATGGGGAGTTGGTGGGGCGCGGGGTTCGAGCGTTTGGGTTCAATGCTACGCTGGCGCCGGTGCTGGATTTGGGGCTGGCGGCGTCGGCTGGGGTGATGGGGACGCGGGCGGCGGCGGAGACGGCGACGGGCGTGGTGGAGTATGGGCGCGGGTTTTTGGCGGGGCTGACGGGGCAGGGCGTGACGGGGTGCGGGAAGCACTTTCCAGGGCTGGGCGGAGGAACGCTGGACTCGCATTTGGCGACGCCGGAGATTAGTCGGACGAGGCGCGAGATGAACCGGGATGACCTGGTTCCCTTTCGCGAGTTGCGGGATGAGCTGCCGATGGTGATGGTGAATCATGCGGCCTATCCGCACACCCCGGGTGGGGCGCGGCCGGCTTCGGTTTCGGCGTATTGGATTACGACAGTACTGCGGAGGCGGATTGGGTATCGGGGGCTTATCTTCTCGGACGATTTGGAGATGGGCGGAATTTTGAAGTTCATGCCGATTGAAGATGCGGTGATTGTGGCGGTGCGGGCGGGGATGGATTTGATGGAGATTTGCCATAGTCCGGAGCTGATTATGCGGGCGTATGAGGCGCTGATTGGGGAGGCGGAGCGGTCGGACGCCTTCAGAAAGACGCTGCTGGCGCGGGCGCGGGAATGCGGGGCGAAGCGGAATAGGCTATTTCCGGCGCGGGAATCGCGGGCGTTGTCGGTTGCGCAGTTTGCAGCGTTGCGGACGCGGATTCTGGAGTTTGGGGAGCGGGTTGCTTTGGCGCAGGATGCGGGGCCGGCATGAGAGCGAAGACGATGACGGTTGCCGGGGTGATGAGCGGCACGTCGGCAGACGGGGTGGATGTGGCGGTGGTGCGGATTGGGCCGGGGCGGCTGAGGCCAAAGCTCGAGTTGCTGGCGCATGAGGGGTTTCGGTATCCGGCGGTGTTGCGGCGCGCGGTGCTGGCGGCGATGGATGCGAAGTCGACTTCGGCGGCGGAGTTGGGGCGGCTGAACTGGCGGCTGGGGATTGCGTATTCCGAGGCTGTGGCGGAGACGGTGAAGCGGCGCGGGATGACGCTGGATTTGATTGGGTGCCACGGGCAGACGCTTTACCACCAGGGGCGCGGCGAGATGTATGCGGGGCGGAAGTTTGCTTGTACGTGGCAGGCGGGCGAGGCGCAGGTGATTGCGGCGGCGCTGGGGGTTCCGGTGGTGTCGAATTTTCGGCCGGCGGATATGGCAGCGGGCGGGCAGGGTGCGCCGCTGGTTCCGATGCTGGATTTTGCGCTGTTTGCTCATGGGACGCGGGGGCGGGTGCTGCAGAACATTGGCGGGATTGGGAACTTGACGGCGATTCCTGCGGGATGCGGGCCGGAACAGGTGCTGGCATTCGATACGGGGCCGGGGAACATGGTGATGGACTGGCTGGCGCAGGAGTGTTTTGGGAAAAGGTTTGATCGGAATGGGGCGATTGCGGCCTCAGGGACTGTTTTGAAGGCGGTGCTAGAGAGGGCTTTGCGGGGTGGGTATTTTGGGATGAAGCCGCCGAAGACAGCGGGGCGGGAGCAGTTTGGGAAGGGTTACGCGGCGGAGTTTCTGAAGGCTTGCAGGAAGGTGAACGAGAGGCCGGAAGATGCGCTGGCCACGGCAGCGGCGTTTACGGCTGCATCGATTGAGGCAGGCTACAAAATGTTTGTGCGGAGGAAGATGCGCGGGGCACCGGTGGACTATATCGTGTCTGGCGGTGGGGCGCGGAATGGGACGCTGATGGCGATGCTGGCGGCGCGATTAGAGCCGTTGGGGTGCGAACTGGCGTCGAGCGGGGAGTTTGGGATGCCGGCGGAGGCGAAGGAGGCGGCGGCGTTTGCGCTGATGGCATGGCAGACATGGCACAGGCGGGCGGGGAATGTTCCGGCGGCTACGGGGGCGCATAGGGGGGCGGTGCTGGGTCAGGTGACGTATGTTTGAGGGCGCCCGGAACGTGGAGGGTGTCGGATCCCTGGTCTCAGAATCGAGACCGGGGGCGCCCGGCTTCAGAAGGGGAATTAAAAATGCGGTGCGTGGAGTTTTTGGATGCCTCTTGCTGTCAGCGATAGTGATCGTTGGCGGGTGCCATTCTGCAGAGCGTGATGCTGGGACGGTGGTGGTGTTGATTGAGAGCAGTCCGGCGAATCTGGATCCGCGGGTGGGGACGGATGCGCAATCGGAACGGATTGATGGGCTGCTGTTTGATGGGCTGGTGACGCGGGATGCGCATTTCAACTTTGCTCCGGCGCTGGCGGAGCGGTGGGAGCAGCCGGACCCGCTGACGTTGATCTTTCATCTGCGCGGCGGGGTGCGGTTTCACGATGGGCGGTCGCTGACGGCCAAGGATGTGGCGTTTACGGTTGAGTCGATGCTGAATCCGAAGATGCCGGGCGGGGTGATTTCTCCGCGGGCGGCGAGCTATGCGTCGATCGACAGGATTGATACGCCTGATGCGCGGACGGTGGTGATGCATTTGAAGCGGCCGGATAACTACCTGCTGATGAATCTCTCGACGAACGCGATGGGGATTGTGCCGGCGGGGAGCGGGCGGGATTTCTGGCTGCATCCGGTGGGGACGGGGCCGTTCCGGTTTGTGAGCCAGCAGATTGATCAGGACGTTACGGTGGAGCGGAACGAGCAAAGCTGGCAGGTGGAGCCGAAGCTGAAGCGGGTTCGGTTTGCGGTGGTTCCGGACGCGATTACGGAGTCGCTGGAATTGGAAAAGGGGTCAGGAGATGTGGCCGTCAATTCCCTTCCCATGGACTCGCTTGGGGTGTTGGCGGCGCGGCCGAATTTGCGGATTGAGGAGACAGGCGGGACGGAGATTCAGTACCTTAGCTTCAACCTGCGCGATCCTCTTTTGAGCGATGTGCGGGTGCGGCAGGCGATATCATGCGCGATAGACCGGAAGCTGATTATGAAGACGCTGCTGGATGGGCGGGCGCGGGCTGCGGAGAGTTTGCTGCCTCCGGATCACTGGGCCTGGAACGGAGACGGGCCGCGATACGACTACGATCCGGCGCGGGCGGAGCGGCTGCTTGACGATGCAGGGCGTCGGCGAGGAGCGGGCGGAGTGCGGTTTCATGTGACGATGAAGACGAGCAGCAATGAGGGGACTCGGCTGCTGGCGGCTGTGTTGCAACAGCAATTGGCGGCGGTAGGGATTGCGATGGACATTCGCAGCTTTGAGACGGCGACGTTTTATGCGGACGTAATGCGCGGAGCGTTCCAGATGTATTCGCTGCAATGGGTTGGGGGGAACGAGCAGCCGGACATTTTTGGCTATGCGTTTTCTTCGGCGCGGATTCCGCCCAAGGGCGCCAATCGCGGTCATTACCTGAATCTGCACCTGGATGCGTTGCTGGACGATGCGGCCGAGAACGGGGACATGACCAGGCGGAAGGCGGACTATACGGAGGCGCAGCAGATATTGGCGCGGGATTTGCCGGCGATCAATCTTTGGTATCGGGACACGGTGGTGGTGCATAACAAGCGATTGACTCATGTTACGCCTTCGCCTTCGGGGAGTTATGTGTTTCTTGAGACTGCTGAACTGGCCGGGCAGTGATGTGGGGTTGATCGCGAGCTAGTCAGGTGGGCAGCGGGCGGTTGACACGCAGACCGGGGCGGCATTTAATTAAGGTGTTGGTTGTGGTGAAGGAGTTCACCCTTAACCGCTGTCCCACTTGCAAAGCCGGACAGATGATGACTCCTGACAGGGAATCCTGTTGCGGAGTCATATCCCGGCACGATCCCTCTAAAACATGGGCGGAAGAACAGGTCGGCGAAGGCGCGACTGTGTGCATTCGCAGGCAATGTAACCTGATTGAGAGGAGACAAGGAATTGCAAAAATACCTGATGATTGCCATTGGGGGCGCGCTTGGATCGGTTGCGCGGTACTGGGTTGGGTCAACCATTTCGGGCCGGGTGGGCGTTCGGTTTCCCTACGGCACGCTGGTTGTGAATCTGACAGCATGCCTGGTTATAGGGTTCACGCTGACTTACCTGGGCAAGCGCGCGGATCTCGATCCGGCATGGCGGTTTCTGATTCCGATTGGGTTCGTTGGCGCCTATAGCACGTTTTCAACGTATGAGTGGGAGACGCTTTCGACGCTTCGGTCAGGGGCATTTTTTCTGGCGGGGCTGTATGCGATTGGGAGCCTGGTTTTGGGGCTGATTGCGGTTTGGGGCGGTGCGGCGCTAGCTGAGATTCTGTAGTTGGGGAGTTGCGCGCAACACGCTTGCCATTTCTCTGCCAGCGGTGCTTCAATGCAACGTTGCGCCAGTGGTGAGTAGATTTGCCGCGGGTGTGACGAAGGGAGTCGCGACATGTTGACTTCAGGCAAGGCGGTCAAGGTCTCCATCTACCTTGGCGATGGCTCGAAGCATTACGGAATTCCGGTTTATACCAGCATTCTGGACTTTCTCTTTCACAAAGGGGTGTATGGGGCGACGGTGCTGAAGGGCGTGGCTGGATTCGGGTCGACGCACCGGCTGCACTCGGCGCACATTCTTGAGATCTCAGACCATTTGCCGGTGAAGATTGAGTTCATTGAGACGCGGGAGATGGTGGATTCGCTTCTGCCGGAGCTTGAGAAGCGGACGGGGTGCGGGATTATCGAGGTGCAGGAGACTACGGTGGTGATTCCGGCGAAGCGGTGAGGGACTTGGTTTGGAGTTGTGCTTTCAACCCTTTTCGCAAAAAGACGCGGAAAGGATGGGGCACCCAACATTTTCGCCATATTCGAACGGCTATTCGGCGGAGTTGAAGGGAGAGGCGGGGAGGCCTTCTCCGTTGAAGAGGTTGCACTGGGGGCTGTTGGCCCAGCCGTAGCGAATGAAGCGGGGCTGGGGGATAGCGGGGCTGCTGGCGAGGACGGTATTCCCGTCGATCTTTGCGGTTGCGGGAAGGAATTTTCGGTCGGCTCCGGCGACTTCAAAGCCGATCAGTTCCCCGCCCCTGGCTACCAATCCTTTGGAGTGGTGGTTGAACCAGGCGCGGATCGCCGGACCTTCAGGTGTGGCCTGTCGGAACATGGGGCCGGAGTAGGCGATGTCTTCGCCGTATTCAATGGCGCGGGCGGCAAGGGCCAGGCGGTGACCAACGTCGACCTTGTCTGTGGGGTGGACATTGTCAGGGTTGCCGATGTCGATGGTGACGGCCATGGCGGTGTTGGTGAGGGAGAGGGTTTTGAGCTGCTGCTCGCGCAGTTCGGCCCAGTCCTCGGTATCATTCGACTTGAAGTTTGAAATCTGGACAAAGAGAAACGGGAAGTCGCCTTCGGCCCACTGGTGGCGCCAGTCGGTAATCATAGTGCTGAAGACGCGATTGTAGAGCGGAGCGCGGGCGAGGGCGCTGTTGCTTTCGCCCTGGTACCAGATGACTCCTCGGATGGGAAACGGGGTCAGCGGGGCGATCATGCCGTTCCAGAGCATGCCGGGGCCCCAGCTGAGCAGTTGCGGATGCCAGGGAAATTGCGGTTCGGGCTTGCCGGTGGCTTTGGCTTCGGCGCGCTGGCGCTGCTCGTCCTTGTCGTGGATGAAGGCGTCGGATTCACGCTCGGTCATCTGGCCCCAGGAAACAAAGATGGGAGCGAGCGAGGCGTCGGCGCCAAGAGCGGCTTCGCGGGTCCAGGTGTCGGCGACGGTTCCGCCCCAGGTGGAGTCGATCACGCCGACGGGGACTTGCTGGTCGTGGTGGATTTCGCGGGCAAAGTACCAGGCGACGGCGGAAAAGTCGCGAGCGGTTTCAGGTGAGGAGGCAGTCCAACCGGGCGAGTCGATGTCGTCGAGGGGATACTCGGAGGCTTTTTTGTTGACCATGAGGAGGCGGATGTCGGGAATGCCGGCGTGGGGCAGGTCCTGGTTGGCGGTGGCGGCCTGGCGCATGGCGAACTCCATGTTGGACTGACCGGAGGCGAGCCAGACGTCGCCGACGAGGACATCGGAGAGGGTGACGGTCTGGGGGTCGCCAGAGCTGGGAGTTGCCTTCACTGCGAGTTCGAACGGGCCGCCAGCGACGCCGGGGCTGAGATAGAGGCTCCAGCGGCCGAGCGGACCGGCGGTGGTGGAGAGGGTCTGGCCGCGGAAGGAGACTTCAACAGCTTCAGACGGTGCAGCCATGCCCCAGACATGGACGGGCATATCGCGCTCGACGACCATGTGGCTGCTGAGAACTTTTGGGAGCGTGAGTTGTGCGCTTGCGGTGAAGGAGAGGCTGGATACGAGAAGAGTAAGCAGGAGAGAGTTACGCAGATTCACAGGGATGCCTCGCGCGGTGCGGGATAGAGCCGGGATTCGGGGCAGATCAAGCCACGAATTTGCCGGAAATAGAACGGTATCAGAGGCAGGCGCCCGTTGCCAGTGCGGTAAGACAACAATGAGCGGTAAGCGGCTAGTTCCCAGGGATATACCTCTTCGACGGATGAAGGGCCATTCCGCATTGACACGACCCGGACGCCCACCGCACACTCAGGCCAGCGAGGGGATTCAGGCCTCCATCGCCGCTGCGGGCAACCCCGGTTGGAATGCCGTTGGATGAAGCAGCTGACTCCGGCCAGAAAGAAATGAAGGCTAAGCATGAGTGATTCCGCTCCTCAGGGATTGAAGAACCACGGACGGCTCGACCCACAGTACCACTTTGTCTCGACTGCTGTTCTCATGGTCAACCTGTTCATCATGTTGTGCTACGCATGGCAGAACCTGACCTACTTTACGGCATGGCTGGTCATTCTCTCCATCGCCGTATTTATACCTTTCCTGAAAATCCGCTCCTATCCGCTTAAGGTGCAGGACCGAGTGATTCGTCTGGAAGAGCGAATCAGGCTGCAGGCGCTGGCTCCGCAGGAGTGGCATGCGCAGATTTACAAACTGACGGAAGACCAACTGATCGGGCTTCGCTTCGCCTCAGACGATGAGGTGGTGGAGCTGGCCAAGCAGGCTCTGGAAAGCAATCTCAACCGCAAACAGATCAAGGAACGCATCAAGAGCTGGCGGGCTGACGACTTTCGTATTTGAAGCGGGGTTCTGAGTTTCAGTGTCACGGGGGTGCGGACTGAGGTTTGGTCCGTACCCTTTTGTTTGTGGGCGGATTTCATAGCGTCCCTCCTGGGCGCGAAGATTTTGGGGGCGCGGCGATTTTGAGAGCGCATTTACCCCGGATTTCATCCGGGGCTACTATCAGGCGCTCCCCCCGGGAGGGGCCTGCGGCGCATCGCAAGACGGGATTGGGTTCGAGGCGGGCCAGGGTCAAAAGCGAGGCAGGTGCCCGAGGTTACCCGGCGACGAAGGCTGCAGGAGTGCTGTGTGGACCGGGAGGTCCACGCTACAGCCGGTCAGGAGACCGGCGCGACAAATCTGATGACTCGCGCTACCGGGAGGCTCTAGGCGGTGGCCATCAGGTAGCGTTCTTCGGGGATGGCGGACTGGGCGGGGAGGGCGCTCAAGAGGAGCTGGACTACATCCTCAGCGCTGTAGGATTCTGCGCCCGGAGCGAGGAAGGTAGCGATGGTGTTTAGATCGTCGCCAACGGTCACAAGTGCTGCCTCTACTTTGCCATCTTTTCGCGTTTGTGCGTGCCCAACATTGGCCATCAGGGAGTTACAAAGGCACTTACGGCCCACGGTGTCTTCGATTTTGCCGCCCTTGGCGACATAATTTTCAACTGGTTCCGCGGAGCAGCGATAGGCAATCTTCCCCTCAGACGGGGCATAGGCCTCGCGGAGATAACCGAGATCGCAAACACGTTTCCGCTCCTGGTAGATGGGGAACGCGGAGCCGGTGCCCTCAAGCTGGGCAACCTTGAAGGGGAAGCCGGTTGGCGAGGCCAGCGGGTCAGTAAAGACGACCCCCTGGCCCTTGATGGCCTGGGCAAGCAACTTCTGTTTCAGATCGTGGCGCATGCCGGATTCGGCAGAGAACGCGAAGGCGGTGCCGACCTGGATTCCGGCGGCTCCTTCTTCGACGGCCTCTCGCAGTTTTTCGGCATTGCCATATCCGCCGGCCAGCCAGAAAGGCACGCCGAGGGTACGCAGCTCTTGAATGTTGACGCGGTCGCGATCGCCGTAGATTGGCTCACCAGCGTCATTGAGCTGGAGCTTGCCGCGGGGTGGAGCGTTGTGGCCGCCGGCGATGGGGGTCTCAATGACCAGGCCGTCAACGCGTCCGCTGGCACGGCGGAGCATGGTGGTGGCAAGAGTGTTGGAAGAGACAATGGCCAGGAACTTGGGGCGGTGAAGCAGGGGCAGCGGGCCCTCGGCGAAGTCTGCGGCGTTGAGGCGCATGAAAGTGTCTTGCCCAACTGCGGCGCCGGTGACCTGGAGCTTGTACTCGGCGAGGTGGTGGGCGGCGAAGGCGTCAAGTACGCCGGGGATGTGGAGCGGGATTCCGGCGCCCATGAGCACATAGCCGACACCGGCCAGCATGGCTCCGTAGATGGACGCGAGGTGGGGCATCTGAACTTTTTCAAGGAAATTGATGCCGACGGGATTTTTGTGGCCCTCTTTGGCGAGGAAGACCTCAACGAAGTTGCTCACCATGCAGAGCTCAACGAGCTTTCGGGGACTGTTCCTCTGGTGCATGGGGACGTTGGGGTAGGGTGCTGTTTCAGCTTTGCCGCCGGGGACGAAGTAGTCGTTCCAGATGCGGCGGGCCATCTCAGGGAACGGGAAGGCTTCGAGGCCGCGCTTCATGTTTCCGCCTTCATCGCCATCGGCAAGGCGACGGACGAAGAGCTGGTCGAGCGCAGTGCCGGAGACGACTCCGAGCTGACCAAGTTTGGAAACCGCGTTGGCCAAGCGCCAGTTGGAGACGCCGACACCCATTCCACCCTGAATGATCTTGGGAAGTTGCACCATCTTTGAATTCTTTCACAAGTCTTGGTAAAGGCAACGACTTTCTGACACATTAGTAGCAGGTTTGAAACCAGAATGTACCGTTTTAGACAGAATTTGGGGGCTGGGCGGTTTTTTTGACGGCATCAGGAAGGATTTTACAGGGTTGTGATGTGAAGAGGGTTGGAAGTGATTGTCTCAGGAGGGCTGCGAGGTTGGTGTTGGCGTCTTTGGGAGGGCGGTTACTGCTATCCACTTTTCCAGGAGCAACCGCAGATCCCTCCACTGCGGTCGGGATGACAATGCTGTGGGGAGGTGAATTTCTCCTTATTCGATGTATTCGCCGTCGCGAAAGGCTTCAATCACCGAGGGGGAGTAGGCGAGGTAGAGACAGATGAACAGGTTGAGCAGGATGGAGGGCAACAGCACCGCTTCGCGGGCAGTCATGACGGACATTGGCAGGCCCAATTCCTGGAAGACGGCACGCGACTCATACCAACTGATGATGCCGGAGGCGGCAGAGCATCCGGCGCTGAACATTGTGAACCAGCGGGCATTCTGGCTGCGCATGAGCCAAAAGACACCGGAGACTGCATAGGGGAGGCCTAAAACCAGAAAGAAACTGGGAATGATGCGAAGGGCGCGGTCATGCGCTTCCTGAGCTTCTTCGCGGTCGAAATCCGACTCAGGGTTCTGAAATCTCTCGACGACAGGAGCGGGGTAGGAAAGGCGCTCGACGGTGGGGATGGTTACGGCGTAAATCATTCTGGTGGCCGAAGAGTCCTGTTCGTAGACGACCATGTAGAACGCCAGGAGCATGATGACAGTGCGGAGGAAGCAGTAGCCCGCATAGACCACGATCAGAAACGGAAGGCCGGCGTCGCGGCTGCTGTGCCTGCAAACGGCAACGTTGGCGATTTGGCGTTCGACTTCAGGAGTGGCGATCGGTTGGACGGGCGGAGCTTCAGTCTCACGCCACTCGCTGGTGACGGGCTTCCAGGTATTGACCAACTTCGGCTCTCCAGGTTTCTCCACGTGTCACCTTCCTTTCAATCGCGGCAAGAGGACTCGACCGCACAGTGCCCGGAACGGATCAAGTTTGATTGGACAGCAAAGAGTAGCACGAATCGGGCGGGGATTCGTCAGTAACTTGAGTGTTGGATAACCTAACTCGATACCGGGGAGTTATAACTTTTCGCGGAGGAAGCTGATGACCTGGTCAGCCTGGACGACGCCGACCATTCGGCCCTGGGCATCGATGACGGGCAGGGCGTGGAGGTTGTACTTGTCAAAGAGCTCGGCAAGGTCGTTTTGACTTAGGTCGGCCGGGCAGGAGTGGACTCGGGGCTCGGCGAGAACGGCGAGGCGGGTATCAGGCTGAGCGATGACCAGGCGGGAGAGCGAGACTGCACCGCGGAGGACGCGTTTTTCGTCGAGGAGATAGATTTCGGTTACGGACTCGGGGTCGCCGTCGAAGTTGCGCAGGGCATGGACTGCATGGGCTACGGTGGCTTGGATGCCGAGGCGAACGAAGTCGGTAGTCATGCAGCCTGCGGCGGAATTCTCGTCGAACTCGAGCAGTTCTTCGACATCGTGGCGCTCTTCCGGCTCCATCTCTTCGAGGATGGCGTCGGACCGCTCCTCGGGGAGTTCGGCGAGGAGATCGGCGGCAGCGGCAGGGTCCATCTCTTCGACGATGTCGGCGATTCGTTCTTCATCGAGCTTTTCGAGCAGGGCTTTTTGGAGTTTGGGATCGACTTCTTCGAGGGTCTCGGCGGCGACTTCTTCATCGAGGGAGGTGAAGACGGCTTCGCGCTCGGCGGGGGCCAGGTCTTCAAGGATTTCGGCGAGGTCTGAGGGGTGCATTTCGGCGAGGCGCTCGTATTCGATGCGCAGCTTGACGCGGCGGGCGGGGTCGACTTCAATGACATCGACAAACTGCCAGGGGATGGCGCTGGTGGCGATTTTGCGGGAGATGGACTCGAGTGCGGCGCGGGGCAGAAGGCCCTTGAAGACGCGACGAAAGGCTCCGCGGAGGCCGACTTCGACTTCGGCGACGCGAAGCAGGTGAGCTGCGCCGCGGCCCATCCATTCCAGATCGACGTCGTTTACGCGGACCACCTTGCGGCCGTGAATATCGATAATTTGCCGGTCGACGAGATCCTGCGCCAGATAGAGGTAATTGCCCTCGTCTTTGAGGGGAACAAGCGCGCCGGCGGTGCGCAATTCAAGAGTACCGGCGGGGGTTTCCATGACTTCCTGGGAGGGGACGATGCAGAGGCCGGTGCGGGTTTTGAGCACCAGGCCGGCGACTTTGCCCGCGTCCGGGCCGGTGGCGACAGCGATGTCTTTGAGACGGCCGCGGAGGTGGCCCTGGGCGTCAGTGACCGGGGTGCCGAGCAGGGCGGTAAGACTGACGCGAGCTGTGGTGCGCGGCTGCATGAGGTCGAGTTTATTCCTTCGAGGCGGTGCTCGCCCAGTTCGGGTACCAGCACCGATACCTGGGTAGAGCGGGATTAGTATACGGTGAACTTCTGGCGGGACGGCTCGGCCTTTTTGGTGGGGATGACATAGCCAGCGTTCTGCAGTTGAGCCAGTTCTGTGGGGGTGGCAGTGGGAGGAATGTACTCGGCCCAGTACTCAACGATGCCGGGAACGAAGTTGACGAGAAAGCCTCGAATATTCAGGTTCATGACAATGTATTCACCGGGCAGAAGCCGGATCCATTCGCTGTGAACCCGGCTGATCAGGCTGGGTCTGTTGCTCTGGCTGCAGCCCCAACCGGACTTCGAACCCTTCTGGGTGGCGGATTCCGCTGGTTCCGGGGTCCAGTCTACGTGGATCTGCACCCAACCACCGGCGGGCATGCAGTTCGATTCCGGCATGGGCATGTCGATGGGCGTATCTCCCTGGTTGGTCAGGGGAGCGCGGAGAACGGATGGGGTTCCGTCGATCGTGGATGCGGCGACTTCGACGGTGAGTTGGAAGGGTGAAATCTGCGCCGGCGCCTTTACACTCTGCTGCCCGCCGACTGGTGCGGTGCAGAGTGAAGCCGCGGCCGCTGTGAAAACAAATCCAATCACTTTGAGCATGAAGTATTCCCTTGGGGAATAGACACCGGATTGTGCGTTTTGGACAGCACTGGTTTGCGCGCTTGACACAATTGCTTCGAGCAACGAAACTTCCAGCAAGGTTGCAGAGGAACGGGGAGGCGCATCTGCCGCCCTGGTTTCGGAAGAGGCGGAAACGAACCCAGTGAGCGTTCCCAGGGCAGGTCGCACGAGTTTTACGTTGAATTCCACCATGGAGAGCGTGAGCGAGGTGGAGGCAGCGGCGGACAAGCTGGCCGAAGAGGCCGGTCTGGATGAAGACGAGCGCTTTCGAATTGGAATGGCGGTGCGGGAGGCAGCGGTGAATGCGGTGCTTCACGGCAATGAATACGACCCGGCGAAGCAGATCGCGGTGAGCTTGGAGAATACGGGCGAGTCGCTGGTGATCTCTGTGGCAGACCAGGGCAAGGGGCTTGATCCGGACACGATACCCGATCCGCTGGCTCCTGAGAATTTGCTGCGCGGCACCGGCCGTGGCATCTTTCTCATTCGATCGTTCATGGATGAGGTACACTTTCGACAACTGCATCCCGGCACAGAATTGACACTGATCAAGCATCTGGCGCCGGCGAGCGAACAAACATGAGCTTTTGTTTTGGCGGGGATCTCAGGCTGCGTATGGAAGTTGGCCGTCGCACTCTGCGAGATGGGCGGATTGGGGATTTGCCTTCCCTGACGGGATTAGTGCTATAACCGAATTACCAAACAAGGAGGAATTTCCGTGGCTCTAACTATTGCTTCCCGTGAAGTGGACGGTGTAACGGTTCTGGACCTTAGCGGGCGGATCACTTTGGGCGAGGGCAGTGTCCAATTGCGCGACGCCATTCGCGACCTGATCAGCAAGGGTTTGAAGAGTATTCTGCTGAATCTGGGCGATGTGAACTACATAGACAGCTCCGGCTTGGGGGAACTGGTGAGCGCATTCACCACATCGAAGAACCAAGGCGCGACACTGAAGCTTTTGAAGCTGACCAAGAAGGTCCACGACCTGCTCCAGCTGACCAAGCTCTACACGGTATTCGACATCTACGACGACGAAGCAAGCGCGATCGCCTCGTACAAATAAGCGTGCGCGGGATTTACCCGCTGGACCCGAAAAAGCAAGGCCATCCGCTACGGCGGATGGCCTTTGTTGTTTTGCAAGGTTTTGAGGCCATGGCAAGCCTTGAAACGGCCGAAGCGCGGACCTCAGGGGCTGAAGAGGCCGCGGAGAAAGGGCTGTTTGAGAGCAAATGTCGACTGAAAGTTTTGCAGGGGCTAAAGCCCAACATTGATTTGATTGGCTTTATCGGCCCTCGACCCCGACCCAGAGGGTTCCCCGGTACACCGGTTGGCCCTGTCACAAAGCATTTGAAATCGATTGCCGCCACGGGTTTTTCCGCAGCCTGTGAAGCCCGCATTCTCTCGCTTGGCCTTTAGGCCGGGGATGAATCCCCGGCCTACGACCGGTTAGAACTTTACGCCGGGAACCTGGCGGGCGCTGTCGCTGGCTTTGAAGTAGGCGTCGTTCTGGTGGAAGCCGGCGATGCCTGCCCAGATGCTGTTGGGGAATTGCAGGATGAATGTGTTGTAGTCCTGAATGGCATCGTTGTAGCGCTTGCGGGCCACGCCGATGCGGTTTTCGGTGCCGGAGAGCTCGTCTTGCAGCCGCATGAACTGCTCGCTGGAGCGCAACTGCGGGTAGTTCTCCGTAAGGACGAGGACCTTGGCGAGGGCGTTCTCGACCTGGGCGTTGGCGGCGATCTTGTCCGCCGGGGTTTGAGCGTTCATCATGCCGGTGCGGGCGTTGGAGATTTCGGCGTAGACGCTATTTTCTTCCTTGGTGAATCCTTTGACGGTTTCAACCAGGTTGGGGATGAGGTCGCCGCGGCGCTCAAGCTGCACGTCGACTTCAGACCACTGCGACTTTACAGTCTGGTCTTTGGCAACCATCTGGTTTTTGGCGCTGACATAGCTACAGCCCGCCATTAAGACGCCTAGAACCAACAGGCCCATAAAACCCAAAACAGCTAGAATTCCCTTGCTCATACAGTTTCCTTCTCCTCCGGCCTCCGTTCCTGGAGGCCCCTTTCAACAAAAGTCGTGATCTTGTGTTCGATATCTCCCGAGGGATTTCGAAGCTGAGGTCGAAACCCGCAGGAGCTAAAGCCCGCGCTGATGTGGGACCAATTTCGGCATGACTGAAGTCATGCCCTGATACAACACCTATCCCCCGATGCGGATGGTGTGCTGATTTGTTACCAACTGCCGCCGGCGCCGCCGCCACCGGAATCGCCACCGCCAAAGCCGCCGAAACCGCCGCCGCCGCTATCTCCACCGCCGAAGCCCCCGCCGCCACCAAAGCCGCCGCCTCCGCCGCCAATCCAGGGGCCGCCGCCCCAGCCGCCAAAGAGGAGGCCGAAGCTGGCCAGGAGGCGCACGATGAAGAAGCCGCCGAAGAAGATGATGAGGATGATGATGAGAAGGACCTGGCCGGCTGAGGCATGGTGCTGGGGCATGGGCCGCTGAGCCATGACAGGCGCATTGGTGAGGGTTACATTTGCGTCCGCGGCAATGACCTGGGCAATCTGGCCGACGGCGAGGGTTACAGCACCGTCGAAATTGTTGGCGCGGAGGTCGGGGACCATGGCGCGGCCAATGTCGCCGACTTTGGCGTCGGGAAGAATGCCTTCAAGGCCGTAGCCGGTAACGATTTGCCGTTTGTGGTCTTTTACGGCCAGAAATATCAGGATTCCGCGATCGGACCCCTTTTTGCCGATACCCATCTTGTGCATGAGGTCAGTGGCATACGAAGCGACGTCGTCTCCGTCGATGCTGTCGATGGTGACGACGGCGATTTGGGCGTTGGCCTTGGAGTGGTCGAGCTGATTGCAGAGACTGTCGATTCCGGCGATTGCTTCCGGCGAAAGGACGTGCGCGTCGTCGGTGACGTAGTCGGTGGGATGGGAAAGGTCGGGAGCCTGTTGCGCGGGCAGCGAGGCGGCGGAAAAGACGACGAGGACGGCCAGGAAGAGCCGGGAGACGAGCGAAGGTGAGGTGCCTTTCATCGCTCTCAATTGTACGCGGGAGGGCGGGGGAAAGTTCCACTAGGCGAGTTTCGGTGGTGAGTCAATTTTAAAATCGCGACCCCTCGGGGGCTGAAGTGGCTGCGGAAAAAGGTCCCCGCTTTGGAAGGATTGCTCATTAGCTTCTGCAGGGGCTAAAGCCCGACGTTGATCGTGTGGGCTTTATTGGCCCGGCTGAAGCCGTGCCCTTGTTGCAAAGGCTGCGAAATCGGAAGTGGAATGTGTTTTTCCGCAGCCTGTAACGCCCAGGATGTTTTTGAGTTGTCATGGGACGGGCTGAAGCCCGTACCCTTGATGCCGACCTAATAGACTGGGAGAAGTATGACAATGACCGAAATACCCAATCCGCCTATCGCCCGCAAGGAACACCGGGAAACCACGCTGCATGGCACGGTGCTGACAGATGACTATGCGTGGCTGCGCGACAAAGAAAGCCCGGAGGTGACCGCTTATCTGGAGGCTGAGAATGCTTATGTGGAGGCGGTGATGGCTCCTCTGGCCGGGCTGCGCGAGGAGCTTTACCAGGAAATGCTCTCGCACATGAAGCAGACGGATGCTTCGGTTCCCTATCGTGATGGGGCGTGGTGGTACTACACCCGGACGGAAGAGGGGCTGCAGTATGCGATTTATTGCCGCAAGTCGGGGACAGCGCATGGGCCTGACGCCGATGCAGCGGAAGAGGTGTTGCTGGACGGAAATGTGCTGTCGGTGGGTCATGCGTTTTTCGCGATTGGCGATACGGACATTACGGACGATGGGCGCTGGCTGGCTTACACGGTGGACACGACGGGATTCCGGCAGTACACGCTGCGGGTGAAGGACCTGGTGACGGGCGAAACACTTGCGGGCGTGGTTGAGCGGGTGGGCTCAGTAGCGTGGGCGGCGGACAACGAGACGCTGTTTTACACGGTGGAGGATGAGGAGCAGAAGCGCCAGTATCAACTGTGGCGGCACAGCGCGCGGCGGGGCACGGAAGCGGAACTGGTATTTGAAGAAACGGACGAACGGTTCAATCTTGGTGTGGGGCGGACGAGGGACGGGAAGTTCCTGGTGATGGAGTCGGCGAGCCACATTACGAGCGAGGCGCGGGTGCTGCCGGCGAATGAGCCGTGGAGTGCGTGGCGGCTGATTTCAGAGCGGAAGGATGACCACGAGTATTCCTTGGAGCATCGCAATGGGCTTTGGTTTATCCGGACCAACGATGCGGGGAGGAACTTCAGGCTGGTGACGGCGCCGGTGGACTCGCCGGGGCGCAACCACTGGACGGAACGGATTGCGCATCGGCCGGAGGTGATGCTGGAGGATGTGGACCTGTTCGCGGATTTTTTTGTGGCATGCGAGCGGGAGGACGGGCTGCCGCGGCTGCGGGTTTGGAGTTTTTCGGGAGATGGGCCGGAGGCGGCGATGACGGCGGAGATTGGGTTTCCGGAGCCGGCATACAGCGCGGGGCCGCATGTGAATCGCATGTTTGAGACGGGGACGTTTCGTTATGCATACCAGTCGCTGGTGACGCCGAGTTCGGTGTATGAGTACGAGGTTGCGACGGGGGCATCGACGCTCCTGAAGCAGTTGGAGGTTCCGGGGGGATTTGACCGGACGCAGTATGCAAGCGAACGAGTTCATGCGCGGGCGAGCGATGGGGTGATGGTGCCGGTGTCGCTGGTGTATCGGAAGGATCGGCGGGTAGCGGGGAAGAATCCGCTGTATGTGTACGGGTATGGGTCGTATGGGTACTCGCTGCCGCTGGGGTTCAGCAGCAACCGGCTGAGTTTGCTGGATAGAGGGGTGGTGATGGCGTATGCGCATATTCGCGGCGGGGGCGACCTGGGCGAGACTTGGCACGATGCCGGCAAGATGCTGGTGAAGCGCAACACATTCACGGATTTTGTTGCGGTGGTGGAACACTTGACGGCTGCGGGCTATGGGGACGCTGCAAGGGTGGCGATTGAGGGCGGATCGGCGGGCGGGCTGCTGATGGGCGCGGTGACGAATCTGCGGCCGGATTTGTTCAAGGCGGTTGTCTCGCATGTGCCGTTTGTGGACGTTATGAATACTATGCTGGACGCGACGTTGCCGTTGACTGTGCCTGAGTATGAGGAATGGGGAAACCCGAATGAATCGACTTACTTCCACTATATGTTGAGTTATTCGCCGTATGAGAATTTGAAGGCTGGGAGTTATCCGGCGATGTTGGTGAAGACTTCGCTCAATGACAGCCAGGTGATGTATTGGGAGCCGGCAAAGTATGTGGCGAAGTTGAGGACGCTGAAGACGGATGGGAATTTGCTGCTGCTGGTGACGAATATGGAGGCGGGGCATGGCGGGGCCAGCGGAAGGTATGACTATTTGAAGGAGATTGCGTTTGATTATGGGTTTTTGATTCGGGAGTTGGGGATTGTGAGTTAGGAGTGACGATGCGAGCTATTTGGGTGGTTGGGATGTTGGGGTTGTTGGTGTCGGCGATGGCTGGTGGGCAACAGAGAACGGTCGAACATGCGCCGGCCGAACCTATCTACAAGATTGGGCAAGATGTTACGGCACCTCAACTCTTGCCTTGGACAACAACTCTGAATGGGCCGAAGCTTTGTGGAGAAAGAGTGGATGGCAAGGTGCGGCTGGTGCTGGATGTGGATGGGGCTGGGGAGCCGCAGAACATCATGTTTCTGGAGCCGCTGGGGAATGATCTGGACCGTTTTGCGTTGCAAATTGCGGAGGCGGATCGCTTCAACCCTGGGATGCATAACGGGGACCCGGTAACGGTGGCTGTTTCACTGGAAGTGAGTATCAAGAGCTGCGTAGTAGAAGGCACGGACAGCGCGGGGAACAAAACGGAATCGCTGAAGATGCGGAGTTTGCCGGAGCAGAAGGTGGGTGAGTGGCGGGAACTTCAGGGAAAAATGCAGGCCAAAGAATTGGGTCACGGGTTTTCTTCACCTTTACCGCTCAACGATGTCGCTGCGCAATATACCGGACAGGCGGGACAGGCACATATTCAGGGGAAGTGCCTTGTCTCGCTGGTAGTGGATGAACATGGAATGCCTAAGGATCTGCGAGTCGTGAAAGGGCTCGATCCGGGGCTCGATCAGAATGCGCTCTACGCTGCGAATCAATATCGCTTCAGACCTGCGATAAAGAATGGGAAGGCGGTTCCGTTGATGATTACCGTGGAGATCAACTTTCAGCTGCGCTAGGCCGCTTCTTGGGTCGTACATCCGAAAAACAGCGCAGAATTCATGCTGCCCCTACGGGCGCAGAATTTTGTTTAGGTTGGTTTCCCCGGGTTGCGCTGCGCTCCACCCGGGGCTACTTTCGTTCTCTCCCTCCGGGAGGATAGGTCTGAGTCGATCTACCGCACCAAGGCATCCAACGAGCGCCAAAGAGGAATTGCAATTGAGTGGAGAGGATGAAACTGTGGCCGCGCCAACCGCAGAACTGACTGCGACCGAGCCGAGCGCGGGGAGCGAGCCAGGGAGCGGGATGGGGCATGCCTGGCGGGCGCTGCGGCATCGGAATTTTCGGCTGTTTTTTGGCGGGCAGACTGTCTCGCTGATTGGGACCTGGATGACGCGGGTGGCGACGAGTTGGCTGGTTTACCGGCTGACGGGTTCGGCGCTGCTGCTGGGGACGATCAGCTTTGCGGGACAGATTCCTACCTTCATCTTTGCGCCGCTGGCGGGGGTTTGGGTGGATCGGCTGGACCGGCGGAAGGTGCTGGTTTGGACGCAGGCGCTGAGCATGGTGCAGTCGCTGGCGCTGGCGGGGCTGACGCTTTCACACCACATTACGATTCCGATTTTGCTGGGCTTGAGCGTGATGCAGGGGATTGTGAATGCGTTCGATATGCCGGGTCGGCAGTCGTTCATGGTGCAGATGGTGGAGGACAGGCGCGATCTGTCGAATGGGATTGCGATCAACTCGTCGATGGTGAATATGGCGCGGTTGGTGGGGCCGTCGCTGGCGGGGATGCTGATTGCGGTTTCGAGCGAGGGGTGGTGCTTCCTGGTGGATGGGATCAGCTATATCGCGGTGATTGCTTCGCTGCTGATGATGCGGGTGAGCGGCGCGCCTGTAAAGCGGAAGACGACGTCGATGGTGGAGGAATTGAAGGGCGGCTGGACGTATGTCTCGGAGTTTTTGCCGATTCGGACGATCCTGCTGTTGTTTGGGGTGGTGAGTTTGCTGGGGATGCCGTTTGTGGTTCTGATGCCGATATTTGCGGCGCAGGTGCTGCATGGGGGGCCGCATACGCTGGGGTTTCTGATGGGGGCGATGGGGGTGGGGGCGTTGATTTCAGCGCTGGCGCTGGCGGCGCGGAAGAGCGTGCTGGGGCTGGTAAGGATGATTCCGATGGCGGCGGCGGTGTTTGGGGTGGGGCTGATCGGGTTTGGATTGTCGCGGGTGTTCTGGCTGTCGATGGGGATGGTGCTGATTGCGGGTATGGGCTTTATGCAGGGGATGGCGGGGAGCAATACGGTGATTCAGACGCTGGTTCCGGAAGACAAGCGCGGGCGGGTGATGAGCTATTACACGATGGCGTTTATGGGTATGGCGCCGTTTGGGAGTTTGCTGGCGGGGACGATGGCGGGGGCGATTGGGGCTCCGTGGACGGTGATTGCGAATGGGGCGGCGTTGCTGGTGGCGGCGGGGTGGTTTTGGTGGCGGCTGCCGGCGGTACGAAGGGAGATTCGGCCGATATATGAGGAGATGGGGATTTTAAAAGGAAGGGACCAGGGACTAGGGAACAGGGAATAGGGTGCGCTCTACTTCGATCCCCGGTCCTCAAAAGCCAGGGACCGGGGGCACCCTCGTCCGTTGTTGGGTCAAGACTGCAGGGCTGTGCCGCAGAGGTAGACTTTTAAGCCTAAGGCCTCAAACATGGCGGCTTTGGTGGCTAACGCCTTGTCTGCCGTCGCGGCGTCGGGGGCGTAGGCGATATTGACGTGGTTGGCGCGGTGGCGGGCCATCATCTGGTTCTGGGTTACCCCGTGGAGGACGGCGTGGACCATGGGCCAGGGCGGGGTGGTTTCGCGCCAGCGGCGGTTGGTTTCTTCTTCAGGAAGGGTGACGACGGTGCCGCGGCCGAGGTCTACGTGGAGCGCGCCGGACTCGACGAATACGCGACTCCAGACGATTTCGCCGGGCTTGCCGATGCCTTTGAGGGAGCCTCCGCCGAGCGGGAAGTACATGGCGGGCTGGCGTTCGCTGCGGGCGCCCGCGTATCCGCCGGTGAAGTGGTTGGCGGGAGCTGCGCCGGAGATCTGGAGGACCCAGACGAAGTCGTCGATTCCCTGCCCCGTTGGCGACTGGCCTTTGTAGTGCTCACCCCAGCGGACGTCGTGGAGGGTGGTGGAGGGGTCGAGGCCAAGGGCGGTCCAGACGCGGTTGGTGATGAGGGCATCGACGCCGGCGCACTCGTCTACCTCGTTGAAGTGGGGGAGGGGCTGGTTGGGGTAGAGCTCGGTTGCGGTGCCTTCCTGGGTTGTGCCTTCGGGGTAGACGGGCGGGCGGGCGGTGTTGTTGAGGAGTCCTTCGGCGAGGTCGGAGGCGGGGGTCATGTCTTTGAGGCCCTGCTGGTATTGGATGCCGATGGCGTCGCAGCCGAAGTCGTGGGCGATGCGGGTGGCGGCAATGTACATCTTGCACTGTTCTAAAACTTGGCCCAAGGTGAGTTCGGAGGCGTCGTCTGTGCCGAGGGCGAAGGTCATGCCGCGGGCTACTAGCCAGTTGTAGACGGATTCCGCTTCAGAATGGGTGACGGTGCGCATGCGGGCGACGAGTGCGGACTGGCTGAGGCGCTCTTTGAAGATGCCGGCGGGATTGAGGAGTTCGTCGTCGATGATGGCGTTGTACATGCCCATGCAGCCCTCGTCGAAGACGCCGAGGATGGCTTTGCGGTGCTTGAGGTCGGCGGCGAGGGCGGCACCGAGTTGGGCGGATTCGGCAGGGAGGGTTGCGGGATCGAGAGCGCGGACGTGGGAGAGGTCGTGGGTGATTTTGCCGGTAGCGAGCCACTCGGTGAGGGCGGAGATGAAGTAGTCGTCGGTGAAGTCGAGGCTCCAGATGGAGGAAAAGGGCGTGCCGGCCTTGATGAGGGAGCCGTTGAGGTTGAGGAGTCCGACGAGGCCGGGCCACTGGCCGGACCAATTGGCGACGGTGAGGATGGGGCCGCGGTGGCTGCGGAGGCCGGGGAGGACGTGGTGCGAGTATTGCCAGGCGGCGGTGGCGAAGACGATTCGGGCCTCGGGATGGATGGACATGAAGACGTCCATGCCGCGGCGCTGGGAGGAGATGAAGCCGTGCTTGAGGGCCGGATCGTAGTCGTGTGCGCGGACGAGCTTGATTCCCTGCTGGGCGAAGGCGGCGGAGAGGGTCTGCTCCATGGCTTGCTGGGCGGGCCAGCAGACCTGGTTGGCGGAGAGGCGGAGGTCGCCGCTGGTGATGAGGAGGACCTGGTCTGAAGCGATTGGATCGGGCGCTGGGGGCTTTAGCTCTTGGTGGGTGGCTGGCATGGCGGTTTTCTCCTTGAATATGGCCCGCGCGCGGCTGGGTTTTGGGCCAAGGAGAAATATACACCGCTGGGCGTCTTGGGCGAAGGTGCGCAAGTCTTACCTGGGTGGGTAAAAATTGCTTTGTGCCCGGCGCGGGCCAACGGGATGGGCTGATGGGTAAGCTGTTTATTTTGTGCGCAATTCAGCGAATTGTAACTTTGGCATGCCAGTTGCAAAGTGTCAGGCAGGGGAGAAGGCCCGTTCGACGCGATTGAGCGCGACGGGATCCCGAAGGAGCGGAATGATGACAAATTTGAAGGTTGCGGCACTGGGACTGGCAGTGGGCGTTGTGGCGATGGGCGCATCGGGTTGCGCGACCAAGAACTATGTGCGCACGCAGACGGTTCCGCTGGTGGAGCACACGGACCAACTTGAGACGAAGACGGCGGCGAATAACTCACAGATTCATGCTGTGGATGAGAAGTCGCAGGCGGGCATCAAGCAGGCGCAGGGGGCGGCGGATGCAGCCAACCAGAATGCGACGACGGCGACAACGGATGCCGGGAACGCGCAGGTTGCGGCGGCGGACGTGGTGCATCGCGCCGACTCACTTGACAGCGTGGTGAAGGGGCTGGACAACTACAAGCCGATGTCTGACGTTGCGGTGACATTTGGGTTTGACAAGGCGGTTTTGACCAAGGACGACAAGGCGCAACTGGATGACTTTGCGACCAAGCTGAATGGGGCGAAGAGTTACATTCTGGAAGTTACGGGCGGGACTGACTCGACCGGGCCGGCACAGTATAACTACGACCTGAGCCAGCGCCGTGCGGATGCGGTGGTGCAGTACATGGCGTCGAAGTACGGGATTGCGGCGCACCGCTTCTACTTGATCGGGATTGGCAAGGACAAGGAAGTGGCGCCGAATACGACGGCTGAAGGACGGAAACAGAATCGCCGGGTTGAGGTGCAGATGCTGACCAATATGGGCGGCGACGCGGGAACGCAGACTGCTTCGCAGGGATCTGGAAGCTAGTTTGGAGGATGGACCCGGCTTGCGCCGGTGGCAACAAGGCCGATCCTACGGGGTCGGCCTTGTTGCGTTAGGGGGTGGACTTTGGGAGGGCGGGTTAGCCGGCGGAGCGCTGAAGCGTCAAGAGACCCTCTGGCGCGGGAGAATCGGGCGCGGTTCTTGGCTCGCCGGGCGATTGGACTTCGACGCGGTTGCGGCCCAGTCGTTTGGCGCGGTAGAGGGCTTCGTCGGCGTGGCAGGCGAGGGTCTCAAGGGGCAAATCGTGCGCGGACTGAAGCGAGGCGATGCCGATGCTGAGGGTTACGGTGTTGATCGCAGGCGCAAACTTGCTGGCACCAAAGGCGGTGGCGCGAAGCTGCTGGGCCAAGGCGGCTGCCGCTTCCGGCGTGACATCGAGGAGGAGGAGGGCGAACTCGTCTCCGCCGAGCCGGGCGCAATGGCTGCCTGGGATGCCGGTTGCTGCTTTCTGGAGCGTCTGGGCAAGCGCGATCAGCACCTGGTCGCCATGCTGATGACCGTGGTGGTCGTTGGCCTGCTTGAACTGGTCGATGTCCATCAACAGGAGGGATAGGCACTGGCTCCGCGGCAGGGTCTGAAGGTTTCTGTAGACACCGGCGAGGGAGCGCCGATTCCCAATGCCGGTGAGCGGATCGCGGATAGCCAGGCCTTCGAGATGCTCGTTTTGAGTTTCAAGGACGGCCTTCTCCTTCATGGACTGCGCCTGGAGCAGGACGGTGCGGGCCACGTAGCAAAGGAGGGAGACTGACATGGCGACGGCCGCCAGGGTGACAGAGGTGGGGAGGAGAAAGAGGCCAAGAATCAGGTTGACGAGAGCCAGGAAAGACGGCATTAGGCTGCTGACCATGACGCTGCGGTGGCGCGCCGCATTGACCACGGCGAGGGCGCCTGGCGCGGGCGCGGTGTAGAGGATGTAGATCGAAAAGCCTGCCAGCAGGACCGATCCGGGCACATCCCAGAGGCTGCAATTGGTGTAGTGGAGCCAGGTGTAGGACACCTGGTTTGAGAGGAAGTATTGGATCAGGCGCAGGCCGAAGAACCACGAAAGGGTTCGCAGGAACGCTAACTCAGCGCGCGAGGCCGCCCCCAAGCATGCGACAGTGGCGACCAAAAAGAGGAAGAGGGCGAGGAAAAAGCTGACCGTGAGGTGGTCGATGGTGAAGTGATCGCGGCTGACGGGCGAATAGACGAGATTGAAGCGGAGCAGAATGAAGAGCAGAGCCTGGAGCGAATCGACCAAGACGATGGAGCGGCCGACTTTGCTGAAGAAGAGCACGGCCGCCAGCATGTAGAGCGCCTCGCTGGCATTGAAGCAGGTGAGTTGGAGGACCCTTTGGGGAGGCGTGTTGAAGACGGCCTGGGCGAAGGACGGCAAATAGCCGACGGACGCCATCAAGGCAGCGGCGGTCATGATGGTCCAACGGATATGGAGAAATCCCCTGGCATTTTGGGCGCGGGAACCGAAGGCGAGCGCAGGGCCAAGCATCACGAGCGAGACGGCGAGATAGCCGAAGCCGGAACCGGGGATGGTGTTTCCAGCGACGAGGACGGCCTGGGCAGCGCAGATGAGGACAGCTGCGATGGGGATGAGGACCAGCATTGGGCGGCGCGGCAATCGCAGCGTCCGTTCGCTCAAGGCGGAGGCGAAAGGGATGCTGAAGGTTGCGGGCCGGGCGGGGTTCGATCCGGAGATGTCTCTCATAAACTGGCAGCCAATTGGGAGCGGTTTATTGGGGGTAGAGAAGCCCGGCAAGTCCGAACCTCATGGGGAAGAGGGTATTTTCAGCAACTTTAGCGTAACAACGAAGGGAGGAAAAAGCACCAACGAAGTAGGGCCTGGGACCGTTCTAGACAATACCAGGGGATTGGCGGGGGGTATCCAGGCTGCGGAAAAAGGCCATCAAGAAGGTTGACCGCAACCAGAGCTTTAGCTGGGGCTGAAGAGGCTGCGGAAAAAGTCGGGTTTTGAGTCAAGATTCACAAAGAACATCCCTCGGGGGCTAAAGCCCAGCGTTTATTTTCAGCCACTTGCGGCACGGCTGAAGCCGTGCCCTTTCAAAACTTCGGCCATTTGGTAGTTTTTCCGCAGCCTGTAAAGCCCATCGTTGATTCAATTGGCTTTGTCGGCCCGCGACCCCGACCCAGAGGGTTCCCCGGTACCCCGGTCGTGCCCTTGTTACAAAGCCGTCGAAATCGGGCGTGGGACGAGTTTTTCCGCAGCCTGTAAAGCCCAGCAGATTCCGTCGGCTTTATTGGCACAACTGAAGTCATGCCTTAGAAAGAAACAGGCGTGGACCGGGAGGTCAACGCTACAGCCGGCCGGGAGGCAAGCGGTACGGATTCATCGCCGGTGGGTCGGTAACGCCGTTGGATGCCGGGACGTAAAGCCAGCCGAGCTGGCGAGCAGCGCGCGTCGCGATTTGTATTTGACTGAAGAGCAAAAAAACGGCCCCCGCCGTTAACGGGGGCCAAGTTGCCTTGGTTCTCTCTTTATAGAGAGCTTGATTGGCGGCCAACGGCGGGGCGGCCGTCGGTGCAGGAAGAGCCCTTGGGGGAGTTCGACTACCTGGAGGGCTGTTCCGCTCCGGTCGAGGCGACAGCACCCTGGGGTGGTGTTGCAGCCTGGGCCGCCAAACTGTTTTCCATCAGACGGATGTGCACGGTGCTGGTGCGAACTGGCTTGGCGTCTTCATCGCCTTCGCTCTTCGCGTTGCCTAGCGCTACGGCATGCATCCTGTAGACGGGAATGTTGTGTTCTGTGACGAGGTAGCGCTTGACGGCTTCAGCCAGGCGCTCAGAGCTCTGGATGCCGGCGCTGCCTGCAAGCGGAGAATGCGATTCGATGTCGAAGATGTAGCCATGCTGGCCATCGACACTGGTGGCGAGCTTGTCGAGGTCCTCACGGGCTTCAGCGGAGAGTGTCGGCGAACCAGCGCGGAACTTTACTTCAGCTTCAGTGACCGGCTTGTACTGGTCGAGGCCCTGGACGGTGCCGTTGAGTTGGTTGACGTGAGTGCCTGCTCCCTGAGCGGTGGTGCTGGCGAGCTGGGCTTGCGAGTCGGCGGCGGTGGCTGCCTGGTTGGCGGCCTCGGCTGCGGCCTGTGCCCGGCTGATTCCGGCCTGGGAGCGGGCGTCGACGTCGGCGATGTCTTTGGAGTTTTTGGCGTTGAGGCCGTCGAGTTCGGTCAGGCGGTCATTGATGGGATCGGTCTGGCGCTTTACCCATTTTTTGCGGGCCCAGGGGTTGACGCGTCCCCAGAAACCTTCGCGCTGGGGGGTGATGGAGGGGAGGGCTGGGGGAGGGGCGGACAGGGCAGTTCCGGCGGGCTGAACGGCGTCTGGGGTTTGTGCGCTCTGGGCCAGCGTCGGGACTGCGAGGGCGGACGCAAGCAAAAGGAGGCCGAACGGGCCGGTGATCCCTGTGGGACTGGGTATGAAGTTTTTCATAAGATGTCTTGTCCTCGCTTTGTTCTCAGCAGGCCCTGATGGTCTGCGAGGTGGGCTGTACTGTCTGCCCGCCCTTACCTAGAGCAACGGGGGGGCCAAACGGAGCGGGGCGGATTGTAATTCCGCATGTGATTGAATTTGTGTGGGTTGCAGATTGATCGGATTTGGGGATGGGTGAGGAAAACGGCACTGGGCCATGTAGTTTTTCCGTGGGGTGTGTAGATTCTTCCTAGCTGGAGGTGCGGGGTGGGAAATTTTGGGGTGGTGGGAGGAGTGCGGAAGGCGGAGATTTGAGCTTTTCGACGTAGTCGCGATGGAACTGCGAATGAATGGGGTCCGGTGCGTTTCAGCCTTCAAAGAACAGGTTAGGAGCAGGTTCTTCGAGTGCGCTGAAACGCGGGCTGCTCCTCATGAACAGACCCGAAAAGCAAATGCAGATCCTTCGACTCACCACCCCCAAGCTGAAGTGCGCTTGGGGCCCCTTTCGCTCAGGATGACAGTTCATTTATTTTGTAACTCGCTAAAGCGAGTCGGGCTGCTCCTCATGAACAAGGGCCGAAGAGCAACCGCAGATCCCTCGGCTGCGGTCGGGATGACAGTGTGGTGGTGATAAGGATACTGGGGGATTTTGGCGTTCATTGCTGGTGTAACTTGCCGTGGGATTTAAGTGCATGACGCGCGACTATTGAGGCGGGTCGGCGGGTGGAGCAAGAGGGCCATATTGGCTTTGACTGGGTGGGGGCGCAGCGGCGGGGAGGATTTGAATGAGGGTGGGCGGGGCTGGTTCGGCAGGGCGGGTTGCGGCTTCATGCTGCTTGCGGGCGGCTGCGTCAAGATCGACCGGTATGCCGGCGGGGACGATGACGGGGGCGTTGTATTTGTAGTCCAGCTCGCGGGTGAGGCGGTAGACGATGGGGATGGCGGCGAGGAGGACGAAGCATGCAACCCAGGTGCCGTCGAGTCCGAAGCCTCCTCCGGTGAGCCAGAATGGGCCCATGGGGTCGCCCTGCACGACTGGGGAGTGGTTGTTGACGCCGCTGATGGCGAGTCCGAACAGGAGGGCACGGCTTGCCTTCCAGCCAAAGTTGAGGCCCCAACCGACCCAGAGGGCGCGAGTGCGGAGGTAGGCAGTGGACAGGAGCAGGCTGAGAGCCACGGAAACAGCGACGCTGGAGTGACTGGCACCGGGCAAGAGCGCCTGAGTGATCGCATAAAAAGCGGCGTACCCGAGGGCTGCGCCGATGGGGCCGACGGCGTAGGCAAACCGCTGGAAACCGTAGCCGCGGAAGGCAATTTCTTCAGCGAGGGCCATGAGGGCAAAGAATGCGATGTCAACGACGAGCCAACCCCAGGCGGATGGCTGGAGGGAGAGGACGATTGCGATTCCTCCGATGATGACCAGGGGGATTACGCAAATAAGGGCGACGGACCAGCCGACGGAGAGGCCGAGGCCAATTTCGCCGAGGCTGCCGGCACGCCTTGGGAGGCCCTGCTCGCTGATGGGGCTGGACTGGCGGTCCATCCAGGAGCCAAAGGCGGCGTAACCGAGGAGAAGCAGGAAGACGAGCATGGCCTGGTCTACGACCGGGTAGAAGCGCGAACTGGCGAGGCCCGCGGCGCCGTGGTGGGCGAGCGATTGGGCGAGGAAAAAGTAGCAGACTGCCCCGATGAATTGAAGATAGGCGCGGATGCGGCTGCCGCCGGGGGTGGTGGTCATCGACCACCTGCGGTGCGGTGGATTGAGGTGCCGAAGATGGGATTTATTGGGTTAAGACTCACGAAAAACGTACCTCAGGGGCTGAAGAGGTAGCCCGAAACAGCGCAATGTGAATTTCCGTCGCTATGAGCTTTTGCAGGGGCTGAAGCCCAGGCTTAATCTGATTGCATTTGTCGGCACGACTAAAGTCATGCCCTGTTACAAAGCACCAATCCGGCTGGAGTTTTGCGCGGGGATGGGCCATTAGCTTTCCGTGTAGAACTGGGCGATGTTGCGAAACTTCTGCTGGCGGGCGGCGACGAGGATGTCAGTGGGGATGGCTTGGAGTTCGGCAAGGTGTTTTTTGAGTGCGACGCCGAGCAGCCCAGTGCCGGCTTCGCGGTCGGCGTGGGCTCCATTGGGCGGTTCCCCAACGATGCCGTCGACGCAGCCGAGGGCGGCGACTTCGGGGGCGGAGATGCGCATGGCTTCGGCGGCGAGCTGCTTGTTGGCCGCGTCACGCCACATGATGGCGGCGCAGGACTCCGGAGTGATGACGAAGTAGAGGGCATTCTCAAGAATCAGTACGCGGTCAGTGACTGCCAGGGCGAGAGCACCACCGGAGCCGCCTTCGCCGGTGATTACAGAGATGGTGGGGACACGGAGGCGGGACATTTCGAGGATATTTCGGGCGATGGCTTCAGCCTGTCCGCGCTCTTCTGCTCCGAGGCCGGGGTAGGCGCCTGGGAGGTCAATGAAGCTGATGACGGGGCGGGAGAATTTTTCGGCGATCTTCATGCAGCGGAGGGCCTTGCGGTAGCCCTCGGGGTTGGGCATGCCGAAGTTTCGTCGGACTCGTTCTTTGGTGGTTCCGCCCTTGCGGTTGCCGATGACCATGACCTGCTGGTCGCCGAGGCGGGCAAAGCCGCAGGCTATGGCTTCATCGTCGCCAAAGGCGCGATCGCCGTGGATCTCGCTGAAGTCGGTGAATATCTGTTCGATGAAGTCCATGGGATAGGGCCGCTGCGGATGCCGCGCCCGCTCGATTCTGATCCAGGCCGGGGAAACCGGCTGCCCTTGGTTGGAATTCCCTGTCTGCTGTTCGCTCATCTGTACCTGGGGCGCTGCGGTTGGAGATCGCCGCCGACCCTCCAGTTGATTCTACGGGTCGGGGGCGGTTGGGACAAATGGGTTTCGATTTAGCAAGTCAGCGCCGCTTGTTGCGCGGCAGAGCGAGTCAGCAAGTCAGCGCGGGTTGGTAGCTGTCAAAGCGGGGTTTCCTCAGGGTTGGGCTCGGATGCGTCGGAGGTTGGCGGGGCTGAGAGGATTTCCTCTACCTGCGTTACTTCGAGGGGTTTTGTTGGCGCGGGCTCGGAAGGTTCGGCTGGGGTTGATTCGGCTGGGGGTTCGCGGAGGGTGTCGATTTGATAGCCTGCTGCTTCCGCGGAGGCAAGGGCTTCATCGACCCTTTCGCCAATGCGGACGATGGCAGGGCGGTTGAGGGTGGGTTCTGCGGCGATGCGGAGGAGCGCGGGCATGAGGAGCCACCAGAGCATCTCTTCATAAGGCTCGCGGACCAGGTAGGAGTGGCCGTCGGCTTGGTGCGCGCCGGTGAGCCAGCGGACATCCGGGTCGTCCCAGAGGTCGGGGGCCAGGGCGACACGTTCAGAGCCGAGGGCCGAAGCCTCCGGAGCAGCCGACTCGGTTTTGGAGACGGGGTCAGGAACTTCTCCGATGGGCTCGGTTTGGCCGATGCGGGCTTCACTGAGGAGGACTACCTTGATGCGAGCGGCGACGCGCCAGCCCTCTTCGCCTTCGAAGCCAAGGGAACCGAAGGCCTGGGCGAAAGGCTCGCGGAGGCGGAGGCGGTCGAAGAGGTCGAGGGCGGTTTGCTGCGGGGACTCGGCGTCAATGGATTCGGCGAGCAGTTCAAGGACGCACCAGCCGAGCAACGGACCCCAAATGGCAGTCGCGGTGAACTGCGGGCTGGGGCTGGGGAGCACACGACGGGCAGCCGCGGTCCAGGGATGGGTGAAGGCCCCCTCGATGACCGGCATGCGCATGGCGGCGAGGAGACGCTCGCGAAAGACGGGGGCGAGGAACGCGGGGCTGGTGGGCAGTGAGGGTGCCGGACGGCCCTCTTGTGCGAGCCGGGAGAGATGAGCCCGTTGGGCAACGCGGAGGAACTGGTCGCAGCGACGCCAGGCGAGGTCGAAGAATTCCTTTCTCTCGGCGTTGATGCGCTTGTCTTTTCCGTCGGAGATGGAGCGGGGATGCTCGGCGAGATCGGCGAGCAGGCGGACGATGCCGGAGTCGAGCACGAGACGGAGAGCGTCGTGCACGGGCTGCAACTCGAGGTTGACGAGGGCATCTTCGAGGCTGGGCACGCCGCGGCCGTCGAGCTGGTCGCAGAGACGGCCCCAGGGTTTCTCACCGGTGGCATGCAGTTCGCGCCAGTCGAGGAAGACGTGGCACTGGTAGGCGTGGAGGTCGAGGGTGAGGCCCTGGGTGGAGAGATGGCTGGAGCGGCGCAGGTATTCGAGGCCGGTGAGCGAGTCGCGGAAGGAGAGAACAGCCTCGGTGTCGCCGGTCAGGCCGAGTCCTTCGTGGAGGCGCTGCTGGCGGAGATGGCCGGCGGCTTTGTCGGCGTAGGCGGCGGAGAAGTCAATGGTTCCGCGGGTGGCGCCGTAGCGGTTGTTATAGACCACCAGGGCGCGCTCGCCGCCGTTTTGGTTGGAGTAGGCAAAGATGCTTTCGTCGACCTTGCCGGAGCTTTTGAAGAAGTCGTAGAGCAGGAAGTTGGTGCTTTCGGCAAAGAGCCAGCGGCGCTTGAGGAGGGGAGCGATTTCACGATCATGGCGCTCGACGAGCCATTGGTTGGGGGTCTCGTCGTAGCGGGGGCGGTAATACTCCATGCCGTACTTTTCGGTGAAGCCTTCGACCTGTCCGTGGCCGAACATGGGCAGTCCGGGGAGGGTGGCCATGAGGGCGGAGACGCCGAAGCACTTGTCGCCGGTGCCGAACTGGTCAACGGCGGTGCGCTCGTCGGGATTGCTCATGAAGTTGACGTAGCGTTTCATGATGTCGGGGTCGAATTCGAGGGTGTTCTTGATGACGGAGCGGTATTCGGCGTTTTTCTCGTCGCGCATCATGTTCATGAAGGCGGAGTTATAGACCCGGTGCATGCCGAGGGTGCGTACGAAGTAGCCTTCCATGAGCCAGAAAGCCTCAGCGAGGAGGAGCGTTCCGGGAACTTCGACGGCGACGCGATCGACGACCTCGCGCCAGAACTCGCGGGGCATGGCGCGGTCGAAGTCGGCCTGGGACATGCCGTATTCGGCTCGGGAGGGGATGGCGCCGCTGGAACCGGGGCCGGGAAACCAGAGGCGATGGAAGTGGCGCTTGGCAAGGGTCATGGCGGCGTCGAAGCGGATGACCGGAAAGAGGCGCGCTACGTGGAGGATGGTTTGGATGACCTGCTCACGGACGGCGGCGTTGAGGTAATCGAGCTGAGCGGTGTCGTTCCAGGGGAAGCTGGTTCCGTCGTTGCCGTGGTAGATAAAGCGGGTTGCGCCGGTATAGCGATCGACGCGGCGGAAGACTACTGCGGCATCGGTCTGGTCGAAGTAGTGGTCTTCGATCTTGATTTCAACGCGGGGGTCGTGGGAGAGATCGGGTCCGTTGAAGCTGTAGGCGGGATAGGGGGTTTCATCGCGTCCGATGAACCACTCCGGATGGTCGATGACCCAGGGCGAGTCAATGCCCATGTGGTTGGGGACCATGTCGCTGGCGAGGCGGATGCCCTGGCGGTAAGCGCGGTCGCGGAGATTGGTGTAGGCGAGTTCGCCGCCGAGGTCTTCAGAGATGGTGTAGTCGAAGAGCGAATAGGCGGAGGCTACGGCGTCTTGATTGCCGCAGAGCTGCTTGATGGTTTTGGAGGCGCGGCTGCGCTCCCAGACACCGATGAGCCAGAGCGAATTGAGGCCACGGGCGGCGAGGGTGGCGAGTTCTTCGTCGGGGATCTGGTCGAGGCGGTGGATGTGGCGGCCGTATTGTTTGCTGAGTTGGTCGAGCCAGACGTAGGTGCTCTTGGCGACTAGGACGGTGTTGGGCATCCAGGCGGTGTCTGGCGAGAACTTTTCGTATTCGTGGGCGGGATCGCCGAAGACGGGAACCTGGGACTCGCTGACGATGGAGGGCCATTGCTGGTGTCCGCGCTGGCGAACGCGGGCTGCGGCGGCACGGGCTTCGGCAGCGGCACGGGCTTCGGCTTCAGGATCGGGCGGGTTGTAAATGGCCCAGATGGCGAGGTCTTCTTCGCGCAGGATTTCGCCGGCAATGAGGAGGAAACGGTCCAGCGAAGCTCCGAGCAAGGGTTTCCAGAGTTTCCGGATGAGGTCGAGCTGGTCGCTGAGCGAGGTGGGTGAGCCGAGGGCCGGCTTGCGGAGCAGATCGAGGAGGGTGACGGGGCCTTCGTCCTCGACGGGGATGAGTGGACGGGTGGCGAAGTAATCGGGGAGTCGCTCGGTGACCTGGCGGTAGACGGTCTTCTCGGCCAGGGATTTGTCTTCAAACAGCTCGTCGAAGGGCTTGAAAGCCTGGTTGCTGTTGGCGGCGTAGAGGAGCAGGAGTTCTTCCATGGCGGCGGCGCGGTGGGGGACGCCGTCGGTGGAGCCGGCGAGCCATTCACGGGGAGTTTCAAGGCCGCGCATGACGGATTGGCCAGGGAAATGCTCGACAAAGGCGAGGAGCATGGAGTCGAGAGCCGTGGGGCTGACGCGGTCGGAAAACCAGACAAGCGCGCCGGTGATGACTTCGGGATCGAGTTCTTCGCGGTAGCGGGCGATGAGGACATGGCTGGCCTCGTCGATGAGGCCCATGGCAAAGAGCTGGGCGGCATGGATGGCGCGCTCGGGATGGTTCCGGGTGTCGCGGACCTGGTTGATTTTGAGCGCGAACTGCCGGCAGGCGGCCATGTTGGCGAAGATGACATTGCCGGAAAAAGAAAAAAGGGCGTCCGCGAATTGGTATCGTTCTCGCGCAATTCGTGAAACATGAAATTCCATCATAAGGAAACCAGCTCCAAAACTCGTTCAACCGGCCAAAACGCCAAGAGTGCAAATGAGGTGATGCCGCTGCGCCACTTGCGTTCAGACGTTGGGCGCGCGGCCGAAACGCAGCCAAAAAGTACGTTATCACCTAAGAGGCATGGGGCGCAGAAAACTCTGCATGTGGTGGGATTCGGGAGTATTTGAATGGCAACCCGGGAACGCAAGGACGCGGCGGAGACCCTATACTTTGGGAAGCTTTAGAAGGCACAGTGAAACGGACGGGTTAAAGAAGCTCTGAGTTAACCCTCGGCATTCCCTCAGGGGCTAAAGCCCAGAATAATTTTGAGCCATTTGCGGCACGACTGAAGTCGTGCCCTTTCAAAACATCGAATTCTGAGAGGTCCATAGGAAGATAGGTGGCGGAGATGGGCGAACCAGATGCAGCGGTGGAGAGCAAGGGGCCGGTGCGGTCGATTGCGTACCTGGTGAGCCGGTATCCGACTCTGTCAATGATTTTTGTACTGCGCGAAGTGGTTGCGCTGCGAGGGGTGGGGTTCCGGATTGAGACGGCTTCAATCAACCGGCCGGACCGGATGCCGGACAGGCTGACGGACCTGGAGCGGGAAGAGGCGGCACGGACCTATTGCGTGAAGGCGCATGGAATTGCCGGGGCGGCGAGCGCGCATCTGCGGACGCTGGCGGGGACTCCTCGGGGGTATTTGCGCGGGGTTTGGCTGGCGGTGCGGTTGGCGAAGCTGGACCTATGGCGGCTGCTCATGAACCTGGCCTACTTTACCGAGGGGCTGATGGTGGGGGTGTGGATGTGGGAACAAAAGATCAAGCATCTGCATGTGCATCTGGCCTCGCAGGCGGCGAGCGTGGGGCTTTTTACGCAGCGGGTTTTTGGGGTGGGCTACTCGCTGACGGTGCATGGGCCGGACGAATTTTGTGACGCGGAGGGGCAGTATTTAACGGAGAAGATTGCGGCGGCGGATTTTTTGGTTTGCATCAGCTCGTACACGGAGAGCCAGTTGATGAAGCTTTCGGCCTACACAGATTGGAAGAAGCTTGCAGTGGTGCGGCTGGGGGTGGATTCGGCTGAGTTTGTGCCGGTGGCGCGGGAGGCTGGGCGGGATGTGTTCGAGATCTTGTGTGTGGGTCGGCTGACGCCAGCCAAGGGGCAGCACCTGCTGATTGACGCGGTGGACAGGCTGGTGCGGCAGGGGCGGCGGGTGCGGCTGCGGCTGGTGGGCGGAGGGGCGGATGAGGCTTCGCTGCGGGTGTGTGCTGCACGGATTGCGCGCCCGGAGGCGGTGGTGTTTGAGGGGCCGGTGAACCAGGACCGGATTGGGGAGTTTTATGGGCGAGCGGATGCGTTTTGCCTGCCGAGTTTTGCGGAGGGGTTGCCGGTGGTGCTGATGGAGGCGATGGCGATGGGGATTCCTGCGGTTTCGACTTACATTGCGGGGATTCCGGAGCTGATTCGGGATGGGGTGGATGGACTGCTGGCGCCGGCTGGGGATGTGGAGGCGCTGGTGGAGGCGCTGGGGAGGCTGATGGATTCGGCGGAGTTGCGGGAGAGGCTGGGGAAAAGTGGGCGGGAGAGAGTGCTGGAGGGGTTTGAGTTGGGGACGAATGTGGAGAAATTGGCGGCGGTGTTTTGGGAGCGAGTTAAGGCGGATTGAATGCTGAGGTATCCCCTGTCCCCAAGGGCGAGGGACAGGGGGCACCCGTCGGCTAGCTGGCGGTGAAGAATTTGGTTACGGCGGCGATCAGGCCGGGGATGTCTGAGGGGTTGGCTTCGATGGCGGGTTCCCAGTCGAGTTCGCGGAGGGTGGCGCTGGTGACCGGGCCAATGGAAGCGGCGGGGACGCCGGGGAACGGCCATGGGATTTGGGCGGCATTGGCTGCTTCGGCGAGTCGGGTGGCGCTGGAGGAGCTGGTGAAGGTGGCGGCGTGGATGCCGGCGGCCAGGGCGGCTTGGAGCTGGGGTGGTGCGGATTCCGGCATGACGTTGCGGTAGGCATCGACTACATCGACCTGGGCTCCTGCGGCACGGAGAGCGTCGGGGAGGATGTCTCGGGCGACAGCGGCGCGGGCGAGGAGGATTCGCTGGCCGGCGGAGTGACCGGCGAGGGCCTGAATCAGGCTTTCAGCCACGTAGGATTCCGGGACGATGGAAACTTGAAAGCCTTCACGGCGAGCGGCTTCGGCTGTGGCCTGGCCAATGGCTGCGATTTTGAGGCTGGCGGGCTGGGTGAACCGTAGGCCGAGGGTTTTGGCTCGGGCCGCAAGGGCACTGACGGTGTTGGCGCTGGTGAGGATGAGGCAGTTGAAGGCGGCCAGATTGGCGAGTGCGGCGTCGAGGGGCTCGAAGTGGGCTGGGGGTTGGATTTCAAGGACGGGGACTTCGACGGGTTCGGCACCGAGGGCGCGGAGGCCGTCACTGAGTTTGCCGGCCTGATGGGCGGCGCGGGTGACGAGCACGCGGCGACCTGCGAGCGGCATGGAGGTCACCGCGCGGCCTGAGCGGCAAGCAGTGGACCGGCACCGGCGTCGAGGAGCATTTTGGCGGCTAGACGGCCAAGTCTTGCTGGGTTGGCCCCTGCAAACGGGGCGCGATGGAAGATGCGGACAGCCGAGCCGGTTTCAGGATCGGCGACGACGCCAAAGATTTCGACCTCGGGATCTGCAGGAGCGGAACGGATTCTGCAATGGATGCCGATGGGGACCTGGCAGCCGCCGCCCAGTTCAGCAAGGGCGGCGCGTTCTGCGGTGACGGCGAAGCTGGTTGCGGGGTCGTTGAGGAAGGCGACCGCGGCGATGGTTTCGGGATCGTCTTTGCGGGTCTCGATGCCGAGCGAGCCCTGGCCGGCGGCGGGACAGAAATCCCTGGGGTCGAGCCGTTCTCTGAGCCATTGGGTTTTTTCGAGGCGGTCAAGGCCGGCGGCGGCGAGCAGGATGGCGTCGACCTGGCCTTCATCGAGCTTGCGGAGGCGGGTGTCGACATTGCCGCGGAATTCGACTGCCTGAATGTCGGGGCGGAGGGCTTTCAACTGTGCGCGGCGACGCTGGCTGCTGGTGCCGACGACGGCTCCCTGGGGGAGTTCGGCGAGGCTCCAGAATTTTACGGAGACGAGTGCGTCGCGTGGGTCAACCCGGGGCGGCGTAGCGGCAAGGGCGAATGGCTCGGGGAGTTCGGTGGGGAGGTCTTTGAGGGAGTGGACGGCGAGGTGGACGCGTCCTTCGGCGAGGGCTTCTTCGATTTCCTTGGTGAACATGCCCTTGGAGCCGACCTGGGCGAAGGTGACTTCCTGAAGGCGGTCGCCGGTGGTTTTAATGATTTCGATATCGACTTCATGGCCCTGGGCGACGAGGAGGGCCTGGATGTGATGGGCCTGCCAAAGGGCCAGTTGCGAACCACGGCTTCCGATACGGAGCTTCATCGACGGATCTCCAGGCTGGCCGCGGTAACGGAATCGCGTTCAGCCTTTTCTGATTCTGAATGATTGACGGGGCGAGCGGCCTGGGGCTCAGGGGCTCGGTCGGCTGTGGCGGGGATGGACCACTCGTCGCAGACGGCTTCAACGCGGAGCTGATCGCCTTCTCGGGCGGCTTGCTTGAGGGCCTGCATGGGTGGATGGAGGAACTTGTTGACGAGGCCGCGGGTAAGGGCTTCAACGGCGGAAAGCTGCTCTGGCGTGAGAGTGCCGAGGCGGGACTGAATGCGGCGGAGTTCGGCCTGGCGGATTTCTTCAGCCTGGCGCTGGAGGGCGACGATGGCCGGGGCGACGTTGACGGCGCGCTGATTCTGGTGGAAGCGCTCGACTTCGCCGGCGATGAGGGTTTCAGCGTCAGAGGCTTCGCGGCTGCGCTCGGCAAGGTGGGCGGCGGCGACGGCCTGAAGGTCGTCGATGTCGTAGACGAAGACGCCTTCGAGCTTGCCCATTTCGGGGTCAACGTCGCGGGGGACGGCGATGTCGATGAAGAACATGGGTTTGTTGCGGCGGCGCTGCATGAAGGCCTGGCCGTGTTCGCGACGAAAGATGGGGTGGGGCGCACCAGTTGAGCTGATGACGATGTCGGCGTCGCTGGCGGCCTCGTAAAGCTGCTCGTAGGGAATGACGCGGCCCTTGAACTGCTCGGCCATCTTGCGGGCGCGTTCCTGGGTGCGGTTGCTGACGAGAATGGCTCCGGCGCCCTGCTGGACGAGGTGGCGGGCGGCTAACTCACTCATTTTTCCGGCGCCGACGAGGAAGACGGTTCGGCCCTGGAGGGAGCCGAAGATTTTTTTGGCGAGGTCTACGGCTACGGAGGCGATGGAGACGGAACTGGAGCCGATTTCGGTCTCGGTGCGGACTTTTTTGGCGGCGGCGAATGCGCTCTGGAGCAGGTGTTCAAGCTGGCCGGAGACGGTTCCGGCGGCACGGGCTACGGCGAAGGCTTCCTTGACCTGGCCGAGGATTTGCGGTTCGCCGACGACCATGGAGTCGAGGCTGGCGGCGACGCGAAAAAGATGCCGGACGGCGTCGCGGTCTGTCTGACGGTAGATGTGCGGTTCAAGCAGGGCGCGGTCGAGTCCGAAGTGCTGGTGGAGAAAGCCGGTGAGGTCGGTCTCGGGGGTTTCGACGGCGGCGAGCAGCTCGACGCGGTTGCAGGTGGAGACGATCATGCACTCGGTGACGCCTTCCATGGCGGCGAGGGCACGGGTGGTGTCGGGCAGGTCGTCGCGGCTGATGGCGATGCGTTCGCGGAGGGCGATGGGGGCGGTTTTGTAGTTGATGCCGATGATGGACAGGCTCATGGGGCACCGAACCTGTGGACATGGCTGAAGAGGTTGGCGGTCCAGACGACGACCATTACGGCGAAGACAGCGCCGGAGAGGTAGGCGGCTTTGCGTCCGCGGAGGCCGGCGGCGCGGCGGACGAGGAGGAGGAGGACGTAGATGGCCCAACTGACGAAGGCGGCGATGATCTTGGGATCGAGGAAGTAGGCTGCGCCGAGAGAGGTTTCCTGGGCGAGAACGACGCCGATGACCAGGCCGACGGTCATGCAGGGGAAGCCGAACTCGAGCATGGCTTCTGAGAGGCGTTCGAGGGTGTCGAGGGGCGGCAGCCAGTCAAGCGGAGCCCACCAGGAGTCTTCTTTGGTGAGGAAACGTGCTTTGGGTTTGGCTTTGAGGCGGCGCTCCTGAAAGAGATAGAGGATGGAGGCGAGGAGACTGAATCCGAGGGCGACGTAGGCCAGAAGGAGAGCGGCGATGTGGGCGATGAGCCAGCTTACGCGGACTCCCTGGGAGGGAAAGGTGTATCGTTCTGCGCCGAGAGCGGGGATGAGGACGAGGAAGAAAGTGACCGGCAGCGCGAACAGGCCGAGCGAGATGGCGTCGTAAAGCCACCAGGCGAGAAAGAAGACGGAGACGACGGCAAATCCGAGCAGAGACTGGACTTCGCGCAGGCTGACGGGGACCCAGTGGTGGGCCTGGACGAGCATTTCAACGGCGGAGACGAAGTGGAAGAACCAGGCCATTCCGCCGAGGTGAACGCACCAGCGGCGCCAGCGATCGGCTTTATAAAGCACGGCCGGGAAGACGGCGATGGACGCCGCTGCGTAGAGGATTGCCGCAACTCGAAGCCAGAGCAGATACATGCCGTAATTCACCTTAAAGGCGTAACTGCTCAGTATACTGTGATGCAAATCACCGGATGGGAGTGAGGGTGCGAAGTCCAGGGCAATCGCATTTGCGTGGGCCAGCGTTAGGACTTGGCAGAGAGTTGGTTGCGCAGCAGGGGAAATGTCGAAAAGTGGACGACAGGCTGCTCGAATTGCGGCGGGGGCTAAAGCCCAAGATTGATTTAATTGGCTTTATCGGCATGCGACCCCGACCCAGAGGGTTCCCCGGTACCCCGGTCATGCCCTGATACAGAGCTCGGTAAGGTAGATTGCCTGGGTCAGGATGAGAGATTCGCTTGCGACGAAAGTTCAAATGCGATTCCCAGGTGCGAAGTCGGAGTCGAGAATGTTTCCTACTGTAACTCGCCGCCGCGGGGGTCATATCTGCTCACTGAACAGTATTGGGTGGGGCTAGGAGGGGGAGGCTGACTCGAGTTCGCGGTCGATGCGGGCGTGGAGGCGGTGGCTGAATCCGGCGGGGAGTTGGAAGACGCGGTCGTCGGCGATGAGGACGACGACGTTGTGGGTGGAGTCGAGGACGGCGGAGCAGATCTCGCAGGTTTCGAGGTGCTTGTCGATTTCCGCACGCAGGGACGGGTCCACTTCGCCATCGATGTAGGCGGAGATGTGATCCCAGACGTGTTTGCAATCGATTTTCATGCGTCGAGCCTCATGGATTTGAACCAGCCGAACAGTCCTTTTCCCTGCCCTCGTTTTCCTGCTGCGAAGCCTTTGAGTTGTGGCGCTAGTTCGCGCTGCAAGAGGGCGCGAGCCCGGTGCAGCCTGACTTTAACAGCTCCTTCGTTGATGCCGAGCGCTTGTGCCGTCTCGCGCGCGTCCATCTCTTCGATGTCTCTGAGGAGCACAACGTTACGGTAAATCTCTGGCAGGCTTTCGACGGCTTTGCGGAGGATGACGCCAAGTTGCTCGCGTTCCAGGGTTTCAGAGGGGATTTCGCGCCAACTGGTGAGGACGGCTGGAGTGTAGTCGCCGGACTGGTCGTCGGTGTCGGCGTCAAGGGAGTCTTCCCGCCGGGTGCCGGCTTTGCGGAGGCGGCCGAGGCCTTCGTTGCGCGCGATGGAGAGGACCCAGGTGCGGAACTGGGAGTCGCCGCGAAAGTTCTTGAGATTCAGATAGACCTTGATGGCCGTGTCCTGGGCGGCGTCTTCGGCTTCGGTCTCATTGCGGAGCACGGACATGAGGAGAAAGTAAATGGAGCGCTCGCAGGGACGGATGAGGTCGTGAAACAGGTGGCGCTCTCCGGCGAGGATGCGGCGGATGCAGTCTGCCTCGAATTGGGGGTCGGTGGCGGTCATGGATTTCGAGGGAACGGGGCTGCATACAAGCGTATCGCAGACTGGACCGCGGAGGTGCGGGTTTGGAGGCCCGCACGACAGCCGGAGAAGAGACCGGCGCTAACTTAGGATGGGATTCCCAGGGAATGGAAGTGGGCAGATCTGACGGTTTCCCAGGGCTGTTGGACGCGCCAAGCGGGCTGGGGGTAGCAAGTTTTTTTGATTCATACGATTCCTTAGTTGCAAAAAGCGGATTGGGCTGTACAATCTCCACGAGGACACCCATGGCCGGAGATATTCAATTACAGTGCAGCGATTGCGGGCAGGACTTCACCTTCACCGCTGCGGATCAGTCGTTCTTTCAGGAACGTGGTTATTCGACCCCAAAGCGTTGCAAGAATTGCCGTCAGGCAAAGAAGAACGACCAGGGGGGCTCCGGCTACCGTTCGGCTCCGGCACAGGGAACACCTGTGATTTGTTCGGGTTGCGGCCAGCCTACAACAGTGCCTTTTGAACCTCGTGGCGATCGTCCGGTATTTTGCCGGGACTGCTACCAGGCGCGCAAGGGCAGCGGCGGCGGTGGCGGCGGAAGCTCCCGCGGTCGCGGCAGGTTCTAGGGTTCTGATTGAGTTCGACGCCTGAAGCGGGCGGCGGATTGAAGCATCACCCTGGCTAGCTCAAGCAGACTTCACGAAAGAACGAAGCGATTGTGCGCGCCTGAATCTTGGCTCGAAACTTCCTTTCAATTTTTTGTGCGTGAGAAGTGCGGTATTCAGGCCTTCACAGGGCAGCCCGCCACCCAGCGGCTGCCCTTTCTGCTGTCTGGTCCGGCAAATGGCTGGAATAGAAACGGGCAATAAGTTTTCCTAATTCCAGATCGAAGTTGGACAGGCCTGGCGCGGCCCGGTAAACTTACGGTTGATCCAGCGCCCAACCATCTGAGGACCGATCCCAGCATCATGCCTTCTCAATTGTCCTTTACAGGATTCGCCTGCAAGAATCTGTGGCGCAGACGCCTCAGGACGCTGCTCACGCTCTGCGGCATCGGGATGGCTATTGGCGCGTTCGTAGCCCTGGTCGGTTTTTCGCGTTCATTTGAGCACGAGTGGGGGCGCCTTTATTCATCGAGCGGCACAGATATTGCCGTGGTGGATAAGAACTTCATGAACACATCGGTGAACCAGTCGCTGCAGGAAAAGCTGCGCGCGGTTCCGGTGGTGAGCATGGCAGAGCCGATGATCTTCAACATCATGGACATAACGCCGGAGGTCAATGCGCTGGTGTTTGGCTGGCTGGACGACTCGTACGAGTTCAGTTCTCTGACGTTCGATTCTGGCGGACGCTTTCACAATGGGAAGGCGGAGATCATTCTTGGGCAGATGCTGGCAAAAAATCTGAACAAGAAGGTTGGGGACACGGTTGATTTGCAGGGCACAACGTTCACGGTGACGGGAATTTATGCGGGCGGCACGGCGTTGGAGGCTGGGGCAATCATATTGCCGATTGACCAGATGCAGGCGCTGACGAGCCAGCAGGGGAAGGTATCAGGGTTTCATGTGCGGTTGAAGCCGGCGCCGGCGGGTGAATCGCCTGAGCATTATATGAAGCGCGCGCAGGCGGAGATTGAGGCGGCATTGCCGGGGTTGAATGCGCAGGCGGCGGCGGACCGCGCGTCGAACAACCAGTTTGTGGGTTTGGCACATTCGGTGGCCTGGGGCACGTCGTGCATTGCGCTGCTGATGGGGATTCTGGGAATTGCGAACACGATGGCGATGTCAGTGTTTGAGAGGACGCGGGAGATCGGGATTCTGCGAGCGATTGGGTGGAAGTCGTGGCGGGTGATGTTGCTGATCCAGACAGAGGCAGTTGTGCTGGGGTTTGTGGGCGGCTTCATCGGCATCCTATTTGGATGGGGGGCGCTTGAAGTGCTGTCCAAGCTGCCACAGACGGCGAGCGTTGTCTCCGTTTCCCTGTCGTGGGTGCACCTGGTGGAAGCGCTGGGGATTTCAGTGTTGTCGGGACTGATTGCCGGAGCTTATCCGGCATGGCGCGGGGCGCACCTTTCGCCGGTGGAGGCGCTGCGCCATGACTAGTCCGCAACTGGAAGTGCCACAACTGGAAGTCAGGGATCTGCGCAAGAGCTACGACGATGGGCGGATTGAAGCGCTGCGCGGGGTGAGCCTGAAGATCGACTCGGGTGAGTATGTGGCCATCAGCGGGGCGAGCGGGAGCGGGAAGTCGACGCTGCTGCACTTGCTTGGGGGCCTGGATGTAGCGACCAGCGGCGAAGTGCTCTATGAGGGTTCGAAGCTGGGGACGACGGTGAATCTGGATGAATACCGGGCAAACCGGGTGGGATTCATCTTTCAGGCGTTTTATCTGCTGCCTACGCTGAGCGCACTGGAGAATGTGCAGGTGCCGATGCTGGCGATATCGGACGATGCGAACAGCCGCGCGAGCCGGGCGGAGGCGCTTTTGCTGGAGATGGGGATGGGTCATCGGCTGAAGCAGTATCCGAACGAGCTTTCCGCAGGGGAGCGGCAGCGGGTGGCGATTGCGCGGGCGCTGGCGAATCATCCGACGATTTTGCTGGCCGATGAGCCGACGGGGAATCTGGATAGCGTGAACTCGGCGCGTATTATGGAGATACTCACCGGCATTCAGGAAAAGCGGGGTATGACGCTGATCATCGTCACGCACGAGAACGATATCGCCAATGCCGCCCCGCGTCACATCCGCATACGGGATGGGAGGGTTGAGGCTTGAGACTGGTTGCCGCGACTTTGGTGATGGGATTGGTGGCAGTTCCGGCCGCATTCGCCGCGGAAACGCATGCGAGCCTGGAATCGGCTCGGCAGCAAATTGAGAAAGCGGACTACCGGGCATCGGGGCACCTGGTTCGGGTGGACCCATCGGGGACGCGGACGAGCTATCCGATCCGCTTCAAGGCGCACTGGTTTACGGGAGTGCTGAAGGTGCTGGTGGAGGTGTCGCCGGCATCGGGGGCGAACGCAAAGAGCGCGCAGGCATTGCATTTTCTGGCGGAGATGCGGCCGGATGGGACAAGTTCGATCCACATTGCTCACCCGGGGGATGCGGCAGCGGCGGTGTTGGCGGCCAGCCATTGGGAAGACGGCGTGAACGGCACGGGATTCAGCTTTGAGGATTTTCTGGATTCGGAGCTGTTTTGGCCGGATCAGCAAGTGACGGAACATGTAAAGTTTGGCGCCCGGGACTGCGACCTGGTGAAGAGTTCGCCGGGCGCAGCGGACAAGACGCGCTACTCTGGAGTGAGCAGTTGGCTGGACCGGGCAACGAGTTTTCCGGTGTACCAGGAGAAAACGGTGAAGGGCAGCGGGGCGGTGAAGGAGTACACCGCGTATGGATTGCGGCATGATGGTGGCGTTTGGTCGGCCACGCAGATTGAAGAAAAAAATCGTGGTCAGGGCGGGTCGACGCTGCTTATTATCGACCGCGGAAGCGCAAAGGCGAATTTGGGACCGGCGGATTTTGCCACAGACCGGCTAGCACACTTTTGAGGTACGGCAGTATTGTTTTGGGGGCTCGGGCAATTTTTGGACGAATCACACACTTCTAAACGGATTGCAGGTTGCCAGGATTGATTATGTATATCGCTCTCTCGATATTTGGGTTGGCCGCAGCATTGGTTGCCGCAGGCTTTCTTTATCAAGTCATCGGATCACGCCGCGACAGGCTGCGCTTTGCCTCACCGGGCAAATGGGTGAAGATTGGCGGCGGCCACAAGCTTTACATGCTGGAGAAGGGTTCCGGCGGTCCCACAGTGCTTTTTGAGGCTGGGATTGCGGCGACGAATCTGAACTGGTTTCATGTGCAGGAGACGGTGGCGCGTTTTACGCACACGGTTTCGTACGACCGGGGTGGATTGGGGTGGAGCGGGCCAAGCAACACGGCGCGTACGCCGAGCAATTGCGCGTCGGAATTGCACGAGCTGCTGGAGCAGGCGGGGATCAAGCCGCCTTATATCCTGGTGGGCCACTCATTTGGCGGGCTGGTGATGCGGCGCTATGCGCTGAGCTATCCGGAGGAGGTTGCCGGGGTGGTGCTGGTGGACCCGATGCGCTGCGAGGAGTGGCCGCCGATGAATCCGGGACGTCAGAGCGAGGTGGATCGGGGCAGAAAGCTTTCCGGGTATGCGGTGCCGATTGCGCGGGTTGGATTGGCGCGGCTGGCGGTGACTTCCCTTCTGTGCCGGTCAGGGCGCATCTCTGGGCAGCTTGCGGGCGCGGCCGGCGCGGGCGGGCGGCATGTGCTGGACCGGGTGACCAAAGAAGTTGGCAAGATGCCGCGGGAAGTGTGGCCGATTGTGGCTGCGCATTGGTCGCGGCCGGGCTACTACGTGGGCATGCGGAACCATGTGCGAGCCATTCCGAACACGGTGCGGGAGATGCGGGACGCGGAGCCGATCCACGATATACCGGTGCTGCTGCTGACGCCGGGGAAATCGACGCCGCTGTCAGAGGAGTTGGTGCAGCGGATTGGCGACAATGTGCAGCAGGTGATTGCTCCGGCGAGCGCGCACTGGATTCATCTTGACGAGCCGGAGTTGGTGATCGATTCGATTCGGGAGATGGTTGCGGCGGTTGCGGCGACGCCGGTTGCGGCTTCGATGTAGTGAAAAACCCGGTGCGTGCGGGACGCACACACTACAGCCGGTCTGGAGACCGGCGCTACCATGCAGTTCGTTCACTACCGCATTGCCGCTAGGGCTTGGTTTGTGCGGCGGTGAAGGTGGTCCAGGGGCCGGCGTTCATATCGTGGAGGATTGGCTTTTGCCAGGAAAACTCGGGATGAGCGGCGAGGAATGGGGCCACCTTGAAGTCTTCTCCGCAGGGATGGCCGGAGCGGCCGATGAAGCTCAGCCTGGCGGCCATATCTGAATCCATCACCTTGCCGGTGACTGCACCGCCCGGCGTATAGGGACTGTCGACCCAGACTTTTTCACCCACGGGAGAGGTATCTTCGTGGCCGCAGAGGCTGCGCTTGCCGGCGTCGATTTTGCTCTCGTAGGTGTCGTAGTGGTCGGAGAGATAGGCTTCGGCGAGGGCGGTGTCGAGGTGGCCGAAATGCTGCTTCATGAACTGTTCGGCGCGGATATGGCGGGCGTTCATGGAGCTTTCGGGGTCGTTGGGATTGAAGCCGGGGGTGTCGTCGCGGATGAGGGCTGGGTCGGCGGCAAAGTTGGAGGAGACGAAGTAGCCGTCGGTCTTCCTGCTGAGCGGAGTGTTGTGGAGGCCGAGTTCGAGGTAGGCGATTTCGCCGGTCTTGCGGTCGCCGATGAGCCAGGAGTTGGCATAGCCGCCGTTGTTGCCCTGACGCATGATAGCGGCGTACTCATCAATGGACGTGGCGTATTGCATGGCCTTGCGGGAGCGGACGAACTCGGGGATGCCGTTGACATCAAAGCCTTTGGCCATGGGGAGGGTGGTCTCAGTAATCATGAGTCCGGAGGCATTGACGCCGAAATCGTCCTGGCTGGTGATGACGCCGGGGAGGCCGTCCATGAAGATGTGCTGGCCGCTTGAGGGAACGATGTCGAAGACGACGGTCCAGCGCTCGCCTTCCGCGTAGGAAGACCAGTTGCTGTGGGCGATTACGATTTTGCCGTCTTTGGTGGCTGAGCCGGTGGCGATGAAGGCGCTGCACTTGCCGGGAGCGACGGCGGCGGGGGGATTGGCCTTGCCCTGCTGGGCGTTGAGCATGGGCAGGTAGTAGTTGCTGAGTTCGATGTCGCCATTGAGGGCGACGATGTCCCAGAGGTCGAGCCTGGAGCCGGCGGCTTTGAGACCTTCGGCGATACCCTTGAGCTCCTGCTGATATTCGGGCTCGATGCGGGGCCAGAGGACGGTCTTTGCAGCTTCGCGGAAGAAGCTCCAGGGGTGTTTGTCCTCATGGGGCGCGGTGACGGTGTAGACGTGGACATTGTCTTCGATTTCGCGAGCGAGGATGTAGCCGTGCTGAAAGCCGATCTGCTGGGGTGTGCCCTGGAGGTGGACGTAGGTCCAGCCGCCCTCGTTGAACTTGTAGGCGTCTTTGAGGCGGGAGTCGTCCGCAGCCGATGCGAAGGGGGCGGCGGAAAGAGCGGTCAGGGCGGCAAGGGCAAGAATGGAGAGCGACAACTTGCGGGGAAGCTGAAGGGACATCCGTAATCCTCCGGGATTCCCCGAAGATATCACAGAGGATTGAGCTTAGGACGTGGTTGCGCGTTGAAAAGGGGGGTGTGCGTGGCAGGTTTTGAGGGGATAAGAATGGGAAGGCCTGCCGGAGGAGGCAGGCCCTGTGGATACCGTCTGAACCGCGAAGGTCTAGCGCTTCTTTTTTGCGGCTTTGGGCGCAGGCTTGGCGGCCTTGGCCGGCGCTGCCTTCTTGCCTGGCTTGGGCGCGGGCTTGGCGGCCTTGGCTGGAGCGGCTTTCTTAACCGGCTTTGGAGCAGGCTTGGCGGCCTTTGCAGCAACAGCCTTCTTGACCGGCTTGGCGGCTGGCTTGGCCTTGGCGGGGGCAGGCTTGGCGGCAGCGGCTGTGATGCCTGATTTCTGCGGGGGTTTGGCGCCGGGGATTCTCAACGTCTTGGCGGTCAGGGCCGCAGCCTTGGCGGCTTGCGGCGGCTTGACGCCGGGGGAGCTGGTGGTCTTTGCCGTGAGAGCCTTTGCTGTGGCCTGGGGCGGCTTGGCTCCGGGATTGAGCACGGTTTCAGTGTTGGCTATGAGAGGCTGCACCGCGGCTTGCGGAGGTTTTACGCCAGGAGCACTCTCGGTGGTGTTGGCTGCGGCAACGGCCGCCACTTTCTTGCTCATCTTTTCTCCCTTTCTTGATTCCGGTTGCAGCGCGGCGGTGATTGCCGCGGGGGCAGCTGGGTTTGCCGGAGTTGCTGCCGGCGCAGCCTTTGCCTTGGCATCAGGCGCTTGAGTTGTTGGGGGAACCGGTGCGACAGGGGTTTCGTTTCTTGTCCTGGCTGGGGAGGGCCCCCTGGATGCGCGCTTGACCGGGGCCGGTTCTGGTTCCGCGGCATGGTCGTGCGCATCGATTTCTTCGTCGACTTCATCGGATTCGGGTTCGATGTCTATCTTGGGCAGGCTGATGCCGAGGTCGATATCGTCGTCATCGCCGCCGAGGTCGTCGAGGTCCTCGTCGTCCTCGTCGAGGGCTTCGTCTGAATCTTCGTCGTCGTCGTAGGTGCGCTCTTTGACTTTGGCCTCGCCACGCTTGGCGCGCGGCCGCTTGATGGTGACCTGGGGAGGCGGAGCGGGAGGAGAGTGCGGCTCAAGAAAGGCACGAATCTCTTCTGGAGTGTTGAGGCGACCGTCAATGAGTTCAAGGAAGATGGACTGGACAATCTCCTTGTAGGCGGGCAGTTCCGGCGTGATGCGCATCTCTTGCATGAGGGAGTGGGGGATGCGCTGGCGAGCCTCAGGCCAGACTTTGAGGAACTGGTGGAAGCGGGCCTGCACGGTCTTGTCCTTACTGGTAAAAGCCAGCCAGAGGACTGCTTCAGGGTCGTAAGTGGTGAGCAGCTTGTAGCCTGCGGAGGCGGTGGAATGCTCCTTGGACAGGAGGATTTTGGCGAATTTCGAGGCCAGGGCGTCGAGGCTGTTCCACTCTTCGACAAACCCTGGGCGCAGCATCATCTTTTTGAGGGCCGCCAGATCTTTGGGGCTCAATTTGGCGGTAAGCAGCTGCATCTGTGCCGCGGACATGTCGGCGTGGACGCCTTGGAGGAGGAGTTCGACGGCGAGGTCGTGGAGTTCCTTGAGCTTTTCTTCGTCGGCTTTGGCGGCTGTCCAGGCTGGGAAGAGGTACTTCATCCAGCCATCTTCTTCGAGGGCGCGGAGGACTTTGAGGGCTTCGTCTTCGTGACCGATCTGCTCGATTTCGCGGCTTTGGGACTCAGGGGAGAGCCGCTCGATGACGCCGTCGCCCCTGGCATTTTCATAGCGGGTGCTGGTTTTCTGATCGAGCTCCCAGCCGAGGCGGGACTTGTAACGGGTGGCGCGAATCAGGAGCGAGGGCTCTTCGAGGAATCCATAGTTTGAGACGAGGCGAAGGGTGCGGGACTCGATGTCGGCGGCGCCGTTGAGCGGGTCCATGAGCAGGCCGAAGGAGCCTTCATTGAGGGAGATAGCCATGGCGTTGACGGTGAAGTCGCGGCGGCGGAGATCTTCTTGAATGGAAGCGGGATAGTAGACGGGCTTGTCGATTCGGGTGTAGTCCATGCGGTGAGTGCTGACGACATCGACGCGGACGGTACCCGGAAAGCAGACATAGAGGGTTCGAGTGGCTTCGCTTTCGCCCCAGATGCTTCCGCCGAGTGTCTCTATTGTTTTCTTGAGGTTGAGAGCATTTCCATGAACTGAGACTTCAAGGTTACGCACGGCATGTCCGCTGGTCAGCTCGCGCACTGCGTCCCCGGTGAGGAAGAGGATCATGCCGGCCTGGCGAGCTGCCTCGCGCAACTGCCGGAGCGCATTCTGCTGGTCGGCGGACAGGCGGTTTTCCAAAAGGTAAATGTAGTCGGGCATTGGTTTTCCTGCTTCCGCCGTCTCCGTTCCGGGCCCACTGCCCGTACGCTCAAGTGCCTGATGTTGTTACCCTTACAGGACAGCTCTCGGAGGCGGCAAACCAGTACATTAACACAAACGGTTGCCGTTGGCTAGCACCTACCGCACCTGAAGTGCAGCAACATTTCTCATCGCGTGCGCAGCCCGATGCGTGCGACAATCCAGAGCGATGGCATCGCAACGCAAACCGGTGATTGTGCGCAAGTTTTCGAGGGACTGGTGCGCGGGGTATGCGGGGGTGAATTTTGGCCAGGATTCAGCGGAGCTGGAGATTCTGGACCTGAGCGGGAAGGTGCTTTGGGTTGCATGGAAGCAGGTGAAGTGGGTGTGCTATGTGCGCGATTTCCCGGCGGCCAGCGCAGGGGGAGAAGGCAGCAACCCGGAGCGGCTGATGCACAAGCGGTTCTCGATTCGGCCGCGGACGGCAGGCGTCTGGGTGAGGATGAAGCTGACGGACGGTGAGGAGTTGGAGGGCCTGGCGGCGAACGATCGCTCGCTGATTGAGGGGGCTGGGTTGCTGCTGACTCCGCCAGATACGCGCTCGAATACGCAGCGGATTTATGTGCCTCGGACATCGATTGAGACGCTGGAGGTGTTGGGTCTGATTGGAGCGGCGGCGCGCAAGGGGACTGGAGCTAGACGGACAGGCGGGGACCAGCCGGAGCTCTTTGGGCCGGGCGAGGGAGGGGCCTGAGGGACTGGCACACCTTTTTTGGGTCGTATGGGCTGGAGGATGAGCCATTTTTCCGGAGAATCTCGCGAACTCAACAGAAGACCTGCTTTGCCGGAAGGGCTATGAATTGAGGAGACCTGCTTGAAGCATATCCGCATGAAAACCACGCTTGCACTGTGTATCCTATTGATTTCATTCAGCGGTGGAATCAAGGCTGGCTACGGGGAACAGCCCGGGCATGGCGAATTGAAGACGGTGGACAACCCGGACGGCGGTCAGTTTGTGTACGGGCAACTGACCGGGCAGGCGTCGAAGAAGGATGCTCTGGTGTACATGCTGCACATGGTCCACGAGCATTTCGGGGACAGGCCGCAGGTGGGCAAGTTTCTCCAGTCGCATGACGGCAACTCGCTGGCGACGTTTTTTACGTTGAATGCGAAGACGTTGGGGGGGCGTCCGCTGGAGGGGCTGGTGATTATTTCAATGCAGGGGAATGGGCAGCCCCAGGCCGCGGTTCTCTACGACAATGCAGGGAACTTTGTGAACAGCGAGCCGTCGATGATGCGTGGGCTGACGGCTGCGTGGAAAGGGTCGCTGGGTGGAGGAACTGGGTCGCCGGACCGGTCTCAGGGGGCGGCTTCGGGAGGGCCATCGGGACCGGAGAAGATCTTCCCTGCTACCTCCGGAGACCGGAGTGCGCAGATCAGCTTGCCGCCGGGATGGAAGATCAATGCCGTTGCAGGAGGGCAACTGGTGGCGGAAGGAGCGCATGGGGAGATGCTGGCGATGGGGATGATCTACCAGAACATCGTCAACCCGCAGGCGCAAGGCGCAAACCAACTGATCAACGGACCGATGGCCGGGCGAGGACCGAAGGTTGTTTGCCCGATGAGCCCGGATCTTTTCAATGACTATGTTTGCGTAATTAACCAGGTTCGGCGGAATAATGGCAAGTCGCAGGGGGCATTCCACTTCATCCGTGCACTGCCACAGCAAGGGAATGGAGACGTAATTCAACCGATTGTTGCGATCTTCACTGTGGACTTCAATGACGGAATGGGGCCGCGGAAAGGGTCCGCAAGAATTGGGGTGATGGCCACGCGCGGCTACCCAGGCTGGGCGATGACGGTGAGCATGTCGAATATTCCGGAATCGTATGAATCCCAGGGCAACAGCACGCTGAAGGCGGTGGTGGAGTCGTATCGCCAGAACGCCCAGGTGATCTCAGCCGAGAGCCAGGCGGATATGGAGCGGATTCGGCAGCAGGGCTTGCGCAATGAGGAGCAGACCAAGGCGATCGACGCCAGGAGGGAGAGCAGCAAGCAGGGCTACGAGGAGCACATGAAAACGCTGGATGCGAATGACAAGGCGATGGACCAGCACAATGCGGATCTTGACTGGCAGAGCAAGATCAACCAGAACTATATTCTGGACCGGTCGGTGCTTCGGGACTCCGACGATACGGTGCAGGCGACGATGGGCAACCGGCTGGCGGATGCGCTGGTGAAGTCGAATCCGACGCAGCTTGAATATGTGCCGAACCAGCAACTGATTCAGGGTGTGGACTATTGAGGGACTGAGGGACTTGGGGACTAGGGACTGAGGGACTTGGGGACCCGGGCGGGGTCGGCGGGAGTTCCGGTACAATCGGGTGGATGAAACTAGGCGAGTTGGCAAGCCGGCTGGGCGCTGAGCTGCGCGGAGACGCGGAGCTGGAAGTGACGGGCGTGCGCGGGATTGAAGAGGCCGGACCCACAGAAATTACGTTTGTGGCCAATCCACGCTATGCGGCGCTGGCGCGCAAGACCCAGGCGGCCGCGGTGCTGGTGGAACCGGAGTTTCAGGAGATCTCGGCGGCGACGCTGCGGATCAAGAATCCTTATTTGGCGTTTTCGCGGGCGCTGGGGCTGTTTTATCAGGCTCCGGCGTATGCGCCCGGGATTCATCCAACGGCGGTGATCGATCGAACGGCAGAAATTGGCGAGGGCGCGCATGTTGGCGCCTATGTGGTAATTGGGCCGCAGGTGCGGCTGGGCAGGAATGCGACTCTGCTTCCGCATGTGGTTTTGTATCGTGGCGTGCAGGCTGGGGACTTTCTTTTTGCTCATGCTCATGCGGTGGTAAGGGAAAACTGCGAGTTGGGCGACCATGTGACGCTGGAAAACGGCGCGATTGTGGGTGCGGACGGGTTCGGGTTTGCCAAGAACGAGCAGGGGCACTGGGAGAAGATTCCGCAGTCGGGGCCGGTGCGGCTGGGCGACCGGGTGGATGTGCAGGCGAACGCATGCATTGACCGGGCTACGGTGGGAGCTACGGAGATTGGCGCGGGCAGCAAGGTGGATAACCTGGTGCAGGTGGGGCATGGGTCGAAGGTGGGGGAGAACACGCTGATCTGCGCGCAGACGGGGTTGGCGGGGTCGTCGGTGATTGGGAACAACGTGATTCTGGCGGGACAGACGGGGATTGCGGGACATTGCAGCGTGGGGGACGGGGTGATTCTGACGGCGCAGTCGGCGGTGAGCCACGATGTGCCGGCGGGGAAGATGATTTCCGGGTCGCCGGGGTTTGATAACCGCGTTTGGCTGCGGGCGGTGACGATATTTCAACGGCTGCCGGAGTTGCTGAAGCGGCTGGACCGGGTGGAAAAGCGGGTTGCGGCGCTTCCGGGCGAAGAGAAAAAACAGGATGGGAGCCAGGAATGACGGAGGAAACCGGGTTTGCCGGAGGAATGCGCGGCGGAGAGCGAACGGGCAGGTGGATTGGCCTGGGGATTGCGGGCTTGGTGGTTGCAGGGCTGGCCGGGTGCCACTCGTACCATGTGGAAACGACAGTGGAGAACCGGACGGGAGCGCCGATCAAGCTGCTGGAAGTGGACTACCCGAGCGCAAGTTTTGGAGATGGGGCGCTGGAAGCCGGGGCGGACTACCACTATCGCATTCAATTGCAGGGCAGCGGGCCGCTGAAGGTGCAGTACACAGACGCAGGCGGGCACCAGCCAGTGATTACTGGGCCTACGTTGAGGGAGCGCCAGGAGGGGCAGTTGGAGATTGTTCTGCTGGCGGACGGGAAGGCGGAGTTTCATCCGCATTTAACTCCGGCTCAGTGAGGGGCAACCGAGCCTGATGTTGCAACCCCTAGAAATTCAACAGTGAATCGTCCGCTTTCGACTCATCCGTCCCGATTTCCTTCCGATAAGGCGAATAGGGAGGGCGGAGGTGGGCGAGGAATCGACCAAAATCGGCGACCGTCGATGGCCTTCCCGGTTGCGGCGGTCTGGTTTGCCGGTGCGCCTGGCAGCGTGCTTTGCGACGATCGCGTTTGCGAGCGGGGTCATTCCCTGGGTGGAACACTACAGGCCGGAAAACAACCTGCTTTGGGTGGCAAACGGGCTTTTTCTGGCTTATCTTCTGCTGGCTCCGCGGTGGCGCTGGCCGGCATACGCGGTTACGGGGTTTGCGGCGTTATCGGTGCGTGTGCTGTTCATGCCTCATTCCTGGCGACTGATTCTGATCTACAACGTGTTGGACATGGTGGAGATTGGAACGGCCGCGTTTTTGCTGCGACGTCGTTCGGCTGAGTTGCCGCGGTTTACGGACGGCGGCTACCTGGTGCGATTCATGGCCTTCGGGGTTCTTGGAGGGCCGCTGCTTGCGGGAGGGTTGTTTGCGCTGGCAATGGGTATCTGGCCGGAAGCCAGTCAATCGCATCCATTTCTGAGCTGGTTCGCGGCGGACTGCCTGGGGATTGCGATCTGTACGCCGGCGTTTGTGGCGGTGTTTCGGACACACCTGAGTCACGCGGTGGATTGGCGGCGGGAATGGTACTTCCCGGCCCTGCTGCTTGGGGTAACCCTGGGTGCGTTCTCGCAGGACAGGGTTCCACTCTTTTACCTGGTTTATCCGCTGGTGGTTGTGGTGCTGGTGCGCCTGGGGCTGGGGTATGCGGCGCTGTTTACGCTTTGCGTAACCGCTGTCGCGGGGTGGATGACTCTGCATGGCCAGGGGCCGTTTGCGGCGAGAGACCTTTCTCACCCCTTTGCGCCGGCGCTGCAGATGCAGACGGCAATCGCGTCGGCGATGCTGCTGATCTATCTCGTGTCGGTAGTGCTGGAGGGCAGGCGGGAGATTGAGCGTCGTCTGGAGAAGATTGTCGCGCTTCATACGCTGGTGACAGAGAACTCGAGGGACGCAATCATTCTGGCGGATTTCCACGGGAATCGCAGTTATGTATCGTCTGCGGTGGAGCGGCTGACGGGGTGGCCGCCAGTCGAATTCGCACGGATGAAGAGTCTTGATCTGTTGCATCCGGAGGATCTGCCCATGGCGCGGGAGATGGTGGGCGCCCTTCGAGGCGGAGCGGAGGGGGCGAGGATTGAGTGCCGGGTGCGGAAGTATTCCGGGGAGTACATCTGGGTGGAAGCGAGCTTGCGGATAGTGCGGGATGGGAAGACGGGAGCGCCATCGGAGATTCTGAACATTGTGCGGGACGTTACGGAGCGGAAGCTGGCGGAGAAGAAGCTCAAGGAGGCGTACAAGGCGCTGGAGGCGTTGGCGGCGACCGACTCCCTGACGGGGCTGGCCAACCGGCGGCAGTTTGAAGAGACGCTGAACGGTGAATGGCGGCGCGGTCTTCGGGACCACTGCCGGATTTCGCTGCTGATGATCGACGCCGACCTATTCAAGTCGTACAACGACCGGTATGGGCACATGCGCGGGGACAGCTGCCTGAAGCAGATTGCCGAGGCAGCGCAGGACGTGGTGGCGCGACCCGGGGACCTGGTGGCTCGGTTCGGGGGCGAGGAGTTTGCGGTGATTCTGCCCAACACGGGGAGGGAGGGTGCTTTGCAGTTGGCAAACGAGATCAACGAGGCGATGCGTGCGAAGTCGCTTGAGCACAGAGACAACCCGGCGGGGATTGTGACGGTATCGATAGGATGCGCGACGATTGCGCCGGCGTTTGGGCTGCACGCGGTGGACCTGATTGAGCAGGCGGACAAGGCGCTCTACATGGCCAAGCGGAGCGGAAGGGACAGGGCTTGTGACGGAAGCGGGACGGGGAGCGAGGCGGAGAGATTGGGGTGAGGGGGGATTTGAGGTTCCCCAGGTCTCAAAACGCCGAGACCTGGGCATCCGGTTCCCTTAGCGCACCATGCTCTGGAAGAGCGGGGAGTGGAGTAGGCTGCTGAAGTCAGAGTTTGAGGCGGCGAAGTGGATGGACATTTTGCCGGCGTCGGAGGCGATGGCGGTGTCGGCGAGGGCCTGTTTTTCGGCGTCTGAGCCGCTCATTTTGCGGACCATGACGGCGGCGCTGAGGAGCGAGGAGATGGTGGCGGCGGCGAAGGTGTCGCCGGTGGAGATGGTGAGGTCGAACTTGACGCCGTGCTGGAAGTCCATGCCGTAGTAGGAGGCCTGGAGGCGTTTGCGGACGGTGTCAAAGTCGGTGACTGAGCCTGCGCCGGCTTCACCGAGGACCTGTTTCATCATGGTCTGGGTACCTTTTTCATCGAGCACGCTCCACAGGGGGGCGGAATCGACGGTTTTCATGGCATCCATCATGTTTTGGTTGGAGAGCATGCTGGCCTCGACACCGTCGCGGGCGTCGAGGGCTTTGGTGACGGCGGCTTTGTCGCCGAAGATCATGGTGGAGGCATCGACGAAGCAGAGCACCATGCCGGATTTGGTGAGCGGATAGATGCTGTTGGTGCGGACGAGGGTGGGCTTGACCTTGTTCTTTTTGAAGTTGGCGATGATGTCCTGCTCAGGGAACTGGCCCTGGGCGATGCCGACGGTGACCAGCGACTCGCTGGCTGCGGAGGAGCGGAAGAGGGCAAAGGCGAGCTGATCGACGTCGTGGTTCTCATTGAGGCCGGACTTGGAGAGGGCATCGTCAAACTGCTTCAACTCAGGGGGCATGACTCGGCCTCGCAGCTCCATGGCTTCAGGCGAGTTTTCCATGGCGCGATAGTCGATGACCACCAACTGCTGCACGTCATGCGGGACGGCGGTGCGGGCGTCGGTGGAGAGCTGCGCCGCCGGAGCCAGAGTAGCCGCAGCCAGCAGCAAGGGGGCAATCGAAACTTTAACCAGTGTCTTAAACAATTTCATCCTCCGGATGTCGCAAGCCGGTCAGCGCTCTGGGCGGGAGATTCTTCCGCGTTGAGAGGGGACGAAGCTGGCGACTCCTACATAAACATTCTACCTGCCGATGAATTTGCACGGGCCGGTCCGGCAGGTTTCGGGTCGGCCTGTGAATTTTCTCAGGTACTCGCGGGCCAGGCCAGCGGAGTTCCCAAGCGGTGTTCCAGAACTCCAGTTTGCTCATCAAACCCTACTAATTGACGCATCCAATCACTGTCCCGCTCACAGGCGGCCTCAGGAATGAGGCCGATCAACTCGCCTTCAGCGATGGTTGCCTTGTGGCGCAGGGCCAGGGCACAGACGGCACGGTAGACCTGGGAAACGGGCGTTGCTTCAAAATCGGTAATGCTCATGGAGAGTTGAGCGCGGCCTTGGGCGAGGATCCCGATTGCGTTTACACCTTTCAAACCTCCGGAAGCGGCGCGAATTTCGCGGGCGATGGCTCTCACCATTGCTACGTCTGAGGAATCGAAATAGATGTTGTACTCGACGAGAAACTTTCGGGCGCCGACAGCGCAGGCTCCCGCGGTGGGATGGAGGCCGGGGCCGCCGAGGTCGGGACGACGGGCGGAATCTTTGCGTACGGCGTCGCGGAGGCCTTCGAACTGGCCGCGGCGGACTTCGTCGAGGTTGGCGCGATCGGGGCGGGCGGCGGCAGCCTCATAAAAGAAGACGGGAACGCCGAAGCGACGCCAGATTTCAAGGCCGGCCTGGCGGGCGAGCAGGGCGCACTGGTGAAGCTTGATGCCGGAAATGGGTACGAAGGGGATGACGTCCGCGGCGCCGATGCGGGGGTGAGCGCCCTGCTGGCGGGTGAGGTCAATGAGGTCAATGGCTTTGCCGGCGCCGCGAATGGCCGCTTCGACGACTGCGTTGGGTTCTCCTGCGATGGTGACCACGGAACGGTTGTGGGCGGCATTCATGGACCAGTCGAGCAGGCGCACACCGTCAACGCACATGGCGGCCACGATGGCCTCAACGCGGCGAGAATCGGTGCCTTCAGAGAAGTTCGGTACGCATTCGACGAGTGGGCCGTTCATGGGCTGCTCCAACCGGACGGGCGGCAAAAGACGGAAATGCAGGAGATGAGTGTTGCTGGCGGTGGACGTTTGCAGGGGCTAAAGCCCAACGCCGATTTTGTGGGCTTTATCGGCACGACTTAAAGTCATACCCGAGGAAGAAACTACTTCAGTTCGTCCCTCCAGGACGGGGTCGGATTGGGGGAATGCGGACCCCGGATTTCATCCGGGGCTATTATCAGCTTCTCCCTCCGGGAGAAACGGGACAGCGGGTTTCATCGATCCGTGGGTCGGCAACGCCGGTGGAGGACTGTTACAAAGCATTGAGAATTCGACTCCTCAATGAGTTTTTCCGCGACATGTAAAGCCCAGGTTTATTTGATTGGCTTTGTGCCGGGGATAAATCCCCGGCCTACCGCACGAATGAGTTTTTCACAGCCTGTCAAGGCGTGCCCTTTCAAAACATCGACTGATTGGAAGGTTCTATTGCGCTACTTCCAGAAAGTGTAGCCGATCTGGATCTGGATGCTGGCGTTGACGCCGGGGTTGCGGTCCCCGAGGGACGCCGAGGAGATGTGGACTGCGTTGACGCCGATGTCGATGGAGCGTTTTTCCGCGGTGAAAAAGTGCACGCCTCCTCCGCCCTGGGGCGTGAAATTGAATACCGATGTACCGCCCGGTGTGCCATGAGGGACAAGCTGGTCAGGCGGGAACTTGTGGGTGGTGTAGATGAGGCCGCCGGCGCCCTGAAACCAGGGTTGGAAGTGGCGCGATCTGGAGAGGAAGTTCCAGCGGAGAATGACTGGGGTGATGCTGACGCCGTGGTAGGTTCCGCCACCGTCAGGGCCGGTGAAGTAGCAACTGCCGGTGCTGCACGGGTAAAGGAACGTTGCCTGGTGCGGCGCGGGAGTGTAGGCCTGCCAGAGGGGCATGACGTTGGCGGCGTACTGAAACTGGCCGCTGAGAATGCCGGCATGGAAGACAGGGGTGAGGATCTTGCCGCCTTCGACACCGGCGGAGAGGAAGTAGAAGTTGTCGCGGTTGCCGAGGCCAAAGCCTCCGTTGAGGAACGGGCCGAACTCGAAGCTTTGGTGTTTGCGAATCTCGGCAGGCGGGTTGTCGGGGATGGAGGAGATGCCGCCACCGTTGATGGTGGAGGAAACTTCATTGGCGGCCTGAGGATGAGAATCAGGCGCAGTCTGGCTGGATGTTTGAGCTGCTACAGCACTGGCCGCGGCCAGTAAAATTGACAGGAGTAACGTTCCGCCTCGACTCAACTTGAATTCCCTTCCCTCGGTTGTTTTTTCGCACTACCACAAAAAGGCCGCCACACACGGGCGGCCTTTCCGATGCCATCCCGTTAGAAAAATCAGCCGGCCGCGTGCTCCATTTGCTCGGCGTCCATATCGAAGTTGGAATAGACGTTCTGGGTGTCGTCGCAGTCTTCCAGAGCTTCAAGCAGGCGTAGCATCTGGTTGGCCGGATTGCCCTCAAGCTTGGTGTAGGTGGAAGCGACCAGGGTGACTTCGCTCATGACGGTGGGAATTCCGGCCGCTTTGATGGCCGCGGCTACGGCCTCGTAGGAGGCGGGGTCGGTGATGATCTCCCAGGAGTCGCCTTCGTCGTTGAGGTCTTCGCCGCCGTGTTCGAGCACGATATCCATCAACTGGTCTTCAGTGGCTGCTTCCTTTTCGACGGCGAGCAGGCCTTTTTTGGAGAACATGAAGCGGACCGAGCCGCTTTCGCCGAGGTTTCCACCATTTTTTGAGAAGGCGTGGCGAATTTCGCTTACGGCGCGGTTTCGGTTGTCGGTGGTGACTTCGACGATGACAGCAACGCCGCCGGGTCCGTAACCCTCAAAGGTGATTTCCTCGTAGGCGAGGCCTTCAAGTTCGCCGGTGCCGCGCTGGATGGCGCGCTTGATGTTGTCTTGCGGCATGTTTTCGGATTTTGCGGCCAGCACAGCGGTACGGAGTCGTGCGTTGGTGTCGGGGTTACCGCCGCCCTTGGCAGCGACCGCGATTTCCTTGAGCAGGCGGGTGAATATCTTGCCGCGCTTGGCATCGAGCGCGCCCTTCTTGTGCTTGATTGTGGCCCACTTTGAATGGCCGGACATGAGAACCTCGACGGTCAGAAAGATGATGGCGCAGACGCGCGCCCGACCTTGTGAGTATAGCACCACCTGTGGTGGGCCAGACGCCGGTTGCATGCGAGGGTCAGGGCAAACGCATTTGGAAGCACAAGCTCTTGACCTTGTGAGGGAGATGCTTTTGCGGGTCGAATCGGGGTGGAAAACAGAGCGCCTTGGGATGGTTTGGGTACGGGAATTTCGACGTGCGAAAAGTGCCATTTTTTGCTCCAAAGTGCCAGTTTCGATGGTGTTTTTGGCGTTTTTTTGCCTGAAAACGGGGGGTTGTGTTTACCAATGGGTAAATAGGCGATTTTTGTAACTAATTGAATCGGAATCAGTT
>Ga0302195_10000102_pt1 | contig 61839 bp, 53 predicted proteins | sample II_Bog_N1_2_FD_198778 | JGI IMG/M metagenome (GOLD analysis project Ga0302195, IMG submission 198778) | Peat permafrost microbial communities from Stordalen Mire near Abisko, Sweden - II_Bog_N1_2 | ecosystem: Environmental > Terrestrial > Soil > Wetlands > Peat | place: Sweden: Abisko...
CTGGCCGTGTGCGTAGTCGTACATGGGGTAGATGCACCATGTGTCGCCGGTGCGGTGATGGGTGGCGCGGAGGATGCGGTACATGACGGGGTCGCGCATGTTGAGGTTGGGCGAGGCCATGTCGATTTTTGCGCGGAGGACGCGGGAGCCGTCGGGGAACTCGCCCTGCTTCATGCGCTGAAAGAGATCCAAATTCGCTTCGACAGAGCGCGTGCGGAATGGGCTGTCGGTGCCGGGCTCGGTGAGGGTGCCGCGGTGCTGACGGATCTGGTCGGCGGAAAGGTCGTCGACGTAGGCCTTGCCGTCGCGGATGAGCTTGAGTGCCCAGTCGTAGAGCTGCTGGAAGTAGTCGGATGCGTAGCAGAGGCGGTCCCACTGGAAGCCGAGCCAGCGGACGTCGGCCATGATGGAGTCGACGTACTCCTGCTCCTCTTTTTGAGGGTTGGTATCGTCGAAGCGGAGGTTAGTTTTGCCGCCAAACTCGGCGGCGAGGCCGAAGTCGAGGCAGATGGCCTTGGCGTGGCCGATGTGGAGGTAGCCGTTGGGCTCGGGAGGGAAGCGGGTCTGGATGATGGCGTCGCCGTAGCGTTTGGAGCGGAAGTCCTCGGCGATCTGCTCGCGGAGGAAGTTGGTGGGAACGGGAGTTTCGGGGGCGGTCGGAACTGCGGGTGAGTCAGGCATCGTGATTGACACTTCCAATCACGATGCTAACAAAGAGAACAGGGTTCAGGGTTCAGGGTTCAGGGGTCAGGGGTCAGGCCCGCGGCTAAAGCCGGTGCCTGAATGTGGGCGGGTCTTCCTTTGCCTGAAGGGCCAGGCTCGCTTTGCCGTGCGCGTGAAGATATCTCGCAGGGGCTAAAGCCCAGGTTATTTTTGAGGGCGTAGATGGCCCTGCTCAAGCCGTGCCGTTGTTACAAAGCAAGAACAATTGCAAGGCCACACCCTTGCGACAAACATAAATGCTTCGCAAGGATGGGGCACTCGGCATTCGTGGTGCGGGCGGAGCTTTGGATGCTCCAATGAGCAGCGCTAGGCCTGAGGGGGTGCTGGAGGCGGAGGGGGCTGCCATGCGGTCAGCGACTGGGCAGGCTGCGTGGTTTTCCATTCGCTGAAGGCGAGGACGTAGAGCCAGATTAGAAGGCCGAAGGTTGGAACGATGTTGATGAGGGAGAGCCATGGCGAGAAGCCGGCCTTCTTGGAGATGAACCAGGTGGGGATGATGAGGACCACCGCCATGACCAGGAAGACGACCGCGTAGAAGCCGACAACGGCGGCGAGGATGCCGGGCATCAGTTTGGGATCGAGGGAATTCTGCTGGAAAAACAGGGCGAGCATGTGTATGTGCATTTTTTGAGTCTCCCTGGGACTGGAATTGAAAGCTGTGAGACAAGGTAGACGTTTTGGGGGTGGGCTGCAATGGGAAAGTGAGTGGGGGTGGGATTTGTTGGCGGTTTACACGCGAGATGAGGCGGGGTGAGTATGCGGCCTGTTACGCGTGGCCCCGGAGCAGAGGCGTGGCAAGACAAAAGGCAACCGCAAGAACAACCGCAGGTCCTTCGACTCCGTTTGTCGCAAAATGCGCGACAAACTTCGCTCAGGATGACAACTTATTCTTCAAGCTGGCTTTTTTGTCTCCCACCCTAGCCGCAAAGACAAGAGCGCGGCGAGGGCGGGGCACCTGGAATGTTCTCCTTATTCGAGCGGGAGGCCGTCGAGGGATAGGAGGCGACCGACTGGGTATTCGCCGACACGGTTGGCGAGGTACCAGGGAGAGTGTTCGTAGAAGAATTCGAGGCGGGCGCGAGGGCTGGCGGCGAAGCGGGGGTCGGACTGGATGCGGTGTTCGAACTCGGCTTTGAGGGCGGGATCTTTGGCGAGGTTTTCGCGGGCGAGGCGCTCGAGGACGTAGCCTTCGCCGTATTCGCGCTGCTCGAAGATGGAGTCGAAGAATCCCCATCGGAGGGCGGAGTCGGGAGCCTCGGGCTCGAGCCAGTGGAGGGCGACCTTGGAGAGGCGCTGGTTGAGGGGGACGACGACGGAGCCGGCGGGGAAGGTGACGGATTCCTGGGTAAGGGTGCAGACGCCGAAGCGGCCGGGCTGAGCGCCAGCGCCTTCGCCGTGAAAGATGGGATGGCGGCCTTCGAATGGAGGGCCCTGCCACTGCATGCCGGAGCAGCGGTAGCGCTCGACATTGCCGGTCCAGGGGGCAGTAGTGTGGCGGAGGGTGAGGCCGTGGGCCTGGAGGACGTCGATGACGTGGGTCCACTGGCGGGGGATGATGTAGGCGGCGGGCGGGGTGGTAGCGATCGTGACTTTTGCGCCGGTCTGAAGGGGCAGCGTGACGTTCCATGGCTCGTGGGAGTAGCGGACCCACATTGCGCCGGAGATGGGGCTTAGCTCTCGGGTGAACTGATAGCCGTGGAAGAGGACGGGTGTGGTGTCGCCGGATGGAGCGAGGGCGAGGGGGAATTTGGTGTTGGCGAGAGGATGAGCGCCGAGCTGTGCTGCGTCGGCGTCGGCGTCGTGGTTGAGGGCGATGAGCTTGGCGGCGTCTCGGTTGATGATTTCAAGCAACTCGCGGAGGAGCTCGGTGTTGCCGGTGACGCGGGTCTTGTAGTCCTTGAGCATGTGCAGCTCGACGAGGAGGCCGGGGCGGTTTTCGAGAATTGAATAGCCGGTGGAGAAGCGCGGGGGATTGGTGCTGGAACTCAGGCCTTGGGCGGGGTCGGAGTCGTCGTTGAGGTCGATGAGGGTGGGGAAGGCGAGATGGCCCGAAGCGTTGAGGTGTTGGACGATTTCGGGCGAAACGACGTCGTGGAGCCAGTGGGCGGTGGCAGGAGCGACGTTGGGCGTCGAGTCGGCGTAGAAGGTTACGTCGTATTGATAATCCATGCCGTCGGTGACGTGATCGTCGACGAAGAAGTCTGGGAGCCAGCGATGGAACATGGCGAGGAAGGCGCGGGTTTCAGGGGCGTCGGCCTTCATGTAGTCGCGGTTGAGATTGAGGTTGGCGCCATTGCCGCGCCAGCCGGCTTCTTCAGGGCCGTTCTGGTTGATGCGGTTGTAGGGAGAGCGGCGCTCGTGGCCATCGATGTTGTAGACGGGGATGAAGACGAAGACTGCGTTGTTCAAAGACTGCTGCGCGTTGTTGGAGTTCAGGACGAGGTCGCGGAGGAGGGCGAGACAAGCATCTTTGCCGTCCATTTCGCCGGCGTGGATGGAGTTCTGGACGAGGAGGATGGCGCGGCCGGAGGCGTGAATGGCGGCGGGATCAAAGACGCCGTCTTTGGAGACGATGACGATTTTGAGGTCGCGGCCTTCGCCGGTTTTGCCGAAGTTTTCAATGCGGACGAGTTGGGGGTAGGCGGCGGCGATGCGGTCGAGGTAGGCGACTGTTTCGGCGTAGTCGGGGGTGGTGCGGTAGTTCGCGATTTCGGTGGGGGTGCGGAAGTCGGGCGTTGGTGCAGGAGATTGGGCGGGGGATTGCGCGGGGGCAAAGGCGCAGAGCGCAAAGGCGGCGAGGGAAAGGATGAGTCGCAATTTCATTGAGGAAATGGCCTCTCGGAGATGTGTGCTCAGGCGTTGAGCCGGAATCTGGGCGAGTAGGAATCATGCTAACATTCGTGCATATGGCGACCGTCACTCACATCCCGATCCAGGAGTATCTCGGCAGCACTTACAGGCCGGACTGCGAGTATGTGGATGGCGAGGTCAGGGAGCGCAATGTGGGCAAGTGGGAACACGCGCGGGTGCAATGGCTGTTAGCTGCCTGGTTTTTTCAACACGAGAAGCAGTGGGGAATTACTGGGAGCACGGAACAGAGGGTTAGGGTATCTGAGAACAGAATCCGAGTTCCAGATCTGGTTGTTCTCACGGCGGGGCCGCAGCCGGATGTTCTCACCAATCCGCCTCTGCTGGTGATTGAGATTCTATCGCCTGACGACACGTATTCCGATACGCAGGAGAGGGCGCAGGATTATCGCGCGATGGGTGTAGGGACGGTTTGGATTGTCGATCCGAAGACACGTTCGGGGCGGATGTGTTCGGGGGCGGAATGGGTGGAAGCAGGGCGCCTGGAAGTGAAGGGAACGGCGCTGTTTGTGGAATTGGGAGAGATATTCGGTCGGTTGATGACGGCGTGAAGCTGTTCTTTAAATTCAATTAGCCTTGTTCGGCGGTGCCGCTAAGCGTCGCGGAGGTAGAGTTCGATTTTGTTGCTGGTCCAGGTGGCGATGCCCGCTCCGAAGAAGTCGCGATCTTCAGTCCAGATGGGTGAGTCGAGCAAGAGAGCGGTGGCGACGATGGGCCAATCGCTCGCGTCGCGCGAGGAGATTCGTGCGCGGGCGCGCTCTTCGAACTCCTCGTACAGAGAACGGTCGACAAGTTGAATAAGGCTGCCAGTTATCCCGTTCAGAACCGATTCAGCCATGGCCGGATCGACTCCTTTGCGCACCGATAGCGATGCGGAATGCCTGCCGCATCAAAAAGGCAAATGTCCGGCGTGTAGAACTCAGCGGCATCCTCATATCCGTTCAGCAAGCTGCGAACCTGTGTGCCTAGCACCGCCCTGATGAGAATATTGGCATCGAGAACGATTCTCTTGGGCTTGCTCACTTGTGCCCTTCCTTGCGCCACCGCTTAAAGTCTTCAATTACGTCATCTTCAGTGATGCCTTTGGCAGCGAAAGCCTCTTGCAATCGAGTGGCTGCTGTTTCAAGCGCCTCCTTCTCCGCTTCGGTGCGCTTGCGGCGCGCCGGCAGATAGTAGCCGATGGTGTCGCCGTGGCGGGTTATGGCCAAGGCTTTGTCGGATTCCAAGAGGTATGTGGCGAGTTTGTCGCGGAATTCGCGGATACCGACTCTCTGGGTTTCCATAGGGCTCCTTATGTACCGTTGCGTACACAAGTGTACCACTAATCTGTCTTTGAGTTTGGAAAATGAACCTGTGGCGCGGCTGGAATTGAAGCGGACGCCGCTGTTTGTTGATTTGGCGGAGATATTCAGCCAGTTGACCTCGGCCTGAACGTTCTGTGGATTCGACAGCCCATTAGAGGGGTCGCCTTGCTGGTAACTTCTGGGTTTGCGACCGTCTTCAGATCACCTCGCTACTCGTCCGGCTTGGCGTATAATCGCGCGACTGAGATTTCAGTCTGTGAGTAAGCAATGAGGCGAACCTCTTGGTTCCTTCTGTTTTTGCTGGTCGGCATAGTCAGTGTCCGTCCAGTGCTTGGGCAAGTCCAGGACATGAAGCCGCTGATTGGCAAGAAGGCCGTAGCGCAACGCATGCCTTTCTATGTTCCTGGAACTTATCAGGCGATTTCGAATACATACGCAGGGCAGACAGTGACAATCATCGATGTCAAGCCCTCGGCTCTCTACGCGAGCATGCCCAGGCTCACGCCGGCGCAGCTCGCGACCCTCCCTCCCCAGTCCAGGCAGTCGATCGAGAATGTGCGCTGGGCGGCGACAATTGTTGTCCAGTTTCCTGACGGGACAAAGGCCGACACTGGCGCAGCACCGGTGATGCCTTCAATGCTAGGTAGTTATCTTGAATTGTTGCCAGGTCAGGAGGGACCCTCGGCGGCTCCCCTTTCGAGTGCCGCGGCTGTCGAAAACTCACAGGTAGCTGCGCAGTCGCCGGGGGGTATGACAGACGATGAGGTTAGATCAGCGATTGACCGCGCCCTGCGAGGGAAAAGGCACGCAATTGGGATTACGTTGAATGACGTCGAAACGTCGATGCTTTCGGGAATCGTCTGCTCGACGTGCCAAACTTCCGGTTACACGATCCAGGTCTACACCCCCGAACAGTGGATTGAGAAGTCGGCGCTCGATGCTCAGAGGGAGATGCTTCCATTCTCATTGGCGGACGTTCCTTCTGAAATGAGAATGCCGTACCTTCATGTGGTTGCTTTACCAAGCACTGCGGAGTATATCAATGGCTCGGGACTAGCCATGGCGTCATCTGTTCATCGAGTCGTTCTGAGCAGCACTGATCGGGCCGAGACGATTCAACCGATCCAAAACGAGAACGGCGTACTCAACGGCAACAGTGCATTCCGTTCCGTTGCGTATACCTCTGCAAGCGCAATTTTTCCGATGTCTGATGTAGACAGACTTCGCTCGCTTGACAAGAATCGCGAGTTCCTCATTGTCGTAGTCGGTGACAACCAGAACAAATTCTTCAAGGTAAAGTCGCGATTCTTCAAGGACCTTTTCGGCGAAGCAAGCCGCTAGAGATCGACCCCAATTAGGTGAAGGCTGCTACGTGATGTCTTCGGTGTCGAAGATGGGGGTGATGGTGCGTTTTTTTGGGACGCCGTGAACGGAGGTGAGGAGGTCTTCTACGACGTCTTCTAGCTGGCGCTGGGTTTCGATGACGGCGCTCATGCTCATGAGTTCGTCGGGTTCGCGGACGCGTTCGACGAGGGCGACGGCGTGGCACTGGGCTACGTGGTCGAGGCCGAGGCCTTCAGGAGTCTTGGCCTTGATGCTTACCTGGTCGAGATGGATGGAGAGCAGATCGGCTACGCGGACGCGCATTTCACCGGCGATGGGCGAGATTTTGGGGGCAGCGAGGACGAGGGTGACGTCGATGTTGACGATGCGATAGCCGGCGTTCTGGAGCTCCTCGGTGGCGAGGTTGAGGAAGATGGCGGAGTCGGCGTCTTTCCAGCGGGGGTCGCCCGGGGGGAAGAAGCTGCCGATGTCGCCGGCGGCTACAGCGCCGAGGAGAGCGTCGGTGATGGCGTGGAGGAGGACATCGCCGTCGGAGTGTCCGGCCAGGCCTTCAGGGTGGTCGAGGGTCATGCCGCCGATGCGCAGCGGTACTCCGGGCTTGAATTCGTGGGAGTCGTAGCCTAAACCGATGCGAATGTCCATGCTTGCTGGAGGTCTCCGTGACTGTAATGAGTGTCTATGAGTTGGGCGGGAATTTCAATGTGGGGGGGGGCGCAGGCGAGAAGCAGATGCAGATCCTTCGACTCACCACCCCCAGGCTGAAGAGCGCCTGGGGCCCCTTTCGCTCAGGATGACAACGTCGTTTTTGGTGCGCGCGCAGCCGAAGTGTATTACCGAGGGCGGCGGGTGAGGTAGAACTCGGCCAGCTCGAGGTCGCCGGGCTGGGTGATCTTGAGATTGACCTGAGAGCCGTGGACGACGGCGACGGGGTGGCCGGCTCGCTCGATGACGGAGGCTTCGTCGGTGCCGATGAAGCCGTCGGCTTCGGCGTCGGCGAGGGCCTTTTGGAGCAGGCCGTAGCGGAAGCCCTGGGGGGTTTGGGCGAGGACGACGAACTCGCGGGGAATGGTGGCGGTGATGAGAGCGCCGTGAGCGGTGCGTTCGACTTGTTTAATGGTGTCGATGGCGGGGAGGCCGACGATGGCCGCGCCGAACTCGATGACGGCGTCGATGGTGCGGTTGATGGTGTCGGGGTCGATGAGGGGGCGGACGGCATCGTGGATAAGGATAATGTCGTCGGGCTGGGCGGGGATGGCGGCGAGGGCGTGGGAGACGGACTGCTGGCGATGGTCGCCACCCTCGACAACGTGGACGCGCGCGGCAAGGTTGTGGGCGGCGCCGAACTCGGAGATCTGGGCCTCGGTGCGTTCCATTTCAGTTTTGCGGACGGCGACATAGATGGCCGTGACGCGCTCGACAGAGGCGAAGGCGCGGAGCGAGTGGATGAGGATGGGGACGCCGTCGAGGGCGAGAAACTGCTTGGGCTGGGGGCCGGCCATACGGGTTCCCAAACCCGCGGCGGGAAGAATCGCGAATACCTGCATACGGGGGGAAGGATAGCACGGGGGGACGAAAGACAGGGAGAAGGGAGGAGGGAAGAGGGAAGAGAGAGAAGAGGGAAGAGAGAGAAGAGGGAAGAGAGAGAAGATGACAGGGAGCAGGGATGAGGGAGGAGGGAACAGGAACAGGGACTACAGGGACGAGAAGGTGATTGGACGGAGTAGAGTGGGCTGCGCAGGCCGTATGATTTTGGGATGCGTATGGCAGGGCGAGTGAATGCGGCGAAGAAAGTGAAAGGGGCTGGGCAGGTGAATACCACTGCGACGCTCGCGATTGATACGACGCTGCTGAGGCCGGGGATGCGGCTGGGGGTGGGCGTGAGTGGCGGGGCGGACTCGGTGGCGCTGCTCCGGGCGCTGTACGAGCGAAAGGCGGAACTGGGGCTGGTGCTGCATGTGGCGCACCTTCATCACGGGCTACGGGGAGCAGAGGCAGACGCGGATTTGGAATTTGTGCGGGCGTTGGCGGCGGGGTTGGGGCTGCCGTTCCATGAAGGGCGAGTGGAAACGGGGCGCGAGGCACAGGAGAATGGCGAGTCGATTGAAGAGGCGGCGCGGCGGCTGCGGTATGGGTGGTTTCGCAGGCTGACGGTGGAGACACCGCTGGACGCATTGGCGACGGCACATACGCGCGATGACCAGGCGGAGACTGTGCTGGGGAAGTTCCTGCGCGGGGCGTGGACGGAGGGGCTGGCGGGAATTGCTCCGAAGCTGGAATGGCCGGAGGGGAAGGTAGTTCGGCCGCTGCTGGGCGCGACGCGGGGCGAGGTGGAGAGTTATCTGAAGGCGCTGGGGCAGGGGTGGCGGGAGGACAGGTCGAATCGGGATGAGGCGTATACGCGGAACCGGATCCGGCATGAGCTGCTGCCGCTGCTGGAGGGTTGGAATCCGCGGCTGCGGGAACACATGGCGCAGATGGCGGATGTGGCGCGGGAGGAAGAGGCTTGGTGGGAGATTGAGCTGGGGCGCGTGGCTCCGCAGTTGCTTTTGCCGGGGAAACCGGTGAGGGGCGGGGGACGGAGTTCATGGTCTCCCACCCTTTCCGCGAGTGCATCGGAAAGGATGGGGCACCCGGCATCTTTGTCTCCCACGCTTTCCGCAAAACGCGCGGAAAGAATGGGGCACCCGGAGTCTTTGGCGATTGATGTGACGCGGTTTGCGGGACTGGCTCCGGCGATGCAGAGGAGATTGCTGCGGCATGCGGCGGAGAAGCTGGGGTGCGCGCTGGATTTTGGAGGGACGGAGGCGCTGCGGATGCTGGCGGTGGCGGGCAGAGCTGGACAGAGGCGCGAATTGGCGGAAGGACTGCGCGGCGAGCGAACGCCGAGGGAGTTGCGGCTGACGGTGGAGGCTGCGTGGTCTCCCACCCTTTCAGCAAAGGACGCTGAAAGGATGGGGCACCCGGCTGCGGGAGGCTCAGGGGCTGGTGATGAGGCGGTGATTCCTGAATATCTTGGGGCGGTGCCGGGGGAGATTGCTGGGCCGGGTTTTGGGTTAAGGCTGAGGGTGGAGAGGGCGGCAGGTTCGGCGCAAGGTGGCGCCCTGGGGCCAAAACAGGGGATGTTGCGGAACTGGCGGCCGGGCGACCGGGTGACGCTGCGTTACTCTTCGGGACCGCGGAAGGTGAAGGAGGTGCTTGAGCGGCTGAGGGTTACGGGGAGCGATCGGGCGGTTTGGCCGGTGTTGGAGGTGGAAGGGCGGATCGTTTGGATGAGGGGGGTGGAGTTGCAGCCCGAGGCGGGGTTGGTGGTGACGGCGGTGGGGAGCGACGAGAATGGCGCGAGTTAACCCTGGGTGCTGTGAGTCTGAAGTTCGTTGACGAGCGCCCCCAAGCAACCCGCAGGTCCTTCGACTGCGTTTGGCTCAAAAAGCGATCCAAACTTCGCCCAGGATGACAAGTTGGTTTTGGTAAGAGCTATACATTCGGCACTGCAGACGACTGTTCTCAAATGGTTTGCAGTTTCGGGCAATGGCCTGGAAGGGGTATGGAAGCGGGCCGGGAAATCTTTCATCAACTACCGGCTTCAGGATACAATCGAAGTTACTGTTCATTCGGCGGCGACCGAGCTGAAGCCAAAGTCGCGCAGGGCAAGTGTACTTTCTGTGACTTTGCGCACGTTGGAGTCGTCTAAGGGTGATGTGGCGGTGTTGGGGGCTTGGTTGCAAGGGCTTCCCCCGCTCGGGAAAGAGGGATCCTGGTGAATTCGACGGTCAAGACGATCATCTTCTGGGTGTTCATACTCGTGTGCCTGATGATGCTGTACATGGTAGTGCAGCGCGGGGCTGGCATGGGGAGCAAGCCCACGGAAATCGGGTACTCCGATCTGCTGGACAAGATCGAGGCCGGCCAGGTGCAGGATGCGACGATCCAGGGCGAGGAAGTCCATGGCCACCTGAAGGGCGCCAAGGACGAGTTTCATACCACCATCTCCAGCAACCTGGTTGACAGCCTGACGAAGGAACTTCGCGCCGCGAAGGTGAACACCAACATCAAGCCGCCACAAAACAACGGCCTGCTTTTGCAACTGCTGTTCAATGTGGGTCCATTTGTGCTGCTGGGCGCGATCTGGTTCTTCATGCTGCGGCAGATGCAGTCGGGCGGCAACAAGGCGCTGAGTTTTGGCAAGAGCCGGGCGCGGCTGCTGAGCATGCAGCAGAAGAAGGTGACGTTCAAGGACGTTGCCGGCGTGGATGAAGCCAAGGAGGAGCTGAAGGAGATCATCGAGTATCTGAGGGAGCCGCAGAAGTTCCAGAAGCTGGGCGGGCGCATTCCCAAGGGCGTGTTGCTGGTGGGACCTCCGGGAACGGGCAAGACGCTGCTGGCGCGCGCTGTGGCGGGCGAAGCGAATGTGCCGTTCTTCTCGATCTCGGGCTCTGACTTTGTGGAGATGTTTGTAGGCGTGGGCGCAAGCCGCGTACGCGATTTGTTTGAGCAGGGCAAGAAGAACGCGCCTTGCATCATCTTCATCGACGAAATCGATGCTGTGGGCCGTCATCGCGGCGCAGGTCTGGGCGGCGGACACGACGAGCGCGAACAGACGCTGAACCAACTGCTGGTGGAGATGGATGGATTCGAGTCAAACGACGGCGTGATTCTGGTGGCGGCGACGAACCGGCCCGACGTGCTCGATCCTGCGCTGCTGCGGCCGGGACGCTTTGACCGCCGCGTGGTGGTGGGTCTGCCGGATGTGCGCGGGCGCGAAGAAATTCTTCGCGTACATGTGAAGAAGGTTCCAGTTTCCGACGACACCAACCTGAACGTGCTGGCGCGCGGGACACCGGGATTCAGCGGCGCCGACCTGGCCAACATGGTGAATGAGGCGGCGCTGAGCGCGGCGCGCATGAACCGCAAGCAGGTGACGATGTACGACTTCGAACTGGCCAAGGACAAGGTCCTGATGGGCGCGGAACGGAAGTCGATGCTGCTGACGGATGAGGAGAAAAAGGTGACCGCGTACCACGAGTCCGGGCATGCGCTGGTTTCGTACCTGCGCGACCACTCCGATCCGATTCACAAGGTGACGATCATTCCGCGCGGCATGGCTCTGGGCGTCACTGTGTACCTGCCGGACGACCGGCACAACTACACGCGGGAATATCTTGAGACGCGGCTGGCGACGCTCTATGGCGGACGCGTGGCGGAAGAGATTTACCTGAACCAGATGTCGACGGGCGCGGGCAGCGATATCGAGCGCGCGACGGAGATGGCACGGGCGATGGTGTGCGAGTACGGCATGAGCCGGCTTGGACCGTTGACCTTTGGCAAGAAGGAAGAGCAGATTTTTCTGGGACGCGAGATTGCACAGCATCGCGACTTCAGTGAGGAGACTGCACGGCAGATCGACCTGGAAGTGCGCAGGCTGATCGACGAGGCGTATCAAGGGGCGCACACGCTGGTGGAGGCCAATTCGGGTCCGATGCACCGGCTGGCTGCAGCCCTGTTGGAGCGCGAGACGATCGACGCGGAAGAAGTGAGAATGCTGATCGAGGGCAAGGAACTGCCGCCAATGCGGTCGAACCTGGCCACGCCGAGCGATACGGGCAGCGGTACTCCGCAGCAGGTGCTGAAGCCTGAGAGCCGCAGCGGACCGGGTTTCCCGGAAGGGTCGCCGAGTCCGGCGTAAGAGAAACAGTTCACAGTTCGTAGTTCACAGTTCGTAGTTCACAGTAATCAGAAGAGGCCATCCGCGGGTGCGGATGGCCTCTTCGATTTGGTGTTCGAGCGAGCGACGGTTCTGTTTTGCCGGGGGAACTGATTGAAGATTCGCTTCAGTTTTTGTTTGTCGTTTTGGGAGAGGCACCGGTCTGGGGGGCAACGGATAGCGCAATTTCACTTCCCCAACCGAGTTTCACATTGTGTTTTGTTGAGACCAAGACTCCCGAGACGTTGCTCTCGATTTTGCTGTGAACATCGACCCCTGGAAGAGCGCTGATTTCGTCGACGCCGTCCTGATGGCCATCAAAGGTATTGCGCACCTGGTCTCCAGGCACGACGGGGTTGCCTGCCTCATCCTCGCTTTCAGGCGGATAAACTCCGACGATGGTTGCTTTGATCGGGACTACCGTGTCATCCTTCAGCTTCGCCTGGGTGAAGTTCAAAGCCAGCTTGGATTTTCCCTTTGTTTGCATGTCGTCCACAGCAATTACACCCAGGATCTGAGTACCGCGCGGCAGCTCCTGCCCATTTTTCAACGACACGGGGTCAGTGAGTGTAGTCCGGACGTTATCGCCCGCCTTTGCATTATCGGCATTAAGATTCTCAGCGAGGGCTACACGGGCCGAGACCATTTGGAGTGCTTCCGCACTTGCGAGTTGAGCGCTTGAAGAGCTATGGGAGTCAGAGCTCGAATTGCTCAGTGCGTGAGCCATGTTGGGGATGAGCAGGGCAATTGCCGCGACTGCTGCCGAAAGTGTGATCGCACGTTTCATATAGGATTCTCCTCGATTGGCGGCGTCCCCATTGCGTGCTCTAACCTCAGGGGCGCTTTACTTGCCTGGTTAGTTTGATGGTTTGCGTTCGGGGAAGGTTTTCTGGGCGTCACGCCTGGTCGAGGCTCCGCAGAAGGGCGCCGAGCTCGGAGTAAGGAAGTGTTGAGTGAATAGAAAGGGCCATCCGGTTGAATGGATGGCCCTTTTACGATTTTGCTCAGGGTTCGAGGCTAGCCGGTTGGGGAACACGTTGCGTGCTACTGTCAGTTGTTCCCACAGCGCGATTGAGCTTAGAGGTTGCTATTTCAGCTCACGGAGGACAGAGAGCGGACGAACCGGTTTGAGTTGTTCGCCAGCCGCAGTGATCTGTTTCTCGGTGATTGTGGCGGCTGGAAGTGCATCCTCACTGGAGAGCACAAGATTGGTCTGGTTCGCTTTTAAGCTCACACTTCCGGTAATCGACATGGGTGCCGTGCTCTGGACGTTCACGCTGTCTTGAAGTCTGGAGCCGAGGGTAAGCGTGGCGGATAGCGGTATCTTGTCGACGGATTGAAGGGTGACTCCCTGTGCAGCGAGAGCCGCGGTCTGGTGCAGGACGAGCGCGGCACCGGCAGCTTGCCTCGGCGCAGCTATGTTGATCTCGAAAAACTGATTGTTGCCATGCACCATGGCGCGGATCGGCTTTGCTGTATCGGAAGCGGCGATGCGGAAGGAGAGCTCCTGGAGGGTGGTGTCATCGGTGATAAAGATCGAATGCGAGTTGCCATAGTCGGCGCCATACTCCGCCTCGAGCTTTGCCGATTCCTGAGCAAATGCGGCGGGTGGTGGAGTGGCGCTGACGGTGGAGTATTTCGACCCCGCAGTGCGGGGGCGCGACGCGGAGGATTGATGGAGGGCAGGCAGGCGGAACAGCGATCTGCCGAGGCCAGTAGCGGAGGTATCTATGGTCTGCGTACCTTCGATGAACAACTTTCGCCCTTTGGCGTCGGTTACTTGCTGGACATTGGTATTTGCGCCAAAGATGACCTCGATGATGCCGGTGAAGTTGCCGGCGAAGGAGCGCCAGCCGCTGGAGCTGGTGTAGGGGATATAAGCCAGGCCATCGTTCAGCGTGGATCCGCTCCACACGTGTGTGTCGTCAAACTGAAAGCTCCATTTGTCGCCGTTGATAACGATTGGCGGATATGTCGCAGAGTCTGGCACGCTGCCGCAGGGTCGATTGGGGTCATAAACATTGATGAGGATCTGGTTGCCGACATGGCTCACGCTTAGCGGCACAAGGACGTGACCATCGGAACCATGGGCGATGCTGATGAGCCCATAGTTGTAGTCCTTCTTTGTCAGATCCTGTTCGATGAGGGCGGCGTTCTCGGCGGGGCTTTTGGCGACGTTGGCGAGATAGGAATGAAGGAAGGCAACCGATAGCTGTGCCCAATGAGCGGTGTTGATGTCCAGGGTGACCTTCGGCGTCTGAACCGTGCGGTCTTTGTAGTTGTTCCAGAAATCCTCATGCAGGTCATCGACGACGAACTGGTCTTCGCCGACGTCGGCAAGGAACGACATGCCCATGCAGTTGCCCCCGGAGGCGAGATTGTCTCTGGTTGCAAGAAAGACGATTCCGGTTGCGGGGTCGAGGTAGTCGTACCATTGAAAATCAAACGCGTTTGTGAAGCTCGCCAAACTGAGGCGCGGTGTCTCGAAGTTTACAAACGCCCATGCTGCCTGGCAGCGGAACTTATCGGGCGTGATGCCTTCGAACGAACTTGCCGAGACCGGCGCCGCGCCGGCATGGCCGATGGAAATGATCACAAAGGCGTCGACGCTGTTTTTGCACTGATCGCCGGTGCCATTGTCGTGACCCCAGTAACCATTGTCGCTGTAGCCGTTATCCTCATAACCGAGCCGGAGGTAGAGATCGGCAGCGGAAACGCCAGCGGGCAGGGTGGTGGGGATCTGGTGCACGGTATCGAGGCCGAAGTCCTGAATTCGCACCAGTCCGTTGGTTACGGCCGGGATGCTGATGAGCCCGTGATAGAGGTGATCGGAGTTAGGGCCGGCAGGGTTTACATAGCGCTTCCAAGTGAGCCCGCTGCCTCCCGTCTGGACACAACCGCCAGCATCGATGCTGACTGTGTCTCCAGGGAGGAACTTGATGAGGGGATAATCAGTTTGCTTCTGCTTGACGTTGGGGGTTTCGACGCGCCATACGGTGCTGGTGGGGGTGTCAGCCTGTTTGGTGAGGATGTCGAAGGTGTCGGCGGCACGCGCCGAAGCCGTGACCGCGAGAAACGCGATGAGGGCAACGCCTTGAAGCGCGCGAGCGAAAGGCGAAGAGCAAGTGGAAAACGTCGAATGGTTTTGCATGGGGAATACCTCCTTGTGGGGGTGGGTTGGGGTTTCGTTCAGCCGGAACGGGCATCTCTGCGTAACTTCGCGGCAGTAGTGCGCCAGGAAAACGACGCGGATAGGTAGCACCGCGGTCCCGGCACAGCAAGGAGTGTGCGCTCCCCTGGAGCTGGACTCAATGAGGAGCGTATGAGGCGGGGATGAGTTTTGGGCCGCCGACGAACTCATCTGCAACTCATCTCCGCCTCATTGAACGGCAGGCGGAGGCGGGGGATACTCCATTCATCACTCGGCGCGAGCAGCTCAAGGCGCCGAATTGAAGAGGGGGATTTCCCATGAAAAGCAACAAGACACTGGTACTCGCAGCTTCGATCCTGGCGCTCACGCTCTCGGCGTTTCCGCATGTTGCCTCGGCCGACACAGGCACCACCCAGCAAGCAAGCTCGGACCGTCGGAAGGGTGGTGGTACCGCGCTCGTCTACCTCCAGTTCATCGCTGCTGCCGGCAATTTGATTACGTTGCTGGTGCCTTAAGAGAGTTGAACGAACCGCTCTGGAAATAGTGCAGGCTTTCAGCAATCGCACCTTCAACTTTTCACAGCTTCAACAAGACCGAAGCTAAGCCGGACCAAGGCAGGCGGCAATCAACACCGCCGAAGGAGAAGAGATGAAACTACGGGGAATCGCAATTCTGGTGTTGGCGGTTAGCGCGCCCTGCCTGTTTGGCACAGTGGTGAGTGCACCGGTGGTGAATAACGGGACGATCAACTACGCCACAAATCGAGTCACTCTCAACGGTTCAGGATTCGAGCCGGCAAAGACAGCTCCAACCGTGCAGCTCAACGGCGCTGCGTTGAAGATCGATTCTTTCAGCATCGCGCAGATCGTTGCTACGCTGCCGGCCAACACCGCGGCGGGGAGCTACAGCCTGACGGTTACGAACAGCCAGGGGGCGGCGACGGTGTTTGACCTGACCTACGGCGCCGAGGGGCCGCAGGGACCGATGGGGCCGCAAGGAGTTGCTGGAGCAAAGGGACCACAAGGCGCAACCGGGCAGGCTGGTTTCACGGGAGCCACAGGGCCGCAGGGACCTAAAGGGCCGGCTGGAGCGCCGGGCGGGGTGTTGTTCTTCACGGGAAATTCCAACCCCAATAGCCTCAAACTTCCCTTGAACAACGACTTTGGGACCGTGAATGCGATCTTTCTTCCGAACGCAGGAACCTATGTAATTGGGGGACAGGAGGCGTTCTCCAATTACGATCCCAAAGTGCCGGCGTACATAGGGTGCGCCCTTGTGACAACTTTTCCCAGCTTTTCTCAGCTGGCGGATGGCGCTCCCCAATCCACCGTGACCGTTCCCCCAGCCGGCACGGCGACCATTCCGCTCAACGGCTATTACATCACGGATCAGCCTGACACGACGCTTATGGTGGAATGCTCATACGGCAGCGCGGACAATGTTTTCGCATCGGACGTGGAAACGGGTCCATGGGGCACGCTCACGGCGATCCAGGTGAAGTAGGCCCCCCTGGGGTTTCGCCCATTGGGGCGAGGCTGCCGGGAGCCCAGCACAGATTGCTCATGCACTGGTGCAAGCTAGCCATCACGGTGCCCCAGGACAATTCAGGCGTTTACAAGGACCGAAGTTAGGTTCGGTCAAGGCAGGCGGCTATCGACACCGCCGAAGGAGAAGAGATGAAATTACGAGGAATGGCAGTAGTGGTTTTTGCGCTTGGCACGCACGGCCTGTTTGGGGCGGTGGTGAGCGGGCCGGCGGTGAACAGCGGAACGATTAACTACCAAACCAACCAGGTGACGCTGATCGGAGCGGGATTCAAGCCAGCCACGACGGCGCCGACGGTCGCGTTCAGCAACACGGCGCTGAGTCTGGTTTCGGCGACGAACAACCAGATCGTCGCAAAGCTGCCGGGGAGTGTTGCTCCCGGGACGTTCAGCATCACGGTGACGGCGAGTGGTGGGGCGAGCACCGTGTTCGATTTGAGCTATGGCGCAACTGGGCCGCAGGGGCTGATTGGGCCGCAAGGGGCCGCGGGAGCAAAAGGGCAGGCCGGGGGCCAAGGCACCCCGGGAGCACAAGGGCCTGCAGGTCCGCAGGGATCTCAGGGAGTTGTGGGGCCGGCAGGACCGTCCGGTCCAACTGGGCCCGAGGGTCCTGCGGGACCAGCGGCTGCCGCGCCGACGTTGGTGGTGGCCAACCAGGCGGCCGATGTAGCGATTCCGGGCGACGCGCAGAACCATGTAATCAATTCGATTGTCTTGCCAAATGCTGGCACCTACCTCATCCAGGGGCAGGAGGCCTTTGAGGCTGATTGGGTAGTTTCCTGCTGGGTTGATGCGACGCCCGTGAATCTCCATTTTCGCCCGAGCTTGGGCTTGCCGGGGATCATCTTGGGTTCAACTGATGGTGCAAGTACCTATGCCACCGTTCCAATCATCGGTTACTACATAGCACCGCAGGCGGGAATGACGCTTACCTTGTGGTGCAGGACGACTGCGCCGGCAACGGCTTTCGCACGATCTCCTGGGGATAGCATTGCGGAGGATCATGCCGCGAGCATGCTGACAGCGCTTCAGGTGCAGTAAGTGAGGCCAGGTGGGATTGGTATATCAGGGCGCACACGTGCCGAAAAGGCGGTCGCTCAAATCACAGGAAAGTCATTTTCGGGTCAAGCCCAGAAATGGTAGGCTTCACTGCATGAACGCACCTCAAGACAGACTCTCAGACACGAAGCTGGCCGCCCTTCGCCGGGGGCTTAATTGCTCGGTTGTTGACGCGGACCACGCTGAATACGACTTGGCTCGCCGTGTCTGGAACGGCCAGGTCGACCGGCGGCCTGCGGCGATTGTCCGCGTAACCAGCATTGCGGATGTGATGGCGACGGTGCGATTCTGCCGCGAGCACGGGGTCAAGGCCTCGGTTCGCGGCGGCGGTCACAGCGCGGCGGGGAAGGCTGTGGCGGATGGCGCGCTAATGATCGACCTCTCGCAGATGCGTGAAGTGCAGGTGGATGGGGGGCGGAAGCGGGCCGTCGCGCAGGGCGGTGCAACGTGGGGCGAGTTTGATAGAACTTGCGAAGCGAGCAGATTGGCGACCACGGGCGGTGTGATCTCGTCGACGGGTGTATGCGGCCTGACCCTGGGCGGCGGAATTGGCTGGCTGATGGGCAAGCATGGGCTGAGTTGCGACAACGTGATTTCCGCGGACATAGTGAGCGCGGAGGGCGATCACGTTTCGGCGAGCGCGACGCAGAATGAGGATTTGTTCTGGGCGATTCGCGGCGGCGGGGGAAACTTTGGGATTGTGACGGCGCTGGAGTTTCGACTGCACGATCTGGACGTTGTGCATGGCGGCGTGATGCTTTACCCGCGGCCATCGGCATGGGACCTTCTGCGGCGGTATAGAGACATCACGCTGGAAGCGCCGGATGAGTTGACGGCCTACGCGGCGCTGCTGGTCGGGCACGGGCATCCGATGGTAGCGGTGGCGCTATGCCACAGCGGGGAGGCAAAGGCCGGGGCAGCGGCATGCAAGGAATTCCAATTGGCTACGCCGGCCGCCGCCGATATGACGGGGGCAAAGTGGTACACCGAAATTCAGACTATGCTGGACTTCACCGCTCCGGCTGGCAGGCACTATTACTTCAAGTGCCCGTTCCTGCGCGAACTGACGGATGGCGCGATACGGACGATCATCGACTACGCGGAGAACATGCCGACGGAGCAGACGCAGATCATTGTGGAGCACATGCACGGGGCGGCAAGCAGGGTTCCGGCGAGCGAGACGGCCTTTGGCCTTCGCCGCGTTCATTACAGCATTAACATTGTTCCCGCGTGGGAAGATCCAGGCGATGTGCAGAAGTGCATCGAATGGGCGCGTGGCCTGGCTACGCTGCTGGAACCGTTCGGTGCGTCGGACAGCTATGTGAACTACCTGGGCGATGAAGGGGCGTCGGCCGTGCGGGCGTCGTACGGGCCGAACTACGGGAGGCTGGTCGAGTTGAAGAAGAAGTTTGATCCGGAGAATTTCTTCTGTTTCAACCAGAACATTGCGCCGGAGGGTTAAGCGCGATCGGTGGAGTGAAGGCCAACTGAGGCGAGAAAGGTTTTGTAGCGTGGATCGCTTCGATACGGGTCAAATTCAATGCTGATTGGAATTATGTAAATCGGCGCGGATTTTTGATCGACCGCCCGTTTAATCCATTTGAACATTTCGTCCGCTTCGCCGAGGGCGCCATAAATCATTGCGACAAGAACGGAAGGGTCCGAGCGTTCCTCAGCGGCACGCACACGCTTGAGCAACGTGAGTGCGCGCTGGCGCTCTCCCTTCGAAGCGTGCGCGATAGCCAGCATGGCAAGAGCTTCGAAGCTGTCTGGGGCAAGCTCGAGCGCCCGCTGATGTTCGGCGATGGCCTCATCATAGCGCTGAAGCCAGCAGAGGTTCCTGCCCAGGAACATGTGCGACCGATAGTAGTTGGGATCGATCTCGATGCTCTGGCGCATCTGTCGTAGAGCGAGATCGTATTGGCCGGCATGATGCTGCGCGACGCCGAGATAGAGATTGACGCTGGCGGAGAGAGGCTCGATCTCGCGGGCTCTTTGGACCGAAGCGACGGCATCGAGGTGACGACCCACGGCCGAAAAATAGAGAGACTGCCATAGAAGGGCAGTAATGAGGCCGGGCTCCAGTGCGAGCGCTGCCTGGAACTCCTTCTCTGCGCCTGCCCAGTCGTACTCGTACCAACTCTTGATCAACGCGAGCGTGCAATGCGCATCGGCGAGGGTCTCATCGAGATCGAAGGCGCGTTGGAGGTAAGAGCGGGCCTGTTCAAGAGCCACCAGCGGCTTCATTGTTCCTACGCGTATCGACCCCATTTGCGCATAGCAGTCGGCAAGCCCTGCGCAGGCTGGCGCAAACCTGGAATCGATGGCGAGGGCTTCTTGAAAGTAGGTCATGCTGAGGCGGATACCTTCGGGAGTCATCTTGTGCCAGAAGTAGCGGCCCCTGAGATAGGCGTCGTAGGCCGCGGGAGAGCCAGCATAGCGGCGAGCACCCACGGTGGAACTGGGCAGGAGCTCAAGCGCGAGCGAGCTGCTGACGCGTTGCGTGACTTCTTCCTGGATGGCGAGGAGGTCGGCGGACTTGAAGTCGTAGGTTTCAGACCAGAGAACGCTCTTGTCGTTCAGGTCGTGCAACTGAGCGCCCACGCGAATCTTGTCAGCGGAGCGGCGGACATTGCCGCGGAGCAGGTAGTCGAGGCCCAGCTGGCGCTGGAGCTGATCGATTTGGGCCGAGGCCTCGTCGCCTCGGGCGAGCCTGGGCCCTGACGTGATGCGCAATCGCTGCGGATCGATGCGGGAGAGGGCGGAGATCATGTCTTCGGTCAAACCCTGGGCGAAGTAGTCTTCGGGCTGACCGGAGAGGTCCTCGATCGGAATGACGCCAATGCGAATGCGCTTGTTGTTCGAGGGAGGCGCCGGCTCGCCGGGTATATCAATTTGAGCGACAAAGCGGTAACCGAGGCGCGGCAGGGTTTCAATGTAGAGGGGCTTTTCGGCCTGGTCATTGAGGGCAAGACGGATCTGGCGGATGCAGAAGTTGAGACCTTGTTCGAAGTCGACGAAGGTGTCTTCGCCCCAGATGGCGAGGCGAATTTGCTCGCGCGTTACCAGCGAGCCGCGATGGCTGAGGAGGAGGGCCAAGACTCGCGCAGGCTGCTGCTGGAGACGCGTAGGTTCGGGGCCCCTGCGCAGTTGCAGGGCCTGGTCATCAAACTCAAAGTCGCCAAAATGGATCATGGGCATGGGAACAGAGGGGAATCGACGGTTGGGTAGGATTTTAGCAGGGCGGGAAAGATGGGGCGGATGCCGATGGGGGAAAGAGAAGGAAAAAGGAGAGGCCATCCGTATTGGCAGATGGCCTCTTGAATTCCCGAAGCATGGTGCTCGGCTTGCGGGGTTCTTATGGGTTAGCTCTAGAAGATGCGGTAGCTGAGGCCTACGCTGCCTTCGTAGGGGTGGAGGGTGGGAGCGACGCGCCACTGCTGGTACTCGAAGTCGAATGCGCGGAAGGTGAAGTGCTTCGACATGCGCAGGTCGAGTCCGCCGCCGTAGGCCATGGCGAGCGTGTTGGGCGGGTCCAGGAAGCCTGTCGCCCTGCCCCAGCCGATGAGGAACTTGGCGTAGGGGGTGGCGTGCATCTTGTGGAAGGTGTAGATGGGAACGAGAGGACCGAAGAGGTAGGTGTCTTCCTGGTTGCCATTCAGGCCGGCGTTGAAGCGGGAAAAGCGGAATTCGGCTTCCGGCTGAATCCAGCGGGAGAAGCGGAAGTCGGCATAGCCGGCGACGCCATAGACGCGGTTTGAGCTGGTGCCGACGCAGACTGTTGGAATTTGATTCACGATGCACGTGGCGGGGAAGTCGGGCTGGAGAACGGAGCCCATCGCGCCGGCGCGGAGCTGGAATCCACTTCCCGTGGCATCGGGAACAGTCTGGGCGCCGACGGAAGCGCAAAGGGCGGTCGAAAGAGAGAAAAGGGCCAGGAGCAGTCGCTTCGTAAACACGTTAGCCATCGACACATTATTCATCAAGACGTCTTCCATCCAATCCCGATACCAGTCGCGAAGAAGGTGCCCGATTGAAATTGGGTCTGCAAAGCAGCCGGTGCGTTCTTGAGTCTCAGCTCCGGCAGTTGCCGGGGCCGCGGGTGAAGCGGATCGCTCTGGTGGCCGTTCCCGCTTTGATCATGGTTGCAGGGAACACGACTTCAGGGCATATTCGGTTCGGCATCTGCCCGAGCATGGAGCGGATGCGGACAGCAACGATCGCGTCCGGCGAGCGAAATCCGGTGCGGAAGCCGGAGTTCGCTCACAGAGCGCAGGGTCCTGCTAGTTCTGCGTCGAAGCCGTGGGGGCTGGCTGAGTGGAGCTCGACGCGGGCGGTGTTGAGTCGGGAGCGGCAGCGGGCTGTCCGGCCGCAGGATCTGCTGAAGGCTGCGCGGGAGCGGCAGACGAGCCTGGAGCAGGAGCAGCACCGTTGACCGGTGGGTTGAGCTGGGCGGCATCATAGCGCTGGAGGCGGAAGAAGATCGGCGTGACCTCGAACGGCATCTTGTCGCGGGCATTCATGGGCGCATAGCGCTTGGCGTTGAGCATGTGCACCTTGTCGTCCCAGGGATCGGTTTTGATCCAGCTTCCGAGGGGCAGGGCGGCGGTTTGGCTGAGGTCATCCCAGTTGAGCTTGGGGGCCATCTTTTCGAGGTCGGACATCCAGACGGTGCCGTCGGGCCTGAGCAGCGAGTCGCCGAGCTTGGGCGACGTGAGTCCCTTTATGGCCTTCTCGCGCTCGACGAGCTGCGCGTAGTAAAGGCCTGCCGAGGGCATCTTATCCTTGTACATGGAGTTGCTGAGGTACTTCATTGCTTCCTTGGCGGCAGATTCGTTGTCGCGGTCTGAGTGGAACATATCGATGCGCTGGAAGGTGGACTGGTCAGGGAACATCAGGCGATCGTTGAATGCGTATCGGGTGTCGATGTGGTGGCCCATGGCGATGTGGGCCAGTTCCATGGCGACGACCGAAGCGATGGACTCCTCATTGGGGAGGGTATCGATGAGGCCCTTGCTGATGAGGATGGTGTTTCCGACGGTGGTGGTCTCAATGGTGTCGGAGAGCAGAACGCGGGTGTGAATCTGGTCAGCAAAGGCGAGGTTGTTGGGGACGATGAGGTTGACGACGATCTGGTCGAGGACCTTGTTCTCGTATCCGCCGGTGCTGAGCGGGGCAACGAGGCCGGCTTCGACGAGGCGGTCAATGACGTTGTTCTCGGCCTGGGTGACCCATGCGCGCGTGGCCTGGAGGGGGCCTACGTCCTGGGAGTCGTTGCTGGTGTCGGTAGCGTCTTCGACCTTGACGCTGACGTTCTCGCTGTCGCGGGTGGGGAGCTTGAGCGAGTAGCCCCAGAAATGGGTCTGGGCCTTGAGGCCGACGGTCTTGACGCCTTCGATGCGGGTGGATTCTTCAACGTAAACGGCGACGGGCAGCCATGTATCGGGCTGCACTTCCATGCGCCAACTGTCGAAGTGGAAGTAATACTTGGAGGAGTCTTCCTGGGTGGGGGGCGTGTAGGTGCCGTTGAAGCGGACGACGTTGCCGTCCTGATCTTCAATCCATACGCGGCCGAAGAAGCGGCCCATGCCCGAGACCTTTGGGTGCACGTCGAAGACGGCGCAGCGGACCGAGCCGAGGAACTCGCGACGCACGAAGCCGAAGACGTAGTGAGACTTGTCGAACCCAGTGGGGTCGAGGAACATCATCTGCATGAAGCCGTTGGGATTGTAGGTGAACTGGAACTTTTCTAGTCCGAGAGCCTTGCTAAGCCCAGTCATGGCGGCGAGGGAACCTTTAAAGAAGCCCCTTGCGCCTTTTTCGGGGGTGGCTGTCCGTTTATTGAACTGCTTGTCGACGAAGGTTGCCTTGGAGAAGTCGACGCGGCTGAGGATGTACTGGTCGTCGACGGGGACTTCGTAGAGCTTGAGGTCGGGCCGGGTGTTCTGGATGTAGGTTTCGACCAGGGGGGTGCGCTTCTGGATCGACTTGATCACTTCCCGTTCGTGCTCAATGGCCTTGTCGACGAGGGCCGACTGCTCAGGGGTGAGCGGGTGGACCGGCTCGTATTTGGGCTCGTTCTTGGCGAATGCACAAGCCGCACTCAAGGTTGTAACCAGGAAGGTGAGGGCGATCTTCCGAAACGTCATGCAAGGCTCCTAGCTTGAATTCTTCGAGGTGTTGCGTCGTCGGCGACCGCCGGATTGGGGTAAGGTGCTAATGCGGCAGCTAACTTGGTTGCACACTTGATGCTACTACGCCAACTGGAAAGTAATTCTAATTGTGGTGGTTGAGTCGACCGGCCGACCGTTGCGGGTGGCCGGGTGGAAGCGGATGAGCTGAGCGACGTGGCGGGCCTCTTCATCGAGGCCGTGGCCGAGGCCTTGCACAACACTCTGGACGATGACCTGTCCATTGGCGGTGAAGGTGACACGGAGGACGACGTCGCCTTCGATATGGAGTTGGCGAGCCTCGGCGGTGTACTGCGGAGACGGCTTGGAGATGACTTCGATGGGGATGGTCACCGCAGTTGCCTGCTGTTGTTGGACGGGAGCGGCTGCGACTTGGTTAGGGATGCCGGCTGAGGCGACCTTAACGCCTGCGTATGCGCCGTTGGAGCCGGATTTGGTGCCGTTGCCGATGCCGGTAGAGCCGACCACGCCATGGGGAGCGACTGCCGGTCCCTGCTGGCCGCCGTAGGGATTGCCAATGGCAGCAATCTGAGCGGGGCGGGTGGCGTTGGGGTTGGGGGTGACGCCGAAGGTGTCGCCCAGGTGGACGGGGGCGGTGGAGGGCTTTAGGTTGGGGGACTGAGCGGGCATGGCGGCGGTGAGGGCTGCCTTGGGCTGGGGAGCGAGGACGGGTGTCGGCTTGACCTGCTTAAACTCAGGCACGACGACCTTGGCTTCCATTTCAATGGGCTTGAGGTCGGGCTTGGGCTCGGGCTTGGGCACATTGATCTTTGGCGCCTCCATTTTGACCTCGGGGAGCTTGGGCTGCTCGACCGGGGTAATCTTGGGCGGTTCAGGCATCTTGACTGCCGGGGGCGGAGGCGGAGGTGGCGTGTTAGGCACGATGAGGATGGTCTCTTCGTAGCGATGGGTCTCGATGGCCTTTTTTGCTGTCATGCCGACGACAATGGCCACGCCCAGGATGGTGGCGTTTACAAGCATGCTCGCAATGAAGGAACCGGCGCTTCTCTCGGGCTCGGGAAGCAATCCGAAGTTGGTTCGTCCGGGAGTGGAGTTTACTGCCATGTCTTCAATCCTCGTAAGCGTACGTTAAGGGGTTGCAAAACCGATAATTCCGATACCGGATTCATCGGCAGCAAGATCGTGTGCATGCGTGGGGTGTTTCGACGATTGAAGCAACTGGTGTACTGTTTCGGCACTCTGCATGGATGTGTTTCGAGATTGGGGAGACCGCAGGATGTTTTGCGGAGTTTGAGCAGTGAGGCGACAGTGGAGGCCGGCGCGGGGTCGAATATGGTGTGGACGCTGTGCCCGAGCCATTGAGGCAGAGGCCGATTGAAAGAATGCCTTTGCAGGTCCGGTGGGGAAATCCAGAGAAATTCGAATCATGTTGGTTGCGCCAGATCAAGGAAGACCGGTGGAACAGCGAGCGGAAACTACCATACTTTGCTCGCCTATTTAAGGTAGCCAGCTCAGTTGACCTTCGCCAGTAGGTGATCCAATTTGCGTGAAGATCGCCTGGCAAATCGCAAAGGGAGCCAGGCGAAAGACGCAAAAAAAGAAGACTTGACACAGGCAGGTTGCAGCCGCGAGACGGAACAACCCAGCGCTTATTCCCGCCCACTCCCATTCTAACGTGGGAGCCGCTTTTTTGGCAGTCCGAGGGGGTCGCCGGGAGAACATCCCGTCGCCGCCTCCTGTAATAGACTCAAGGTAAACCAAAGTGCCCTTGAAAGGACAGGATTTTTGTGAAGATATTGGTTACCGGCGGTGCGGGGTATATAGGTGGTACAGTCGCCGGCCTTCTTTCCGAAACGGGACACAAGCCGGTGATTTTCGACAACTTCAGCCATGGGAAGCGGGAGCTTCTTCCGCGTGGCGTGGCATTTGTGGAAGGGGAACTTGGGGACCGGGCGGGGCTGGAGAGGCTGTTCGAATCTGCTACAGCAGATGGCGAGCCTTTTGACGCTGTGATGCATTTTGCGGCATTGATTGAGGCGGGCGAATCGATGGTGCGGCCGGAGGCGTTTTTCAGGAATAACACGGCGTCGACCTTGTCGCTGCTGGAAGCGATGCTGGCCAAGGGACCACGGCGGCTGGTTTTTTCGTCGACGGCGGCGGTGTATGGGGAGCCCGAGGCGGTTCCGATTGCCGAGGATGCGCGGCTGAAGCCGACCAATGCATATGGAGAATCGAAGCTGCTGGTGGAGCATATGCTGGGCTGGCTGAACCAGATTCACGGGCTGCGGTATGCGTCGCTGCGGTACTTCAACGTGGCCGGCGCGCCGGAGGGGCCGGGGGGCATTACGCGGGGCGAAGCGCATGAGCCGGAGTCGCACCTGATTCCGCTGGTGCTGGATGTGGCGCTGGGGCGGAGGAAGTCGATCAGGATCTATGGGAATGACTATCCGACGCCGGACGGGACGTGCATTCGCGACTACATCCATGTGGCGGATCTGGCTGAGGCGCACCTGCTGGCGCTGGGGGCACTGGAGTCAAAGGACAAGCTGATTCTGAACCTGGGGAATGGGAAGGGCTTCAGCGTGCAGGAAGTGATTGAGAGTGCGCGGCGGGTGACGGGGCATGCGATTCCGGCGGAGTTGCATCCGCGGCGGGCGGGCGATCCGGCGGTGCTGGTGGCGAGCTCAGAGAAGGCGAGCAGGGAACTGGGCTGGAAGCCGAAGTACACCGAGCTGGACGCGATTGTGCGGACGGCATGGGTTTGGCATCGGAAGCGGTATGCGTAAGGAGATCGCTCGGGATGTCGCCTGATTTGGAAAGAGGGGGTGAGGGGTGAAAGTATCGTTCATTTTCCTTGCAGTGGTCAGCGTTTGGCTTTCGACTTTTTCGGCTGTTGGGCAGACGGAGAAGCAGGAGGCCGCTGTTCCGTCGGCGACGGATGGGAACGGGCCGCCTGGGCACATTGTTGAGTTGAACGTTTTGGTGGTCGATCGGGACAAGCATCCGGTGGCGGGGCTGGATGGCAAGTCACTTCAGATATTGGATGATGGGACTTCGCGGACAATCGCATCGGTTAGCGGTGCGGAGGGGCCGATTTCGCTATGTTTGGTGGTCGACGATTCTGGGTCAACTTTACCGATGCGGCAGCCAATGATCGACTCGGTGGTCGCGTTGGAGAAGGCGCTGCCGACGGGAAGCGAGTTGGAGCTTGTTCACTTCGCCGACAAGGCTTTCCTGGATATTCCATTTACACCCGTTGCATTAGTGGATGAGGCGAAGCTGCGGATGATGGAGTCTCGCGGGGGGACGGCAATGGTTGACGCGGTGGTTGCGTCGGTGAATTCAGTTTTGGCAAACGCTCACAATAAGCGGCGTGCGCTGGTGATTATCAGTGATGGCGGGGACAACAAATCGACGCTCAACGTTGAGCAGGCTGTGCGACGAATGGAAGTTCTGGGTGCCCCCATGCTTTATGCTTTGGGGTTTCCTAACGAGAAAGAGTCTCACGAAGGGAATTACGCCAACGAAAGAAGACTGAAGTTGCTGACGAAGTATGGCGGCGGCGGCGTGACCTTGATCGCAAAGAACGCGAAAGAGATTGCGAAGATGACGGAGGAGATATCCGCGATGATCGGCAGCCAGGTTGCGATCAGCTTTACTTCCCCCGATACCGAGAACCCTGGGCGTTTCCACAAGCTGGAAGTGCGCAGGTCACAGGGGGCCAAGGGCGAAGAGGTCTACGCAATGCCGGGATTCTTTGCGATGAAACCGGCCGCGGTGCCGGGGACGAAGTAGTACGAGTGGCGCGTCGTCAGCGTCAGTCGATTTCGTTTATCGGAGCTGGCAGATTCCGATTGCCGTGCAGCACACGCTCGATGCGGACTGTTTTGTTGCGGATTCGGAAGAGGATCACGTATTGCGCGACGATTGCGAGGCGGGTGTCGTGTGCGATTTCTGGGCGGAGGCGATAGAGAGTCGATTGTTTGGCAATCTCTTTGATTTTGTCCCGCAAGAGTTTGAGAGTGCGGAGAGCGTGGCGCGGGCTGTCTTGCGCTATGAAGTCGCCAATCTCTTCGAGGTCGCCGGGGACGAACGACGAAAGGCGCAGTCGCATCAGCGAACTTTCTTTGCTGGAGCGGCACAGGCGATCTTTTGTGAGTATTTCGCTTCGAGGCGGTCGAAGACGGGATCAGGATCGAGGCCATCCGAGTCATCGGCAACTGCAGCGAGCCATTGCCTGCGAAGATCCGCCAGGCCGCGATTACGAAGATCTCGCTTGTGAGTCCAGTCGCGCAAGGCATCGCGAATCACTTCGCTGTTCGAGGAGTATTCGCCCCGGTCGACGGCACCGCGGATCATTGCGGCCATCTCTTCCGGGAGAGCGATGCTCAGTTTTTCAACGGTAGGCATAAGTAGTATCTCAGTACGAATATATACTACCACTTTTTGCGGATTTGAATCCGATGGGTGCGGGGAATTGGACAGCCGGCCTGGCGAAAGGGGCCAAGCGGTTGACTTGGTTGCAGCTCCGCGGGATCGGGGCTATTATCCTCGCATGAAATTTCGCACGGGATTTGGCTCGGTTGGCCCTTCGATCATTTTCGCTGGCCTTTGGGTCCTGATCTTGCTTGTGAGGAGCGGCCATTCTGTTGGCGGAATGGCTTGGTTTGCGGGCGGTCTGTGCATTTTGGTGGCTTTGATTGAAGTTTTACGCTACCAATTTGTCTATTGGGAGTTGAGTCCCGCGTGCTTCCGCGAGCACCGTTTCGGGAAGGTCAGCGAGGTTTCCTGGAATGAAGTAACGCGCATTGCCAGCATTCCACCGAACCGGCCTTTGTCGAAGTCTTTTGTCGTGGAGTTTTGCCATAATCGCGAAATCACGCCCTACACCGGCCGCGACCACATTATGGCCAGGCCCGGAGATCGTGACGGATTCGTTGCGGAGTTGCGGCGGTTTGCTCCTCAGGCCGATTTTGAGGTGTAGGGTTCCGAGTCTGAAGATAGGCGAAGCAGGATCAAAAGTAACCGCAGGTCCCCTTCGGCTTCGCTGAGGGCAGGCTTTCGATTTCGTCTGGCCCATAGAGCGGGCCAAACTCCGCTCAAGATGACAGCATTTTTGTGGTGCGAACTTTAGATCCGATACACTCGTTCGTTCGCCTCGCGCCGTTTCGGAGCAGCCCACTTGCCGTTCGTATGCCCGTGCCGATAAAGTTTCTCCCACGAGGCATTGCAGAAGGCGGGAACCCCTCAAGCCAATCGATTGGCCTCGATCCGTTTTGATTCCTCAGCTCAAGAAGGACGTTCATTATGTCATCCGTGCCTGTTTCTGCTGCCAACCTGAGTACTCGCGGCGTTGCTGCCGCGAATCTTGCTGCCAATCAGGCTGCCGCTAATGCCAATTTGGATATCGAGTCGACGTTGCGCGAGAATCGCGTTTTTCCGCCGCCGGCGGAGTTTGCGGCGAAGGCGCACATCAAGAGCCTGGAAGAGTATGAGGCGCTGTACGCGAAGTCGATTGAAGATCCGGAGGCGTTCTGGGCCGGGGCGGCGGATGAGCTGCACTGGTTCAAGCGCTGGGATAAGGTGCTGGACTGGAATTTGCCGTGGGCAAAGTGGTTTGTGGGCGGCAAGATGAACTTGAGCTACAACTGCGTGGATCGTCATGCGCTGGGGGCGCGGGCGGAGAAGACGGCGATCATTTGGGAGGGCGAGCCCGGCGAGTTGAGGACGATGACCTACGCGGAGCTGCACGTGGAGGTGCAGAAGTTTGCCAATGCGCTGAAGGGGTTGCGGATCAAGAAAGGCGACCGCGTGGCGGTGTACATGGGGATGACGCCGGAGCTGGCGATTGCGCTGCTGGCGTGTGCGCGGATTGGGGCGGTGCACTCGGTGATTTTTGGTGGGTTTGCGGCGACGGCGATTGCGGATCGCGTGAACGATTCGACGTGCGTGGCGATTCTGACGCAGGACGGGAGCTACCGGCGCGGCGGCGAGATCAAGCTGAAGCAGACGGTTGACGAGGCGATGAAGGCCTGCCCGACGGTGAAGAACGTGGTGGTGCTGAAGCGGACGGGCTCGCCGGTGACGATGGTGGAGGGGCGCGACCACTGGTGGCATGACTTGATGAGTCAGGCTTCGGCGGAGTGCGCGGCAGAGGAGCAGGACTCGGAAGATCCGCTTTACATTCTGTATACGAGCGGGACGACCGGGAAGCCGAAGGGACTGGTGCACACGACGGGCGGGTACGCGGTGCAGACGTATCTGACTTCGAAGTATGTTTTTGATTTGCAAGAGCACGATGTTTATTGGTGCACGGCGGATATTGGCTGGGTTACGGGGCACTCGTATGTGGTGTATGGGCCGCTGCAAAATGGGGCGACGGTGATGATGTATGAGGGCGCGCCGAACTGGCCGGATTTTTCGCGGTTCTGGAAGATTGTGGAAGACCACAAGGTGACGATTTTCTATACTGCGCCGACGGCGATTCGCGCGTTTATCAAATGGGGCGACCAGTATGTGGAGAAGCACGATTTGAGCTCGCTGCGGCTGCTGGGGACGGTGGGCGAGCCGATCAATCCCGAGGCGTGGATGTGGTACCGGGAGAAGATTGGTGGTAATCGGTGCCCGATTGTGGATACGTGGTGGCAGACGGAGACTGGGGCGATTTTGATTGCGCCGATACCGGGGGCGGTGGCGACGAAGCCTGGTTCGGCGACGAGGCCGTTCTTTGGGATTCAGCCGGAGGTGGTGAGCAAGGATGGGCACCCGGTTCCGGCGGGAAGCGGGGGACTGCTGGTGGTGGGGAAGCCGTGGCCATCGATGGCGCGGACAGTGTATGGTGATCCCGAGCGGTACGAGAAAACGTACTGGAGCGATGTGCCGGGCAGCTACTTTACCGGCGACGGCGCGCGGCAGGATGCGGACGGGTATTTCTGGCTGATGGGGCGCGTTGACGACGTGATCAACGTGAGCGGGCACCGGCTGGGGACCATGGAAGTGGAGAGTGCGCTGGTGGCGCATCCGAAGGTTGCGGAGGCCGCGGTGGTGGGCAGGCCAGACGAGCTGAAGGGGCAGGCGATCTCAGCTTTTGTGACGCTGGAGAGCGGGAACTATCCGAGCGAGCAGTTGAAGGACGAGCTGCGCAAGTGGGTGTCGAAGGAGATTGGATCGCTGGCTCGGCCCGACGATATACGGTTTACCGAAGCGCTGCCGAAGACGCGGTCGGGCAAGATCATGCGGCGGCTCTTGCGCGAACTGGCAACGCATGGCGAGATCAAGGGCGACACGACGACGCTGGAAGACTTCACGGTGATTGCGAAGCTGAGAGAGGCGGAAGAAGGGTAGGGCAGGGGTTAGGGACCAAGGGTCGGATCGGCGGTGGCGGGGTGGGTTGCGGAGGTACGCAGCTTCAAGTCTGGTCGATGCTGAGGGTGGCGAGTTCATTGACGAGCTCGACGGTTTCGAGGGAGACGGTGACGACCTGGCCGATGAGGCGGACGATGTATTCGGGGTCGTCTTGGCGGTTGGGGTCGTTGACGATGCCGGAGCGGGCGTCGGTTGATACTCGGTATTGATCGATCACCCATTCGAGGGCGCTGCGGTTGCCGAGGCGGTACGCATAGACGTCTGAGGGAATGGCGCTGAGGGTGAGGAAGGCGTTGTATTTGAGCTGGGATTTGTCTTTGGAGAGGGCCATTTTCTCTGCGCGCCAGTTGAGTTGGCCGGTTTCGGTGCGTTCGAGGGCGTACTCGAGCTGTTGCTCGTAGTCGATGTGGAGCTCCATGAGGGCAGCGCCAATGCGGGCGTAGTCGCGGAGGGCCGGGGCCATGGGGATGCGGGGAAGCTCGCGCTTGAGGTTGGCGGCGTAGCGGATGCGGTATTCGGGGTGGTGGAGGAGGGCATAGGTGTAGTGGAAGATGTCCCACTTTGAGATCGTGTCGTCGCGGTAGTGCTTGCGGAACTCGGCTAGGGCCCAGTCGGTGATGTTCTCGCGGCGGTTGCTGCTGTCTTCGTATTATTCTGAACCTGTCCCCGTTCAGTCTCCATCGGACAAAGGTTCCACGCTTCCAGGGCACTCGCCGAGGCGGACAAGGAATTTCGAGTCAACTACTTGACCGTGCAGACAATGTTCGCCGCGCAGTCGCGCCTGGAATCGCCCTAAAGCAAAAATCCGCGCTGGACCAATTCATGACGCCCGCGCCGGTGGCGCGATTTATGGCGTCCCTTTATCCGCCGTGCGCCTTGACCACCTGCACCCTGCTTGATGCAGGAGCCGGTGTTGGCGCACTCACATGTGCGTTTCTTGACCGGTGGGTAGCCTCGGACGCCTTTCGGCTGAGCCCGGCCGCCTCGCCCTGCTGTCGTCAAAACATGATGCTCCAGGTCGGATAGATGCCTCGTGCTCGTCCGAACAGTTCTTGGAGGGTCAGTTCAATGTATGTGCCCTTGGTAGTGTTTACGAAAACGAACCTATAACGGTGCTTGAGATTTTGAGCTACGAGTAACTCGGCGGTGGTCAACGCGAAGAAATATCCCTTGAAGTCTTCCGGCAACTTTTTATTGCTCGACTTAATTTCACACAGAACCATTTTGTCGAGGTTGCGTTCGATCTCCTCAGCAGCATCCAGGTTCACGTTCCCATCAAGCTTCACTACATCGAACGCCTTGCCGTATACGACAAGATTTCGTTTCGCAAACTCCACGAGCAGCAACCTCTTTTGTCGAGCGGTCGGAAGGACGAAGCCACAGCCGCTTTTCAACAATATTTGGGCCGCCTTCTTCGCGGTTTGGTTTCGACTGGCTTCTGCGAGCGCCGCCCCTGTTATCGCTTCGATCTCTTCGTCCACTCGGCTTCCTTTTTCGCTCCGTGATTGGCAGGCGCGCCTGCCAAACCGTTTGCCTCGTCCGAAACCGCAAGAAGCGCGGAAGGCTTTACCCCAAGGGCGTCGGCAATGCGCCAGATATTCACCAGGCTAACGTTGCGCTCTCCTCGCTCAACGCCGCCAATGTAGGTTCGGTGTAGCCGGGCCAATTCCGCGAGCCGCTCTTGCGAATACCCGCGATCCTCCCTTATCGCCTTCATCCGTATTCCAAAAGCGATCATTCGATTCATTTGAGGGAGATTGTAGGGTCATTGGGTAAGCGTCGTCTGCAGACGATAAGTAGCGATATGATCGGAGGGCAAGAGCATCGGGGTCAGACGGCGAACTGAGGCTTCGACTGGGAAGAGGCATAGGTGCGGAAATGCCCTCGAGGGCCCTGCGCAGACGCGAGCACAGAGCAACGGAATACCCCTCCAAACGGGAGGATGAATATCAAGCTTGTCCCGGCATGCGGGCCGACTCGCGCGGTCGGCGGCTGGGACCCAAGTAGGCCTCCGCAGGGGCTAAAGCCCAAATTCATTTTGCGGTTTTTTCGGCACGACTTAAGTCGTGCCCTGATACAAAGCATCAGCGATGTGCTCGGTTTATCTTCCTGCCCGAGCAAACCGATATTCGTCAAGGGGAAACAAGGCACATTGTGACTTCGCACTTGCGTATTTCTCCAATTGCGCTCGGGGAGGCTGTGAAACATTTCTGCCTCACCAATGCCTCGTTCGAGATTCTTTGGTCTACGCTTGGTGGGGCCAAGTCCTGTGGATGGTCAGATGGCGGCTGTTGGATACTTGCCGCCGCGATTCAGCGCCGCTGGGGTGGGGAACTGTATGCGCTTTCCCGCACGGGAGTTGACGTACAGCATGTCGTAGTTCGGATCCGTACGATTTTCGTGGATCAGGATGGCCCTGCATCAGCCAGAGGCTTGATCCGCAGATTTGAGAAATTGGAGGGCTTTCCGGCGGGGTCGCTTCGGCTGGTGCCGTTCGTCACGACTATGAGGGCGGACATCCCTAGGCCCGAGAAGCAGGAGGATATCATTGTCGGCATCTGCAACCATATCTCTTGAGTGCGATAAACACTTGCCGCACGCTACGCTCAAGAGCGCGAGCAGAATCTGGTCCACGTCCAAATCGCCCTGGATAGAGCATTGAAGCTCAGTCCAGGCGAACACAGCGAGCTTATACGAGCGATAATTGAGAGTTTCGCGCCACGCTTTGTCCCCGGGGCCGTCCTGATTTACGCGGGAGACACGGGCGAAAAGTGGGGATATTTCGAGCCAAGCATTCTAAACGCACTGGGTGTGCAGATCGAGTCGCACGGCAAGATGCCTGACGTGGTTCTGTTTGATCCAGTCCGAAACTGGCTGATCCTCGCAGAATCTGTCACCAGTCACGGCCCAGTTGACGGCAAGCGACATGCAGAGCTGGCAAAGCTATTTGCCGCGTCCGAGGTGGGTCTGGTTTACGTCACGGCGTTTCCAAACAGGTCCACGATGAGCCGCTACCTCGGCGAGATTGCTTGGGAAACAGAAGTGTGGGTTGCCGATGCCCGTTCGCACTTGATTCACTTCAACGGCGAACGGTTCCTTGGCCCCTACATGTCTACAGCCAAACTCCAGTGAATGCGCGGAGATCGTCTTTTTCGTCCTTGGCTTCCCAGTAGCCGCGCGGGAGGTTGAAGGCGTCGATGAGGGCGGCGTCGACTTTGAGGGGGTTGCGGCCAGTGCGGGGGGATGGGGTACTCGGCGACGACAAACCACTCGAAGGCGCGGGCGCACTTTTCGAGCAGGCTCTCGAATGCGCGGCGGACGTTGCCTTCGTTGGAGAAGTTGGCTGCGGCGCATTTCGAAAGCGTGTCGTAGTATTCCTTGACCGGGGCGTGGGTGGGCTTGAGTTTGAAGTTGCTCATGAGGTCATAACAACTTTAACGCGGGGGCGGGATGGGGGATAGGTGCGGGGTTTGGTTCGGGCGCGATGCAGTGAGGATTCTTGCCGCCCCTACGGGGCTGAGTCTGCGCTTGCTCGCCTTCCCAGGGTTTCACCCTGGGCTATTATCCTGCTCTCCCTACGAGCCTGTGACTTTTTTGGTGCGGTTTGCATTGATCTTCAGGTTTTCCTCTGAGCGGGACAGTCTAACCGGGTATGGGCGAGACACATGCTGAGCAAGTTGTTGCGGCGGTTCGTTTGTGCCGTGCCGAGCGTAATCAGATGGCGATGGTGGTGCAGTGTCCGGACGATCTGGTGAGTCCGACTCATCCGGTTCGTGTGGTGCTTTCGGTGGTGGAGAAGCTGGACCTGTCCCGGTTCCACTTGTCGATCAAGGCGCGTGCGGGCGAAGCTGGCCGCGACGCAACGGATCCTCAGTTGCTTGTTGCCTTGTGGTTGTATGCCTGCATTCGCGGCATCGGCTCGGCGCGTGAGTTGGCGCGTCGCTGCAAGGAGAGCGCGCCGTTTCAGTGGCTTTGCGGCGGGGTGAGCGTGAACTATCATCTGCTGGCGGATTTCCGTACCGGCTATGGGACAGCGCTGGATGATCTTTTTACGCAGGTGATCGCCTCGCTGGTGGATAAGGACGTGGTGCGTGTGAGCCGTATAAGCCAGGACGGGGTGCGCGTCCGGGTCTCGGCGGGCGGGGGAAGTTTTCGTCGTCGCGAGCATCTGGAGAAGCTGCTCAGAGAAGCGGGTCAGCACGTCGACGAGGTGCGCCAGCAAATGGAGTCTCCGGCCTTGTCGCCGTCAGCCCGTCAGCGCGCGGCGCGTGAACGTGCAGCGCGGGAACGCGCCGAGCGTCTGCAACAGGCTATTGCGCAACTGCCGGAGTTGGAACGCCGGCAGGCGGTGCGGGCCAAGCATGTGGGGCAGGGGCCGGCAGGCAAGAAGGTGCGTGAGCGGCAGCCGCGCGTCAGCACAACCGATCCAGAAGCGCGGCGCATGAAGATGCCCAACGGCGGCTTCAACCCGGCGGTGAACGTGCAATTGGCCACCGACACGGAAAGTCGGGCGATCGTAGGTGTTGAGGTGACCAACGAAGGGTCGGACAACGCGGGACTCAGTGAGCCGATGCGGCAGCAGGTCGAGCACCGGACAGAAGGCAAGGTGCGGCAGCATCTTCTCGATGGCGGATATATGCGCAAGGACGACCTCGAGCGGGCGCACGTCACCAGCGTGGAGTTGTTCGTGCCTCCGAAACCGTCTGTGTGCGGGCCGCGTAAGGGGCGAGAACTGGAGCCCTGCCGTGGAGATACTCATGCCGTGTTGGCCTGGAAGCAACGCATGTCGGCCGAGACCGGCAAGCAAATCTACCGCCAACGAGCGGCCACCAGCGAAACCGTCAACGCCGATCTACGCACCTATCGAGGACTGACTCAGATCACGGTGCGAGGCTTGCAAAAAGCTCGCTGCGTGGCCTTGTGGTGCGCACTGGCATACAACCTACTGCATTTCGGGCACAGGTTGTTGGCATAGGCCACTGAAGGGCGGAAAACCGACACCCGGCAGGAAAGCACCGAGACCGAATCGCCACCCAAAACCGCAAAACAGCCGATCACGCGCTCTCATGACTTCGACCCGCGGCCAACCACGTAAATCGCAAGCGAAAACTGAATTTAATCACAGGCTCTACGGGAGGCTGCGTCGGCGCGACTGAAGTCGGGCCCTGACTCAAGGATCGCCAGGGATCCTGCAGGACTGATATGGGAGCAGCCAACCCGCTTACTGTGCGAAGAGGGTGAGGGGGATGGATTCGGCGATGGCGCGGTAGCCTGCGGGTGAGGGGTGGAGGTGGTCGCCGCAGTCATAGGCGGGAAGGAGTTGGTCGGGGTGGTCGGGGTCGCGGAGGACGGCGTCGAAGTCCAGCACCGCGTCAAAGCGAGGGACGGCGTCGAAGTTGGGGACTGCGTCGAGGTGAGGGACGGCGTCGAGGTGCGCGGCGTCTCGATTGCCTGGGGCCGCTCGGCGAACCCCAGCATCTCGAATCCAAGTGTTGACGGCCTGGCGATCTGATTCACTTAAAGGCCCGGGGTGGTAGTAGGCGGAGCCGACGTAGGGGGTGATGGTGGCTCCGTAAACGCGGATGCCGTGGGCGCGGGCGCGGGCGATGATCTGCTGATAGGCGGCATGAACGCGGGCAACGAGGGCGTCGTGATCGGCGGGGGGAACTTCGCCGTGGATGGCGAGGCCGCCGAGATCGTTGACGCCCTCAAAGACGATGAGGTAGCGGACGCCGGCCTGGACGAGGACATCGCGATCGAAGCGGGCGAGGGCGTTGGGGCCGAGGCCGTCGGTGAGGAGGTGATTGCCGCCGATGCCCTGGTTGGAGACGCCGATGATTTGTGTTGAGGGCGAGGCTTGGAGGCGGGTGGCGAGGATGTCAGTCCAGCGGTCGTTTCCGTTGGTGGTTGCGCCGTGTCCGTCGGTGATGGAGTCGCCGAGGGCTACGATGGCTGCGGCTGGTGCGTTGGCGAGGACGTCGATGGCGGAGACCTGATACCAGTGATCGATGTGCTTGGGCGCATCGAGTTCGGTGGTGGAGACGGCGTCGCCGTGGACGAGATAGGAGGTGGCACGGGAGCCGGGGTGGCCGGTTTGGACAGATGGCGGCGCGTCGTAGTGGATGGTGACGGCGATGTCGGACAGCGGTGGGATTGGAAATTCTACGGGGTCAGAGAGGAATTCTGCGCCGGGCGGGATGGTGAGGTCGGGGTGGCCAGCGAAGGTGAGGGCGCGGTCGGTGGCGGGGTCAATGGCCGAGTCGGCGGGCGAGATGGGGTGGGCGATGTGGACGGAGGTGAGGTGGAGCGGGGCGGTTCCGAAGGCGTTGGAGATGTGGATGCGGAGGGCATAGCCGCCTGCGGAGAGGTGGACGATTTGGCGGAGGGTAGTGTCGCGGAGGTCGTCAGGGGGGAGGGCATTCTGGGGCTCGGGGATTTGCTGGGAGGCGGCCCAGGAGACGACCCAGGTGGGTGGTTGTGGTGCGGGCGGGGCGGGCTTTTTGGCGAGAACAGGCAGGGCAGTGAGGAAGAGGAGTGCGAAGGGCGTGGCGAGTTTACGGGTCATGTTTTTATCCTGAGCATATTCAGAACTGTTCATTGCCACTCAATTCGCAAAGTACGCGAAATGGATTGGGCACCTGAACGAATGGAACGGGGTGAGGAGAGCGGGGAATGTTGTTTCGAAACAATCGGAGCGAGTCTCTCGTCAGTTTCTGTGTCGATGAATGTGCGTGGGGCATAGAGCGGGATGTACTATTGCTCCGCTTGGTAAATCGCTTTTTACGAGCGCACGAAGAATATCACTTCAGAGGTTGAGCCGATGCGTCGTTGGAATGGATCTTTTGTCTCTTTCCTGAGTCTTGTTGCTGTTTTCCTGGTTGCCGGGTTTGTGGCCGTTAGCGCAGGTGTTGCGCAGGATACGAAGCCGCCGGTGGTGTTCACCTCTGAGCAAGCTCACCAGAACATGATGGACCAGTTGGGGATCAAGGCTCAGCGGCCGGGGCCGAGCGGGAACGAGAAGGCGCCGAACCATGCGAACACGGATGAGTCGCTGGCGAATCCGTATAACAATGTGCCGGACCCGCTGACGATGAACGATGGGCGCAAGGTGACGACGGCGGAGATGTGGGAGAAGGAGCGGCGGCCGGAGATTGTGGAGATGTATGAGAAGTATGTCTACGGGCGGATACCGAAGGATGTGCCGAAGGTGACGTGGACGGTGGGGGCTGTCGACCACGAGTTTCTGGGATTCACACCGGTGACGGCGAAGGAGTTGACGGGGACGGTGGACAACTCGTCGTACCCGGCGATCAGCGTGAAGATTCACGCGATGGAAGTGCTGCCGGTGGCGGCGCGCGGGAAGGTTCCGGTGTTGATCATGTTTGGGCCAGCGCGATTCCCAAACCCGAATGAGCCGCGTGGCGAGGAACTGGCGCGGTTGAACAAGGCGCTGAGGGCGCTGCTGATTCAGCAGGACCCGAGTTTGCAACAGGTATTTGACCGGCATCCGGCATGGGAGCCGATGAAGGAGCCATCTCTTTTCACGCGGCCGGAGTTGAACGAGGACGGCGATCCGCCGAATGCGTGGGAGCTGGCGGCGGCGGGATGGGGCTTTGTGCTGCTTGATCCGACGAGCATTCAGGGCGACGATGAGGCTGGCCTGACGCGCGGGATCATTGGGCTTGTAAATCACGGGCAGCCAAGGACGCCGGAAGACTGGGGCGCGCTGCGGGCATGGGGCTGGGGCGCGGGACAGATGCTGGATTATCTGGAGACGGAGCCGACGGTGGACGCGAAGCACGTGGGGATCGATGGCGTGTCGCGGTATGGCAAGGCGGCGCTGGTGACGATGGCTTTCGATGAGCGATTTGCGATGGTGCTGGTGGGCTCGTCGGGCAAGGGCGGGGCAACGCTGCTGCGGCGGAACTACGGTGAGGCGGTGGAGAGCCTGACGGGCGGTGAGGAGCATTGGATGGCGGGGAATTTCATGAAGTACGGCGCGAGTGAGGCGACGTTTGGGGCGATGACGGCCAAGGATATTCCGGTGGACTCGAATGAGCTGATCGCACTTTGCGCTCCGCGGCTGACGTTTATCAGCTATGGCGTGCCGGAAAAGGGCGACGCGAAGTGGCTGGACCACCAGGGAAGCTGGATGGCGACGGTGGATGCGGGGCGGGTGTTCAAGCTGCTAGGAGCGAAGGGGCTTGGCGTTGAGGGCGACTACCACACGGCGAAGATGCCGCCGGTGAACCGGGGGCTGCTGGATGGGCAACTGGCATGGCGGCAGCACGACGGCGGACACACGGATGCGCCGAACATGAAGTGGTTCATACAGTGGGCGGACAAGTGGATGGGGCGCGGGGCGCAATAGTCTCGTGGTTTCCGACCCATTTCGAAATAAAGCGAAATGGATGGGGCACGGGGTACAGGGGCGATTCCGGTCTCCGACCCATTTCGGTCGCCGCGGTAGCCGGTGACGAGATCCTTTGGTCGAAGGTACGCGGAAGTGCAGCCTGGGCGGGAGGAGAGCCCTGCGCCACAACGATGACCGATTGGTTGAGCAGTTTTGACCGGCCAGAGAGTATTGAATCCCCCACAATTTAGTTGCTGCCTGATTGGCACTCCAGTTGCCGTCGATGTTTGTGCAGCCTCGTCCTAAAGGAGCGACCATGTCCGATCAGAATCCGTCTGGCCTGTCAGATAACGCTGCAGGTGGCATTGCCTACCTCACAATCATTCCTGCGATCGTCTTCCTGATCATTGAGCCCTTCAAGCGAAGCCCACTTGTAAGATTTCAGGCGTGGCAGTCGATTTTTTTCTTTATAGCCTGGGCGATCGTGAACATACTCATCGGGGTTGTGGAGCATCTGGTTCCGTCTGGTGTCTTCCTGACACTTACGGTGATGCAGCTGGTGGGGCTGGCCATCTTTGTGGTGTGGCTGGTTGTGTTCATTGGAGCATTTGCCGGCAAGCGGATCAAACTTCCGATCATTGGCAATCTGGCCGAGGCGCAGGCCAACCGGTAATTGCGCGTTTGCGGCATTGAACGGAGTTGGAGTGCACAGGCGGGTTGGCCTGATGCAAGATCCGATTGCGTGAGGGGAAGAGCCTGCGGTGCTTGAACCTGACAGAGTGCGCTGCAACGAATGCCCCGCAATAGCGATCCCGGGGGCACATCTCGGCGGGGGCTGAAGCTCCAATTTTATTGGGGCGCTTTGTGGCACGACTAAATTCGCGCCCTGACTCAATGCGCCAGGGCATTCGAATTCAGCATTTCGATTTGCCTTGGCGGCTAGAAGTGGTAGACGGCCATGAAGCTTGCCTGGGAGTTCCAGGTGCGATGCGGGGAGTACTCGAGGGCGGTTGAATTGTGGATGTCAGAGAACGACGCGCCGATGAAGTCGCCGGTTGCTCGCAGGGAGAGACGGGGGGAGAGCTTGTACTCCATGCCTCCGCCGAATCCACCGGCGAAAGAGAGGTTGGGGATCTGGCTTTCGCCACCTGAGTGTTCGACGCCGATGAGCGCGTGGAGGAAGCCGCTGTACTTGCCATAGATGTCGGCCTTGAAGACGGGCCCGGCGAGGGCGGAGATGAGGTTGGGTTTGCCGGGATTGCCGGAGCGGTAGGGGAATGCGTAATAGGATCCCTCGGCGGTGAGGCCGAAGTACCTACCGAAGTCGCGGGTGGCGCCGCCCTTGCCCCCCATGAGGCCTGAGTAAGAGCCGTTGACCTGATTGGAACTGGAGTAGGCGAAGCCGCCGTAGGCTTCCCACTTGTAATCGGCGTCAGGGGTTTCAGCGGCTTTTTTGTGATCGGGTTCGATCTGACCGGAAGCGGGGATGGAAAAAGCCAGGGCTGGGATGACAGCCAGCAGTGCAAGCAGCAACTTGTTCGGCAACGTTCTCTTCAACTGGAAACACTCCTCAAGATCGCGCTGAGTCCGGCAGGCGGCAGACAGGGATTCATTCAGGTCCCATGCGTGGTCGCAGCAGCTCGAAATCGCTCTTTCTAGACTATCCTCTCGACCCCTGTTGGACGAAGTGTGGAGTGAAAAGTGAAGTATCGAAAACCTGGGCGAAGGGAGAAGGGAAGAGGGAGCCGGGACTCGGCTCTACCCTGCATTTCTCACAGATGGTCGGACGCCCCGGAATTCAAGGTCTGGTGGGGTATCTGAGGGCCGGGAGGCCCTCAGGACAGCCGATCTGGAGATCGGCGCTACGATTTTCGGCGACCTGTGAGAAATGCAGGCTAACGGAATGAGTCTGAGGATCATTGCAGAATGGGCGGAAGAACAAAAGCAGATTCTTCGACTCACCACCCCCAAACTGAAAAGCGTTTGGGGGTGGTGAGTCGAAGAATGACAGTCGTTGTTTGGTAATGAATTCCAGACTCGGGACCCTAGCTAATGGGTGCGGCGGGGAGGGTGAACTGGAATTTGCTGCCCATGCCTGGGGTGCTTTCGGCCCAGATGCGTCCTCCATGCTGCTCGACGATGCTGCGGCAGAGAGCGAGGCCAAGGCCGGTGCCGCCGAGGGCGCGGGAGTCAGAGGCGTCGCCTTGCTGGAACCGGTCGAAGATGCGCTCGAGTTTTTCTGGAGAGATGCCGCGGCCCTGGTCTTCGACGCTGAAGGAGACCTGACCCTCGGCGGAGGGGTGGGCGGATAAGCGGATGGTGGTGTCGGACTGCGAGAACTTGAGGGCGTTGGCGACGAGTTCGTTGAGTACCTGGAGGATGCGTTCTTCGTCGGCGAGGACCTGCATGGGCGGGGCTTCGATGCGCAGGGTGATGTGTGCCTGGTTGGCCTGGGGGTAGGCGACATCGGCAGCGCGGCGTAACAGAACCATGGCCTCGACGGGCAGGCGGTCGAGAGGCAGCTTACCCTTGCCGACGCGGTCGAAGTCGAGGATATCGTTGACGAGGCGTATGAGGCGGTCAGAGTTGGCGATGGCCATCTCGACCATCTGGTGCTGCTTCTCGGGTCGGCGGTCAAGCGAGCCGGAGGCTATGAGGCCGAGTGAGGCGCGGAGGGAAGTGAGCGGGGTGCGCAGCTCGTGGCTGACGGTGGAGATGAACTCGTCCTTCATCTTCTCGAGGCGCCGGCGCTCAGAGACATCGCGGAAGGCGACGACCATGCCGGAGACGCGACCGTTTTCAAGGATGGGATTTGCGCTGTACTCGACAGGGAAGGCAGTTTGATTGTTGCGCCAGAAGACCTCGTCGCGCATGCGGATGGACTCGCAGCGGCGGAGGGCCTGGAGGATGGGGCTGGTGGAACGAGAGTAGGGCGTTCCGTCGGCGTGTGTGTGGTGAATAACCTGGTGCATGTCGCGGCCGGTGAGTTGCTCGGGGGTGCAGCCGAGGGCAGCGGCGCCGGCCTGGTTGACGAAGGTGATGCGGCCGTCGAGGTCGATGCCGTAGATGCCGTCGCCGACGGATTCGAGGATGAGTTCGCGCTGTCGGGTGGCCATGTGGAGCGCCTGCTCGGCTTCGTGCTGCTCAGTGATGTCGATGCCATGGTTGAGGACGAAGGGTCGTTCGCCGGGGAGCTGCATGCGGCGGCTGCGGAAGGCGATGCGCCGGTAGACGCCGTCGCTGCGGCGGAGGGCGAGCGCACCCTGCCACTCTTCGCTGGATTCGAGGCTGCGAAGGCAGTCCTGAAAGTCGGCGCTGCCCTGCCGGTCGAGGAGGTCGGCAACGGCGCGGCCGACCAGGGCTTCAGCGCGGTAGCCGAGGGTTTCGGCGGTGAATGCGTTAAGGGAGGTGAAGCGGCCCTCCATGGAGCAGGTGAAGATGAAGCCGAGCGAGTTTTCGACGACCTCGCGATAGCGGGTTTCGCTGGAGTGGAGGGCCTTTTCGGTTTCTCGCTGCTCGGTGACATCCTGGCCGGTGACGATGATGTACTGGATCTCCTCGTTCGGGCCCTGGAGGGGGCGGAGGGTCCAACTGACGCGCCGTGTATTGCCGCCGGCGATGCGCCAGACGGTTTCGTGGGGGCCGGAGACCTGGCCTGAGGCGGCTTCGCGGAGCCGGGCGGCGACCCAGTGGCGGTCTTCGGATTCGAGAACATCTTCGACGAAGGGGCGGCCGACGGCATCGGCCAGAGAGAGACCGGTGAGGGTGGCGCAGGACTGGTTCATGCGGACGGTTCGGCCGGCGGTGTCAAGCACGGCAACGAGGGCGGGAACGGAGTCGAGGGTAGCGGCGACAAAAAGTCGCTCAGTGGCGAGAGCGCGCTCGGTGCGCATGCGGGCGCGCTGGGCCTGCTCCTGGGCGCGGATGCGGTTGTAGAGTTCGATGCGGGTGAGGGCCTGGCGGCCGAGGACTTCGAGGAGGGTGAGATGCTCCGGAGTGAATCGGTTGGGCTGCTCGGCGAGGATGGCGAATGTGCCGACGAGCTGGCGGTCGGGGTCGATGAGGAGCGTGCCGGCATAGGAGCGGCAGAGCCGTGCGCCCGGAACGGGGATGCCTGTGGGCGGAAAGTGAGCGTCGGCGGCGGCGTCGGAAATCAGCAAGGGCTGGCCGATCTCAAGCATGCGCTGGCAGCCGGTGGACCAGCGTGGCTGCTCCAGGCCTTTGAAACCGAACTGGGACTTGAACCAGAGACGATTCTGGTCGATCGAACCCAGATACGCGTATTCGGCGTTACTGAGTACAGCGGCCAGCTCGACGATCTCGTCCATCTCGGGGTCAGGATTGCGCTCAAAGACATCCAAATCAGAACGCATAGACGTTCCCTGGAAGTCTCCGGGACCTCGACCCTGCTGGACGTTCATATTTCACCCACACCCAGTAGCAGTATCGAGGATGTTGACTCTATTGGCTCTGCCACAAAGAGGGCAGAGAAGGGCAGGGGGAGTTACGACCTAAGTAATTGATTTTTCGGGGTCTTGCGAGTGGGTTTGGGTTACCTGCGAACATAGAATTGGCGGAAAGGGGAATTACCGGAGGTGGTTACCTGGAGGGAGATGTGGGTTGCGGTGAGTGACGGCTAAAACGTCAGAACAGGTACTCCTGTAATGAATTGCCGGCGAATCCAGTGCAAATCTGCGCGCGAGCTGAGGTAGCTTAGAGGGTGATTACATTCAGGCCGGGGATGAGTTTGAAGTGCTTTGTGTTGCTGGTGGCGACGTCGAAGCCAAGATGGAGTGCTGTGGCCCCGATCAGGAGGTCAGGGAAGTCGATTGAGATGCCATTTGCGGCTAGTTCGCCTTCAATGCGGCCTGCACGGGTTGCTATATCGAGCGATACGGGGTGAACGATGAGGTTGAGAACTAGTTCATTGACAAAGGCAGTACGCCGTAGACGATCCAGATCGGTTTTTGCCCGATAGATGCCATGCGTCAAGTCAGTGATGGAAACGACTGAAATTGCGCTTTCAATGTCACCCAAAGAAGCAGAAATGCGCTTGATGACCTGCGTGACGGTTTCGCGACGTCTTTCACCGGCGATCAAAACACTGGAATCGAGGATAAGGGCCACGGCTTCAGTCCCAGGCCGAGGTGTCGCGGGACTTCCGGTTGCGGATGATCTCAATCATGTCCGCGGCAAACTCCGGGTCCATCGCCGTCTCGTGGCCAAACTCCTCCGAGCGCCGCTCAGCGAGCCGAATGGACTTCGATAGAAGACGCCCCTTTGGCTCGGCCGCCTTGCGAAGGACGATGGCCGGCGCGGATTCCTTTTCAATCACAATCTCCTCGCCTTGATGGGCGCGGGCGAGCAGACCGGGAAAATCACGGATCGCTTCAGCTTCGGAGATGTGGATCGCCGCCATAAAGCAAAGATAACGCAGATAAGGATTCAGACTAGATGCATCCTGGCGTGCGGGCGATCAATGAGGAGATGTGTCGGTCTTGATGGCGGGAGTGAGGAAGCCGCTGTCGGTGAGCCAGTCGGCCATTCGCTGAGGCCAGGTGTTTACGGTGACGAGTTTTGAGCGGTCGCCCATGTTGAAGGCGTGGCGGCCCTTGGCGAGGAAGATGGCTTCGACAGGTACATTGGCGGCGCGCAGTTTCTGGTAGATGGCGAGGGTGGTTTTGTCGCATCCGTAGTCGTCGTCGTTGGCGACGAGGAGAAATGTTGGAGGCGAGCCAGCGGGAATGTTGTCGGGCACGTCGCCGCCGGGGTAGACGAGCATCTGGAAGTCGGGGCGACCGTTGAGACGGTCGATGGGATCGGGGGCGGAGGGGTCGCCGTCGCCGGGGGTATAAGCGATGAGCGAGGCCACAGCGCCGCCGGCGGAGAAGCCGAGGATGCCGACGCGATGCGGGTCGATGTTGAACTCGGCAGAGCGGCTGCGGATAAGGCGCATGGCGCGGTTGGCATCCTGGCGAACGTTGTCCATGGAGTAGGGCGAGTCCTTTTCCTGGGGGAGGCGATACTTGAGCGCGAAGGCGGCGACTCCGATGCTATTGAGGAATTGGGCGGCCTGGACGCCCTCCGCTTTGAAGACGAGTTCGCGGAAACCGCCGCCGGGGGCGATGAGGACGGCCGCGCCGGTGGCCTTTTCTTTGGGGGGCAGGTAGACGGTGATGGAGGGGTTGTTGACGTTGCGGACCCAGTAGTCCTGGGCCTGCTCGGGGATGTCTTTGCGGGACTCGAAGCCGGGGGCACCGTTGGGCCAGAGGTGGATGACCTGCGGAGTGGTTTGGGCGGAGGCGGTGGAGGAGAGGGCGAGGGTGAGTGCGAGAAGGCATTTCATGGGAAATCCTTTTGGGGGGTGAGCGGTTTGGATTCCCACCCATCCCGCAAACGACGCGGAATGGATGGGGCGCAGAGGGTTGGGAAAGAGATCAGCAGGGGCTAAAGCCCGAATGATCAAGATCGGCATTTTTGGCCCGGCTCAAGCCGTGCCGTTGTTACAAAGCCTAAGGCGTGACTTTGCAGCAGTCGCCGGCGGCGGCGGGCTCGTTGGCGCCGGCGTCGAGGACGACCTTCCAGGCGCCGTTGGGCTGTTTGCGCCAGATGGTGATGTAGCGGCCAGAGGTGGTGACGGGGTTGCCGTTGGCGTCTTTGCTGTGGCCTTCGAAGTGTCCCCAGGTGTAGCCGATGTCGCCGGAGGGGCCGAGGACGGCTTCGGTCGGAGTCCAGGTGAGTTGATAGAGCTTGGGGTCCCAATTGGAGGACTTCATAATGGCGACGCGACCGATGGCCGGCTGCTGGCCATTGCCGAGGGCGACACCGTCTTCAGCGAACCAGTCGGCGAATGCTGCGCCGCCGCGGGCGAGGACGTCTTTGGCGAATTTTGCTTCGAGTTCGAAGAGAAGGACTTTGCCGGGATTGACGGTGGTGTCGCTTAGGGGGTTGGGGGCGGTAGAGGGAGCGAGGGCGGCGGGGTCGGGGAGCTGGGCAGAGAGCGAGGGGGCCTGGACTTGGACGACGAGGCAGAAGAAAAGAATGAGAGCTGCTTTGATGGGGGTCGATCTTAAACGCATGGCGGGTCCTCCAAATGCCCTGGGTTGGTTTTCCCCGAGGCGGGAAGTACACCGCAATCGTACAACGGTGCGAGGAGGGCGGGGTGGGATGGAGATCACTGGGGCGGATACGAAGGATCCGGGTTGCGCCTTAATCTTTCGGGGCTGAAGAGGCGTCAAACGAGTAGGGCATTGTGTGGTCAAAACGTGGACTCTCGGTGAAAGACGGGGTTGGTATACTCGATTGGTTGCTGCATCGGACTTTCGGCAGTTGAGCCCAGCACGCGAGGGCCTTTTTGAGAGATAGTCTGCCCTCCTTCAGTAAACGAAGTGCAGGGAAAGGAAGTACATGGGAACGTTGCTGGAGACGATCCACTCGCCCGCTGACCTGAAGAGCCTGAACTTTGCCCAGATGGGGGAACTGGCGGAAGAGATCCGCGAGTACCTGATCCAAACGCTCTCGAAGACGGGCGGCCACCTGGGGCCGAACCTTGGTGTTGTGGAACTTACGCTGGCGCTGCACACGGTATTCAATACCCCCGGAGACAAGCTGGTATTTGACGTCAGCCACCAGGCGTATGTGCACAAGATTTTGACGGGGCGGCTGGACCGTATGAACACGATCCGGCAGCCGGGCGGGCTGAACGGGTTCATGCTGCGGACCGAGAGCGAGCACGACTGCTACGGGGCTGGGCACGCAGGGACTGCAATTTCAGCGGCGCTGGGGATGGCAGTGGCACGCGACCTGGCGGGCGGCGATGAGAATGTGATTGCTGTGGCGGGGGACGCGGCCTTTACGAATGGCATCTCGTTTGAAGCGCTGAACAATATCGCCGAACAGACCAAGCGTCTGATCATTGTGCTGAACGACAACGAGTGGTCGATTGACCGGAACGTGGGGTCGATTGCGAAGTACCTGCACAAGATAGTGACCAACGAGCACTACCAGAACCTGCACTCATCGGCGAAGCGGATTGTGGCGAAGATTGGCGGCAAGACGGCGGTGACGCTGGCGCGGCGCGCTGAAGAGGCCGCGAAGAGCATGCTGTGGCCGTCGATCATGTTTGAGGAGTTTGGGCTGGAGTATTTCGGACCGATCGATGGGCACAATCTGCCGCTGCTGGTGGAGACGTTCAAGTTTTTGAAGGCTGCTGACCATCCGGTGCTGCTGCATGTGCTGACGCAGAAGGGGCGCGGGTTCCAGCCTGCGCTCGACTTGCAGAAGAAGTTCCATGGGCTTGGGCCTTACGACCCGGAGACGGGGCAGACGAAGCCGATGGGGCAACTGACCTATGCCGAGGTTTTTGCGAATACGCTTTCGGATATGGCGAAGCAGGATCCGCGGATTGTGGCGATAACGGCGGCGATGCCGAACGGGACGGGGCTGGATCTTTTCCGGCCGAATCATCCGAAGCGGTATTTCGATGTAGGCATCGCAGAGGAGCACGCGGTGATTTTTGCCGCGGGGATGGCAACGCGGGGATTCCGGCCGGTGTGCGCGATCTATTCGACATTTTTGCAGAGGGCTTTCGATCCGATTGTGCATGACGTATGCCTGCAGAAGCTGCCGGTGCTGTTCTGCATGGATCGCGCGGGGCTCTCCGGCGATGACGGGCCAACGCATCACGGGCTGTTCGATATCAGCTATCTGCGCGGGATTCCGGACATTGTTCTTATGGCGCCGAAGGATGAAGACGAGTTGGCCGACATGATGAAGACGGCCATGACGATCGAGGGGCCGAGCGCGATTCGTTATCCTCGCGGGCTGGTGGCGGGCGTTGCACGCAAGCCGCAGGCGCAGGTGTTGCCGATCGGCAAGGCTGAAGTGATTAAAGAAGGATCGGAAGTTGCGATCCTCGGGCTGGGGCCGATGATTACGCTGGCCCGGCAACTGGGAGAGCGGATCGAGGCGGATGGATACTCGGCAGCAGTGATCAATCCGCGATTTGTGAAGCCGCTTGACCGGGAGATGCTGGAGACGTATGGGCGGCGGGTGGCGGCGTTTGTGACATTTGAGGACCACGTAAAGATGGGCGGATTTGGGTCCGCGGTGATCGAGGCGCTGGAAGACCTGGGGATCAAGGTTCCTGTGGTGCGAATCGGCTGGCCCGACAAGTTCATTGAACACGGCAAGGTGGACGATTTGCGGGCGCGTTATGGGCTTACGCTGGAAGCGGCGCTGGCGCAGGTGAGGCCGTTGCTGGCGCGGCGGCAAAGGCCGACGCTTGTGGCGAGCTGAGGGCTTCGAAGCCATGGCGTCTTTTCACAGTTGCGTTCAAGCCGGGATCGTGGCATCCCACCCTCGCCGCAAAAACAGAGGCGCGGCGAGGGTGGGGCACCCGGCTAGCTCTCTGGCGGCGCGATTTGGGCGATCATCTGGTGCGAGCGCGGGCAGGGATGCCCGCGCTACAGCCGGCTGGGAAGCCGGCGCTACAAACGCGGGTTGTGAAGTCGGCGCTACAAACGCGGATTGGGAAGCCGGCGGTACAAGAGGCGGTGACGAGACCGGCGCTACTTGTGCGAAAATCCGGAACAGACTGCTGAGACTATGCGACGAGTTCTGACCGTGTCGAGGAAGTGGACAGCGGCAAGTCTGGTGGGATGGGCTGCGCTGTCTGTCGCATGCTGGTCGGCGACGCCGCAGCAGGTACAGCCGAAGCCGGTCTCAGAGTCCCTGGTGCTGACGGGCGGTACGGTGGTGGACGTAACCGACTGGGGCCGCTCGGCAAAGGACATGCCGGATGCGGTGGTGGTTGTGCGGGACGGGCGCATTACCGATGTGGGTCCGCGGGGCGCAATTACCATTCCCAAAGGGGCGCATGTGATCGACTGCACGGGGAAGTATTTGATCCCGGGGCTGGTGGATGGGTTCGCGGGAATGAACAGCCAGGGCCAGGCGAATGCAAACCTCTACATGGGTGTGACGACGGTGGTGGCATCGCAGGACGATCGGCGGGGGAAGATCGACTTCGCTGCCAATCCGAGTCCGCATCTTTATCTTGTTGACTCGATCGGGACGACCGACGACTGGAGCCTGCTGGCGAACAAGCCGGAGTGGGCTGCGCTGCTCAAGGAGACGAACCGGCCGGCGGAGCTGACCCCGGAAGACACGCTGAGGCAACTGAACGAGACGGCGAAGCTGGGGACGCGCGTGTTATGGCTGGGACACAATCTGACGGCTGCGAATACGCAGTGGATTATCGCTCATGCGCATCAGCTGGGGCTGGCAACGTATGGGGAGTTTGTTTCGACTCCCTACAGCGTGGGGATTGAAGCAGGCGTAGATGTGTTGCTGCACATGAGCCGCTATGAGCTTGGCGTGATTCCGGATGAGCTGCAACGGCCGCTGGTGGATAGCTCGGAGGGGCCTGCGGCGAACACGGCGTATGACTACTCGGAGCGGCTGCCGCCAACGGATGCTCACCTGAAACGGTATGCGGAGACAATTGCGAAGCACCATGCAGCGCTGATGCCGACATTCAGCCTTTATTTTCTTGAACTGCCGGATCATCGGAACTTGTGGAAGGAGCCTGCGGCGGCGGTGCTGGACGCGAAGAATATGTTTATGCCATCGAACCGGTCGACAGGCGAAATAGATTATCCGATTCCGAGCTGGGCGCGTCGGATGCCTGGGGCGGTTCAGCGCTACGAGGAGAACGACCAACGCAAGAAGGCCGACCAGACGGCGATGCGGCTTTGGCGGATCAACGAGACGATCTTCAGCGCGATGCCGCATTACCTGGCGGGATCGGGCGCTTCGGCCTTTGGCACGATGGCGGGTATCTCGCTGCATACGGAGCTGGAGATGCTTGTGCGGCTGGGGCTTTCGCCGCGCGAGGCTCTGGCGGCAGCGACGAATAATTATTCGGTTCAGTTTGGGTGGAATGAGCTGGGGCAGATCGCGCCGGGGCGGAGGGGGGACATCCTGGTGGTGGATGGTGATCCAACGGTGAGCATCTGGAATGCGCGGCGGATTTCGACGCTGATTGTGGATGGGAATGTGGTGGATCGGGATGGGTTGCTGACGTCGAAGAAGTGATGTGATTCAGGCGCGAAGGGGACGTCGAATGACCCGTGACTGACGCTTGGCATGTGATTTAGGGGTAACGTGCGGAAAGTATCTTCAGGCTTGCTTGTTGCCGGAAACTGTTGCAAAGTCTTTTGTCAGCAGCGGGGGTGCTAGCATTCTTCCAATGTCACGCTTCATGAATCCAGTAGCGGGCTTCGCGGCACTTCTATGCTTGCTGGGCACGGTAAACCTTGCTCCGATGGCCGCACAAGGTCCAGGCTCCCGCCAGCCCGACGTTGCCGATTGGCGTCTTTTTCATCGGAACAATGATGCGTACTGGGCGCAAATGGTGGCGGCCTCCACCGGGTCTAATTTTTCCGCATCGGATGTTCGCAACATACGACTCGCCGCCGGGATAGCTGACGACGAGGCGGACGATCCGATCATGAATCTGGATGGCAGAGGGATGCGCCCTGATCAGTATCTCTTGTTGACCGCGAAGCGTGTTGGATGCGTGAAGGCTGCGGTCTATGAGCGCGGCATGCGCCAATTTAAGGAACTGTGGTCAAGCGACGAATTGGCGGATGAGGGCGATATTTGCCAACAACCCGGGTGTCCCGCACCACAGGTATCCATCGTTGAGAAGCACACGATCAGCGTTCGGATGTATTTTCGCTCGGTTTCAGGTAACCCGATTTGCGATCAATTGAAGACCACAACGTATGAGCCAAAGCGGAACACCTTTGAGAAGCAAGACCAACGTACTGGCACGTCAATGTGCTGGGTAGGCTACGATGCAGGCCTGAGTGCCGCCCTCTGGCAAGCTGCAGGGCCAGACAAGACACTCGCGATTGTCCAAGTCTTCCCGACAGTAGCGGCACACCCGGATCGATATGCGCTCGCATTGGCACGCGAAGGTGAACGTTTACGCATCGTTCGAATGGAGTGGCCCGAGAAGGGCTCGCCATACGTTGGCGATTTGAGCAAAGCAAGCGCATCTGACTGTTACTCCCGACTATCATCCGTTCCGATTCAGGCCACGGAATTAGAAGTCCCGCAAGTCAAAGCAGTGGAGTTGGCCACTGCACTCAGCGGAATCGATCTTCGGGCCGATCGTTGTGTCCGGAACGGGGAATCCCAATGCGCGAGGTTTTTTGACGGCAGAACTTTTCATGTTGAGGTGCGGGGTCATGTTCCGGTGAATGTGTTTGACCTGGAGAATGAGAAAGGTTATGTGAGCGAAAACCCAAAACTCTCGGAGTGGATTTACCAGTTGCTCGACGAATCGAAACTCGCAAAAGAGGCCGCAGCCAATTAGCCGCACTGCCGTGTTGAACCCGCCTGCATGATGACGAATTGGCTGTAATTTAAGCGCGGCGGGTGGCTTGGCGGGCTACTGCGGCGAGGATTTCTGGGAGGCGCTGCTGGCGGTGGGCGAACTGGCGGGTTAGCTGGCGGCGCAGGAGACCGTACGCAATATTGCCGAGGGGGCCGAAGGGCAAAGAGAAGTCGATTTTGTCGGAGATGAGTGTGCCTTCGACGCCGTCGCGGGTTTGGGACTCGATGCCGTGGCGATGGTGGAAGCTGGCGAAGGGGCCGTGGACCTGCTGGTCGGAGAAGTGGCTGTTCCAGACGAATTCGGTGATGCGAGCGGTCCAACCAATGCGTTTGGGGACCCAGCGAAGGGGCTGGAAGGTGATGAGGATTTCAGAGCCGATGCCGGCGGAGACGCCTGTGAAGCGGCGGGTGGGGTCGGGATTCAGGGGTTTGGGGGGCGGCGGAGTGAGGCGCGCGTCTTCGATGCGCGTTTTGAGCTCGGGCGGCATGAGGTGGGGCAGGTTGGCGGGATTGGAGAAGAAGGCGAAGACCAGCTCGACGGGATAAGGCACCCATTGGCTGGTCTCGAAGTGTTGGGTCATGGAGTTGATGGTACGGCCCCCGGGGCACGGAGTGCGACTAGAGCGCTCTGCGAGGGTTGATGCGAAAGTGCTATTCGAGTGAACGGGGCGCAATCGTTTAACGTAGTAGATAGGGTTCACTCGCGAGGCAAAGGCCAGAGCGAACCGCATGCAAGAGGACCTCATCGAATCCCCATCAACAAAGACCCAGGTACATCCGCACCACAACCGCTGGCTGATCCTGATTGCCGCATTCAAGCTTGCTCAGGCTGCGCTATTCATTGCTATCGGAGTGGGCGCGTTGCGCCTGGTGGGCAAGGATCTGGGCGACGTGCTGTCGCAACTGGCCGATCATCTGCGCTTCAATCCCGAGGGGAAGCTGGTGAACTTCCTGCTTGACCGGGCGGCATTTGTGGACGATCGGATGCTGCGGCGGATCGGGGCGGTGGTCTTTATCTATGCTGCACTGGACCTTGCCGAGGGGCTCGGCCTGTATCTCGAGAAGGCGTGGGGCGAGTACATGACGCTTATCATCACCGGGTCGTTTCTGCCGCTGGAAGTCTACGAGCTAATGCGGCGGCTTACCTGGGTTCGGTCAGGGCTGCTGGTAATCAATTTGCTGGTGTTTCTGTACCTGCTGAAGGTTGTGACGGAGCGGGCAGGGGAGCGGCGGGCAAGCCGGGTGGCGGGCGAGTAACCAACTCAAATCGGACAAACAACAGAAGTGGAGCTGAGTGGAGCGGCGAGAGGGAGAATTCCGTTGACGATTTTCGCTTTTTGTTCTCCTATCATGCCCGGGGTGGCCTGTCCAGTGGGGGAACCCGAGGGATAAACACTACATCTTGTGGTAATTGGATCGCTTTATCTATTAGATGGAATTCCCACAAAACACACGTCAGAAATATGAGTTTTGGGCCATTTTGCTCTTGCGCAGGCAGCAGAACGGGCCTACTGTGGACTGAAGTGGTCAGAGATGGCCGAAAACGGAGTGATTTGGAAGCCGTTTTCAAGTCAACTTCGAGCCGGTTTTCAGGTCGCCAAGGCAGGAATTACAGCTACCGAGGCGAACAGCATTTCAAGTCTAGTCGAGATTTCGGTGAGTGCGCAGGAAATCCGGGAGGCAAGGGGATGTTGGGGAATCAGGCTGGGAAACCCGGCAAGGCAATGAGGCAAGGAAATGTTCAGGGGCAACCATCCAGCGAAGGTCGACGAGAAGGGCAGATTGAAGCTGCCCTCTGCCTTCAAGCAACTGACCGATGCCCAGAACGTAACGCAGTTTTATATCACGAGTTTGGATGGGAAGAGCGCGCAGATCTGGCCGTTGCCGGCGTGGGAAGAGTTTGAGAAGAAGCTGGGAGACAACATTCAGGACGAGCAGGTAGAGACCTATGTGGACTGGACCAGCTACTACGGGCAGCAGGTGGAGATCGACAACCAGTCACGGATTACGCTTCCGCAGTTGTTGAGGGAAGACGCGCAGCTCACGGCCGAAGTGGCGGTGATTGGAAAGATGAAATACGTGGAAGTGAAGAACGACGCGATGGTGAAGGAGCGAATGGCCTCGCGCCCGGTGACCTCAGAGATTCGGCAAAGAGTAGCGAATCTTTAGCAGCAAGCACGCAACACCAACCCCCCAGGGGGAGCACATGACCGAGAAGCAGGAACGCCATGTGCCCGTTCTTTTTCAAGAAGCGATTGATTTCCTCAGGGTGCGCAGTGACGGGACCTATGTTGACTGCACGCTGGGTTTGGCAGGGCATGCCGAGGGAGTTGTTCGGCGTCTCGGGCCAGGAGGCCGGTTCATAGGATTTGACCGGGACCCGGAGGCGCTGGAGCTGGCAAGTGCGCGGCTGCAGCGAGCGACCGACGAGATGGGCAGCCAGGCGCCGACGGTGGAGTTGATTGGCGAGGCGTTCAGCTTGATCGAGCAGCATATGAAGCCGGGAACGGTGGATGGTTTGCTGGCCGACTTCGGAGTTTCGAGCATGCAGTTTGACCAGGCGCACAGAGGATTCAGTTTTCAGGCGGATGCGGATTTAGATATGCGAATGGATACGCGATCTGGACCGACCGCCGCACAAGTGGTGAACGAGGCGAGCGAGCGTGAGCTGGCAGACCTTGTTTACACATACGGAGAGGAAAGGAGGTCGCGGAGAATCGCCAGAGCCATTGTTCGGGGACGGCCGATCAGCACGACGGGGCAGTTGGCCCGGATTGTTCGATCGGCAGCCCCGGCAATGAAGCAGGAGCGAATTCATCCGGCGACGAGGACCTTTCAAGCTCTTCGTATTTATGTCAATCGCGAATTGGAAGAGATAGAGGCGCTGCTGAAGGCTGCGCCGGGATTACTGAAGCCGGGCGGCCGGCTGGTGTTGATCAGCTTTCATTCTCTGGAAGACCGGCCGGTCAAGGATGCGCTGCGAGAGGGCGCATCGAATGGCGTCTGGGAGATTTTGACGCGCAAGCCCGTGACGGCGAGCGAAGACGAGACGGAGCGGAACCCGCGAGCACGGAGCGCAAAGCTGAGAGCAGCGGAGCGGTTGAAGAGTGGAGCAGGGGCGGAGCGGGCGGAATCCCACCCTAACCGCAAAAAACAGGAACGCGTTTAGGATGGGGCACCCGACCGCTGGTGAAGGGAAACGAAAAGCTGTAAATATCCCAGGTTAGCTCGCCCGCAGAACGGGCTCCCGAACCTGGGGCACCCGAGTTGAAGTTGAAGGAGACGGCGATGGCGGCATTCACAGCAACGTATACCTTTGAAGGCGGACGCGGGCTTGCGGCACGAGCAGCGGAGCGGAACGCGGAGTTGATGGCGCAGCAGGCAAAGCGGCGTCGCGGGGTGCGCACGCCGGAGATCTACTTTGCGAAGCATTTTGATAACTCGCGGCTGGTGAAGGCGAGCGATCCGGCGGTGGTACGGCAGATGCGGGTTTTCTGCGCGGCAGTCACGGTGCTGTTTTCGCTGGTGATGATTTACGGGTTGCAGCATTTCTCGGCGATCGAAAGCGGTTATCGCGTGGAGTCGGAGAAGCAGATTCGCGAGCAACTGGTGGAAGAGAACCGGCAACTGAAGCTGGCCGAGGCGCAACTGACGCAGCCGGGGCGCATCGACATGAAGGCGCGCGAACTGGGACTGGCCGAACCGCAGCCCGGGCAGATGGTACGCGCCGGCGGACACGCAGAGGGCGGCGGGCCGGTGATTGCGCAGGCGATGCCGCCGGCAGTTCACTAAGGCGTGATGACATTTGTTGGAACTTTGGCATGGTGGCTTCCCACCCTAGCCGCAAAAAACAAAGACGCGGCGAGGGTGGGGCACCCGGCAACTTTGGCATGGTGGCTTCCCACCCTAGCCGCAAGAACAGAGACGCGGCGAGGGTGGGGCACCCGGCCATTTCACGAGACGATTCAGATCGGGAGGCAGTTCCCGGAGCAGCCCGGCCATGCAGACAGTTATCGGAGCGACGGGTTTCAGTCATCCTACGGCGCGCGCCATTCCACTTAGGCGCGCGCGTTTTTGGCTTGTGTGCCTGTCTTTTCTTTTATGGGTGGTGGTGATCACGGGACGGCTTTTCTGGCTTCAGGTGGTAGAGCACACGGTGTTCATCGATCGGGCCGCGAAACAACAACTGCACACGTTTGAGGTTTCACCGCGGCGCGGGATGCTCTACGACCGCAATCTCCGCGAGCTGGCGATGACGGTGCAGGTTGACTCGATCTACGCCGATCCCAATGAGATTGCAGACAAGGCCGGCGCGGCGAAGACTCTGGCGGCAATTGTGCATACTGATCCCGAAGATGCCCAGACCTCGGAAGAGCAGATTTCGGCGCGCCTTGCGAAGGGCAACAGCTTTGCGTGGATTGCACGGCGGGTGACGCCCGATGTGGCGGCGCGCGTGAAGGCGCTGCCGTTGAAAGGGATCTATTTCGAGAAGGAGTTTCAGCGAGTCTACCCGAATAACGATCTTGCAGCGCAGACACTGGGTTTTGTGGGCGCGGACGACACGGGCCTGGGCGGCCTGGAGAAGAAGTTTGAGGCGGAGCTACACGGAACGTCAGGACAGAAGTACACGGCGATGGATGCGCGGCGGCGGGTGCTGGGCTCGAACGAGGATCATCCCGGAGAGCCGGGGCAGAACCTTATTCTGACCATCGACGCGAATATTCAGTTCATGGCGGAGCGGGCGCTGGACCGCGCGATGGCGCGGACGCACGCTTTGAACGGGACGGTGGTGGTGCAGGATGTGCATACCGGGCAGATTCTTGCACTGGCGATTCGGCCAGCATTCGATCCGAACCTGGCACGCAGGACGGATCCTCAATTGCTGAAGAATCATGCGGTGAGCGACGCGTACGAGCCGGGGTCAGTTTTCAAGCTGATGACGTATTCAGCCGCGCTGGAAGAGAAGGTGGTTAAGCCGGACGATCCGATCGACTGCCAAGGCGGGCAGATTACGCTGGCCGGGCGAGTAATTCACGACGATGTGGGCGAGCATTACCACGTGATCCCGGTGCATGAAGCTCTGGAGCACTCGAGCGACGTCGCGGCGGTGAAGCTGGCGCTGAAGGTGGGGCCGGAGAAGTTCTACAACTACATGCGCAGCTTCGGGTTTGGGAGCAAGAGCGGGGCGGAGCTTCCGGGCGAGACGCGCGGGTTGCTGCGGCCAGTGAATAAGTGGAGCGGCTCGTCGATCGGGTCGCTGGCGATTGGGCAGGAAGTGGCAGTGACGCCGCTGCAGATGGTGTCGATGGTTTCAACGATAGCGAATGGCGGGGTGTATCTGCCGCCGCACGTGCTGATGCCGGGACAGTTCGAAACGGGCGCAAATGGGCAGAAGACCGCGAGCGCTCCGGAGTCGACGCCGTTCAAACTGGACGAGGCTCTGCCGAATCCGCTGCCGCAGGGGGCGCATCGCGTGATCTCAGAGCTGACGGCTGCGCAGATGCGCAAGATGATGGAGGGGGTGGTTCTCTACGGTACGGGTAGAGAGGCGCAACTGAACGGGTACTCGTCTGGCGGAAAGACGGGGACGGCGCAGAAGGTCGATCCGCAGACGCATCGTTATTCGAAGACGATGCACATAGCGTCGTTCGCAGGGATTGCGCCGGTGAATAATCCGGAGCTTGCGGTGGCGGTGATCATGGATTCGCCTCAGGGCGACCAGCACGGCGCAATCGTGTCTGCACCGGTGTTCGCTGAGGTGGCGCAGGAAGTGCTGGAATACCTTGGGGTTCCGCACGATATTGAAGTTCGTCCATCGCGGCCCGCAGATAACAAGCAGAAGATGGTGAATGAGGACGATGGCGGGCAAAATGAAGGCGACATCAACGCGCTTTACGCCGCAGTGAACGACCTGCCGAGCGACGATCCGCTGCGGGATGGTGCTACCGGGCAGACGCAGGCGGGGGCGCAATTGGGAAATTCTGCGGCGGTGAGCGAGGCAAAGAATGCCACTGCGAAAGCGGGGATTGCCGGAACGGGGACTGTAGCGGCCAGGGCTGCGCAGTCGCCAAAACAGGTTCAGGTGGCGGGGGTCCAGCCGGGAGCAGGCGGGCAGGTGGTGACCGTGGAGGAAACCGGGACGATTCGCGTGCCATCGCTGATTGGGTTGCCAATTCGCAAGGTGATTGAGCAGGCGGGGGCCGTGGGGCTGGAGGTAAACATTCACGGCAACGGCACAGCGCGGGAGCAGGCTCCTGCGGCGGGGACGATGGTGGCTGTGGGCACGCAGATCGTAGTGAGGGCGGGACAGTAAGGGGCGGGGCAAACTGCAATGACCGACAATTGGGAACCATTCGCCGGGGCCCAGGACAAAGCCAAGGAAGCTGGAGCTGAGGCTGGGCGCGGCTCCGAGGGCGGGCACATCTTTCGCGATGAGACGCATGTGCTGGGCGCGCGCATCACCCTGGAACGGGAGTGCCATGTCGCACCCTACGCAATTACGTGCGGCATTTATGGTTGGATGTTTCACACGTGCTTTCTGGGCGAGGAAGGCAAGGCGGTCGAACGGTACGAGGCGATGAAGGCATTGATTGGCGACTTGCTGGAGCGGGCGGAAGGGCTGTCGGGCGATGAGGAAGGACAGCGCAGATTGATGATGGACGGTTGCGCACAGTTGGTGGAGCGGTTTCAGTAAAGGGCGAGGCGGGATCGCGCGCGGAAGCCTCAGGCGCGGGGCTGAGTGAAGTGCACGCAATAGAATTGAACACAATATGAATTGGAACGAATTGATTGCAGAAGTGTCGCATCTGGGGGCGGGTGGCGGGGCCGATGGCGCGATTACGGGCGTGGAGTACGACTCGCGCAAAGTGAAGTGGGGCGCGGTGTTTGTGGCGATGAAGGGCACCGAGACCGATGGCAACCGCTATGTGGCCAAGGCGATGAGCGCGGGCGCGCTGGGAATCATTACAGATTCGGCGGCGACGTTCGATCATCTGCTGGTGTATTCGCCGGGCGTGGGCGTGCTGGAAGTGGAGCATGGGCGGCGCGCTCTGGCAGAGGCTTCGGCGGCGTTCTTTGGGCATCCGGAGCGGAAGCTGGCGGCGACTGGGATTACGGGGACGAACGGAAAAACAACGACGGCGTTTCTGACGGAGGCGCTGCTGAATGCGGCTGGGCGCGGAAGCGTGCTGGTGGGGACGATTGAGTATCACGTAGCGGGCGAGGTGAGGCAATCGATCCATACGACGCCGGAGTCGCGCGACCTGTTCGCGCTGATGGCGGAGGGCGCGGAGCGGGGTGCGACGGAGTTGGTGACGGAGGTCTCGAGCCATGCGCTCGACCAGGGCCGCGCGGCAGGGATTGGCTTCGATGTTGCGGTGTTTACGAACTTCACGCGCGATCATCTGGATTATCACGGCACGATGGACAAGTATTTTGCGGCAAAGAAGCTGATGTTTGATGGGTCGGCTTATCCGGCGCCGCGCGTGGCAGTGATCAATGCGCAGGATGAGCGCGCGAAGCAACTGGCGGCTGCGGCACGGAGAGCAGGCGCGGAGGTGCGGCAGTATGGAATCGGCGCGGGCGAGTGGCGCGCGGCGAGTCACAGGTTGACGCCGGGAGGCGCGGTAATTGAGTTGGAGACGCCGGTTGGATCGGCAGAGATTGTGTCGCGACTGGCAGGGGAAGTGAACGTGCTGAATTTGCTGGCAGCGTTTACCGCGGCTCATGCGCGGGGAGTTTCGTTCGACGATCTGGTGCGGTTTGTGCCACAACTGGAGCCGGTGCCGGGGCGGTTTCAGCCTGTGGATGCGGGGCAGCCATTTTCTGTGATTGTGGACTACGCGCACACAGACGATGCGCTTAGGAATTTGACGAGGCTGGCGCGGCAGATGATTGCAGGATCCGGAGGCAGGGTGGTGACGGTGTTTGGTTGCGGGGGTGATCGCGACAGGACGAAACGGCCGAAGATGGGTCTGGCTGCAGGGGAAGGCAGCGACCTGGCGATTGCGACGAGCGACAACCCGCGGTCGGAGGAACCGAGTGCGATCCTGGCGGAGATTGAGCCGGGGCTGAAGGCGAGCGGCGTAAAGTACACGATTGAGGCGGACCGAGCGGCGGGGATTCGCACGGCATTGGCAGGCGCGGTTAGCGGTGACGTGGTGCTGATTGCGGGCAAGGGGCATGAGCGGGAGCAGATTCTGTCGACGGGGACGGTGCCGTTTGACGACGCGAAGATTGCGCTAGAGATTCTGCACGAACTGGGCTATGGTGGGGGGCAATGAAACTGACCCTCTCAGAAGCGGCGATGGGCGCGGGCGCGGTGCTGGAGGCGCCGGCGAGTGTGGCCAATGCTGGCGCGCTAGTGGCGAGTGGATACTCGATCGATTCGCGGACGGTTGCGAGGGGCGAGTTGTTTTTCGCTGTGAGGGGCGAGCGACTCGACGGGCATGATTTCGTAGGGGGTGCGTTGGGACGCGGTGCGGTGGGCGCGGTGGTGGCGCGGGCGCGGGTGGCGGCACTGCCGGATGTGGTGCTTTCCGCGCCGTTGCTGATTGTGGAGGATCCGCTGACAGCTTTGCAGTCGCTGGCCGCGCATGTTCGCAGGTATTGGGGCAAGCGCGTGGTTGCGGTGACGGGATCGGCAGGAAAGACGACGACGAAAGATGCGGTTGCTGCCGCGCTGGGCGCGGGGTTCAACGTGCTGAAGTCGCAGGGGAATCTGAACAACGCGTTCGGGTTGCCGCTGCAATTGCTGAGGCTGGAGCCGGAGCACGAGATGGCGGTGGTGGAGATGGGCATGAACCACGCGGGGGAGATTGCCGCGCTGTGCCGCATTGCAACGCCGGATTGGGGCGTGGTGACGAATGTGGGGACGGCGCACGTGGAGAACTTTGCTGATGGGCAGGCAGGGATTGCACGCGCGAAGTTTGAGCTGGTGGAGTCGCTACCGGCGAGCGGCGTGGCGTTTCTGAATTGCGATGACCCGTATGTTTCGCAGTTTGGGCGGGACTTCGCGGGGAGGGCGGTCTACTTTGGGGCGGGGCCGTGCGCCGATCCGCAACAGGTGGATGCGAAGGAGGATCTTAAAGGGCTGCATGTGAAGTTTCGCTCAGGCGAGCGCAAGGGTGAGTTCACACTGAAACTGCTGGGGGCGCACAATGCATCGAATGCGCTGGCGGCGTTGGCAGTGGCGCTGGAGGCCGGTGTGGATCTGGATGCAGCGGTACGCGCGCTGGAGAAGCTGAGCGCAGGGGACAAGCGTGGGCAAGTGATTGAGGCGGGGGGCGCGACGATTCTGAATGACAGCTATAACTCGAATCCCGAGGCGCTTCGGTCGATGATTCGCACACTGGCAGCGCGCCCGGCTGAGGGTCGGCGGATCCTGGTGGCCGGGGAGATGCTGGAGATGGGCGAGCACGGACCGGCGCTGCATGCGGAGTGTGGACGTGTGGCTTCGGAGGCGGGACTTGACCTGGTGGCCGGGGTGCGCGGGAATGCGGTGCATCTGGCGACGGCGGCTTGCACGAATGGGGTGGAGGCCGTGTTTCTGGCGGATGCGGAAGCGGCAGGCAACTGGCTGCGGAAGACGATGAGAGCGGGGGACGTGGTGCTGGTGAAGGGCTCACGGGGTGTGCACCTGGAGCGGGCAATTGAAGTGGCGCTGGAAGGCATTGGTGGCGCGACAGGGGACGATGCGCACTAGGACTGTCGCCGCGATAATGAATGCATACGGATGAGGTTTCTTGTATCCCACCCTCGCCACAAATACAAAAACGTGGCGAGGGTGGGGCACCCAAATTGCAGTTACTGGATGCTTTCGTGCAGTGCAGTTCACGAAGGGGTTCATGGGGCGGCACCTGGATGGGGAAT
>Ga0302195_10000106_pt1 | contig 60639 bp, 43 predicted proteins | sample II_Bog_N1_2_FD_198778 | JGI IMG/M metagenome (GOLD analysis project Ga0302195, IMG submission 198778) | Peat permafrost microbial communities from Stordalen Mire near Abisko, Sweden - II_Bog_N1_2 | ecosystem: Environmental > Terrestrial > Soil > Wetlands > Peat | place: Sweden: Abisko...
TGCCCGCGATTGTAACCTTGTTTTGAGCAAAACGCCCAATCAATTTCCAGCTACGCCCTGTTACCGGCCCAGTGCAGACTCGCCGCCTGCGACCTCGGCATTGCTTTGCCCGCCTTTAGGCTGCGGGAAGCGCGGAGAACGGGCCGGAACATAGCTCTTGTAGACCGAGATGTGGAAGCAGGCCTGCTGGAATTCCTCTTCCACATCGATCTTTCCGGCCGCTTGCAGGGGGAGCAGAAAACTGCGCATCCAGCCAATCTGCTGGCGGCTCATTCCTTTCTTGGCGATGTCGATGGTGGCGCCGGTGAGGTGCGGGCTGGCGATGTCGCCCTCGGCCGGGGCGGCGTTGCCGTTGATGGCCATGAGGTGCTTCTGATACTCGACGGTGCGCACGGCGGAGCTGACCTCAAGGGGCGCACGGAACTGGGCGTCGAAGGCTCGCGCCATGTCCGCCAGGAAGCGCGCGGTCCAGGGACGGCAGTAGCGGTGATGCTCCGGCAGGTCAGGATTGACAGCGAGGACGGCGGAAGCGGGCACGGGAACGAGTGCGCCGCGGGCAATGCGGTCGGAAAGGTCGGCTTCGTCCTCAATGCGCTCGAGGCCCTCGGCGGTGGCGCGGTCGTTTTGCCGTTCAAGGGACGCAAGCGAACCGCGCATGGGAGGCGGAGTCACGCGGCGATTCCAACGGAAGGCAACCGGCTGCGGCTCGGGTGCAGCGGCGGCAGGGACGGGGGCGGCTGGGGCCGAAAGGGCGCGCGGACGAGCGGCGCGTGCGTGGGTTACGGACGCAGGCGCCTGGGGTTGGGCTGCGATCACCGATGCGGGAAGGCTGCGGTGGCTGCCGGCCTGGGCAGTGCGGGAGTCGCTGCTTTCACGGCGTGCGCTGGTTTTGGTTTGGCGTGGGCTTTGGGTCTGGGCGCGGCTGCCTATGTGGCTCTTCGTTCGGCTGACGGCCTTGCCGATGCGCGAAGGGGCAACGCATGGGGCGGCGGCAGGGCGGCGGGACGCGGAGGTGCGAGCGGTGTGGTGATTGTAGGTCTTAACGGTCTTGAAGGATTTTGAGGTCTTCCCGGAGCTATGCGCAGCCTTCGCTGACCGGTGAGTCGCGTGGGCCTGCGCCTGCAGAGCGGGCGCGATAAAGGCCGCCGCAGCAAAGAGGATGGCCAGCACGAGAACCATGAGGGTGGTTCGGCGCATAAGGGGGTAAGCGGAGAATCCAGAGCATCTTCAGTGTAGGCGGAACGGGGCAGAATTCCGAGTACCTGCCGTGGTGCGGCTGCGTCCGATAACGGGCGACGTAAGATGAGCTGCAGAAAACGGTATATTCTCGTGATGCGGATCTTCGAATTGGGGGCATAGCGGCTGAAAAAACGAAAACGGATACGCCGTCGGAATATGCCGGTCTGTTCTGGAACGGTCGCAGTCAGGCCATACGCCTGCCCGAGGAATTCCATTTCGAAAGTGATCGGGTACGCGTTTCACGCGTGGGCGCGGGTGTACTGCTGGAGCCGGTGCAGGAAGCAAAAGAGGAATCTCTGGAGCAGTTATTTGCGCGGATGGATGCCATGGGCGCCGATCTGCTTTTCCCGGAAGGGCGTAAGCAGAATCTGGCTCCGATTCGCGAGTACTTCAAGTGAGCTACCTGCTCGACACGAATGTCTGCATTGCACTGACCAATGGGAATTCTGATCTGATACGGCGGCGTAACTTTCAGGCTGCGCGACAAGGTGGTCTTCCCAAGGAATCTTCCATTGTTGCGCATGAACTCGGGTACGGAGTATCGAAGAGTTGTCGAGTGCATGCAGGATGTCTTGAAAGTCCTTGCTCATCATGGGCAGGCACTCCTTTGAAAGCGGCTGCGAAGGCGTACGCCTCCTGGCTCAATTCTGAAACGGCAACCAGGCGCGCGCCAATCGACTGGCTTTGCCAATAGCGATAGGTCTCTGCCTGCTGCTCATCCAGATCAGTCACGCGGCGCAATGTTTTATCCATACATTCGCTCCCTTATTGCAGCAGCGAAGGCTCGTCGTCCTTCAGCTCTTCCGGCGGAATAATCACAGCGGCGGCGACCTTATCGTCGGATTCCAGGTTCAGCAACCGCACGCCCTGAGTGGAGCGGCCCGCGGCGCGAATGGTCTTGGTGTCGATCCGGATCATCTTGCCGAACTGGCTTATGACCATTAGCTCCGATGTCTCATCCACCAACAGGATGGATGTGGACTTGCCCACCTTGGACGTAGCCTTCAGGTTATTGACACCCTGAGCGGCGCGCGCGGTCAGGCGGTATTCGTCAATATCCGTGCGCTTGCCGAAGCCGTTCTCGGTAACCGTGAGGATCAGGAATTTGCTGACTCCCAGCCGCTCATCCAGTGCCTTCAAAGCCTTTTCCGCATCGGCGACAGCTTTGTCAGCGGCCTTCTCAGCGGCCTTCAGGGACTCATCGTCAGGGGAGCCGTTCCGCTTTTGCTCACGCGCCTTCTGCAGCGATTCCTTCGCATCCGTGTGAGCGGCGCGCAGGCTGACAAGCCGGTCTGTGAGTCCAAGGTTGGCGGCGCACTCATCGCGATTCCGATCCCGCGTCTGATCGGAGTCCGTGATGGCAACGCCAATCACCTGGTCGCCCTTCTTGAGTGAGATTCCTTTATTCCCGGCAGCATTGCGGCCCATGGGGCGCAGGCCTGACCCGTTGCCTTCCGGGTCGTATTTCTCATCGAACCGAATAGCCATCCCCTCGCGTGTTGCCAGGAAAATTGTCTGCTTGCCGTCTGTGATCCTTGCGTCGATAAGGTCGTCGACTTTTTCATCGATGGCAATGGCGATGATGCCGCGCGCCATTACATTGCTGAAATCCTTCAGCGGAGTCTTCTTGACGATACCGTTTCGCGTCGCGAAGAAAATGAATTTGCCTTCTTCTTCAAGGTTGCGAACCGGAAGAATGGTGCGCACATTTTCGCCCTGCTGCAGGTTGAGCAAACTCTGCATGGATTTGCCCTTGCCCGCCGCGCTCACGTCGGGAATCTCGTATACCTTGAGCCAGTAGACGCGACCGGTGTTGGTGAAGCAGAGCAGAAATGCGTGCGTTGAATCCACAATAAGCTGCGCGACGAAATCCTCGTCGCGCGTCTTCATGCCGGTGCGCCCGGTGCCGCCGCGACGCTGCTGGCGGTAAATCGAAATCGGGGTCCGCTTGAGGTAGCCCTGGTGGCTGACCGTGACAGCAACCTGCTCGTCGGCGATGAGGTCTTCAAGCTGCAGCTCGGCGCTTTCGTCCACAATCTGCGTGCGGCGCGCGTCGCCGTAGCGGTCGCGCACTTCTTCAAGTTCCTTGACGATCACTGCCCGAAGCTTGGCGTCACTCGCCAGAATCGACTCGTACTCTTCAATGCGTGCTCGAACCTCGCTCAATTCCTTCAGCAACTCGTCGATGGAGAGCTGCGTCAAACGATAGAGCTGCAGTTCAAGAATGGCGTCGATCTGGCGTAGCGTCAGGCCCTTTTCTTCATGAGCCATGACTTCGCGGCCCAGCGTGACCATGATCTCAGTGCCTTTGCCCCACGCGTACAAGTTCTCGCGAGCCTCGACACGCGAGCCCGATGCGCGAATGATGCGGATGACCGTGTCGAGGTTGTCGAGCGCGATCTTGAGGCCTTCGAGAATGTGTTCGCGGGCGCGGTCTTTCTTGAGCAGGAAAACCGTGCGGCGCTGCACCACGTCGACGCGATGATCGATGAAGGCGCGAATGGCCTGGTCAAGCGACAGCTCGCGCGGCTGCCCGTTTAGCACGGCAAGAAAGATCATACTGAAGCTTTCCTGCATCTGGGTGTGCTTGTAGAGCTGGTTGAGCACGATCTCCGGCTGCGAGCCGCGCTTAAGCTCAATCACAATGCGCATGCCGTCGCGATCGCTCTCGTCGCGCACGTCGCTGATCTCGTCGATGATCTTCTCGTTCACCAGCTCGGCGATGCGTTCAATGAGCTTTGACTTGTTTACCTGGTAAGGAATCTCGGTGACGATGATTGCCTGTTTTTCCTTGGTCAGGTTTTCAGTGGCCACCTTGGCGCGCATCATGAAGCGCCCGCGGCCAGTCTTGTAGGCCTGCGGAATACCGGATTTGCCGTAAAGGAATCCGCCAGTCGGGAAGTCGGGGCCTTGGACGTGCTTGAGCACTTCGGCCAGTCCGGCATGCGGATTCTGCACCAGCTCAATGGCCGCGTTCACCACTTCTGTCAGGTTGTGCGGCGGGATGTTGGTGGCCATGCCGACCGCGATACCACTTGATCCGTTCACGATGAGATTGGGAATGCGCGTGGGCAACACCACCGGCTCAAAGGTCGACTCGTCGTAGTTCGGCGTAAAGTCGACGGTCTCCATTTCGATGTCGGAGAGCAACTCGCCGGCGATGCGCGACATGCGGCACTCGGTGTATCGCATGGCGGCCGGGGGATCGCCATCCACGGAGCCGAAGTTGCCCTGGCCGTCCACCAGCGTGTAACGCAGCGTAAAGGGCTGCGCCATGCGCACCAGGGTGTCATAGATGGCCGAGTCGCCGTGGGGATGGTAGACACCCATGGCCTGGCCGACAACCTTGGCGCACTTGGCATATTTCTTGTTGTACTCAAGGCCCATTTCACTCAGCGTGTAAAGCACTCGGCGATGCACAGGCTTGAGCCCGTCTAGCGCGCTGGGCAACGCGCGGCCGATGATGACCGACATGGAATAGTCGAGATACGAGCGGCGCATCTCTTCTTCAATGTTGATGGGAATAAGGTTGGTGCCGCCGTTGGGCGGGGTGCCACCTTCAAGGGGGAGCATGGGGTTCTGATCGTCGGCCATAAGGTTTTTTCTTGCCCGCAGAAGGTCGGCAGAAAGGGTCCGGATAAAGCGGGGCCGGGTCCGCAGGCTATGCTGCTATTTTACCCGCTGAGAGGGCATTTCAGCAAGGCGAATGCAGATAAATAAGTCCTTATATTGCTTGATTTTATGCGCACTTTCCGACGTGGCGTTCTGCGTCCTTGACGATTACGCGGCGCGGCGTGGCGCGGGCTTCGATTTGGACGGAGCTTTTGGCTTCCTTTTCTTTCCATTTTCGATGCGCACCTTGCCTGGGTCTTCGCCAAATCCAGCAAGCGTTACGGCCGATCGATCGGGAAACTCGACGATCAGTGACAACTTGCCGCCGACTGCCTCGACGTAGTTCCGCAGCGTTGAGAGATAAAGGTCGGTGCGCTTTTCAATGCGCGAAACTCCCTCCTGGCCGATCTTGAGCTTCTTGGACAGACGGGTCTGCGTGAGCTTGCGCAGGCGGCGTAACTCGCGGAGGCTCAGTTCCTCTGCGATCAACTCCGCCGCGCGCTTTTCAATTCGTTCTCGCCGGTCGGCCGGTAACTCTGCGAGCATTTCTTCCAGAGAAATCGTCATTCCTTTTTCCGCTCCTTGGCGGTTGTTTCGAGATGGCGCTCAAATCGACCATCGGCTATGCGAATCAGACCGCTGTAAAACCGATCTTTGGAGATGCCTGATTTGCTTCCGCCAATCAGCAAGATTGCCTTTCGCCGAGGGTCAAAAGCGAACGCTACTCGCCAAACTTCGTCACCGACTTTGAAACGAGGTTCTTTCATGTTGGGGTAGCGCGAACCCTTCAGCGTGTCTACGTCTGGACGACCAAGCAAAGGACCAAAGTGCCCCACCTTGATGAACAGTGCGAATAAGGCGTCCTGGGCCGGGGTTGAAAACTCCCGAAACTCAGGTGCAAACTCACTGTGGAAGCCGACCTCCCAATGCTGTTCCATGTTGCCACCTCTATCCTTCGATGAACTCTGCGACTAAGACTTAAACGTCCCTCAGTTACAGGTCGACCCGGTGGCACCCAGTTCAATCTGATCTAACTACAGCAAATTATGCCCCAGAATGCCTAATGTCGTCAAGTGCATTTCCATCACGCATCCCTCATAGCAGCCCCGGCAAGCTCAGCACGCAGAACACCGCCTGCAGCAGCAGGATCGCCCCGCCCGCAGCCAATGCCAGGCGTCCGCGCGGGCTCTCATACGCGTCGGCAAACACGCCTCCAACAAACGTAAGCAGAAACGGCAGCGCCCACAGCGACGGACTGCCCTGCGTGCCGGTGAGCATAAGCACGAACAGCAATAAAGCGCACAACAACGGAGCCGTGTTGCCAAAGTAGCGCGACCGGCGCAGGCCCAGGTACAACACCAGCGACGCCACAGCGGAGAGCGCGATGCCAGCGTTCTCCATTCTGGAAAAGAAGTGCTTCGCCGGGTCGAGAGAGACGTTCATAAATCCAGCGGACGAGCGGAAGACATAGCTGAATGCATCCGCGGAAAACCCGTAGCATGCGAACACCAACACCAGCGCCCCGGCGACGCCGATCAGCACCATGGGCAACACCTGGGCTCGGCGCCCTTCAGCCACCCACAGCATGGCCACCAACCCCAGCAGCGCCACCACCGGCAGCGCCGCAATGTGTGAGGCCGCCGCCAGTCCAAAGGCTGCCGTCAGCAGCACAATGCGCGGACGCCACTTTTTCTTCGGCCCCTGCATGGCATGCGCAACGCCGATGCAGGTGTAGACGCCGCCATAGACTCCGAGCGAGGCCAGCACCTCAGTGTTGGGCGCCACACAGGCCCGCAGCACAGCCGGAGAAAAGCAATAAAGCCCAAGCGCCGTATAGCCGCCAAAGTTGCCGTAGAGCCGCCGTGTAACCCACCAAAGGCCGGCGCCCAGCATGCAGCCGGCCATCAAACACGGCAGCCGCAACAGCAACAGAACGTGAGTCATCTGGTGGCGCAGCTCCCATGAGCTCACCTCGCCGCCCGCTTGAATCACCTTGTCTTCCGGCTTGCGGAATGTATCCAACCCGCGCTCGACAAGCAGATTGAGGGTCAGCGGCAGCCCCGCCAGCCGGTAGCCCAGGATGCCGTCGTGAATATTGCCGCAGGTGGTGTAGTAGCCAGCCAGCGCCGAGGGCCGCTCCCAGGTCTCGCGGCCGCAGCGCGCGTAGGTGTAGTCGCGGTCTGAGAGGGTCTGATGCTCCGTGAGCCAAAGGCCCTGGGCCAGAAAAAGAAGCAGCAAACCCGCCGCGATGCGTTGCGGGAGATTGAATCGGAAGCGGCGAATCCGGCGGAAGCGAGGTGTCATCACGAGAAAGCGGGTCAAATCCAGTCTAAACGGCGAAGCTGCCGCTTTGAGCAGGCAGGACCTCGCGTTCCAGCGCCTGGGAAGTGCTATCCTCGTTTCCAGCGTGGCTCAATCAGCTCCGAAATTTGCCAACAGGGATTCATCCCCACGCATTGCTATGCGGTGACAAGCATCCCAGGACCCTGCTCACGGTGAGCCTTAGCGAACCGTTCGATGGCTTCCTCTACAAACTGGTGGCTGGGGTTGTATGTATTCCGGCTTAGCTCCTTTCGCCGCTCAGCCCCTCGGTTGCGCCCACAACCCAGCCCCGCTACACTTCCTTCAGCATGGCCATCGCCCACGACAACTCCCCAGACCGGCTCGTCAGCGCCTCGCGCGCCGAAGAGGAGCAGGGATTCGAACTCAAACTGCGCCCTCGCTGGCTGGGCGAGTTCATTGGCCAGTCCAAAGCCAAGGAACAGTTGGCCATCGCGCTGGAGGCCGCTAAATCACGCGGTGAAGCGCTGGACCACGTGCTGCTCTTCGGCCCTCCCGGCCTGGGCAAAACCACCCTGGCGACAATCATCGCCAATGAACTCGACGTAGGCTTCCAGCAAACCTCCGGACCCGCCCTGCAGATCCAGGGCGACCTGACCGCCATCCTCACCAACCTGCGTGAACGCCAGGTACTTTTCCTGGACGAAATCCATCGCATGCAGCCGGTGCTCGAAGAGAAACTCTATACCGCGCTTGAGGACTACAAGCTCGACATCATCATCGGCCAGGGCCCGGCGGCGCGCACCCATGTCATGGAGATTCGCCCCTTCACTTTCATCGGCGCAACCACCCGCCCCGGCCTGCTCTCGTCGCCGCTGCGCTCGCGTTTCGGCATCCTGCTGAGGCTTGAGTTTTATACGGAAGAAGAATTGCGCTTCATCGTGACACGCTCCGCCGAAGTGATGGGCGTGCCCATCGACCAGGACGGCGCGGCGGAGATTGCATTGCGCTCGCGCGGCACACCGCGCATTGCCAACCGCCTGTTGCGCCGTGTACGCGACTATGCGCAGGTGCGCGGCTCCGGAGTCATCGACCGCCCCACCGCCAATGCCGCGCTCACCATGCTCGAAGTGGATGCCCACGGCTTCGACGAGATCGACCGAAAGCTGCTACTTACGATCATCCAGAAATACGATGGCGGTCCGGTCGGCCTCAGCACCCTGGCCGCTACCCTGGCCGAAGAGCAGGATGCCCTCGAAGAAGTCTACGAGCCCTTCCTGCTCCAGATCGGATTTCTGGACCGCACACCGCGCGGGCGAGTGGCAACGCGCCTGGCCTACGAGCACTTCGGCCTGACCATGCCCGGGCGCCAGACGCCGCTCTTCTAGGATATCCGCTGACTTGATTCCGCCGATATCCAATGGAAGGCGTAAGCAAAGCGAGGCAGCCCCAGATCCCTGTCCCCTGCTTTACAGCGCCAGCCCCTTCAGATACTCGCGGAATTTCTCGCCAAACTCTGGCCGCGCCAACGCAAACTCGACCGTCGCCTGCAGCATCCCGAACTTGTCACCCGCATCAAATCGCTTTCCGTCGAAGGTATACCCGAAGACCGGCTCCTCTTTCACCAGCGCAAGAATTCCGTCTGTCAGTTGAATCTCACCGCCCGCGCCCGGCGTGGTCTGCTCCAGCAGTTCGAACACTCGCGGCGTCAGCACATACCGCCCTATGATTGCCTGCTTCGACGGCGCGTCTTCAAACTTCGGCTTCTCAACCATGCCGGTGCAGTTGTATATCCGCTCGTTCGTCGGATCTTGTGAGCCGGCCAGTACGCCATACGCGCTGATGCTTGGGCCCTCAATCGTCATCGTCGCCAGCACCGATCCGCCGCGCTCGTCGAACACATCGATCATCTGCTTCAGGCAGGGCGGCTCAGCCGTAATCACGTCGTCGGGCAACAACACGGCGAAGGGTTCGTCGCCCACCAGGTCCTTGGCGCACAGCACCGCGTGGCCCAGGCCGAGCGGCTCTTTCTGGCGCACATAGCTGATGCGCGCCATGGACGAAATGCCCCGCGAGATGGCCAGCAGTTCCTTCTTCCCCTTGCGCTCCAGCGTCGCATCCAGCTCGTAGCTGATGTCGAAGTGGTCTTCCATGGCGCCCTTGCCGCGGCCGGTCACGATAATGATGTGCTCAATGCCCGACGCGATCGCCTCTTCCACTCCGTATTGGAGAATGGGCTTGTCCACCACCGCCAGCATCTCCTTGGGGATGACCTTGGTAGCCGGCAAAAAACGCGTGCCCAAACCGCCTGCGGGGAATACTACCTTCCGAACCCTCTTGCTCATACTCTTGTCCTCTCTCATCCGGCAGCCGCGCTGCGCTCCGCCTCTCGATTCGTTGCCAGCATACTAGGCTTCAGCGGAAACTACAGTAACTCTTGTGGGGGATAACTTCGGTGGTACTTGCTTGCATACCTTATGCCGCTTGCGTGTTATCCCACTGCTTCACAATGTCGGCGACTCATCCCCAAGCATTGCCTCGCGCACAATTCTGATCGGCGGAAATCCCTGCTGAAGAAACTCGTCGTGGAACTTCTGCAGCGAAAACGCCGCGCCATCGCGCTTCTTCACGTCCTCGCGCAGTTTCAGAATCTCAAGCTTGCCCAGTGTGTAATAGAGATAGGTTGGGTCGCTGGTGCCGCGCTTTGTTTCCACCATTGCCGTCTCTTTCGACTGGTAGCCTTCCTTCTGGAAGAATTCCACCGCCTGGTCGAAGCTCATTTTTTCGGTATGCATTTCGATGCCAACGATGAAACGCGCATTGCGCAGCAGAGCGTCCTGAAGCTGGCCGAGGCGCAGAAACTTTGACTCGCGCTCATCCTTCGCTCCCGCGCCCGGCTGCCCATATCCGGCGTCAAGCATCATCTGCTCGCAATAGTGCGCCCAGCCTTCGACATCCGTGTTCGCACTTAGAATCTTGCGCACCTTGCTCGGTGCCTGCGGCAGAAACAGGAACTGCACATAGTGCCCCGGATAGGCCTCATGGACCGCCGTCGAAATGACCGTACCCACGTTGAATGAGTGCATATAACCCTCAACCTGCGCCGGTGTCATCGACGGATCAGGCAGCGTCACGTTGAAATAGGCTTCCGTCGCATTCTTTTCAAACGGCCCCGGCGTATCCATGGAAGCAAAGGTCGTGGCGCGCATGAAAGGCGGGGTCTCTTCCACAATGGGCCGCACATCCGAAGGTATGGTGACAATGCGATTGCTGCGAATAAAGCCAAGCAGCCCGTCGAACGTGGCCCGGAATGCATCGAGCAAGTGGTCGGGGGCCGGGTGATTTTCGCCCAGTTCTTCCAGCACCGTGCTTGGCTCCTTGTCAGGCTCCAGTTCCTTCGCAACTTCTTTGAAGTGCGCTTGATTCTTGCGCAGATCGGCCCAGCCAATCTCCAGCAGTTTGTCCAGCGGCGTATCCACCATCTCGTCGTAGTGGAGCTTTTTCTGGAAGGCATCTGCGCCAATGCGGTAGTCGCCATTGGAGCGCGCCAGCAGATCGGTCTTCAACCAGTCGAGATAACTCTTCAGGCTTGTAATCACTGCCGAGTTGGTCTGTGCGAACTGCGCCTTGAGAGCCGCGTCCTGCGCATCGGCAAAAGCTGCCGGAACATCCTTCTCGAAAAAACTAATGATGTCCGGCAACTGCTCAATCGCAATTTCTGTATAAATATGCGGTGGATTCTTCAAGTTCACTCGCGCCGCATCCAGAAGCGCTGGCATCTGCTTCTCGCGCGAGATCAGCGACCGCAGCCTCTCATCCGGCGGCGCAAACTTTCGCTCCATCAGCGTGAAGGCGCCATTGGCACAGGCGCTCGAATAATTATCCGCGTTCTTTTCCCACGGACGGATGGTCTCCAGCGTGAGCAGCTCGGAGCGAATGTTTCCCAGCACCATGGCGCGGTCCGTGCGCTGAACAAAGCTCGCCTTCGAAGCATCGGGCTTGATCGCTTCAATCCTGACTTCGAAACTCTTCAGCGATTTGATCTCCGCATCAATGCTCTTGCGCGAGAAATCTTCCAGTTGCCCGTCATACTCGTGCAGGCCTGCCACCGTGCCGTTGCTTGGACCGTAGTGAAAGTACACCTGGTCAAAGTACTCGTCGGAGGCCATTGCAAATTCCTGCTTCCAGTCTCGATTCTGCGCAGTCAAGGCGGCGCTCATATACACTCCAATCGCAACAACGGCAAAAAGCCTCTTCATCTTCCCTCTCGATCTCAAGCGCCAACCGGCGCGGGCGCCAACTTGGCGAGCACTTCGTGAATCTCCAGCAATATTTCGTCAGACCGCACAGCAGCCAAAGGATACTTCAACAGCCCCTGCGGCGTGAACTGGGCGCCGCGCTTGGCATTCTTCGCCACCAGCCGCATCAACTGCTGCGGATCGACTGCTGCGTTCTCCATGAACCGAATCTGCAACTCACTGCGCTTGCGGTCCACCTGCGCGATACCCAACTGCTCGCATTCAAGGCGCAGCAGCGCCGCTTCCAGCAGGAACACGGTCGCGTCCGGCGGCGCGCCATAACGGTCTTCCATCTCCGCGCGCACGTCGATGACAGCCTTCTCGCTGGTCGCGCCGGCAATCTTCTTGTAGAGCCGCAGCCGCTGATTCTCTTCCGGCACATAGCTCTCGTCGATGCGTAGCGCGATTCCGAGGTTGAGCGCCGTTGCCGGCCGCTCTTCGCTCGTCTCGCCCTTCATCTCCTTCACCGCGGCTTCCAGCATCGACGTATAGAGCTCGAATCCTACCGCCTCAATATGCCCGCTCTGCTCGCCGCCCAGCATGTTGCCCGCGCCGCGTAGTTCCAAATCAAGCGCCGCAATTTTGAAGCCCGCACCCAGGTCTGAGAATTCCTTCAGCGCCGCCAGTCTTCTGCGCGCAATGTCCGTCAGCTCCTTGTCAGGTGGGATGAGTAAATATGCATAGGCTCTTCGGTTCGAGCGGCCCACGCGCCCCCGCAACTGGTAGAGCTCGCTCAAGCCATGCCGGTCCGCACGATTGATAAGCATCGTATTTGCCAGCGGAATATCCAACCCGTTTTCGATAATCGTAGTAGCCACCAAAACGTCGTACTCATGCCGCATGAAGGCCAGCATTACGCGCTCCAGCTCCGTCTCGCCCATCTGCCCGTGGCCCACGCACACGCGCGAAGAAGGGACAAGCTCCTGAATGCGCGACGCAATCTCATAGATGGATTCCACACGGTTGTGGACGAAATACACCTGCCCGCCGCGCTCCAGTTCCACTTCCACTGCGGAACGAATTATTTTTTCGTCGAACTTTGCAACCACGGTCTGAATCGCCATGCGATCCTTGGGCGGCGTCTCGATCACGCTCATGTCGCGCAGCCCAACAAGCGACATGTGCAGCGTTCGCGGAATCGGCGTGGCGCTCATCGCCAGCACATCGATCTCCTTGCGCATCTGCTTCAGCCGTTCTTTGTGGCGCACGCCGAAGCGTTGCTCCTCATCCACAATCAGCAGGCCGAGGTCCTGAAAATTGATGTCCTTCGACAGCAGGCGATGAGTGCCGATCAGAATATCCACCTTGCCCGTTTCGACCTTCTCAACAATCTCCTTCTGCTCCTTCGCCGTGCGAAAGCGCGAGATCATTTCAATGTTGATGGGGAATTGTGAGAAGCGCTTTTTGAAAGTCTCGAAATGCTGAAAACTCAAAATCGTTGTCGGCGTCAGCACCGCAACCTGCTTGCCATCCTGCACAGCCTTGAACGCCGCGCGCATGGCCACTTCCGTCTTGCCATAACCCACATCGCCGCACAACAAGCGGTCCATCGGGGTGGTCGATTCCATGTCGTACTTGATGGCGCGAATCGCAGACAGCTGATCGTCCGTCTCGTTGTAGTCGAATGACTCTTCAAACTCCTTCTGAAACTCGTTGTCTTTGGAGAAAGACGTTCCCTGTGCCGTGGTGCGCTCGGCGTAAAGCTTCAGCAATTCGCCGGTCATGTCTACCATGGCCTTGCGCACGCGCGCCTTGGTCTTGGCCCATTGCTGCGATCCCAACTTGTTCAACACTGGCGCGGGCCCGGTATCTGTCGAACGATATTTCTGAATCAGGTCAAGCCGCGTCAAGGGCACGTAAAGCTTGGCCGATTCCGCAAATTCCAGAATCATGAACTCGACCGCGAGCCCATCCTGAATGATTTCTTTCAGGCCCTGATATTGCGCGATCCCGTGCTCGGTATGAACCACGTAATCGCCGACAGTCAAGTCGCGGAAGTCAGAGACGAACGCCGCGGTTTTCGATCGCTTCGGCTCCGGGCGCGCAGCCACGTCCACATCGTCGGAAAGATCGTTGGCGCCGAACACAATCAGGTTCGCATCCGCAAAGCTAACGCCCGCCGCCAGCGGTGTTCTCACAATCACCGGCACCCGCAGGTCACCGGCAAGATAGCTTCCCTCATCGAGTACCGTCTCACCGGGATGAGGATTGCGGCTGCCGAGGCGATAGGGAATCTGGTACTCGCGCAGCACCGTTGCCAACCGCTCTACATCGCCCTGGTGCGGCGCAGCCAACACAATCCGCGACTCGACAGCCATCAGGTTTTTCAACTGCTCGGTCAGCGCCGGTATCGACCCATGAAAGCGCATCGTCGGCCGCGTATTCAGCTCAATCTCGCCCAGCGTTGTGTCATCGTCAAGCACGTCCACCACGCCCAATTGATCGAGGTCGAGTCCCATGTGCGCGTTCAGTTGCGCCTGCAACACTTCAGGCCGCAGATAGATGTCTTCCGGCATAATCAGCGAGCCCATCGCCGAGCGCTCATGCCGCTGCTCCACCTTGTTCCACCAGCGATCGATCTGGTTGCGCACCATCGCCGGCTCTTCCACAAAGAGCGCGCACTTGGGCAGCAGGGAAAGCAGGGACTTCTCCGCTCCGGCCACAGCAGAGAAAAACTCCCAGCCGGGAAATACGCTCACTCCGCGGGCCGCGGCCATCTCGGCTGCCATCTCCTCGGCTGTCTCATCGCCTTCCCCTGCATCTTCCACTTCCAAACGCTGCCGGCTCAACCGTGCGTGCACCGCGGCCAGCAGCCGTTCGGTCACAGGAGTCTCCGTCAGCGGCAGCAGTTGCGTTTCATCCAGGCCAGACTGCGAGCGCTGCGTCTCGGGATCGAACTTGCGGATGGTTTCAATCTCGTCGCCGAAGAACTCAATGCGCACCGGCCGGTCGGCCTCCGGTGAATACACATCCAGAATTCCGCCGCGCCGCGTGAACTGCCCCGGCATCTCCACCAGATCCATGTGCGTGTAGCCCACGCTGGCCAGGTGGCCGGTGAGCACTTCCACGTCCACCTCTTCGCCGCGCTTCAGCGTTACCGCAAGCCCCGCATAGTAGTCGCGGTCAAACAGCTTCAACGCCGCCGCCTCAACCGGAGCGATCAGTATGGACACCTCACCCGTGGCCAGCTTGAACAACGCGGAAGCACGTTGCTCCTGCACGTCCGGGTGCGGAGAAAGATTTTCAAAAGGGAGCACATCGTGGGCCGGCAGCCGCACCACTGCCGCAGGATCAACAGCACCGGTCAGGTCGCACCCGGCGCGCAAAATCGACTCAAGCGCCTCGGCGGCCTTGTTGTCGGCCACCACTACGATCACCGGTTGCCTCGCCGCACGCGCCATCAGCGGCACATAGAGCGCCCGCGCCGTTGCGGTCAGTCCAGACACACGTCTCCGCCCCGCACCAAGGCTCAAGTGCCTTCGTACGCGTTCAAAGCCCGAGCAGTGCTCCAGCTCCGCAAATATCTCGCGGACGAACGGGAGAATCATGGACTCTCAGTTTAGCAGCGATTGTTGGGCTCTAAAATCTGCGGCTCCGGTAAACTAGTGTGATATGCGACTTGGAATCGATTTCGGAACAACCCGTGTGGTTGTCGCGCTGGTTGATCGCGGCAATTTCCCCCTCGTCAGTTTCGAAGCACCTGACGGGCAAACCCATGACTGGTTTCCCCCTGTAGCCGCGGTCAACGGCGAACAGCGCGTCTATGGCTGGGAAGCGATTGCCGTGCAGGAAGACGAGGACTGGACCGTTCTGCGCTCGCTGAAGCGATACTTGCGTTCGGCCAATCCGCACACGCTGGTGCCGGTTGCGGGGCAGCAGATTCCGCTGCGCCAGTTGATGGTGGAGATGATGCTCTCGCTCAAGGCGCAACTGCTGCATCACTCAAACGTCGGCAGCGACGGGCCCGAGTCTGGCGGCGCGCCTGAATCTCAAGAGAAGTTCGACGTAATGCTCGGCGTGCCCGCCAACGCCAACAGCAATCAGCGCTTTCTTACCGAGGAAGCCGCGCAAGCAGCCGGCTTCAACGTGCTCGGCCTGCTCAATGAACCTTCCGCCGCGGCAATCGAGTTTGCCCATCGCAACAGCTCCGAACGCAAAAGCCGCGTGGGCAGCGGCCTGGTGGTCTACGACCTGGGCGGCGGAACATTTGACGTTTCGCTGGTCACGCTGGGTGAAACGGAACACACCGTCGAGGCTTCCGATGGAATTCCCAACCTGGGTGGCGACGACTTCGACGAGATTCTTGCGGCACTGGTCTTGGAATCGCTCGGCGAAGGCATCCGTCTCAAGCCGTCTGAGCGATACCGCCTGCTGGAAGAGTGCCGCGAAAAGAAAGAGACACTCAATCCCAACACCCGTAAGGTCACGCTCGATTTGGACCGCGTACGCTCCGGCTGGGAGCAGGTCACAATTCCGGTGGATGACTACTACGAGCGCTGCCGCCCGCTCATCGAGCAGACCCGCGCCGTGGTCGATGACCTGCTGGCCAGGCACGGAGACCGCCCTCTGGACACGCTCTATGTGACCGGCGGCGCAGCGGAGTTGCCGCCCGTCGCCCGCATTCTGCGTGAGAGCTTTGGCCGCAAGGTGCGCCGCTCCGCTTACATGCGATCGGCCAGCGCCATCGGCCTCGCCATTCGCGCCGCCGTGCTCACTGGCGATCTTCCTGGGCTTTTGCCGGATGCGGTGCAGGACCAATTCAATCGCAACTTCGGCATGTGGCGCGAGACCAACTTTGGCGGCACCATCTTCTTTGACCTGATCTTCCCCCGCGGTGTGCAACTGCCTGACTCCGACGAGCCGCCGCTGCGCATCGAGCGCATCTACCAGCCCGCGCATAACATCGGCCACTTCCGCTATCTAGAGTGCTCACAGCTCGACGAACACGGCCAACCCAAGGGCGAAATCGCCAACTGGGATCAGATTCTTTTTCCGTTTGATCCCGGCCTGCGACACCATCCCGATCTGGCCTCAGTCCCTGTCGACCTGATGCGCAATCCCGGCGACCTGCGCATCCGCGAAGAGTACACCTGCGACTCAACCGGCCAGGTGCAAGTCAAGATCCACGCCGAGCCCGCCGGCTACTCACGCGAATACACAATCGCGCAATCGGCTTAAGGGCGGCTTCTCAGAATCGCCGGCGACCACGAGTTAGCAAAGAACCCCGTAATCTACAAAGGGGCCCTGCCATACGTATTCACCAGACTTTTTGATATATCCGATGGAATCGTCTGTCGTGACAAGGCTGAGCCCACCACGAAAACTCTCTGCGCTTGAGAACCGGGGAGGAATCACCATTCGGCCGTCGGGATCAATGAATCCAACGGGAGTTGCGACGCCAGCCCGTGGCTCTTTTTCTTCAATCTTCGCCAACCCTTCTGAAAAATCACGAGCGAGCGTAAATCTGAAGTCGATAGCCAGCTTGCCCATTGTGTCAATGAAACCGTACCGTCCGCCTAGCTTAACTACTGCCCGACCTTCGCTGAAGCTATTGGCATCTTCGAAACCACCCTCAAACGCGAGGGCGCCCGTAGTGTCGATGAATCGATAGAAATCCTGACCCGCCCAAACGGGAGCAAAACCATTGACGAATCTGCCTGCCCGAATATCGACCGAACGCTTGGCCTTTCCCGTCCCCTCGAAACGTGGGGCTATCTTGAACAGCCCGGACGGCTCGATGTAACCCCAAAGATGTGCAAGCTTGACTGCGGCCAGGCCCTCTGAAAAATTCCAGGCTCGATGAAACGCTGTAGGGACTATTTCGTTCCCGAGGCGACCAATGAATCCGTAGCGAGATTTCTCCCATTCGCCGATCCTTGCAACTGCTCGCCCTTCGCAAAACGGAAACATCAGACTGTACTTGGGCTCCACTACGAAGTTCCCTGTCCTGTTGATGACCCCCCAGACCCCCGATTTTGTCGCTAGACAAGCCAATCCCTCTTGGAACTGGCACCGATTCCATAATGTTGGCGGGATTACGAATTCGCCGCTGGAATCAATCAGGCCCCATCGACCACCCTTGATTTTTACGGCAGCAAGGCCTTCATAGAAAAGTGTCCCGTCCTCGAAGACTGGATCAACGATTACCCGACCGGTCTGGTCGATGTAGCCAACCTTGAAGCGAGTTTGGCTCTTCCCTTGTGCGACAAAGATCGGAAACAATTTTGCGCGACCTCCGCTGAGATTTCAATTAACTACGACGGCCACAAGAAACCTAATTCGACGACATGAATGCAGTTCGACTCACTCTCCGCCAAGAGCCTTACTGAACGCGTAGAAAAAGTCCAGCGACTTCCAGTACGACTCCACCGGCAGCCGCTCGTCCTGCCCATGCGCACGGTCGTCGTCGCGCTCCAGCGCAATCGCCGAGTAGCCATAACAGGGAATCCCCGCCTGCGCAAAATAGATCGAGTCGCTCGCCCCGTTCTCCATGGTCGGCGTTACCGGCGTGCCCGGCCACAATGCCTGCGTAAGCCGTGTCAGCGGTTCAAACACTTCCTTGATCGGCGCCGGCGGCACCATCGCTTTTCTCTCCGGCGCAGTGTCCGAAACATCGCCCGCATCCGACACATACTTCACGCTCAGCTTTGCGTCGGCAAACACCGCAATCAGTTGCTGGCGAATCTCCTCCGGCGAATGGCCCGGAAAAATCCTGCAATTCACATTCGCCTGCGCCGACTGCGGCAGTGCATTGTTGGCGTGCCCGCCAGCCAGCCGCGTGGCGACACATGTCGTTCTGAAGTTTGAGTTGAAGGCCGGCTCCGTAGCGCTCAGCCGTGCCGCCGCAACCATGTCCGGCGGCGTCGTAAGAATCGCCCGCATGTCGCCCGCTATCTGCCCCGTCTCCTGTGCGGAAAGGTTTGTGAAATAAGTCCGCGTCACCTCGTTCATCTCGAATGGAAAGGCATAAGCCGCCAGCTTATTGAGCGCCGTGGTCAGCTCGTAGATGGCGTTGTCCGGCCGCGGAATCGAGCTATGCCCGCCGCGATCAGCCGCGGTCAGTTGGTAATCCGCGTAGACCTTCTCCGTCGCTTCAACATCGGCCACCATCGCGCGCCCATTGTCCAGTTCAACACCACCCGCGTCGGGATTGATAACGAACGCCGCGTCCACCAGGTCGCGATGCTGCTTCACCAGCCAGTCCGCGCCGTTGAACTTGCCGCCTTCTTCATCCGCGGTCAGCGCCAGAATCAAGTCGCGCTTCGGCTTGTAACCCTCGCGATGCAGGCGCAGAAACGTGAACACCAGCGCGGCATCCGAGTCCTTCATGTCCTGCGTGCCGCGCCCGTACCAATAGCCGTCCTTCTCCACAAACTCAAACGGATCGGTGTTCCAGTCCTTGCGTAGCGCTTCCACCACGTCCATGTGGCAGAGAAACACGACCGGCTTTTCGGTCGGTGTTCCCGCAGCCGGAATGCGCACGACAAGATTCATCTTGCGCGGATCGGGCCCCAGCAAATGCACGTCCTGCGGCGGGAAGCCTGCATCGAGAAACCGCTTCTGCATGGCCGCGGTGGCTGTAGTCACGTTGCCCCGCGGCGTATCCGTCGTGTTGATCTCGATGAGCTGCTTGAAGATTGCCTTAGCCAGTTCGCGGTCCTGCGCAGACGTGGTGGGCAGCGGGCTTTGCGCTTCGGCAAAGACAGCGAAACCTGCAATCAGGGCAAAGAAAACACACAAGCGGGAAAAGTCAGTTCTGCGCATGTGCGCATTGTATCGTCTGGTCCAGACCGGCTCACAATTCGATGTGGGACAATTCGAACGGTACGGGCTTCAGTTGAAGGGTACGGGCTTCAGCCCGTACATCATCAACCCCAAAAAGCTGCGGGCTTTAGCCCCCGAGGGAATGCGGGCTTCAAATTCATCCGCCACCCCCGGTTTGCACCGCGCGCCAAATCGATTTATCGTGGTTCCACGAAAGCTTTGAGGTGCCGTATGCAGTTCAGGTTCCTGGTTGCCGCTTCCATCGTTGCCCTTTCTCTTGCCGCTGCCGCCCAAATGCCCGACAAGATTGTCCCGCGCCCCAGAATTACCGGCATCTCCCACATCGCCGTCTACACCTCAGACCCCACCGCTACGGAGCACTACTACGTGGACATCATTGGCGCCCCGAGAGTCGCGGACCCTGAAGATACCGGCGGCGCTCGGTACATGGTAAACGCGACGCAATTTGTCGAAGTGCTGCCGCTGCCGTCGGGCCAGGGCATCAATCGTGTGGACCATACCGCCTACATCACCGAGAGCGCCGAGGGCATGCGCAAGTACCTGCTGGCCAAGGGATGGAACGTGCCCGCAGGCCTGAATCGTGGCGCCGACGGCTCGCGCTGGTTTACGGTTCTCGACCCCGAGGGCAACAAGGTCCAATTCGTGCAGCCGCCCGTACACCCCGTCATGCCGCCTGCTCCCAACCTCATCGGCAAGCACATCATTCACCTCGGGCTTATGGTTCACAGCCGCGACAAGGAAGACGCCTTCTATCGCCAGATACTCGGATTCCGCCCCTACTGGTATGGCGGCATGGTCGACACCCGCACCGATTGGGTAAGCCAGCAGACGCCCGACAGCCACGACTGGCTGGAGTACATGCTCACCTTCGGCAGCACCCCGGTTGGCGAAAGCAAGGGCATCCCCGCCACCATGAGCCAGCACGACCTGGGCGTACTCGATCACCTTTCCATCGGCGTGCCTTCAGTGACCGACGCATACAAGGCTCTCGAAGCCAGCAACCGCCTCGGCGGCGTCCACGACGGGCACACGCAGATTGGCAAAGACGGCAAAGGCCAGTTCAACCTCTACGATCCAGATGGAATCCGTCTGGAGTTGATGAACTTCCACGCCACCGAGAAGCCGTGCTGCTCGCCGTTCACGGCGGAAGACCCGGCGGAGTAGGCGGCAGACGGCCCCAGGAAGTCGACGCTCAAAGCGGCAAAAGCCAATCCCGGATTATCTGTCGGTAGGTGTCGGCTACCCGCCGTCCGCGCACTACCAGTCCCATACAGTTCCTGAAGATCGAGAGAATACCGAGATGGAAATATGGACCGGAATCGCTTGCCTTGTGGCCGACCCTAAATGCAAGGAATTTAGGCGATTTGGAGACGACGGCAAAGGGGCTTACGTGAATATGGTAGCTTCGGTCAATTCAAAGGCCGAGTTCATAGTGCGGGTCGAGCAGATCGTACCCACTCTTGATTGCATTCTGTTAGAGCTTAACGGCGTTCAGCCAATCGACGTGCGCATAGAAGAGCCGGATAGCCCGGAGGAACTTATTACCATGCGTTCCACCGCTCTGAGGCAACCGACGGACCTTGTATTGGGAGACTTCCACGTCTGGACTGAGAGCGACGTCAACTGAAGAGGAGGCCTCAACCTCTCGACACGTTTTCGCTATGGACCGCCGCCCATAAAGAGCCGCTCTATTCACAATCAAATCAGTTGAAACCCATGCAGCCGCTTCGCAGCCCCTTCATCCAACGTCAAAGTCGTCGAACAGCCTTTCCAAGTGCCCAGAGCGACGATCAAAGCCTCTTCAAACGTTCCACTCCCATTCCGCAGGGCAACAACGGCCAGATACACCTCTTGCTCGTTCTGCACCTCAAGCGTGTCGGCCGCCAACAGCATTTCAAGATCATGCGCCCACAACCAGCCCGACCCATGCACTGCTACTCCGAATCGCTGTCATCCTGAGCCGCAAGCGAAGGATCTGCGGTTGTTTCTTAAGAATCCATTCGATCCAATGCACGGCGATAGTCCGCAGGCTCATAGTCGTACCAATCGCGGCTCAGGTCCACCCAGGCCGGATTCATAGCCTCAATCAACGCGATCTTCCTCGCTCGTCTCCAACCCTTCAGTTCCTTCTCGCGGGCGATGGCACTGGCAATCTCCTGGTACCCTTCAAACCATACGAGTCGATCACAGTTGTACTTTGCCGTAAATCCTTCGTGCTCCTTCCACTTATGTTGAAAGACGCGCTTGTGAAGGTCGCTTGTGACGCCGATGTAGAGCGTGTGGCTGCGGCTCGCCATAATGTATGCGAAATAGCTGTGTTCGCGCATCGGCGGCATGATAGTCCGCTGATGGCTGCGTTGGCTGTGACGCAAAGAACAACCGCAGATCCTTCGCTGCGCTCAGGATGACAGCTACATTTGTGGCAGTTGCTGTATCACCGGCGATCTAGCAATTACTGGTTTTCTAACACCCCACTCCCAAATGCGACTCGGGGCGTCGCGACGCCGACTCTCCCCTTCGCGTTAAAATTCAACTATGCCCGCCGCCATCGCACCCGAAGTCCTGGCCAAGTACGAGCCCGTCATCGGACTCGAAGTCCACGTTCAGCTCCTCACCGAAAGCAAGGCCTTCTGCGGTTGCGCCAATCACTTCGGCTCCGAGCCCAACACCAACATCTGCCCCGTCTGCCTGGGCCTGCCCGGTGCGCTGCCCGTCCTCAACGCCAAAGCCGTCGAATTCGCGACGCTGGCCTCGCTGGCCATCAATTGCCAGGTGCGCGAGCGCTCCATCTTCGCCCGCAAAAACTACTTCTACCCCGACCTGCCCAAAGGCTACCAGATCTCCCAGTTCGACAAGCCCATTGCCGAACACGGCTACATCGACGTTCCCACCGCCGACGGCAGCATGAAGGCCGGGGTCCCCGGCGACAGGTCTTCGTCGCTGGGGTGGAAACGCATCGGCATCACCCGCCTGCACATGGAAGAAGATGCCGGCAAGAGCCTCCACGAAGGCTTCGCCGACTCCAACGCCCACGCCTATCTCGACCTCAACCGCTGCGGAACACCGCTGGTCGAAATCGTCTCCGAGCCCGACATCCGCACCCCGGACGAAGCCTGGGAATACCTGACGCGCCTGAAAGAAATCCTGCTTTACACCGGCGTCTCCGACTGCAACATGGAAGAAGGCTCGCTGCGCTGCGACGCAAACGTAAGCGTGCGCCTCAGAGGCGCGGAGAAATTTGGCACCAAGGCCGAAGTCAAAAACGTCAACAGTTTCCGCTTCGTCCGCGCCGCCATTGAATACGAGATCGAACGCCAGATCGAGGTCCTCGAGTCCGGTGGCCGCGTCATGCAGGAAAGCCGCACGTGGAACGCCGCCGAGGGCCGCACTTACTCCATGCGCTCAAAGGAACAGGCCCACGATTATCGCTACTTCCCCGAGCCCGACCTGCCGCCGCTCATCGTGACGCCAGAGTTTCTCGCCGCCGCCAAAGCCAGGCTCCCCGAGCTGCCCGAAGCCCGCCGCGCCCGCATGATTGCCGAATACGACCTGAACGCGCAAGACGCCGCCACGCTCACCGCCGACCAGGCCTTTGCCGACCGCTTTGAAGCCGCCGCCAAAACCGCCCGCAATCCCCGCCGCGTCGCCAATGTGCTGCTCAGCGAAGTCGGTGGCCGCCTCAAGGCTCTCGGCCTCGAACAGGCCCAGTCGCCCGTCTCCATGGCCGGCATCGTGCTCGCCGCGGACCTGCTCGACGAAGACAAGATCAGTTCCAAACAGGTGAAGCAGCTCTTCGATATTTGTTTTGAAAAGAGCGAAGACTTCCCTGTCGTCTATGACCGCGAGAAGCCCCAGCAGATCACCGACTCGTCCGCACTTGAGGCGCTGATCGACGAGGTCATCGCCGCCAACCCCAAGCAGGTGGAGCAGTATCGCGGCGGCAAAAAAACCGTCGCAGGCTTCTTTGTCGGCCAGGTGATGCGCGCCTCCAAGGGCCAGGCCAACCCAGCATTACTCAACGAACTGGTGGTCAGAAAGCTGGATTCTTAGCCGGATGCGGCCTTTGCAGGCCGCCCGTACTACTTCAGCTTCAACTCCGTCGTAAAGTCCTTGCGCTCATCCCAGGAACTCACTGTCTTGGTCGGGCTCTTCCTGCCGTCTTTCTCCGCCCAAAGATCGTATTGGTCGATCATGTTGACCTGGGCAAAATAGAACTTGCCGCCAGCCTCTGAGGTATAGCTCCGGATCGACTTGCTCTTGAGGTTCTTGAGGAAGACAGTGGCGCCGGCGACGGTGGCGGAGCTTGCATCCACCACGCTCCCCTCAACCACTCGCTGGCCCATGTTCTGCGCCTGCGCCATCGGCGGACTGATCAAATTGATCGAGCCGCCTCCCGGCCCAGTGGGAACCACGCCCACCGCCACCAACGCAAACACTCCAGATGCCAGCAAAACTAGAGATCCAGGCCTCAATCTTCCTCCTCTTCTTCCTCGAGCGGTTCGTCATCCTCATCCAGATCGCCGTCTACCCGCGCCAACTCCAGCGGTTCCACACCGACAATCTCGTACTCAGTGCCGCATTCTTCGCAGGCAACCACATCGCCTTCTTCAACTTCGTCCACTTCGACGTTTAGATCATTTTCGCATTCAGGGCAGCTGGGCATGGCGGCCTCCTCACTTTCCGTTTCGTTTCATCTTGTAAGATGGCGGTACCTCGCGGTACGTCACCGTTATTCTTTGGGAGAGACCGGGCTCAGGTCAAGAGGCGCCTCTCCCCGCTTGCCTCTTAAGGCTCCCAATTAAGGAGAATTCCCCATGAGTTTCCCTCGCTCCCTCCGCTTCCTGGCCCTCGCCGCCGGCCTTTCAAGCTCAGTTTGCCTTGCTCAGCTTGACCAGCACGCTCAGGCGGATTTCCGCTACGTTGGAGCGCCTGTCTCCCCGGCAGCACCCGACCCGGCCATCGCCCATGCGCTTCAAGCCATTCAGCCCGCACACATTGAACAGACGCTGAAAACGCTGGTTAGTTTCGGTAACCGCAGCACCCATTCCAGCATGGAGAAAGACCTGCCCCCCGGCCAGGGCATCCTCGCCGCCGCCGATTGGGTTGCCAGCCAGTTCGAGCGGATTTCCAAAGACTGTGGTGGCTGCCTTGAGGTCCACCGCGACATCTTCATCCAGCCCGTTGGCCCGCGCATTCCGGAGCCCACCCCCCTTACCAACATTTACGCCGTATTGCGCGGCAATGACCCCGCCCAGGCCAAGCGCATGGTCCTCGTCACCGGCCACTACGACTCCCGCAACACCAATGACCTCAATGCGCGCGACCCCGCACCGGGAGCCAACGACGATGGCTCCGGCGTAGCCGTCTCCATCGAATGCGCCCGTGCCCTCAGCAAGCTCCATCTGCCTTCGACTGTGGTATTTGCGGCCGTGGCCGGCGAAGAGCAGGGCCTCTATGGCTCCGCGCACCTCGCCAAACTCGCCAAGTCCGAGGGCTGGCAGCTTGAAGCTGTACTCAACAACGATATCGTCGGCGGCAACACCACCCCGGGCGACACCCTCCAGCTCAAAGACCGCGTTCGCGTCTTCTCGGAAGGCGTTCCCTCCGCTGCAACCCCGGACCAGCAGCGCCGCATCCGAGCCCTCGGCGAAGAAAACGACTCACCCAGCCGCGAGCTGGCCCGCACCATCACCGACGTCGCCCGCACCTACTTTCCCGCCGCGCGAGCGCCCTTCACCCCGGTGCTCATCTTCCGTCCTGACCGTTACCTCCGCGGCGGCGACCATTCCTCCTTCAATCACGAGGGCTTTGCCGCCGTTCGCTTCACCGAGTGGCGCGAAGACTTCAACCACCAGCATCAGGACGTCGTGATTCCACCGCCCGGCTCCAGCGAACCCATCAAGGGCGACCTCATTCAGTTTGTCGACTTCGACTATGTCGCGAAGGTAGCTCGCCTCAACGCCGCCACCCTGGCCACCCTCGCCGCCTCGCCCGGCGCCCCCGTCAAGCTGGCCATCGACACCAAAGCGCTCGACAACGGAACCACTCTCACCTGGGAAGCGCCCGCCGGAGCCGGTCCCGGCGTGCATTATCAGCTGCTGTGGCGCGAAACCTCAGCCCCCAACTGGCAGTTCGTCAAAACCATCGCCGCTCCCACCACTTCCGATTCTGGCGGCTTTTCCGTCCGCGTCCCCATCTCCAAAGACAACGTCGTCTTCGGCCTGCGCTCGGTCGACGCAGCCGGTCACCGCAGCCTCGTCGCCGTCCCCTGAACCGGCGCTCCAAAACGGGCGTAGACTTCAATGGAATGCGGCGGCTCCCTTCCTCCGTTCGCATTTCTTACAGGAGTCATCCATGCGCAGATTCTTTGCTTTGCTTTTCGTGCTCACTGGCATACTCAACGCCCAGCAGACTCCACCGGCAGCCAACTCGATTGCCCCCGGCACGGTTACCGGACGCGTCTTCTGCGAAGACACCGGCCAGCCTGGCCGCTTTGCCTCGGTCCAACTGGTCAGCGAACACCCGGCAGCCAACCCGATCTTCGATGCGGCCAGCCTCGGCAAAAATCCCGACTTCGAGAAGACCATTGCCAAGGCAATGACCGCCGTCCTCAAAGGCAACAGCCTCTCCACTGTCACCGGCATTGATGGCTCGTTCTCCCTCGACAAGGTCCCGCCCGGAACCTATTTCGTACTCGCCCAGCTGGCCGGATACCAGTCGCCCCTGCGCCAGTTTTCTCAAATGGAACTGGTCAAAGCCGACTCGGCAGCCCTTGAGGCCGTCGAAAGCTCATCCCCGAAGATCGTTGTGCAATCCGGCCAGCCCGTTCATGCCGATATTCAACTGGAGCGCGGCGCTTCCATCAGCGGAACCATCCACTACGACGACGGCAGCCCCGCACCCGGCGTCATTCCAGTCGTCATGGTTCTCCAAAAAGACGGCAAGTGGAAGGAACTGAGCGGGCCAGGCGGAATAGTGCCCGTCAGCACCGATGATCGCGGCCACTATCGCATCTACGGCTTGGCCGGCGGCAAATATGCAGTTAAGGCGGCTCTGCCCACTATGCAGGCCATGACCGGCCTGGGAGCCAGCGTCTCCATGCACATGAACATGGGCGATGCGCTCGTCGTCTATTCCAGCGGAGCGATGCGGGAAAAGGACCTGAAGCCGGTTGAAGTCGGCCCCGGCGCGGAGGTCGATGGAGTCGATGTAATCTTCCCGCTCGACAATCTCCACACTGTCGCGGGCTCCGTCATCGCAAAATCGGACGGCCACGCCGTTGACACCGGAACCATCCTGCTGGAGGACCCCGACACCAAGGCCATGCTCCGCGCCATGACCATCAATCAGGACGGCACCTTTCGCATCAACTACGTTCCAGAAGGCCAATACCTGCTCAAAGTCTCCGGCGCGTCCGACACCGACTCAGCCGGCAGCGACTCCGGAAGCGACCTTCTGCGCATGATGCAAAGCAAAGTGCTCAAGTCTTACGGCGAGGCTGAACTGCCCGTCACCGTCAAGAACGACGCCGCAGGGCTGGTGCTGCAGGTGCCCGATCAGGCAGCCGCTCCGGTGGTCGTTCCCAAACCTCCAGCCCCACCATCCAGTCCCTCAATTCCCTGATCGGCGGAAACTGCTCCGTGCCCCGCCCTTGCGCGTTTCTTCTGGCGCAAGGGCGGGAAAGCTTGGATGCTGGCGTCCGCCACGAGCGTCTGCCCGCCCATTTTGGGCAACCATCCCCACCAATCCACCCTCACTCCATGACACCGCCCCGCTCAAGCGTTTACCCTGTCGATAACGATGTCTCCAGCCAGCGCCAGCCCGATCTCCTTTCCCGCCTTCCGCGGCGTAACCCGCCTGCTGATCCTGGTCAACGTTATTGCCTATTTCGCGTTGCTACTGGCGACAGTCGTCGCACCCGGCGTGTTTCAGTGGGCCATGGGCACGCTCGGCTTCGCCCCCGGCCAGTTCATTCATGGCTCTTTGTGGCAGCCGCTGACCTACAGCTTCATCTACCCCCCCGCCTCCATCCTCGGAACCGCCCTCACGCTGGTTTCCCTCTGGTTTCTCGCCGGATTCCTTGAGCAAATGCACCCCAAAAGCTGGGTGCTCGGCCTCTATGGCGCGTCCATCTTCGGTACCGCAATCGCTGCTCTCGCCATCTATGCCCTCAGCGGCCCGCTTGGCTATGAGGTTCCCGATGTCGCCCTGTTCGGCTGCTTTGGCGCCATCTTCGGCATGCTGGTAGCCATCGGCATCCTCTACGGCGAGACAGAGTTCCTGCTCCTGCTCACCATCCCCATCAAGGCCCGCTACATCGCTGTCATCTCTGGGTTGGTCGCTATCGCCATGCTGTTCTTCAGCCCCATGCGCGTGTATGCCTTTGCCCAACTCGGCGGTGCATTCTTCGGCTGGGTTTTCATCCGCTTCACGCCCCGCCGCGGCCTCACCTACGCCGTCAGCGAGCGCTGGTTCGGCCTGCGCAACCAGTACTACCGCTGGAAGCGCCACAAAGCCGCCCGAAAGTTCGAGGTCTACATGCGCTCCCAAGGCCGCACCGTCCGCTTCGACGGCCGAGGGAAACCGCTGGACGACAAAGACCACGACGACAAGAAGCGCTGGAATTAAACTCTTGAGTCCAAAGTTCATGACAGAAAAGAGTCTGTCGTTCTCAGCATCCGACTCGTTTTCAGCGAGTTACCAATGAAGTGACTGTCATCCTGAGCGAAAGGGGCCCCGAGCGTTTCTCAGTTCGGGGGTGGTGAGTCGAAGGACCTGCATTTGTTCTTCGGCCAATTTCTGAGAACCCAAACCAATGCCACCCACCTTCCAGGAGCAAAATCGCAACATGGCTCAACTTCCTAAAGTTGAACTCCACCTTCATCTCGACTGCTCGCTCAGTTACCAGGCAGTCGCAAAGCTTGCACCGCATATCTCTCGCGCCGAGTACGACGCCGAGTTCATCGCGCCTCCCCAATGCTCCAGCCTGGCCGACTTCCTCACCCGGGCCCCGCGCGGATTCCAGCTCATGCAGTCCGAAGACGCCCTGCGCCTGGTCACCGAAGACCTGTTTGAGCAGCTCAGCGGCGATGGTGCGATCTACGCGGAGATCCGTTTCGCCCCGCTGCTCCATTTACTCAACGGGCTCACCCCGCAGGCGGTCGTCTCTGCCGTCGATCGCGCCACCGAACAATGCATCCGAAACACCGGCATCGAGGCGCGCCTCATTCTGTGCACGCTCCGCCACTTTGACCGCGCCCAAAGCATGCTCACAGCCCAGCTTGTTCAGCAATTCCAGGGCTCCCGCGTCGTCGCCCTCGATATCGCCGGCGACGAAGCCGGTTTCCCCATCGAAGCGCACACCCCGGCCTTTGAATACGCCCGCGAACACGGCCTCTGCCGCACCGCGCATGCCGGAGAAGCAAGCGGACCAGCCAGTGTCTGGCAGACCCTGCGAGCCTTCCAGCCTTCGCGCATCGGTCACGACGTGCGCAGCATTGAAGACCCGGCGCTGGTCGAGCATCTGCGTCGCGAGCGCATTCATCTCGAAGTCTGCCCCAGCAGCAACGTGCAAACCCGCACCTGCCAAACCTACGCCGACCATCCCGTCGATCGGCTCTTTCGCGCCAGCGTCTCCTTGGGCATCAGCACCGACACGCGCACCATCACCAACGTCACTTTGGAGCAGGAGTACTTCCGCCTTCACCAGCACTTTGGCTGGGGCCGCGAAGAGTTCTCAGCCTGCAACCGCGAAGCCCTCCGCGCCGCCTTCCTCGATGAGCCGGTGCGCACCCGCCTGCTGGCCCAGCTTGGCGCTTCCTGACCCCGGCTATTCCCCGCTAAACCGCACGCTCTGGGCAATCTGCATCACCGTTCCATTGTTCTGCTTCGCCTGGTCGTTGGGGGACGACGAAATCAGAATCAGATAGTTCCCCCCACCTGCGCCGATGCTTAACACCAGAACTGAAACCCGCTCTCCCTTGGGATTGATGCCCGTGGCATTGGTGCCGTGGGCCGCGTGTCCGTTGTTCTGGAAATCCCCCTCGTTCAGCGTCTGAAACTGCTTGTACTGCGCCTCAATCTGCTTCACGATGTTGTGGTTCACGTCGCTCGGCTGCGCCCCGGTTCCAGTAGCAACTGAAACCCAGCTTGCGCCGCTGCTCAGCGTCAGGTTGCCGTTGTCCGATGCTGTATTCCAGCCATCTGGAACCGCCAGCGAAAACCGCCCCTGGGGATCGTGATACATGCCGGAACCTCCGCCACCCTGGGCCGGCGCGCCGCCCATCCCCTGCATCGGCGCCTGCCCACCGCCCTGAGCTGAGCCTTGCTCGCCACCCATCCCCGCTCCGCCGCCCGGCGCCCCGCCCGCCTGCAGAACCTTCAGGCTGGCCTCAATCGTGTGCAGCGGAATCAGCTCCCGCAGGTAAGCCTTGCCCGGCGAAGCGACGATGTCCAGCGCAACAATGCCGGGCCTGGTTGCGGCCATGAACTTCATCGTCTGCGGGCCGTCCTGCCCGTTGCAGTCCACCACCACAAATGCGCCGTTCATCCCAGCCAGCTTTTGCTGGCCGCGCTCAACAATCTTGGCCTGAGGACAGTTTTGCGGAAACTGCGCCTCCATGGTTTGCAACTGCTTCTCCGACGACGGCGTATTGGCCTCCGGACCGCGCATCACGCCCACCGTCTCGCTCACCTTGGTCTGGGCGTTCCCAATTGAAACCATCGGACTGCCCTGCTGGGGCTGAGCCTCCCATCCCGCCGGAACCGACACCGAATAGACCCCGCCCGGATCGGTATACACCTGCTTCCCCTGCGCCTGCGCCACCCCAGCGCACAGCGCAAGCATCGCCACACCCGCCACCAGGACTCCGTTTTCCGCTGAATGCCCGCACACCCCTCGCATCATGGTCCGTCTCCTGCACGGTACGCGCCATCCATCTTCGAAGCGCGTCAGAGTTTCCTCGCGCGCAAGTGCCTTCTGCCCCACCGCTGACGGCCCGGCACGATAGAATTCTCTCTGAAATGTCTACCAGCCTCGCTTTTCTCTTTCCAGGCCAGGGTTCGCAAGCCGTTGGCATGGGCCGCAACCTCGCCGACAACTTTCCCGTCGCCGCCGCCACCTTTGCCGAAGCCGATCAGGCTCTTGGCTTTTCGCTCTCCAAACTGATTTTTGAAGGCCCTGAAGAAGACCTGCGCCTCACCGAAAATACCCAGCCGGCCATCCTCGCCGTCAGCGTCGCCGCGTTCCGCGTACTCGCCGAAAAGGGTGTCCAACCGTCTCTGGCCGCCGGGCACTCGCTGGGAGAGTGGTCCGCCCACGTCGCCGCTGGAACCCTCAGCTTTGCCGACGCCATACGCGCCGTCAAAGCCCGCGGACGCGCCATGCAGTTGGCCGTCCCCGCGGGTCAGGGCGCCATGGCCGCCATCCTCGCGCTCGCCCCCGCACAAGTGGCCGAAGCCTGCGCTGAGGCCGCCGCGGAAACCGCCCTGGTGGTCTCCGCCGCAAACTTCAATTCGCCCTCGCAGACCGTCATCTCCGGCGCTCTGGCCGCGGTTGAAAAAGCCTCCGCCATCGCCAAAGCCAAGGGCGCTCGGCGGGCGGTGATGCTCCCCGTCAGCGCACCCTTCCACTGCGCACTCATGCAGGCCGCGCAGCAAGAAGTAGCCCGCGTTCTCGCCGCAATCACCCTCGCCGACCCAACCATCCCGGTAGCCGCCAACGTCACCGGCAGCCTGCTCACCACCGCCGAGGCGGCTCGCGATGCGCTCATCAGGCAGGTAACCGGCACCGTCCGCTGGGTCGATTGCGTCCACGCTCTCGTCGCCGCCGGCGCAACCCATTTCATCGAGGTCGGCCCCGGCAAAGTCCTCTGCGGCCTGCTCAAGCAGATCGATTCAGAGCGGAAATCCTTGAATGTTGAGGATGTACCCAGCCTGGAAGCGACGCTGGCCGCGCTCATGTAGCGCGTAGACCGATGCAAGGGCTCAGCTCTCGCTCAGTCACGCCCACATTGAGACAGGCGGCTATCGGCTCTTGAGGGAGACTACCGGCTGACGGGAGTTCGCGCCGCCGCGACCAGCTCTTCGGAGTGCCGATAGGCGTTCATCGAGTGTTCCAGCGCCTTTTTGCTGAGTTCGTGGGCGGTCAGGTGGTCACCCTTGCCATGCGCGGTTGCCGCGGCAGCGTGGGCATGCTCGGCCAGGTTATGAAGTTCTGCGATTCGTTCGTGCGGGCTTTGCGGCATCGTTTGCTCCTGACCAGTTGGATGCCGAAAAGCCAGGAACGGCCAATTGATCGAACGCCGGCTAGCTCCGCAGCCTCTACGGCCCCAGGTAAAGCTCCACGCCCGGGGGCGCAAAGTCCAGCAACTTCGTCTTCGGGTCGTAGTCCAGATTCAACGCCTTGCTCTTGCGCCCATTGATCAGCACCGCCAACAGCACACTGTTCCCATACCGGCCGGCCAGGGCGATCTTGTGGCTCTGAATGGCGCCATACTCGTTATCCGGGCTGGTCGAGCTCCAGTCCGCCTGAAACCTCGCAAAAGGATAGGCGCCGTTCTGCGTCGGATGCTGCTGCCAGTTCTTGTCGTGAATCCAGATGCCGTAGGCCCCGGCCAGGTCGTTCTTCTCCACATCGGTCAGAAAGTGATTGACCGTCATCCTGCCGAGCATGTAGTCGTCCCAGTTCCACGGCCAGTCCACCGGACGCCCCGCCACCAGCCACCACGCCACCAGCAGAACAAAAAGAAAACCTGCCGTGCTGTACAGAAACACCTGCCTGCGTTTTTCGCGCACCGCGTCAAACTTCGGAGCATCCAGCAAAGTCATGGTAAAAGTCCCTCAGGAACATAGGATACGGGAATGGGCAGTGCACCGAGATCGGTTGTCAGAGATCAGCGGCCCGAAGGACCATCACCTCATCCCATTTCTACTTACCGCATCGCTCTCTCATTAGACACCGCGCACGCCAAAGTAGTTCCCCATGACAGCCTAGTCTGCCTGAACGCTCCATGAGAATGATCTCTGATCTCTGACAACTGATCCCTGCCATTTCAGTCCTTGCTATACGAAGTCCGGTTCTTCTCCGCCTGCCGCTCCAGCGCCAACTCAATCAGCCGGGTAATCAGCTCCTTGTATCCCACGCCAGTCGCCTCCCACAGCTTGGGATACATGCTGATCTGCGTAAATCCAGGCAGGGTGTTTACCTCGTTGAGATAAATCCGCCGCTTTCCGTCCGGCTCCATCAGAAAGTCCACCCGCGCCAAGCCAGCCAGGTCACAGGCCCGGAACGCCGCCACTGCCATCTCTCGAATCTGCTTGGTTTCAGCCTTGGTGACCTTCGCCGGAATCACCGGTACTGACCCTTCTGACAAGTACTTCGCCTCGTAGTCGTAAAACTCCTTGCCGGGAATAATTTCGCCCACCACGCTGGCCTTTGGATCGTCATTGCCCAGCACGCCCACTTCCAGCTCTCGTGCCTTCACCGTCAGTCCGAGCTTGCCGCTGCCGCCCACTCCCTGCTCCACCACCAGCTTGCGGTCGTACTTGGCCGCCATCGTCAACGCCGGTCCCAATTCAGCGCGGTTGTGCGCCTTGCTGATGCCGACGGACGAGCCCAGGTTCGCCGGCTTCACAAACACCGGGTACTTCAGCGCCGCTTCCACCTGCTGAACGGCCTTGCGCGGATGCGCCCCCCACTCCGAACGAAGCAGCGTGACATGCTTCACAATGGGCAGCCCGGCCTGCGTAAACAGCCGCTTCATCACGTCCTTGTCCATGCCTGCCGACGATCCCAGAACCCCGGAGCCGACATAAGCAATCCCCGCCAGCTCAAACAGCCCCTGAATGGTCCCGTCCTCGCCGAACGTCCCATGCAGCACAGGGAACACGACATCCAGGTTGGCCGCCGTCGGGGGCGCACTTCCCGTGGCCAGCGCCGTCTCACTCACCACCGGCTCCGGCGCCAGCAGCGTCGGAATCCCCTCTTGCAGCAACTTGGCTCCGGGCGTCGCTTCCGGATCGCCCGCCCGCAATCGTCGCGCAACGGCGCTCTGGTCGCCCTCCACCAGGCCCAGCGCATCCCCAGCCGCCAGCCAGTGCCCGTCCTTGGTAATGCCGATGGGCACCACGTCAAACTTTTTGCGGTCAATCGCCTTCAAAATCGAAGCCGCCGAAAGCAGAGAAACCTCATGCTCCCCGCTCCGCCCGCCAAACAGAATTCCAACTCGTAGTTTCTTAGCCATGCTGAATTTCATTCTCTTATGCCAGGCCAGGCTATGCAACGCGACCTGGCTTAATCAATCCGAGTCCACTCATAGTTCGCACAACCAAAGGGAGCAACAATAGAGCTAGGGAATCCCAATCAGCGGTTGTAGTCTTAGATTCGTCCACGCCCTGTGCGTCAGGACAAAACTAATCGTGCGAATGCTCGAAACAGCGAAGGCTTACCATGCAGATTGAATCGATCGAAATCAAGAACTATCGCGCTCTGAAGAACGCAAAGCTTGATGACCTCCCCTCCCTCGTCGCTCTCATTGGCGCTAACGGCACCGGAAAGTCCACGGTCTTCGATGTCTTCTCGTTTCTGAAGGATTCTCTTGCTGGCACCGTTGGTAAGGCGGTGATGAAGCGGGGTGGCTTCAAGGAGCTTGTGAGCAGGGGGGCCGAAGGTCCGATCCAGATCGTCCTGAAATTCCGCGAATCGGGGGGAAGGCTCGCAACATACGAGCTTTCAGTGGGTCAGCTTGAGGGGCAGGCCGTGGTTGAAAAGGAGATCTTAAAATTCAGGCGCGGGCAGTATGGGCGCCCTTGGCATTTTGTGGAATTCTCTCGCGGCAGAGGTAAAGCGATCACCAATGAATCGGCTTACACGAGTAGTGAGGACGAGGAGGAGAGAGGCGAATACGTGCTTGATGCGCCAGATATTCTGGCTATCAAGGGCCTTGGGCAGTTCAAGGAGTTCCGTATCGTCTCTGAGTTCCGCAGCCTCATCGAAAATTGGCACATTTCCGACTTCCATATTGCGGACGCGCGACCGAGCGCCGAGGAAGGGTATTCGGAGCATTTGTCAAGTCGCGGAGACAACGTCGCTCAGGTGGCACAGTATCTTTACACCTACCACCATGACCGATTTGACCGAATACTGAAGGCGATGGAAGAACGTGTCCCGGGAGTAACCAAGGTGGAAGCAAAATCGACCGAAGATGGAAGACTGGTTTTGCGCTTCCAGGACGGGGCTTTCAAAGACCCCTTCATCGCCCGCTTTGTCTCCGACGGAACAATCAAAATGTTCACCTACCTTGTGTTGCTTAACGACCCAAAGCCATTTCCACTGCTGGCAATCGAGGAGCCTGAGAATCAACTCTTCCCCGATTTGCTGCTTCTTTTGGCGGACGAGTTCCGGGATTATGCCACCCGCGGGGGACAGGTGTTCATTTCGACACATTCTCCTTACCTTCTGAATGCCCTGAAGTTCAACGAGATTTATTGGTTGAAAAAGGAGGATGGGTTTACATCCATCGAGAAAGCAGACAATTCCCCACAATTGAGGGCACTGGTCGAGGCCGGGGATCTTCCCGGGGCGCTTTGGAATCAGGGGCTCTTTGAGGAGATTGGACGGTGACCGGTAGAATTATCTTTCTCCTTGAAGAACCCTCTATGAAAGCATTGCTTGAGTCCCTGTTGCCTCGGGTATTCCCAGGATGGGCTCCCGGAAGCCATTTTCTATGCATACGACATCAAGGAAAAGACGATCTCAGGAAAAGCATCCCCCGAAAGCTGCGCGCTTGGCAGGGTATCAGCGACCGATTTGTTGTGGTCCAAGATCAGGACAGTTCGGATTGCGTTTTGCTGAAGCAAAATCTCACCGGCCTTTGCACCGATGCAGGGCACCCGCAATGCCTTGTCCGGGTTGTTTGCCGTGAATTGGAATCGTGGTACCTCGGCGACCTCGACGCTCTTTCTAAAGAGTTCGATGAGGCCTCCCTGCGACATAAGGACTCAAGACGGAGATTTCGAGACCCCGATTCCATTGACAAGCCCGCGCGAATATTGGAGAAGCTTCTTCCAGGGTTCCAGAAGATCTCAGGCGCCAGGCGAATGGGGGAGAGGCTCACTCCAGAGTCAAATAAGTCGAAAAGCTTTGCCACATTCATTTCTGGCGTCCGGCAAGTCGCCTCAGAGATGGGGTATTCGATGCCGCAAAACCCAAACTGACGCATGCCCCCTCACAGTATCTTCTTCCCAAACGCCGAGCAGGCCAGTTCCACCGCCAGGTCCGCCGTCCGGTTGTGCTCGTCGATCACCGGATTCACTTCCACAATTTCAAAGCTCAGCAGCCGCCCATGGTCGGCCAGAATCTCCATCGCCAGGTGCGCCTCGCGATACGTCGCCCCACCGCGCACCGGCGTTCCCACACCAGGCGCATCCTCCGGGTCAATCCAGTCCATATCCAGAGACACGTGATACCCCGCAGTCCCGCGCCCCGCCGCCCGCAGAGCCTCTTCCATCACCGTGCGCATCCCACGCTCGTCAATGTCGCGCATGGTGTACACCTCGGCCACTCCCGCGCGCCTGATATTCTCCCGCTCCGCGGAGTCGATGTCCCGCACCCCGATCAGCACCGTGTTCTCCGCGGACACTTTCGGCGAATAGCCAAAGATCTCGCCCAGCGGCGCCGGTCCCAGCCCCAGCAACGCCGCCAGCGGCATGCCGTGCACGTTCCCCGACGGCGAAGTCTCCGGCGTGTTGATATCTGAGTGCGCATCAATCCAGATCAGCCCAATCTTCTGCCCTTGACGCCGATAAAACTCCGCCACACCCGACACCGACCCCGCCGCCAGCGAGTGATCCCCGCCCAGCACCAGCGGTGTCATCCCCTCTTCCAGCGTCTTGACCACCGCCTCCGCGGTTCGGGTGCAGGTCTCTGCAATCTCCGCCAGATACCGTGCGCTCTTTTCTCCAGACGCGCGCGTCTCCGCCACCTCCACCCGGATATTGCCGCCGTCCGTGACCTGATGGCCCAGCGCCTCCAGCCTGGCCTCAAGCCCCGCCACCCGCATTGCGGAGGGGCCCATATCCACCCCCCGCCGGCTGGCCCCCATGTCCAGCGGCACTCCAATCACCTTGATGCGCCGCGTCGGCAACGCCTGCGTCCCGCTGTGCTGCACCGGCAACCCCTGTTCAACCGTCTCGTCACTCTCCAACATCCAACACTCCCCCAGCGGAGCGCCTTGTTCCGGCGCAAATCCGCCATAAATGCCCGCCGACAGGCAATCTACACCCGCCAGTATCCAAAAGTCATTACAACAGACTTTGCATGGGAGTAAGATTATCCCGCAGAAGGTTCGAGGCGCGGCACCGACCGCTGCGCAGCCTCTTATCTGTGGCCTGGATAACTTTTGACCGCGACTTGCCGATAGACGTATGCAGGAAGCAAATTGCATGACGCCCTGACAACCCGCACTCACGCAATCAAGCGACTCCGACCCCTGGTCGCAATTCTCTTCGGCTGCTCACTCGCAACCGCGGCTACCCCACCCGCGCCGATTACATCCCTGCGCGCCATTCATGCCCTCACCAACGAGCAGGCAAAAGCTGCACTCCCGGTCGCTTTTGAGGCCACCGTCACCTACTACCGTGACTATGAAAAGACCATGTTCGTCCAAGACGGAGATGTGGGCATCTACGTCCAACCCACCACCCCAATGAATTTCATTGCCGGTGACCGCATCCTGATCCAGGGCGTTACACACCCGAGCTTTCGCCCGTTTGTGTTGGGCAGCAACCTTACTCTGCTGCATCACGGCGTCCTTCCCACCCCCATTCCGGCCACTTACGACCAGTTGATCCGATCCCAGTTCGACTGCCTGTTCGTCACTGTGCACGCCCGCATCCGTGCAGCCGACCTGGTTGCAACCTGGGTCGGCCACAGCGTAAGCTTGCAAATGCTAGCCGACGGAGGCACCATCGATGCCGTGCTCGACAGCGACGACGCAAAGCCATTCGAGGGCTTGCTCGATGCCGATGTCGAAGTCACTGGCGCTGCCTCAGGACGGTTCGACGGAAAAATGCAGCAGACCGGCATCCTCCTGCACCTCTCCTCGTGGGCCAACGTCAAGGTGCTTCACCGCGCATCCACTGACCCGTTTTCACTTCCCATCACGCCAATGGACGAAGTACTGGCTGGCTACCATGTTCAGGTACTCTCCCAAAGGGTCAGGGTCCGCGGCACCATCTCCTACTACCAGCCGGGAGTCGCCATCGTGCTCCAGTCAGGGCTAAAAAGCCTCTGGATTCAGACTCACTCCGTCGTCCCGTTTGCGGTCGGCGATGTTGCCGACGTAACCGGCTTCCCCGGCTTGCACGACGGGTTTCTAACCCTGACGAATGGGCAGATCAAAGATACCGGCATTCGCGCTCCTGTCCTTGCCATGCCTGCCACCTATAAGCAATTAGTTGCCAGCCACAATATCTTTGACCTGGTTTCCATCGAGGGAAAGGTTGTCAGCCAGGTGCGCGAGTCAGCCCAGGACGAGTATGTGCTGTCCGCCGATGGCCAGACTTTTTCAGCAATTTACCGCCACCTGCCTCTTACCAGCTCCAATCCCAACGCAATCCCCGCCATGCGGCGCATCACCGAGGGCTCCAGAATTCGCGTTACCGGCATCTGCATGCTCGAAGATTCCAATCCCTTCGACGCCCAGGTGCCCTTTACCATCCTCATGCGTTCAGACGACGACATCGCCGTCGTCGCCCAACCTTCCTGGCTCAGTGTCCAGAATCTGCTGTACCTCGTCGCGTTCCTGGTGCTCGTGGTCCTGGCCGTCGGCGCTAAAGGATGGACGCTGGAGCGCAAGGTTCGCCGCCAGACCGCCGCGCTCGCCGCGCGCATTGAGGCAGACGCCGCCCTGGAACACATTCAGGCCCAGATTGAGCAGCGCCGCAGCCGCATTCTCGAAGACATCAACGGGTCTCGCCCCCTGGCGGAAATCCTCGAGCAGATCGTCGAACTGCTCTCCTTCCGCCTGGCAGGCGCCCGCTGCTGGTGCGAAGTGACAGACGGCGCCCGGTTGGGGGACGTGCCCGCTTCACCCGAGCCCACACGTGTTGTGAGCGAACCCATCCCCGGCCGGGCCGGCTCACCCCTGGGAACCATCTATGCGGCCTTCGCCCTCAAAACCCCGCCGTCCGACCGCGAAGCAGAGTCCCTTTCCTTTGCCGCCCGGCTGGCTACCCTGGCCATTGAAACCCGCCGCCTCTACTCCGACCTGCTGCACCGCTCCGAGTTCGATATGCTCACCGACCTCCACAACCGCTTCTCGCTCGACAAGTTGCTCGATGCGCGCATCGAACGGGCTCGCCTCAACGCCGGCATCTTCGGGGTCATCTACATCGACCTGGACGACTTCAAGAAGGTCAACGACGTCTACGGGCACCAGGTTGGCGATCTCTATCTTCAGGAAGTGGCCGCAAGAATGAAGCGCCAGCTTCGCTCCAACGACTCGCTGGCCCGGCTCGGTGGCGATGAGTTTGCCGCCCTGGTTGCGGAGATTCCCAACCCCGCCGGCGTGCAGGAAATTGCCCAGCGGCTCGAACGCTGCCTCGATGAACCATTCAACATTGAGGGGTACGCACTCCGCGGCTCGGCCAGCGTGGGCGTTGCTGTCTATCCTGAAGATGGCGCCACCCGCGACAGCCTGTTCAGCACCGCCGATGCGGCCATGTATGTCGCCAAGGCCACCAGGCATCCCGGCGGGCCATCAGGCCGGCGCAGCGACGAGTTCAGCCCCAGACGCCAGTCCTGAGAATGCGTCTGTTTCGCCATCCCTCCCATCCGCCGCCAGGCTTGCATTTATTCGCTTCCTCCCCTGTTCCAGAACCCCTGTCCTTGCCTGCCGCAGCAATGAAATCGAGGTGTTTCCATCGCGGAACGCCTTCAAGCCATCCGGGGACAACTCCAATGAAATGTGGATGCACCTAACACATTTTGCGCATAGGCAACGGTTCCTTTCGGTGTAGGATAAATGCAACATTATCAAGGGCCGCGGCTGCCAGGTCTTTTAATCGCGCAATCCATGGTTCGCCAGTTCTTTTGCCGATAAGTGCAATCGTTGGCGGCCTTTTGCAGAACGGTTGAGTTTCCACCGATGAAGCGATCAATCCTCGCACTTACGATCATTCTCGGATTCTCCTCTGTCGCTCAGGCAGCCGCGCAAGGCGCCCTCACGACGCTTAAAGCTATCCACGCCTTGACCAACGAACAGGCAAGCCACGCACTTCCAGTCGAGTTTCAGGCTACCGTCACCTTCTACCGCAGCTATGAAGCGGTGCTTTTTGTCGAGGACGACGGTGTGGGGATTTTCGTCCAGGCCCCCACCGACATCACCCTGTTGCCTGGCGATCGCGTCCTGATAAAAGGGAAAACCCACAACAGTTACCGCCCCGAAGTCTTCGCGGACAGCGTTACCCTGCTTCACTCCGGCACGCTGCCAAAACCTGTCCCTGCCACCTTCGACCAGTTGATCAAAGGCGATCTCGACTGCCAGTTCGTCAAGGTGCGCGCCGTTGTGAGAACGGCCGACATCGCTCTCAGCACCGCCTCACCCACCCGCACCATCAACGCTCAGGCCGTCGTCGATGGCGGCGTCATCCACATCAATCTCAACAGCGATGATATGGACGCTCTCAGAGACCTCCTCGATTCCGAGATCGAGGCGGTGGGCGTCGTTTCCGGACGTTTTGACGGAAAGAATCAGCTCACGGGTATTGACCTGGACGTTTCGCGGCTTTCCGACATCAAGATTCTCAAACGAGCCGGCACAGTTCCCTGGTCCCTGCCGGTCATCTCAATGGGCGAGATCCTCGGCACCTATCACGAGGTCAGCCAAACTCGCAGAGTTCACGTCCGCGGCGTCATCACCGACTACCAGCCCGGCTCCATGGTCGTTCTCCAGGACGCCGATAAAACTCTTCGCATCATGACGCGGACCTACACTCCGCTGCATGTTGGCGATCTGGCGGAAGCAACCGGCTTTCCCGATTTGTCGGATGGCTTTCTCACCCTGACCAGCGCCGAGGTCAAGGACAGCCAGGTCAGCGCTCCTGTCAAACCCTTTGCGGCAACCTGGCAACAGCTCTCTGCCAGTGCAAATATCTTCGACCTGGTTTCGATTGAAGGCCAGGTGATCACCGAGGTGCGAGAAGCCACCCAGGACGAGTATGTGCTGAATGCCGACGGTCATCTTTTCTCCGCCGTCTATCACCATCCGGATGCACAAAGCCAGATACCACTGCCGGACATGAAGAAGTTTCCCGTCGGCTCGCAGCTCCGCATCACCGGCGTCTGTGTGCCCTACACGGCAGACGCCTTCAGCGGTCCCGTTCCGTTCGACATCCTGCTGCGCTCGTTTGACGATGTCACCCTGGTTGCCGCGCCCCCCTGGCTCAGCGTCCGCCGCAACCTGGTTTTCCTCATCGGCTTGCTGCTGGCCGGGCTCGTTTTATTGGGCCTGCGCGCATGGTTCAGCGAGCGCAGAAGCCGCCGCCAGACCTCTTCGCTCGCGTACATCGAGCGCCGCCGCAGCCGCATTCTTGAAGACATCAGCAACTCCCAGCCGCTGGCTCCCATCGTCGAGCAGATTACTGAGCTCGTCTCCTTCCGGCTCAAGGGCGCGCCCTGCTGGTGCCAGATCGCCGAGGGCGCCCAACTCGGCAACTGCCCACCCAAGCTCACCGCCTTCCGCATCATTCAGCAGGAGATCCCCGCCCGTTCCGGCTCTGCCCTCGGCCTCCTCTCTGTCGCGCTCGACCCGCTTACCAGACCCGAACCTGTCGAGGCCGAAGCCCTGAAGATGGCCACAGCCCTCTCCGCACTGGCGATTGAAACCAGCCGCCTCTATCACGATCTGCGCCGCCGCTCAGAGTTCGACCTGCTCACCGACACCCACAACCGCTTTTCCCTCGACAAGCACCTCGACACGCTCATCGACGAAGCGCGCAAAGCCGCCTCCATCTTCGGCTTCATCTACATTGACCTCGACGAGTTCAAACAGATCAACGACGTTTACGGCCACCATGTGGGTGACCGGTACCTTCAGGAAGTCGCCGTGCGCATGAAACGCCAACTCCGCTCCCATGACCTGCTCGCACGCCAGGGCGGCGACGAGTTTGCCGCCCTCGTACCGCAGGTTCGCACCCGCGCTGAAGTGGAAGAAATTGCCAGCCGCCTTGAGCATTCCCTGGATGAGCCATTCCACATCGAAGGCTTCACCGTGATGGGTTCCGCGAGCATCGGCATCGCCCTTTACCCCGAAAACGGCGAGACAAGAGACGCGCTCCTCAACAGCGCCGATGCCGCCATGTACCGGGCCAAGCACTCCGGTCGCCATGCCCGTCAGGCAGCCGCGGGCGGCCTCAAGCCCACCCTGGTCCGCGACAAGCAGAAATAGAAAGGGCCCGGCTTGCGCCGGACCCCGTCAGTATTAATCCATGTGAGATTTTGGGGCCCCCGGTCTCGCGTTTGTGACCGGGGAACCATCCAACTTTACTCGGCTGCCATCTCCTCGGCTTCGCCTTCCTGGCGCATCAACTCCAGTTCGCGCTCTGCCGCTTCGATCTCCGCCGTAACTTCCTGCTGCACACGAGCCGCCGCCTCTTCCAGTTCCGGAGAGAGCTGCACGTTGCGGTAGTATTCCAGGCCCGTGCCCGCAGGAATCAAACGTCCCACGATCACGTTTTCCTTCAGACCGCGCAGATTGTCCACCGCGCCGTTGATGCTGGCTTCGGTCAACACACGCGTGGTCTCCTGGAAGCTCGCCGCCGAGATGAAGCTGTCGGTCGACAGAGACGCCTTGGTGATGCCCAGCAGCAGCGGACGTCCAATCGCCGGACGGCCTCCGTTGGCCAGTACACGGTCGTTTTCTTCGCGGAAGCGGAACCGGTCCACCTGCTGCTCGAGCAGGAAGTTGGTATCGCCCACCTCGTCGATCCTGACCCAGCGAAGCATCTGACGCACAATCACTTCGATGTGCTTGTCGCTGATCGCCACGCCCTGCAGGCGGTACACTTCCTGGATTTCGTTCACCAGGTAGCCCTGCAGTTCCTTTTCGCCCAGCACGGCAAGAATGTCATGCGGGTTCAAAGGGCCGTCCATCAGCGGATCGCCTGCACGCAGACGCTCGCCTTCCTGGACGTTGACGTGAATGCCGCGCGGCACAGAGTATTCCTTCTCGTCGCCGTTATCCGCCGTCACGTAGATCTTGCGCTGTCCCTTGCTCACTTCGCCAAACCGAACCACGCCGTCGATCTCGCTGATGATGGCCGTCTCACGCGGCTTGCGCGCTTCGAACAGTTCCACCACGCGAGGCAGACCGCCGGTGATGTCCTTGGTGCGCGTCGACTCCTTGGGAATCTTCGCCAGCACATCGCCCGGACCCACTTCGTCGCCGTCCTGAATCATCAAGTGCGAACCGCGAGGAAGCAGGTAGCGCTTCGACGCCTTGGCATTCTTCACCAGGAACGTCGGCTGACGCTTTTCATCGGGGCTGTCGGCAACCACCCAGCGCGAAAGGCCGGTAACTTCGTCGACTTCCTCGTTCAGCGTAATGCCTTCCTGCAGATCCTTGAACGTCACCACGCCGCCGATTTCGGTGAGGATCGAGTAGGTATAAGGATCCCACTCGGCCAACTGCTGGCCCAGCTTTACGTGCTCGCCGTCCTTCACCTTAAGGCGCGCGCCGTAAACCACGACGTAGCGCTCCTTTTCACGGCCGCGATCGTCAATCACCGCAAGCGATCCCGAGCGGTTCATGGCAACCAGCGTGCCGTCCTTGCTTTCAACGGTGCTCAGGTTGATGAAGCGCACAAAGCCGTTGTTCTTGGCGTCGAGTCGCGACTTGTCCTGCACGCGGCTGGCAGTTCCGCCGACGTGGAAGGTACGCATTGTGAGCTGCGTTCCAGGCTCGCCGATCGACTGCGCGGCAATCACGCCGCAGGTCTCGCCCAGTTCCACCATCCGGCCCGAACCAAGGTTGCGTCCGTAGCACAGCGCGCAAACACCGCGCCGTGACTCGCAGGTCAGCACCGAGCGAATCTTCACCCGCTCCACGCCCGCACCCTGAATTGCCGAGGCGATATCTTCGTCGATGCCCTGGTTCACATCCACCACGACGTTGCCGTCGTAGTCCTTGATGCGTTCCAGCGTCACCCGGCCAATGATGCGGTCGCGCAACGGCTCAATGATTTCACCCGACTCGACAATCGCGCCGACGTAGATGCCCTCGACCGTGCCGCAATCGTACTCGGTCACAATCACGTCCTGCGCCACGTCCACCAGGCGGCGGGTCAGGTAGCCCGAGTCGGCCGTCTTCAACGCCGTATCGGCCAGTCCCTTACGCGCACCGTGCGTCGAAATAAAGTACTCGAGCACCGTCAGTCCTTCACGGAAGTTCGCCGTGATGGGCGTTTCGATGACTTCGCCGGAAGGCTTGGCCATCAATCCGCGCATGCCTGAAAGCTGGCGGATCTGCTGCTTCGATCCACGAGCGCCAGAGTCGGCCATGATATAGATCGGATTGAAGGCGCCTTCATCGTCCGCACGCTTCATGTTGCCGAACATCTCGTCGGCCACCTTGTCGGTAACCGCCGACCACATCTGAATCACCTTGTTCGAACGCTCGCCGTTGGTGATTGCGCCGTCCATGTACTGCTTCTGGACTTCGATCACCTTCTTGTCGGCATCGTCCACGGTGGTGTACTTGCTGGCCGGGATCACCATGTCGTCCAGGCCGACAGACAGGCCGGAGCGCGTCGCATACGTAAAGCCCAGCGACTTGATGCGGTCAAGCATGCCTACCGTGACTTCAAGGCCCAGGTTCTGGTTGCAATAGTTCACCAGTTGCCCAATGCCCTTCTTCTTCAGCAGGCCGTTCACAAACGGCATCCCCGGCGGCAGCGAGTCATTCAGAATCACACGGCCCACCGTAGTCGAGATGTACTCCTTGTTGAACTCCACCGGCTCAGTGTGCGTCAGATCCTGATCGTCGTACGCCGTCGTCATATCCAGCACCTGGCCGGTATAGCGCAGGCGGATTGGCGAAAGCGTTTCAACTTCCTTGGCTTCCAGAGCCATCAGAATCTCTTCCGTGTTGGCGAACACACGGCCCTCGCCCTTGCCGCCCTTCTTGGCCTTCGTCAGGTAGTAAAGACCAAGCACCATGTCCTGCGTCGGAACCGTAATCGGCTGACCGGAGGCCGGCGAAAGAATGTTGTGCGAAGCGAGCATCAGCACGCTGGCTTCAATCTGCGCTTCCGGAGAAAGAGGAATGTGCACTGCCATCTGATCGCCGTCAAAGTCGGCGTTGAATGCCGTGCAAACCAGCGGGTGAATCTTGATCGCCTTGCCTTCAACCAGCACCGGCTCAAACGCCTGGATACCCAGACGGTGAAGCGTAGGCGCGCGGTTCAGCAGCACAGGGTGATCCTTGATCACTTCTTCAAGAATGTCCCACACCACCGGCTCCTGCATCTCCACCATCTCCTTGGCCTGCTTGATGGTTGTGCAGTGGCCCGTCTGCTCCAGGCGGTGATAGATAAACGGCTTGAACAGCTCAAGCGCCATCTTCTTCGGCAATCCGCACTGGTGCAGCTTCAGTTCCGGTCCAACCACGATCACCGAACGCCCCGAGTAGTCGACGCGCTTGCCCAACAGGTTCTGGCGGAAACGGCCCTGCTTGCCCTTCAGCGTATCGCTCAACGACTTCAACGGGCGGTTGTTCGCCCCACGCAGCACGCGACCACGGCGGCCGTTATCAAACAGCGCGTCTACCGCTTCCTGCAACATGCGCTTTTCGTTGCGCACGATCACTTCAGGAGCGTGCAGATCCATCAGCTTCTTCAGCCGGTTGTTGCGGTTGATGACGCGGCGATACAGATCGTTCAAATCGGATGTGGCAAAGCGTCCGCCATCCAGCGGCACCAGCGGGCGCAACTCGGGTGGAATCACCGGCAGCACGTCGAGGATCATCCACTGAGGCTTGTTGTCGCTCTTGCGGAATGCCTCCACAACCTTCAGGCGCTTGGCGTACTTGATCTTTTTCTGGACGGAGGTTTCCGTCTTCATGCGCTCGCGCAGCTCGATGCCTAGCTCGTCAATCTGCACGCGCTTGAGCAGTTCCTTGATCGCTTCAGCGCCCATCATGGCCTTGAAGCCCGAGGGACGGAAGTTCTGATCCAGTTCGCGGAACTTGGTTTCGTCCTTGATGATCTCGCGCTCCTTCACGCCCGGCGCATCGCCCGGATCGACCACCACATACGACTCGAAGTAAAGCACGCTCTCAAGATCGCGCAGCGAGATGTCCAGCAAGTGGCCGATACGCGACGGCAGGCCCTTGAAAAACCACACGTGCGAGCACGGCGACGCCAGCTCGATGTGCCCCATGCGCTCGCGGCGCACCTTGCTCACCGTCACTTCAACTCCGCACTTGTCGCAGATCACGCCGCGGTGCTTCATGCGCTTGTACTTGCCGCACAAACACTCCCAGTCCGTCACCGGTCCAAAAATGCGCGCGCAAAACAGGCCGTCGCGCTCTGGCTTGAACGTGCGGTAGTTGATGGTCTCAGGCTTGGTAACCTCACCATGCGACCAGCTGCGGATCTTCTCCGGCGAGGCAAGCATGATGCGGATGGCGTCAAAGTCGGTAATGGGGCTGGTAAGCTCAAACGGGTTCGAACGGAACAAGGCGACCCTCCTTGGCGGGCCTTTTTTGGGCGCTCGCCGCGGCTGTTTCCCGGGATTTCTTAAGGATCCTTCCTTCCCGGGTAGCGGTGTTTGCCGCTTCAAGAAGGACCCTGAATAACACTCTCTGCGTCTAACTCAATCCTGGGTGCCCCCGGTCTCGATTCTGAGACCGGGGATCCCTCGAACCTTAATCAGCAACCGCTGCCACTTCCGGTACCGGCAGCTTCTTGATCAGATCCGCACGCTTGATCAGCTCCACATCCAGGCACAACGACTGCAATTCGCGGATCAGCACATTGAACGACTCAGGAACGCCCGGCTCGATTGCCGCTTCGCCCTTGACGATGGCCTCGTAGATTTTCGTACGGCCATACACGTCGTCACTCTTCGCCGTCAGCAGTTCCTGAAGGATGTAAGCCGCTCCGTATGCTTCCAGAGCCCACACTTCCATCTCGCCGAACCTCTGGCCGCCGAACTGCGCTTTGCCGCCCAGAGGCTGCTGCGTAATCAGCGAGTACGGCCCGATGGAACGCGCGTGAATCTTGTCGTCCACCAGGTGCGAAAGCTTGAGCATGTAGATGTAACCCACCGTTACCGGCTGCTCAAACTGCTCGCCCGTCATGCCGTCAAACAGCGCCGTCTTGCCCGAAGAAGGCAGACCGGCCGAAGCCAGCAATGCCTTGATCTCGCTCTCCTGTGCGCCGTCGAACACCGCCGTGCCGAACCAGATGCCGCGCTTCATGCCCGCGCCCACGCGCAACAGCATTTCATCGTCGAGTTCCAGAAGTTGCCGCAGCGTTGCCGTGCCCGCGAACTCCTTCTTCATCAGTTCGCGCGTATAGGCTGCGTCCGTGTTCGCCGCGATCAGTGCTGCAATCTTCGCGCCCAGCGCATGCGCCGCCCAACCAAGATGCGTTTCCAGAATCTGACCGACGTTCATACGCGAAGGTACGCCGAGCGGATTCAGAACAATCTCCACCGGGGTTCCATCGGGCAGATACGGCATGTCTTCCTCGGGAAGAATGCGTGCAATCACACCCTTGTTGCCGTGACGGCCGGCCATCTTGTCGCCGACACTCAGCTTGCGCTTCATGGCAACGTACACCTTCACCAGCTTGATCACGCCAGGGGGCAGTTCGTCGCCCTTCTGCAGTTTGAGGATCTTCTCGTTGGTGATCTTGCGCAACACTTCGATCTGACGCGAGGTCATCTCCTCGATCTCGTCGATCTGCTCGTTCACCCGCGGGTCCTTGTCGGCATAACGGATACGCTTCAGGTTCTTGGTCGAAATCCGCTCGATCGTCTCGCGGTCCAGAACCGAGTCCTTGGTCAGCAGGCGCTTGTTGGTACGCTCGTCGTGCAGGTCAGCCAGCACCACTTTGCTGCCCAGAATCGCGTCCAGACGCTTCAAACGCTCGTCGGTCAGAATGCGGATTTCGTCGCCCAGGTTCTTCTCCAGCTTGGCGATATACTCGCCTTCGATCAGCTTGGCGCGCTCGTCCTTCTCCTGTCCCTTGCGGCTGAAGATGCGCACGTCCACCACCGTGCCTTCAATTCCCGGAGGGCATGTCAGTGAAGCGTCACGCACGTCGCCGGCCTTTTCGCCGAAGATGGCGCGCAACAGTTTTTCTTCCGGTGTCAGTTGCGTTTCTCCCTTGGGAGTGACCTTGCCCACCAGAATGTCGCCGTGCTTGATCTGGGCGCCGATGCGGATCACACCGCTCTCGTCCAGATCGCGCAGAGCATGCTCACTCACGTTGGGAATATCGCGCGTGATTTCTTCCGGCCCAAGCTTCGTGTCGCGCGCTTCGATTTCGAATTCCTCAATGTGCACCGAGGTGTAATAGTCCTCGCGCACAAGCTTCTCCGAAATCAGAATCGCGTCCTCAAAGTTGTAACCGCGCCACGGCATGAAGGCCACCAGCACGTTGCGCCCCAGTGCCAGTTCGCCCTGCTCCGTGCAAGGTCCGTCGGCGATTACCTGCCCCTTCACCACGCGGTCGCCTTCGCGAACCACCGGCTTCTGGTTGATGCAGGTGTTCTGGTTCGAGCGCTTGAACTTGATCAGCTGATAGATGTCCGATCCAACTTCACGCGACAGCTGTGTGGGATGATGCTCGCCTTCCACGCGCACAATAATGCGCTCGGAATCGACCGAATCCACAATGCCGTTGCGCTTGGCCAGAATCACGGCGCCGGAGTCGCGCGCCGTCACACCTTCCATGCCCGTGCCCACCAGCGGAGCCTCGGCAACCAGCAGCGGAACAGACTGCCGCTGCATGTTGGCGCCCATCAGCGCGCGGTTCGCATCGTCATGCTCAAGGAACGGAACCAGCGATGCTGCCACTGAAACCAGTTGCTTCGGCGACACGTCGATGTAATCCACATCGCCGCGAGCCACCAGCACAAAGTTCCCCTGGCGACGCGCGTTCACCAGGTCCTCAGTGATGACACCCTCGTCATTGAACTCGATGTTGGCCTGCGCGATCGTGTGCTTGTCCTCTTCCCACGCGGAAAGATAGAAGCTGAACGGCATATGATCGATCGCCCGCTTGCCCGCCTTCTTCAGGCTGGCGTTCAAGCGCGCCGCTTCTTCCTTCTCAATGTGATCGCCCACGCGCAGCCCGCTTTCGCCGGCGTTGACAATCTCCACATAGTCCAGAATTCGCGACTCCTTGACCTTGCGGTAAGGCGACTCGATAAATCCGTATTCATTGATGCGCGCAAAGCAGCTCAGCGAGCTGATCAGGCCGATGTTCGGGCCTTCCGGCGTCTCAATCGGGCAGATGCGACCGTAGTGCGTCGGGTGCACGTCGCGGACTTCGAAGCCTGCGCGTTCACGCGACAAACCGCCCGGTCCAAGGGCCGACAGCCGGCGCTTGTGTGTAATCTCTGACAGCGGATTGGTCTGATCCATGAACTGTGACAACTGCGAAGATCCGAAGAACTCGCGGATCGCCGCCATCACCGGCTTGGCGTTGATCAGGTCGTGCGGCATCGCCGTCGAAAGCTCCTGATACACGCTCATCTTTTCCTTGATCGCCCGCTCCATACGGACCAGCCCGATGCGGAACTGATTCTCCATCAGCTCGCCCACGGCGCGCACACGGCGGTTGCCAAGGTGATCGATGTCGTCCACCATGCCGATGTTCCTGCGCAGCTTGAGCAGGTAGCGAATGGTCGCGTAGAAATCCTCCGGCGTCAGCGTGCGGTGATCGAGATGCGTCGCGTCCTGGTTCTCATAGAGCTTGATGTTGAACTTCAACCGGCCCACGCGCGAGAAGTCGTACTTGCGCGCGTCGAAGAACATGCCTTCAAACAGCGCCGTCGCCGTATCCAGCGTCGGCGGATCACCCGGCCGCAGCTTGCGGTAGATTTCGATCAGCGCCTCTTCCGGCTTGCGCACCGAATCGCGCTTCAGCGTGTTGGTGATGATGTTGCCCACTTCGTCGCGCTCGGGGAAGAAGACCTCGAAGCTGGCCGCGCCGCTCGAAAGCACCTTGTGCAGACGATCGGCGGTCAACTCGACATTCGCTTCCACAATCACTTCGCCGGTGTTCAAATCGATCACGTCCGAAGCGGTCAGCGCGCCATCCAGCTCGGCCGTTTCCACTTCAATGCGATCGATGCCTGCCGCGCGAATCGCCTTCAGCGTATTCGCGGTAACCTTGCGGCCCGAATGCGCAATCTCGTCGCCGTTGTGCAGCACCGCGTGCGCCGGCTTGGCGCCCTGCAGATGCGTCGGTGTCCCGGCCTCGGGAGCAACCGCCCAGTGCAGCTTGCCGTCCGCAATGTGAATCCGGTCTACCGTATAGAACGTCTTCAGAATCTCTTCGTCAGAACGCAGTCCAAGCGCGCGCAGGAAGATCGTCCCCAGGAACTTGCGCTTGCGATCGATGCGCACATAGAGCGTGTTCTTCTGGTCGTACTCGAACTCCACCCAGCTTCCGCGATAGGGGATGATCTTGCCCAGGAAGTAGGTGCGGTTGTTCGCCGTCTCAAAAAACACGCCAGGCGAACGGTGCAACTGCGAGACGATCACGCGCTCGGTCCCGTTCACAATAAAGGTGCCATTCGGAGTCATCAGCGGAATGTCGCCGAAAAACACCTCTTGCTCCTTGATGTCCTTGATCGACTTGTTGCCGGTCTCCGGATCCTTGTCGTAAATCGTCAGGCGCACCGTCACCTTCAACGGCGCACTGAACGTCATCCCCCGCTCTTCGCACTCCTGCTGGTCGTACTTCAACTGCAGGCTCACCGGATCGCCGCACTTGTTGCAGAAATCGGGCGTGTTCTTGTTGTACGTGCCGCACTTCTGGCAAAGCACATCGCCGGGAAGGAACGGATCGGTGATCACCATTGCCCCGCAATGTACGCAGGCGGTACGCAGGTGATGCAGCCCCTTGAGGTGGCCGCACTTGCATTCCCAGTTGCCGATCGAGAAATCCACAAAATCCAGTTGTGAGATTCCCCTGAAGTCGGTGATCGGAAATACCGATACAAACACAGACTGCAGCCCAGAGTCGTCACGCTCGTTGGGTAGCTTGTCCATCTGCAGGAACCGCTCATACGAACGGCGCTGCACTTCAATCAGGTTGGGAATCTGGGTTGCCGTGGGAATCTTAGAAAAATCGAGCCGGCTGCGAATCGCGCGCTTCTCGTTAGGCATGTTCACTCCTGAGCCTCATCACTCCGGCGTCGCCCCGTCCATTCGAGGCCAGCTCCGGGCCGCTACCCGAGTCTCGGGGCAACGGCTGTTTACGGTAAAAACTCATGCATTCCAGACTGGAAAAACGCTCTTCACCCAGTCCCTACCCCGGCCACCCCGGTTCATTCGCAGTTGGAACACCGCGGCAAACCGGGACCTTCCTCACGTCAAGCATGTTTCGGGAGAGTCAGCGAAGATTACGCGTTTTGGGCATTGCCGTACCTCCGGCAAGTGCGCTAGACTGCGCACAATCGAGAGAAGCCAAGCGCAACGGGCATACCCCGTTAAAAAATATTTCGCGCTTCCGGTGAAATATGGGCTAAATTGCCCCGGTCACCGCGTGTGGGAGACACGAATAGCCCGTAAGGACGCAATGCCTCACGAGCGCGGCGCTCTGCCTGTGCTCCCATCCGAATTCTCTTGTCACTGCTCTCGCCGATCCCAAAGCTCGCTTCTGCCGCTCGCTCGCCAACCGTCAACTCGTCCCCACCCTGCCCAGGCAACTCGTTGACCCTAAGGCACTTAAATACCGTTCACTCACCGAAGACAGAGTGCTTGGCTCTGCCCTGGCCAGCGGACGCTTGCGTGCCGCTACCCTTATCCTTGAAAACCGCCGCCCAGTCCCGCACACCCCCTGAGAAAAACGGAGTGAGCCGAAAAGACGCGCAACAAGTATCGTAGCGCGTCCTGGCCGTGCTTGCAAGTCCCATGCGCTGGATGGCAAACGAGACCGCTCCGCCAAAACGGCACGATCCCGCCCGCCCCCAGCCTGCCTGATGCGAAAAACTACTTGATTTCGACCGTCGCGATGCCTTCGAACTTCTTGCGGATCGCCTCAGCCTCGTCCTTGGTCGCCGACTCCTTCAGCGCCTTGGGAGCGCCATCGACCAGGTCCTTGGCTTCCTTCAGGCCAAGCGAAGTCACTTCGCGAACGGCCTTGATGGTGTTGATCTTGTTTGCGCCGAAGTCCTTGAGAATGACCTGGAACTCGGTCTTTTCCTCAACCACCGGAGCCGCCGCGCCGCCACCAGCCGCCGCTGCCGCAGGAGCCGCTGCTGCCGCCGATACTCCAAGCCGCTCTTCGAGCTTCTTCACCAGAGCCGATGCTTCCAGCAGGCTCAAAGATACAATCTGTTCTTCCAACTGCGCCAAATCCGCCATTTTTCTTCTCCATTCAGAATCGTTTGAAATTGATGTTCCCGGCCGCGCGTCCCAGACTGAAAGTTTCCGATGCGCCAGACCCGCGCACTCTCAACCCGCCTCCCGGCCAAATCCCTTGCTTCAAAAGCCTTCAACAAAGGCTGGGTGCCCCTGGTCTCGACTTTGAAACCAGGAATCAGACCCTAAAAATTCCTACGCTGCGGCTTCGCCGGCAAACTTTTCCTTCTCCACGCCCTGGCCCAGAACCACCGCCAGATCGCGGCCCGTGGCATTCAGCACGGTCGCCAGACGCTGCGCCGGCGAATTGATCAGGAACAGCAGCTTAGAGAACAGCTCTTCCTTGCCCGGCATGGTCGCCAAAGCCTTCACTTCAGCTACGTCCAGCAGCTTGCCGTCCACAATGCCCAGCTTGAACTGGAATTCCGCATTCTCGCCCGCCCACTTGGCGAAAACCTTGGCCAGAGCCACCGGGTCGCCCGCGGTAAACGCCACCGAGTTCACGCCCTTCAGGCCCTTCAGCGCGGCTTCCACCGCGGTGCCCTTGCCGGAGACCGCGGCCAGCTTATTCTTCACCACGCGATACTTGCCACCCGCCTCGCGGATCACCTTGCGCAGTTCAAAATCCTTGGCCACTGTCAGCTTGCTGAATGTGCCGATAATCGCCGTCGTCGAGTTGGCCAGCTCTCCCGCCAGCAACTCAACCTTCTCGTTCTTCTTCGCCTTCGAAATCGCCATGTCTTCGCTCCGCTTCGACAGGGGTCAGGGGTCAGGGATCAGGGATCAGCAAGCCTTCCGTACGCTGAACCTAACTCCTCGCTCCCCACTCCCCTCCTTACCCTATTCGGGCGTCTGTTACAAATCTCGTTTTGACAGTGCAGCGCGGAGCCACTTGGAACCCGGGCTTTTCTGACCCCTGATCCCTGACCCCTGATCCCCGCCTTTTAGTGCTTGCCCGCCGCATCCGCAACTGCCGAATCCAGCGGAACCCCGGGACCCATCGTCGAGCTCAATGTCACGCTCTTGATGTACTTGCCCTTGGCAGCCGAAGGCTTCGAGCGCACAATCGCGCTGATCACAGTCGTTGCGTTATCCACCAGCTTTTGCGGGTCGAAGCTCAGCTTGCCTACCGGCACATGCACCAGGCTGGTCTTGTCGGCGCGGAACTCCACCTTGCCGGCTTTGATTTCCTTCACAGCCGCGGCCACATCCAGGGTCACCGTACCCGTCTTCGGGTTCGGCATCAATCCCTTCGGACCCAGAACCTTACCCAGGCGGCCAACCACCTTCATCATGTCCGGCGTTGCAATCAGCGCGTCGAAAGCGGTCCAGTTTTCCTTCTGGATCTTTTCCACCATCTCTTCTCCGCCCACAAAATCAGCGCCCGCCGCGGTCGCTTCCTTCTGCCGGTCGCCACTGGCGATCACGGCCACAATCTTGGTCTTGCCCAGCCCGTGCGGCAGCACAACCGTTCCGCGCACCATCTGGTCGGCGTGACGCGTGTCCACACCCAAACGCATCGTCAAATCGACGGTTTCGTCGAATTTGGCGTACTTCACCTGCTTCAGCAGCCCTACGGCTTCTGACAGCGGATACGTCGGCTTGGTCACAGCCGCGCGCGCCTTCACAATGTTCTTCGATTCTTTTTTAGCCATTCTTCCCTCGTCTCCCACCGCCCCTGCCAGCCCCGTGAGGGGAACCCGGCGCTAACCGCACGGACAACGTTGCTTTGTTGCCGCAATCAGCATCGAACAGGCCCAGAAACCGTGGTGCTTATGACTGCCCAGAGATTTACCCCGGACGCATCTACCGAGTGTACCGAAAGTCAGGTCGAAATGCAAACTCGGCGCCGCATCCTGTCTGCCCGCATTCACAGGCCGTCAGATACATACCCCTTTGCGCGCAGTGAACACCTCATCTTCGACATTGCCGGTATTCAAGACGCCCGCCGGCTCGAAGCAAAGCACCTCAGCCTCTTCGTCGGCACATGTCCGATGCTCCACCCCACGCGGCACCACCAGGCCCTCGCCCGGCTCCAGCGTCACAATACGGTCCCTGAATTCAACCCGAAACCGTCCCTTCCACACCAGAAAAAACTCGTCTTCGTTCTCATGGAAGTGCCAGGGAAACTCCCCCTGCACCTTGATCACTTTGACTTCCTGCCCATTCAGATTTGCAATCACCTTGGGCCGCCAATGTTCCTCGAACGCGCCGAACTTCTCAACCAGGTTGATCTTGCTTGTCATCGGGAACTCTCCGTTGTAAGTGTCTTCTTCAAGCTTGGGGTGCAAGCGGTGGCTGGCCCTCCCTTAAGCGCCCAGAACCCGCCCTGGGCATCACTCAATCCCCTTGAGCGCCGCCAGGGCGCACACGAACATACCCCGCCGGAACCCTGTCCTGCTCCTCAGGCGCATGGCCCGTCGGCTGCGCCAGAATCTCCAGCGCTTTCGCGATTGCCTGCTCGGTAGGCTTCGCTCGCCGCGCAACCCACTCCTCATGCTGCAGATGAGCCACCTTTTCCGCTACAGCCAAATTGATGAACTGGTTCAACGAAACACCTTCACGCAGAGAGAAATCCTCCGCAACCCTGCGCACACTCGGCATCAACCGCAATGGAAACTTGCTGACCACTGTCTTTCGCTGGCTTGTGGGCATACTCTCTACCTCCTGCTCCTGAATTCACTCAGCAACTCTGCCGGTGATAGCACCGGCAAACCAAACCGCCGGCCCGCCTCTCGGAAATGCCTCTCGTTGTAGGTCACAATGCCATCCGCACTACCGTTGATCGCAACCTCCAGCACCATGTCGTCTGCGGGGTCCTGTGAGAGCGGTCCATGCCGCTCACGCACCAACACCGGCTCTGCAACTGCCTCCAGCATGTCCAAAACCAGCTCAGTGTCCCGCTTGCTCTTTCCAAACGCTTCCAGTTGCTCACCCCGCGTCGCAACATCCCGATACTCGCAGGCCAGCTTGTAATCCATCAGGATTGCGATCTCCCGGAGCAATGCGAGGCGCAGTGTCTCAGCCGCTGCCCCCGTGCTGGACCGAAGCGCCGCAATAATCACCGAGGTGTCGAGCACGACCCTCACGAGCTAATGGTATCACAGGTGATGCCACGCTAGGAACGCGCCACCAAAAGAGACCGTATCTCTGATCAGTTCAGTAGGTGACAGCCCTACCGCAGCCCGTGCATGATGTTCGAGTAACTTCCGGGGGTTCCAATGTGTAGCGAATCTCACAGCCCAGCCAAATCCATCTCCCGCCGCCGTTTCCTCAAATCCAGTTCCTTAACCGCCGCCGCAGCCGCCTCCTCCCTCGCATTGCCCCGCCGCGCCTGGTCCGCCTCGCTCCAGCCTCCCAACCCCCTCGCCGAGTTCACCTACGCCGACGTCGACATCGCCAGCCAGGCCCATGAAGCCCAACTCTGGAACACCCACGACGTCCTCATGGCCCTAAGCGAAGACAGCATTCTCAAGCCCCTTCGCCAGATGTCCGGCATGCCCGCCCCCGGAGACGACCTCGGCGGCTGGGCCAACTACGACCCCAACTACGACTACCGCAAGGGATTTGACGAGGGCTTCGCGCCCGCCTGCACCTTCGGCCAATGGATCAGCGCTCTCGCCCGCTGTTACGCCATCACCGGCGAGGCTGCCACTCGCGAAAAAGTCCTCCGCCTCAACCGCCTCTACGCCGAAACCATCACCGGTGACTTCTACAAGCTCAATCGATTCCCCGCCTACTGCTACGACAAATTCGTCCTCGGCCTGCTCGACTCGCACCTCTACGTCAAAGACCCGCAGGCCCTCGCCATCCTTGAACACACCACCAACACCGCCATCCCCAACCTGCCCGGCCACGCCATCGAGCACGGCGTCCCCTGGCGCGCCGACAAGGACCCAAAGGACGACTCCTGGACCTGGGACGAGTCGTACACCATGCCGGAAAATCTCTTCCTCGCCTGGCAGCGTGGAGCCGGCCAGCGCTACCACGATATGGCACTCGACTACCTCGACGACAAGCCCTGGTTCGATCCCCTCTCGCGCAATGAGAATGTCTTCGCCGGCCGCCACGCCTACAGCCACGTCAACTCGCTCTGCTCAGCCGCGATGGCTTACCTCGCCGCCGGCAGCACCAAGCACCTGGCCGCCGCCCGCAACGCCTTTGCCATGCTGGAAGCCCAAAGCTTCGCCACCGGCGGCTGGGGTCCGGACGAGACGCTGCGCGCGCCCGGCAGCCCCGACGTATACAACAGCCTCACCAACACCCACCACAGTTTTGAAACCCCCTGCGGCAGCTATGCCCACTTCAAGCTCACCCGCTACCTGCTGCGCGCGACAGGCGATTCCCAGTACGGCGACAGCATGGAGCGGACGATGTACAACACCGTTCTCGGCGCGCTGCCGCTGGAAGAAAACGGCAAGAACTTCTACTACGCCGACTACAACTTCGACGGCCAGCGCGTCTACAAGGAAGCCCGCTGGGCCTGCTGCTCCGGCACGCTGCCCCAGGTCGCCGCCGACTACCGCATCAACCTCTATCTGCGCGGCACGCAGGCCGTTTACGTCAATCTCTACGTCCCCTCCACGCTGCGCTGGACCGACTCAGGCTCCGCCCTCTCGCTCACCCAGGAAGGCGATTATCCCTACGAAGATCGCGTAGCCTTCACCCTCACCGCCTCGCAACCCACCGCCCAAACGCTCCACTTCCGCATCCCCGCCTGGGCGGGCGGCGCAGAGGTCTTCGTCAACGGAGCGCGCCAACCCGGCCTCGCCGTCCCCGGCAAATTCGCCGCCATCCGCCGCACCTGGAAGACCGGAGACCGCGTCGAACTCGAACTCCCCTTGCGCACACGCCTCGAGTCCATCGATCCGCAGCACGCAGACACCGTCGCTCTGCTCCGCGGCCCAATCGTTCTAATGCCCGTCAAAGAAACCCCGACCTCCAAGCTCCCCACCATCACCCGCGACCAGCTCTTAGCCGCGCGCCGCGTAAGTGAGCAGAGCTGGCAGGCCAACTCCGCAAACGGCCCAGTCACCCTGCTTCCCTTCACAAGGCTCGGCTCCCGCCCCTACACCACCTACGTCAAAGTCAGTTAAGCCACTTGGTCTAAAAAGAGCCTGTCATTCTGAGCGAACGGGGCCCCAGGCGTTCTTCAGCCTGGGGGAGGTGAGTCGAAGAACCTGCATTTGTTCTTTCACGGGTTCCACGAAAAAGGCCGCATTGCGCTCAGCAATGCGGCCTCACTTCCACTTCACTCGGGAGCGCTACTCGTCGCCCTTTACCGCCCCCGAATCCTTTGAATCTTCCGGCGCCTTCGGAGCCGGAACGCTCGGCACATCCCTTAGTTGCTGGTAATTCAAAATCGCATTGAACACCATCGCGTACGTCCCCACCGTCTCCCCGCGATACACCGGGTTGTTCCCGAACAACAGCACATTCCCCTCGCCCAAATGCGCATCCACCACCACCGCATGCTCGGCAATCGATCCGCCCTTGTCCAGCAGCCCATCCAACAGCAGCCCCTTGCCATCCGCAAAGCGCAAAATCACATTCGGCCGCAGCTTTTCCGGGATCACGTTCATGTTATCGCGCATCTCTTCCTCGTTCAGCTTCTTCGCCTCCCAGGGCTCCTGCTTTTCCAGCGGTTCAGCCTCGGTAATCTTGCGTCCCGTCGGCGTGTCGCTGTCGTCCACGGTGCCCCGGCCTGTCGGCCTTTCCGCATACGGGTCCATCAGCATCCGACCGCCGCGCCCGCCCAACGTGTTGCTGATCGAAAACGTCATTCCATTCGCGCTGATCACCGGAACTCCCGCACCATATCCAAACGCCACCGGGCTGTTCTTGTCCACAAACACCGTGTTCAAAATCGTCCCCACCACGCGCGCATCCGAGTGTCCGCCCGATGTCACGCCCGGCGCCATGCCGGTATCAATGGCAAACTGCGCCGTATCCTCGCAGGTAATCAGCAGCCCACCCTTTTCCACAAACGTCTTCAGATGCTCCAGTCCCCCATATCCCAGACCCGGTCGAATATCCGCCGTCGAATCCACCCGCCCCATGTTTGGCGTCAGGTCTGTCTTCTCCCAAGGCATCGCGTTGTTCCACATCGGAATGCCGTTCAGAATCGACTCCGTTCCCGCATACCCCACCGGCGCAAACACAATCACGTCGTACTTGGCTCGCAGGTCCGCCTCAGCCGACGCCGTCTGCGTGCTGATGTAGTCGTATGGCACGCCCGCCGTGTCAAACGCATACCGCCACCAGCCCTCCGTCTGCGTTGAAAGCCATGTATGCATAATCGCCACCCGCGGCGCCGTCGCCCCATGGGTAGCAACCGATGGCGCCGCGCTCAGGTATGACCCATCCAGCGCCAAATCGTGCAGCATCCCCTTGATCTTGCCATCTTCGGCCCCGGTAATCAGCAAGGACCCAGCCGAATAATGCTTCCCGTCCGCGTAAAACTCCTTCTCCGCCACCTCAACCCCGTTGCCCTTCAGCTTGTACACCAGCGGCAGAAGCGAAACCTGCGCCGTATTGGCCACAGCCAGCACCGCTCCCGCCCCGCTCACCTTCCCCGTCAGCGACGCCGGATCGTCCACCATCGCCATCTTCGCCGAAAGAATCGCCGGGTCCGTCACACGCACAACCTTCAGATTGAACAAATGGGAAAACGACCAGCCCGTATCGTCATACGGATGCTTCTGCGGATCGTCCGGCGCCCAGAACTGCCGGTCCAGCAGCGCATCCGCCGCCCGCGAATACGGCTGATCCATGCGCACCACCAGGCTTCCCGCCGGGAACGTCTCGGTCGTCGGCTTGTCTCCGCGCTTGGCCGCCGGAACGCTCGACGTCGTCGCCTCCGCAAGCTGCTCCACCTCAACATGCTGCCGCTTCATCACCTTCAGCAACTCCACCTGCCGGTTCGCGTCCGCATCGCTTGCCGCAATCACATACGCCGCCGGCCCCTCCAGCGTCGGCTTCTCCACACTCCGCTTGCTCTTGATGTAGTAGTTCTCCAAAAAGTGATGCGTATGCTGCGAAAAATATGAAATCGTAGTCAGCAACGCAGACTCTTCGTAGTTGTTATTGTCCCGCTGCGACCACATCACCACCGGCAGCGGAGGATTCTGCCTGTACCACGTCCGCGAATACTCCTCCGGCTCCAGAATCCGCTTCTCCGTGTCCGCGCCGCCGTTGCCAAACGTCTCATAAAGCCGGCTGATCCCGTTGTGCATCCCCGCCAGAAACATCAGGTACCCAGGGCTCCACGTATCGAAATCCCCATGAGTAAATACACCCGGCATCCCCAGCGACTGCATCTGGGCGACATTATTCCAACCGAGTTCCGCCCACTCATCGGCCAGCGTCGGATCGACCCACGCGTTATACGGCCCATCCCCAACCGTGTTGTCGTAGAGAAACGGAACCGACTCGTGCAGATCGTGCAGCACCTGCGCATGCCAGCCCAGGTAGGTATCCAGCACATTGCGCGTCAGGTCCAGCGTCATGCCCATCGCGTCGCGGTTGTTGTCATGCGCCACATAGTGGCCCCAATAAATCAGGTGCGGATACTTCTCATCCAAATGCGCCCTGTGCCACTTGTAAAGGTCCACCATGCGATCGCGCCCATCCACCTCCACCACCGGCGTAATCAGCACAATCATGTGCTTGCGGATGTACTGGATATACGGCGCATTGTCCACTGCCAGCCGATAAGCCAGTTCCATCAGCGCCGTCGGCGCGCCCGTCTCCGTCGAGTGGATCGTCCCGGTGATGTAATACACCGGATACGACTGGTCCACCAACTGCCGCGCTGCCCCGTCGTCCATCTTGATCGTCCGCGGATCGGCCAGCTTGGCCAGCCGCTCGTCATTCGCCTTTTGCCCCGCCAACAGCGCCGGATCGGCAACCGCCACCGCAATCATTTCGCGGCCTTCTTCGCTGTGCCCAATACTCACCACCTTCACGCAAGGGCTCGCCGCCTCAAGCATGCGAAAGTATTGATAAACATCCTCCGCATACGGCAGCATGTTCGGCGCGCCAGACACATCTCCCAGCACCTTCTCCGGCGTCGGAACCGTCTTCGAAGCGGGCAGATAGCTCACCAGCGGCGACAGAAACTCGGGGTCGGTCGTGTACTTCTTGATCTGGTCCGAATAGTGCTGGTCGATCGCCTGCTGCGGGTCACGCGCAAAGTTCGAGTTCAAATCCTGACTTGCGGATTGGCTGACCAGCGGGCTAGCGGCGGCGAATAAGGCAACAAAAACGGAAAACAGATGCAGCTTTGCAGTGCGCATAGGGCCTCTTTAGTTATTTTGGAATCGAGCGTGTGGGTTCTAACCCGGAAGAATTCCGTGACAGCCAGTGTCCCACAAAAGGGCAGCGCGTGGGAATCGACGGGTCAAAAACGGAGGGAGCAGGTCTTTTGTTCGTCAGGAGCAGCCTGACTCGCCGCGTCGAGTTACGGCTACCATGAACGCCGAAGATCCCCCAGAAAGTTCATCACCACCACACTGTCATCCCGAGCAACCGACTCGCTTTAGCGAGTTACAAAATAAATCAACTGTCATCCTGAGCGAAAGGGGCCCCAAGCGCACTTCATTTCCGGGGTCCCCGGCGACAGGTCTTCGTCGCTGGGGTGGAGTTCCGGGGTCCCCGGCGACAGGTCTTCGTCGCTGGGGTGGAGTTCCGGGGTCCCCGGCGACAGGTCTTCGTCGCGGGGTGGAGGTGGGGGGTGGTGAGTCGAAGGATCTGCATTTGCTTTTCGGGTCTGTTCATAGGGACAGCCGACCGCGCCAGGGCAACCGCACTTGAAAATCGAT
>Ga0302195_10000124_pt1 | contig 56663 bp, 43 predicted proteins | sample II_Bog_N1_2_FD_198778 | JGI IMG/M metagenome (GOLD analysis project Ga0302195, IMG submission 198778) | Peat permafrost microbial communities from Stordalen Mire near Abisko, Sweden - II_Bog_N1_2 | ecosystem: Environmental > Terrestrial > Soil > Wetlands > Peat | place: Sweden: Abisko...
CCCGGAACTCCACCCCAGCGACGAAGACCTGTCGCCGGGGACCCCGGAACTCCACCCCAGCGACGAAGACCTGTCGCCGGGGACCCCGGAAATGAGGTACGTTTGGGGCCCCTTTCGCTAAGGATGACTTTGTCGGAGATGCCCCCGGTCCGTACCCCGCTACATAGCCCCTGCCACCCCCTCGACTGTCGCTCCAACCGTATGAAAATAATTAGGTTACGTCAGCAAAGACTCATTCCACTCGCCAAAACAAAGGACTTACAAGCCACCAAAGTAGAGAGCCACAGAATCCAGGTCTTGGCGAAAAAATGCACCCTAACGCCTCTCTTCGCAGCGCGTACCCGGCGAAGTTAGACTATCCAAATGACCAGACGCATCGGCGTACATCTCGGCACGGCCGGCGGAGCCTCCAACGCTGTCGAACGGGCTCGCGAGATCGGCGCAAACACCTTCCAGTTCTTCTCCTCAAGCCCGCGCATGTGGCGCGCGCCGAAAGTTGACCCGGCGCAGGCTGAGCGCATGCGTACGCTTCGCGCCGCGCTCAATGTGAGCCCGCTGGTGATCCACACCAGCTACCTGGTCAACGTCTGCAGCCAGACCGCCGACGTCCGCGAGAAGAGCATTGACGCCTTCCGCGGCGAGATTGAGCGCGCCCTCACCTGGGGCGCCGAATACCTGGTCCTCCATCCCGGCTCGTGGAAGGGCCTCACCCGCGACGAAGGCCTCAGGCTCGCCGCCGAGTCCATCACCCAGGCGATTGACGGCCTGCCCTGGCAGGGCACCCCGTTTCACATTCTGATTGAAAACACCGCCGGCGCGGAATTCTCGCTCGGCGGCAGCTTTGAACAGGTAGCCGAACTCGTCACCCGCCTGCGCGCCACCGCGCCCGTCGCCGTCTGCCTTGACACCTGCCACACCCACGTCGCCGGCTACGACCTGGTGACCGAAGAAGGCTACGCGGCAACCATGGAGCAGATCGGCGCAACTGTCGGCTTTGAGTCGGTTCGCGTGTGGCACTGCAACGACGCCAAGGCCGAGCGCGGGTCCAAACTCGACCGCCACGAGCACATCGGGCAGGGCACCATGGGTATTGAGCCCTTCCGCCGCATTCTGAATGACAAGCGGTTCGCCCATGCCGCCTTCATCGCTGAAACCCCGGTCGACGAGCCCGGCGACGAGGAGCGGAACGTGCGCGTGCTGAAAAGCCTGGTGGAATAAATCAACAAAGACTCCGGAAATTCCGCTTGCTTTTGCCTCCGGCGCAGCGTCAGACTGTGTATGTCGTTGGAGTTCGCGCCAGGAGGTCGAATGATGCGCAAACTTGTTTTGAAGATGTTCTTCGTGCTCGCTGCCGGAGCGGGCCTCTCGGCTGCGGCACAAATGGCGGCCATCCAGGCGCAAAGGCCTCAACCGCCAGGCATTGCTCCCCATGCAGCCCGGCTGCCCTACACGGCGGAGTTCAAGACTACCCGCGTGCAGACGCTGGCGGATGGAAGCACCATCACCCATGAAACAACGGATACTCTTGCGCGGGATTCTCAGGGGCGCACCTACAACATGTCGTCCGGCACTTCTGTGGGAGACAACCCCAGCGAATACACGAACGTCAACATGAACGACCCAATAGCTAAAACACATACCTTCTGGTCCACACCGGGCCAACGCGTGTTCGTGACGAATACTGCGGATCAGGGGATGACGCAGCCGTCCTGTTCGGCAGGCGCGCAAGCCATGGTGCTGCCAGCGAACGAGCAGCAAGAGAAGCCGAAGAGCGAAGACCTCGGCAAAAAGACGTTTGAAGGGGTCGAGGCGCAGGGGCACCGCACCACCTGGACGTTCGCACCCGGGGCAATCGGCAACAGCGACCTGCTGGTGCACAGCAGCGAGGTATGGTTTTCCACCACGCCCGGCCTGGAGGGGATCAATGTGCGCCAGGTGAACGACGACCCACGCATGGGCAGGGAAGTCAGGGACCTGGTGAAGTTCACACCCGGCGAACCGGATGCGACGCTGTTCCAGCCGCCGCAGGATTACTTGGTTGAGATCCATGAAGTGCATAACGAAGTTCGGTGCCCGTGATGGGGAGTTCTCCCCAATGTCTGCCGCCCGTTTACACTGGATAGGTGATGGCGGAAGACAGAGAACAACGTTACGACCCGGCGGTAATCGAACCCAAGTGGCAGCAGCGGTGGGCAGCAGACCCGGCCCTCTATGCCGCTGAACCGGTAGATTGCGGCAAACCCAAGTACTACGTGCTTGAAATGCTGCCCTACCCCAGCGGCCAGCTGCACATGGGCCACGTGCGCAACTACTCCATCGGCGACGCCCTGGCGCGCCACATGTGGATGCGCGGCTACAACGTGATGCACCCCATGGGCTGGGACGCCTTCGGTCTGCCCGCCGAGAATGCTGCGCTCAAAAACCATGTCCCGCCCCGCGATTGGACCCTCTCCAACATCGCTGCCATGAAGCGCCAGATGCTGCGCCTCGGCCTGGCCTATGACTGGGCGACCGAAGTGACCACCTGCCTGCCCGACTACTACCGCTGGAACCAATGGTTCTTCCTGCGCATGTTCGAGAAGGGCCTGGCCTATCGCAAAAAGAGCAAGGTCAACTGGTGTCCCGAGTGCGCCACGGTGCTGGCCAACGAGCAGGTCATCGATGGGCGCTGCTGGCGCCATGAGGACACTATCGTCGAGCAGCGCGACCTGGTGCAGTGGTTCTTCCGCATCACGGAATATGCGCAGGAACTGCTCGATGGGCTTGACAAACTGGATGGCTGGCCGGAAAAAGTCCGCACCATGCAGCGCAACTGGATCGGGCGGTCGGAAGGGACAGAGGTGGATTTCTTCGTGGAAGAAATCCAGGGACCAGGGACCAGGGAACGGGGGCCAGAAAAAACACGCATCCGTGTTTTCACCACTCGCGTAGACACCATCTTTGGCGCTACCAGTGTGCAACTGGCGCCTCAGCATGCGCTGGTGGCGCAGTTCACCGCGAATGACGCGGCTTTGAAGGCTCAGGTTGACGAACTACTTGAGCAGCAAAAGTCCGCGCGCGAAGCCGGGGATCTGGGCGCGATTGAGAAGCACGGCGTCCCCACCGGCCGCTTTGCCATCAATCCCTACAACGGTGGGCGCGTGCCCATTTGGATCGCCAACTACATCCTCGCCGACTACGGCACCGGCGCCATCATGAGCGTTCCCGCGCACGACGAGCGCGACTTCGAATTCGCCACCAAGTACGGCCTCGAAATTCGCCGCGTCATCGCGCCCGCCGGCCCCCCAACCGAAGAGTCGTCGCTGCCTTTTGTTTCTGAAGAAGGTGTCCTCATCAACTCCGGCCAGTTCGACGGCCTCAGCTGCTCTGACGCAGAAAAGAAGCTCCAGGAAATCGCAACCGCAGATGGATTCGGCGAGGCCAAAGTCACCTTCCGGCTGAAAGATTGGGGCGTCAGCCGCCAGCGATACTGGGGTACGCCCATCCCCATGGTCTATTGCGAGTCGCACTGCTGCGGCGACACACCGATACCCGTGCCCGACAACCAGCTCCCCGTGCTGCTGCCTGAGCAGATTGAAATTACGCAGCAGGGCGGCTCGCCGCTCGGCCGCGTGCCTGAATTCGTCAACACCACCTGCCCCAAGTGTGGCGGCCCCGCGCGGCGCGAGACCGACACCATGGACACCTTCGTCGACTCCAGTTGGTACTTCTATCGCTATAGCGACGCGAAGAATTCCAGCGCGCCGTTCTCTTCGAAGATAGCCAATTACTGGTTTCCCATCGACCAATACATCGGCGGCGTGGAGCACGCCATTCTGCACCTCATCTATTCGCGCTTCTGGACCAAGGTGATGCGCGATCTGGGGCTGATTGCGAACGATGAGCCGGTGCGTCGCCTATTCACGCAGGGCATGGTCATCAAAGACGGCGCCAAGATGTCGAAGTCCAAGGGCAACGTCGTCTCCCCCGATGAAATGATTGCCCGCTACGGCGCCGATGCCGCGCGCGCGTACTCGCTTTTTGCCGCGCCCCCCGATCGCGACCTCGACTGGCAGGAAGACGGCGTTGCCGGCGTCAGCCGCTTCCTGAGCCGTGTCTGGCGCTTGACCACCAAATATGCGCCAGTCGCGCGTATCGGCCGAGGCCAGACTGCGGATGCGCCCACAGGTATTTCGCTGAAGCTGCTGCGCAAGCTGCATCAGACCATCGCCAAGATCACCCAGGACTTTGAAGGCCGCTGGCACTTCAACACCTGTGTCGCCGCCATCATGGAACTGGTCAACGAACTGCAAGCGGCGGACGTGCAACTGGCAGCCGGCGATGTCCCTCCGCCCGTGATGCTGCAGTTGTTGCGTAATCTGGTGCTGCTTCTCGCGCCCTTCGCTCCGCACCTGGTTGCCGAGTTGTGGGAAGAGTTAGGGGAAGAGAGTTCGGTGCTTCGCGCGCCCTGGCCGCAAAGCAATGCCGAGCTGGCCAAAGACGACGAGCTTGAAGTTCCCGTGCAAATCAACGGCAAGCTGGTCACCGTAGTTCGCGTCTTTGCGGATGCCGACGCCAAAACCCTTGAGGCCGCAGCGCTGGCCGATGAGAAAGTGCAAGCCCGCATTGCAGGAAAGACCGTGGTGAAGGTGATTGTGGTGCCGCGGAAGCTGGTGAACCTGGTGGTCAAATGACGGCTCCCCTGCGTGGAACGCAGTCAGTTGTCGATCAGATGGGCTGGATCTTTACCCGGCCTCTGCTTACCCTGATCGAACTGGTATGGCGCTGGATCTTCGCAATTCCATTTCTCTATGTCTGCTCGGTTCAGTATCAGCAGATTCTCACTGCCGTACCCCCCAGCACCGCCGGCCTCGACGCTATCAACTCGCAGAACCCCTGGCAGGCAAGCGTCCAACTGGCGCATATCCTGGCCATCTATGAGCCGCATGTCTTGGCTGTCCTCGGCTGGCTCGCCCCCGCCGGAGCGTTGGCCTGGATCGTAGTCTCCGCTCTCGGCCGCAGCCTGCTCTTCAAGCGTCTCGGCGCGCAGTCCGGCTCGCCGGTGCGCTTCCGTCCCCTCGCCATGATGGTCATGCAGACCGGATGGCTGGTCGTTTTGTGGTCCGTCTGCCTGGGCTGGTTCAACTCCATGGCCTGGGTCGCCTCCACCCACATCACCGCCGGCAAAGATCCCGACCTGGTCGGATTCGCCTCCTGGGCCATCTTCCTTTCGCTGGGATACTTCACCCTCTGGGCTCTCGTTAGCTGGACCTTCTCCATTGCGCCGCTGGTCATGCTGGGTGAGAATCGCTCTGCACTTTCGGCCATCGCCTGCAGCTTTAAACTGGGCAGGGAATTTACCGGCAAGCTGATCGAAATCAACCTGGTCATGGGCATCGTCAATCTGGCGCTGATTGTGCTCGCCATGGTGCTCTCCGCCGCTCCGCTGCCCTTCAGCGACGAACTCGGCCCTGCGGCCCTGCATCGTGTCGCCGCCGTCGCAGTGCTCTTCTACCTCGTCTCCAGCGACTACTTCCAGGTCGTCCGCCTCAAGGGCTTCCAGGAGTTTTGGAATACCTACCGCGGCAGCAACACACCGCAATAGACTCGCACGCTACTTGGCCGCTTCGTCTTTCAAATATCCTTCGCTCAGGGTGCCCTTCTTCAGCGCAATCGGCAGCAGCGTCGGGTAGAACTGCACAAACGTCGTATCCACCGCAGCATGCTGAGCGTGGCATGAATAACAGCTCGCTCTCTGGGGGAGCAGACTTGCGTTTCCGCTTGCGGCGTCATACGAAAAAAACGCCCACTTGCCCGGAAACCGCTTCTCGTCCTTCACATGGAACTCCAGGTCCATCACCCCGCCGCTCTGGAAATGCCCGCTCTTGTTGATTGAGCCCCTGCTCGCCGCATCGCGCGCCTCCAGCACCAACACGGTCTTGTCCGGCCAGGTGCCCGTCGCAACAAAGCTTCGATACGCTTCCGGGTTCACGAAGAGGTTATCGAACGTGGAATGGTCTTCCATCCCCGCGGCCTTGGGCGTATAGCTCATGTCCATCCCCGTCGTCAGATAAATCCAATCTCGATAGTCTTTTGGCGGGACCAGATCGCCCGCGGCAGTGTAGGTGGGCGTCCAGGCGGTCGCAGCCATGGCTGCCCTGGGCGTGCGCAGAACCAACGCGAACGAGGCAACGCCCGCAAGCAGGCACGCAGTTGCAAGAGCGAATCGAAGTCTTGCGGACAAGATGACCTCCAGGATGCTGACCATCCGATGCAGGAGGATACGCGTCTGCGTAGGTCAAAGTTCCGCCGTTACCGGGGCAGTCTAGAAGAGCTTCAGGCGAATGACGAGGTATTTTTTCGGGTCGTCGCGAATGCTCTTGACCAGCTGCTGCGACTGGTCCAGAGTCTGGTCGGCGTGGTCGTAGAGCGAGCGGTTCTGTGCCAGTTGCCCCAGCGTTCCCTTGCCCTCATCCACACCCTTCAAAATCGAGTCCAGCTTGCTCACCGTATCATCGAGCTTTTTGGCAAAGGTGGGATCCTTTACCAGCATGCCCAGCGACCCTTTGCCCGAGTTTACCTGGGCCACCAGTTCGTTGGTGTTTTTCACCGCGGCATTCAAATTGTCATAGAGCGTGTCGTCTTTGAGAAACTTGCCGGCACTCCCCTTACCGTTGTTCAGGTCGGTCGTGATCTGGTCCAGCTTGTCGATTGCCGAGTTGGCGCGCTCATAGAGCGTGTCGTCGTTGACCAGCTTGCCCAGTGACCCCTTGCCGCCGGAGATGGCCGCCGTAATGGTATCCAGGTTGGTGGCAATGCTGGTGATCTTGTGCGCAAGGGTGGGATCGTTGATCAGCGCGCCGATCGTGCCCTTGTTCGAATTCAGCGAGTCCACCAGCACCTCAATCTTTTTGGTCAGTGTCTGCACCTGGTTGATCGAGTCCTCGCTGGTGCGGATCACGTCCTGAATGCTGGGAGACCCGGAGGTCTTCAGTTCCGCGTTGTTGGCCGGCACCGGGCCGCTGGCATGCGCTGAGCTGATGTCCACGTAGCTGTCGCCCAGCACGCCGGCCTGCGCAATCGAGGCTGTCGAATCCACATGCATGTCATGGATGAACTCCTCGCTGACCAGCATCGTCACTTCCACCGGCGTGGGGTTGCGCGCGGGAATTACGCGCACATGGGTTACGTTGCCAATGGTTACGCCTTCCAGCGTCACGGGTGCGCCGTCTTTCACTCCCGCCGCGTTCTCAAAGTAGCAGCGGAGGGTGAGCTTCTTGGCAAACAGCCCGCCTGTGGAACCGGACATGAGGATGATGAGTCCAATCAATACGGCCAGCGCCGCCGACACCAGCGCTCCGACCCTCAATTGCGACCATTGAATCTCTTTGCGGCTCGGCACGGGACTCCCTTGATTGAAATGTGAACCTATTCGCCTTGAGGATAGCAGACGGGCCGAATTCAGGCACCGTCTTCGAGAATCACGCTGGCCATGGCAACATCGTTGGTGTGGGTAATGGAGAGCGCGGCGTGGGCCACCCCCAGCCGGGCGGCAAATTGGGCGGCTCGCCCATGAAACTGCACCGTTGGCCGTGCGCCCGGCGGCCGCACCACCTCAATCTCCAGCCAGTGGACTCCGTAGCTGATCCCGGTGCCGAGCGCCTTGGCGCCCGCCTCCTTGGCCGCAAATCGCGCCGCAAAGCTCTCTGCGGACTTGCGCTTGCGCAGACAATAGGCCTGCTCCGCGGGGGTGTAAACCCGCCTGAGAAAGCGGCTGCCGTAGCGGTCAATCGAGTGCTGAATGCGCGCAACCTCTGTCAAATCGATGCCAGTGCCGACGATCATGCTGTCTACCAACCTCAATCAATTTCCTTTGGATGCGGGCCAGTTGCCGGAAGCGTCATTTCTTGAGCGGAATTAGCGGATCCCCACCATAGAGCGCAACGCTCCAATTACCTGCGAAAAGCCCGAAAGGTGTTCCAGGGGCGAAGCTGTTCCATCGACGGTCAAACTCCGTTCGACTCCCGGACAGCTGTTATGCCACCCCGGCTCGCTCCGATAAGAGCGGTGAGAGGCTGACAATGCCGGAGCATGATGCAGGGAGAGGGATGAGCGTTCCGTGGGCAATGGAGATGAAGGCGGTTTCCGTTGAGGAGCCGTCACGGCTGGTCCAGACCCTGACCGGCGCGATTCTGGCTAGCGGGGGCTGGGTGCTGAGCCGCGGCGCAAACGATACGGGCCTGGTGAACATGCTTTTTGAGTTCGAGCGCCATGCGTGCGTGGATATTTACAGTCTGCTGATTGGTGCCGGGCTTGAACTGAGCCAAAGCGGTCACGTCCGCTTTACAGAACTCTGCCAGTGCACGCGCAACCAGCAGCGGGATTGCGGCACGGAGATAGCCAGTATCGATCTCGAAATTCAGACGTTCCCGGTGGAGCGTCAGCGCGGAATCTCAGCACGGGAGGCTGCTTGATCGCGCGGACTCAGCCGGCTTCGACCAACCCATAACGCCGCTGCCACGCTTCTTTGAGCCGGCTGCGGACCTGCGCCAGCTCAGCCTCTGAGGCTTCGCCGGGCGTGAGCATGCCGGGAGTGGCGAACCGCGAGGCTTCCTGCTTGGCCAGCTCCAGCAATTGGCGGTCACGGACAAGGTTGGCGACGCGAAAGTCCGGCAATCCCGCCTGGCGGGTACCAAAAAACTCGCCCGGCCCGCGCATGGACAAATCCAACTCGGCGAGTTCAAAGCCGTCCTGGGTGCGCACCATTGCGTTCAGCCGCTCTTCGCCCAGCGGAGAAATGCGCGGCCCGGTCATCAGGATGCAATAGCTCTTGGCTGCTCCGCGACCCACTCGGCCGCGCAGCTGGTGCAACTGCGCCAGGCCAAAGCGCTCCGCATGTTCCACCACCATCACCGTCGCGTTTGGCACGTCGACGCCGACCTCGATGACCGTGGTTGCCACGAGAACGTCAATCTCGCCGCGTTGAAAACGGCGCATGATGATCTCTTTCTCATCCGCGTCCAGCCGCCCATGCAGCAGGCCCACGCGCAGCCCGTTCAGCGCACCCGTGCGCAGCTTCTGGTGCATCTCCACCGCCGACTTAAGCCCCGACTTCGCTCCCGGACTCGCCTCCTGCTGCGCCTTCGGAAACAGCTCCGCCATCTTTCCTTTTCGAACTGCTTTGGGTGCCCCTGGTTTCGATTTTGAGACCTGGGCTTTGATTTCGTGTGCGACTTCGGCCCCAATCTCGGCGTCATCCGGAGGGAAATCCAGTTCCGGCTGGTCGTCTTTGCTTCCTTCAATCACCGGGTAAACAATGTACGCCTGCCGCCCCTGCTTTACCTGCTTGCGCACAAACTCCCACACCTTTTCGTCGTCATTTCCGGGAACCCGCCGCGTCACAATCGGTGTCCGCCCCGGCGGCAGCTCGTCCAGCACGCTCAGGTCGAGGTCGCCATACAAGCTCAGCGCCAGCGTTCGCGGAATCGGCGTCGCCGTCATCACCAGCACATCCGGCTCAGCCTGGTTTGGCTTTTTCATCATCTTGAACCGCTGCATCACTCCGAACCGGTGCTGCTCGTCCACCACCACCAGGCCCAGGCGGTCAAACTCCACCTTTTCCTCGATCAGCGCGTGCGTCCCAATCACCAGTTGCGCCTCGCCGCGATTGATCTGGCCGCGCGTTGCCCGCTTCCGGTCCTCATCCAGCGAGCCCGTCAGCAGTGCAATCTTGTACCGGCGAGATGAGTTTTCCAGCAGCTTGCGCGCCGCCAGATAATGCTGCGTCGCCAAAATCTCCGTCGGCGCCATCAAGGCTGCCTGGTAGCCGTTTTCCATCGCAACCAGCATCGCCTGCAGCGCCACAATCGTCTTTCCCGACCCCACGTCCCCCTGCAGCAGCCGGCGCATCGGGCTGGGCGCGCGCATGTCCGCCACAATCTCCCCCAGCGCCCGCTTTTGCGCCGTTGTGGGATGAAACGGCAGCACCTCGCGGATCGCCTCGCGCACCTTGTCCGTAGTCGCAAACCCGATCCCCGGCCGTTCCCTCATCCGCTTCCGCTTCAGTTCCAGGCCCAACTCCAGATAAAACAGTTCCTCAAAAATCAGCCGCCGATGCGCCGGCGTCGACCACGCCTGCAGCTGCGGAAACGGCGTGCCCTCCGGCGGATAATGCACCTCGCGCAGCGAAGTTTCGCGGGCCGGCAGCTTGAGCCGCTCCAGCATCGCTCTGGGCAGGCACTCCGGCACCGAATTCCGGAGCGATTCCAGCAAGTTGAAAATCGTCTTCCGCTGCCATCGCGAAGCCAGCCGCGCCCCGCCCAGCGACTCGTAGACCGGCGTAATCCGACCCACCTCCAGCAGCCGCGTCTCCGCATCCGCTGTCGCATCCGGCAGAATCTCAAATTGCGGCTGAATCATCTTGAGATTCGAGCTGGAGCGCGACGGCTCAACCTTGCCAAACACAGCCACCGTCTGCCCGGCTTGAAACTTCCCGTTGAGATACGTCCCGTTGAACCAGACGCATTTCAGCGCCTGCCGCCCCTGGCCAACGGTGAGCTCAAAGATGGGCGCCTTGCGCGTCCGCAGCAGGGCGGAGCCGCGCACCTCGGCGATGACCGAGGCCATCTCCCCAGGCTTCAGCTCGTCGAGCGAGCGCGGGTTCTGCCGGTCCTCATAGCGAAAGGGAAGGTGGTAGAGCAGGTCCTCGGCAGTCAGGATGCCCTTGGCCGCAAGCAGCTCCGCCACCTTCGGACCAACGCCGCGCACATACATCACAGGAGTATCGAGGCCGGGCACACTCTGGATGCTAAATGGAGCGTGTAGTTCCAAACAAACCCGCAAGCTCCATTTTCCCCGGAGCAGGGCACGACTTCAGGGTTGACTTCTTCTCTGCTGTATAGCACGATTTATAGCAGAGGTGCGGGATGGCGGAGACGGTGAAGGCGAGGGTATTTATGAGCGGAAGGAGCCAGCATGTGACGATTCCCGCTGAATACCGATTCCGCTCGTCGGAAGTATCAGTCCGGCGCGATCCGCGGACGGGTGACATCATCCTGTCGGAAGGTCCAGGCGAGTGGTCCGAGATTTTTGCCGCCTTGGATGCGGCCCATGTCCCCGACGACTTTCTCAGTGAGGCCGAGCGCGACAAGCGTCCACCTGCCAAGCGGCCAGGGTTGGACGAGTTATTTGATCTGGACCGGCAATGAACGGGCCTTACCTGCTCGACACCAACACAGTCAGCTACATCGCCAAAGGGAAGTCGCCTGCTGCTCGGGCAAGGTTAATGGCGTTGGAGAATCGCCACGCTGCTTGCATCTCTGCGATCACTGAGGCGGAATTGCGCTACGGTTTGGCGAGGCGGCCCGAGGCGACAGCTCTACACGCAGCCATTCAATCCGTGCTGGCGAAGCTGCGCATCTTGCCGTGGGCCAGTAAGGAAGCAGCCGCCTACGGAAGCCTGCGCGCCAAGCTCGAATTGGCCGGCATCGTGCTGTCTGCGCTCGACTTGCAGATCGCCGCCCACGCGGTAGCAACCGGTGCCGTCCTGGTGACAAGCGACAAGGCGTTCTCGCAGGTTGCCGATCTGCACGGGATCGAAAATTGGGCGACCGACCTTTGAAGAACGAAGCATAGGTCGATGCTTTGAGCGGAGAATACGCGTCACATTCTCCGCAGATTCTGCGGAGATTAGATGTTTTGAAAGGGCACGACTTTGGTCGTGCCGAATAGGCCACAAAGTGGCTTGGACTTTAGCCCCTGAGGGAACGGCCCATCAGGAAGAAGCCGGTTCAGGCTTGCCTTGAAGGTCCTGAAGCAGACGATCAAATGCGAGCTTGTAGGCGTCGTGGACTTTCCAGTTGCCGAAATCGGGGATGACGTCCTCGCAGATTGCGCGGACCAACTACTACCGTTCGGTCATTCTTGCGGCGGTTTGAGCAAGCCGTCCCTAAGTTGAGCAAGAGCGCCCATTCGACCTTGGAACTCTGATTCGCCAAGGTAGTTTTCACGGAAGAGGCGTCGAAGGAAGTCTTCTGCGGATGTACTGCCTTTCTTGTTGTTGGCCTCCCGCGACGCCGCAACGCAGTTTCTATAACTATTATTGCCAGCAGGACGCGACACGACGTGCTCAACGATGAAGTTGTCTTTGTCGAGGTTCTGGAGCGTGTAGAAGCATTTGTAACCCTCGCGTTTCAGGAGTAGGAGCTTATTCGCTGGGTCGTTGAAGAAATCCATAGCCTCAATATCGACCTCGCGTTCTTGGGCCGGCGGCGGGATGATCCCCTGAATCTCAGACGGGAGATTTAGTCGAAGTAGTCGTCCCGCATGATTCGTGCGAACAGCCTCAATGCACCCCTTCTCTTGCAGGGAATACAGCTTTAAATAGCAGGTGCTTTCCGACATCGGCTTGCCTTTCTCGCCAATGCCAGTCGCGAGGCGGGAGCGGGCAGACTTGAAGCCAACGGTTACTTCATCGAGTCCTAGCAGCCTGCCGTTGCGGAAAACATACAGGTAGATCGCCTGTTCATAGGTGTCAAGTTTCGGGGCGAGATAGTCCTGGAACTGGATGAAGAATTCCTTCAGTTCAATAGCATCCATGCGGCCACTCTCAGTTTGTGCAGCTTTGAATTCAGGCTCGATGACTTGACTGCACTCAGAATACATCCCGATTTGGGGGACCGAAATTTGGCATTTCTCTCAAGGGCTGTCGCCGAAGCTTAGAAACCGCTCCCCCGCCCGTCCCGTGTATGTTTGTATGCGTCGAGAATTACCAAAATGGGGGAATCCAAAGTGAGTGAGTTCAATCGCAGAAGCTTTCTGAAAGCCGCAAGCGCAGCCTCCGCAGTAGCCATCCTCGGCGCCGGCCACCCCGTCGCCCAGGCAGCTCAATCCGAACCAGCCAAGCCAGTCGCCGCAAACGACCACGTACAAATCGCCCTCATCGGAGCGGGCGGCCAGGGACAGGGCGACACCAAAGTCGCCGTCTCCGTACCCGGAGTGAAGCTGGTGGCCGTGGCCGACTGTTACGATGGCCGCCTTGCCCGCAGCAAGGAGATTTGGGGCGACGACATCTTCACCACCCGCGACTACAACGAGATACTCGCCCGCAAAGACATTGACGCCGTCATCATCGGCACCCCCGACCACTGGCACAAGCAGGCCTCAGTCGATGCCATGAAGGCTGGCAAAGATGTCTACTGCGAAAAGCCCATGATCCATCTCTACTCCGACGGCCCGGAGATGATTGAGACCGCGCACGCCACCAAACGCATTCTCCAGATCGGCAGCCAGCGCGTCAGCTCTGTTATCTACATCAAGGCCAAGGAGCTGCTCGCCGCCGGAGCCATTGGTAAGCTCAACATGGTCACCGCCCGATGGGACCGCAACTCCGCCATGGGCGCGTGGGACTACACCGTCCCGCCTGACGCCTCCACCGAGACCTGCGACTGGCCGCGCTTCCTGGGCACCGCGCCCAAAATCCCCTTCAACGCCGAGCACTTCTTCCAGTGGCGCAAGTGGAAGGCCTACGGCAGCGGCGTTGCCGGCGATCTGTTTGTGCATCTGTTCAGTGGAACGCACTTCATCACCGGCTCCAACGGTCCTGCACGAGGCATGGCAACTGGCGGCCTGCGCTTCTGGAAAGACGGCCGCGATGCACCTGACGTAATGCTCGGCCTGTTCGACTACAGGGAAGGCTTCAACCTCAGCCTGCGCGTGAATTTTGTGGATGGCGGCGAAGAGAGCGAGGGTTTCCTGTTTACCGGTACGGAAGGAAACATGGAGATCGCCGGCAACTCCCTCACCATCACCCGCGTGCCCCGGCAAAAAGAGCCCGGCTACACCGTGGACACGTTCCCGCTGGCTATGCAGAAGACCATCCTCGAGCAGTATCACCAGAAGTATCCGCGCAGCCTGTCAACCCCGGACGCGCTTGGCAGCACGGAGAAGTTCTCCGCGCCGCAAGGATACTCGGACAACTTCGACCACTTCGCCAATTTCTTTGACGCGGTGCGGACACGCAAGCCGGTGGTGGAAGATGCGGTCTTCGGCTATCGTGCCGCCGGCGCTGCGCTGCTGAGCAACCTGAGCATTGAGCGCGAGGCAGTTGTCCGCTGGGACCCGGACGCGATGAAGCTGCTGTAACTGGAAAACCCTAGCGCCGAGCAGGACGTAAGTCCTTTGTTTCGATAGGTCGAATTGGTTTTTTTCGTCCTAATCCTTTTGGTTTGATTGGGTTGCGGCCAACATGCGGGGGGTGGCAGGGTCAGATAGAAACCGGTGGATCTCGCACAAAATAGACAGGTTGCACCTCCGACACTGCAAAAGAGCGGTGCGGGCCGGAGACATTCCTGACGGATTGCATTGGCGGGTTTTTTGCGATGGCATGGCGGTCATGATTTAATTGTCCGCTTTTCCGTGAAATAAACTGCAAATTTGGGAAAGAAATTTTGGGGGATGGAAATGGGCATCCTGTCCCCATTTCTTTCCTGTTGATGGCCTTGATAGCTAACGACGTAAGTTATCTCTTCTTTCAAGGCGAACGCTGTAAGCTATGCCAACGCCTACGAAGATCGCAGGCGAACAGGTTTTGCAGAGGGCGATTGAGATTGTGAACCAAGAAGGGGCGGAGTGAGGGCTGGCGGATGGGGTTGGCGGGTCTCGAGCAGATGCTTGGAGGTTTTGGCGGCCATGATTTAATTGTGCGCTTTTCAGGGGGAATAGACTGCAAATCTGGGAAAGAAATTTTGGAGGGGTGGAAATAGGTATCATGTCCCCATTTCCCCCATTTCCCCATTTCCCCCCCCCATTTCCCCGAGGGCTGACCATCTGTCATTTGCTGGGGGTGTTGTTCGGTAGGTCTTTTACTTCTGGACCGGTCGGGTGCTGACGGATTAGGGCTATCGCGGGATCAATGCCGTATCCCAGCACGATTCCAGTGTTGAGGGCAACGTATGTATCGTTCTCCACATACTCAAAGTAGGTCCCGTCGCTCCTCTTTTTGATCTTCCAAGGCTGGGCCTTTGCGGCGCTTCCAGCATCTGCTGGCGACGCGATATCGTGCTCTTTCATTACAGGGACGACTTCGGGCTTGAACCCCGATATGACTCCCATGAGATCGAAAACCACTCCACCTTGATTCAGGTCCCGAAATACGATTGGACCACCCGAAAAGCCTGGATTGTTATAGCCGTCTAGAAGCACTAAACCAACCTTCTTTTCTAAATTTATTGGGACGATCCCGGATATAGTTCCCCGCTTCACAAGCGCCATCGGATAGGGGCCATTGATCCCATGAGCCGGAGACTGGATTCCATAAGGGAATCCCAGAAAATAAGCGTCCTGCCCAACGAAGAATGTCTCTTTTTCAAATGGCAGATCGAAGCCCACTGTCAATTGGTGCGGCGGAATGAGAACGGCAATGTCAACTGGATCTTCACACCTGAATATATCCACGGCGAGGGGCGACCACCCGTCATTCATATAGACATCGATCTTGTCCTTGTCTTTCAGGCCCTGAACTACATGTTTTGCTGTTATCAGGTACTCCCGACCGTCAACGTCTATCGTGAAAGCGGTTGCGATTCCCTCGTGTTTGGTGTCACCGTTGACGCGCACATTCAAGACACGCTCGAAGACGTTCGAGGTCACCTGCGCAACTGTCCTCTGAGAAGCTAGTATGGGCAAAAATGGCAGAAGGACTGAGACAAGAGACGTAACGAAGCATTTACCCAGTGATCGCATGGCTTACACCTCTTTGTGATAGAAAATCGGGGACATGACCTTCCCACGACAGGTGGCCCACTCATCCAAGTGTCAGGGACTGTGCCCCGTTCGTCGCGGCGTTCTCGCGATGAGCGGGCCTTCGGCCAAGGCCGCAGTGGGATTACGATAGCACGATGCCCTTTGGCCTGCGGTGAAAGTCCGGATTCGGGGAAAGACATCCCACAGGGGGCAAATAGGGCGCGGAAAAGGGGGTGTTTGAGGGCGAAATCCGACCTGGAGTTTTGCAGCGGGTAAACAGGCTGCGGAAAAAGGGTCGATCCCGTGATTGTTCCGGCTCCAGCTTTTGCAGGGGCTGAAGCCCGACATTGATTTGAGTGGCTTTATCGGCACGACTGAAGTCATGCCCTGTTACAAAGCTTTCGAAGGTTGACCCCAATGAGTTCTTCCGCAGCCTGTAAAGCCCGACATTGATTTGAGTGGCTTTATCGGCACGCGACCCAGAGGGTACCCCGGTCATGCCCTGTTACAAAGCCTTTGAAATGGGCTGTCTGAATGAGTTTGCCCGCAGCATGTGGGGCCCGTACCCTTCAAACTGACCCACTACTCCATCGGAATTCGAGGAATCGTTGCAATCGAGTCGGAGTGGACGGCGAGACTTCACGGCCCACTCATCGCAAACAACCGCGATGAATGGGGCACAGATTCCCCTTTTCACCAATTTACCTTTCTGGGAGGGACAGATGGATGGAGAGAGTTGGGACCTCCATCCCCGGTCCCCGAAAGCGAGGAACCCTTCGGCAGGCTCAGGGCAGGCACCGGGGCACCCTCAGCATGGGTTGAAAAGGTCACGGGACCGGGGGCACCCGCCAAGGCTCGTGGTCTCCCACCCTTTCCACGATGAGCTGTGGAAAGGATGGGGCACCCAGAGTTAGTGGCTGTCACTACTTTTTCTTTGCCGTCTTCTTCGCGGGGGCTTTCTTGGCTGGCTTTTTGGTCGTCACTTTCTTGCCGGCGGTCTTCTTGGCGGCTTTCTTCTCGACTGGTTTCACTTTCGCGGACTTCTTCTTCTTTGCCGGTGGAGAGGGTGGGACCGGGGTTCCGGCGGCGGCAAGCAGGGGGATGAGCTTGGCGGCGATGGGCGAGCCCAATCCCGTACATGCATCCCATCCCGGCCCGGCGGAGAAGCCTCCGTTGTTGCCCACGGTGATGTCGTTGAAAGCTGAGGCTGCCTTGGCGGCGTAGATGGCGGGCTGGATGAAGCCGACCTGAGAGCCGAGCTGCTGGTTGGCGACTGCGATGAGTCCGGCCCAGAGCGGCGCTACAGCGCTGGTGCCGCCGATGACGGTGTTGGTGCCGTCGACGCGGATGGCATAGCCGGTGTTGGGGTCGGCGTCGCCGGAGACATCAGGCACGCCGCGGCCGCCTGCGGGGACGCTGGGCTTGGGCACGTTGGAGTTGGCCTGCCAGGCTGGCAAAGGAAAGACATTGCTGACTCCGCCGCCGGTGGCTCCGTCGTTGACGGCCAGCTCGTTCCAGACAACTTCAGAGGCGATGGTGGCGCCGGTAGCGTCGAGTTTCGTGCCTCCGCAGGCGAGGACGTGGGGGCTGGAGGCGGGGAAGTCGACGTTGTTGCCGGTGCCGCCGTCGGTGGAGCCGTTGTCTCCGGCGGCGACGGTGATGGTGACGCCCAGGGCAGCGGCGGACTGGCACGCGGCGTCGAGTGCCAGCATGGCCTGGGCAGTCCAGGCGGACTCTTCCGCGCCCCAACTGATGGAGAGGACACTGGGCTTGTTCACGGCGTCGTGGACCGCGGTGGTGATGGCCTCGGTGAATCCCTGGTCGGTATTGGGGCAGAAATAGACGACGATTTTCGCTCCGGGGGCGACGGCGGCGGCCACCTCAATGTCGAGCATGACCTCAGTGTCTGCGCTGGACGGAGTGCTGGGCGCGTTTTTGCCTTTGAGCACGCCGATAGCCTTGATGGCCGGAGCGGGGATTCCGAGGGATTTGAAGTAGTTGGTGAGGTCGGCCTTGCGGTAGCCGCCGCCGAGCTCGATGATGCCGATGGTCTGACCGGCTCCGCTGGCTTTGGCAGGGAACTGGTAGGCTTGCGCGACCTGGGGCGGGGTGTAGCTGGCAGGCGCTGTGTCGTGCGCCTGGATTTTGCGGGCACGGAAGTGGGGGTGGGCCTGGGGACGGTTATCGAGGCCAAGCACAGCCACGACGGAGCCGATAAGCGACTTGGGCAGGTGTACGCCGCCCTCGCGGACGCGGTACTCCACGCCGTCAATGGTCTTCTGGTTGAGCTCGACGCCAAAGGCCCTCTGGATATCGGAGGCTGCTCCGGTGAGCTGAACGGTGCGACGGATGGCGGAAGTGGGGTCGGCTTCGACGTGGAGGTTGAACTCTTTGGCGAAGGCGGAGATGAGTTTGAGCGATGCCGGGTCGGCGGTGTGATGCTTTTTGTATTGGGAGCGGCTAAGGCGGACGGGGCCGTTGGCGCGGCCGGAGCGCTTGTTGATTTTGAGCGGCTCTTTCCGTTTGACGATGACGGAGACTGTCACTTTTGCCTTGGGCGGCGTGGCTTTGACGGGAGCGGCGTTTGCGGGTGCGGATTTTTGACTGCCATCGAGAACAACGCGTGCCTGGTCGGCAAAACGGGGGGACGGGACGCGGGGGGAATTTGCCATAGCTAGCCTCTTTCTTGTCCCGGATGCACAGAGTTCACGCGCAGGCCGGGGACGTGATGAGTCCGAATCATAATCCAAACGCGGTGTTTCGTATGCAGAAAAAAAAAGGATCGAATCAGCGTGCAGTGCGGAGTTTGGAGGCGTGAGGCAGGGGGACAGGTGCGTTGATCCGCGAATGCGAATCAACGCAATATTCACGATTGCCGGCGGCCTGGGCGGTTAGCATGTGCAGGGGACGGGCCGTCGTGGGGCGGCGGGATCACTTGACGCAACTGCGCTCATTTCAGGTAAGCTCGGGCTCATTTCAGGTAGGCGCGGGCTCATTTCAAGTAGGCGCGGACGAGGTCGATCAGGTCTTCGGCGAGCTCGGGAGCAATCTGCTCTTTGGCGCCATCGACCAGGTGGAAGCGGATGTGGGTTTCGAGGACTTCGCCCATGAGGCCGTTGACACCGCCGCGCACGGCAGCAAGAAGCATGAGTTGTGCGCCGCAATCTTCATTGGCGAGCAGGGTGCGCTCGACGGCGTCGAGTTGGCCGCGGAGTTTGCGGATGCGCTGGAGGAGTTTAAGCTTTTCTCGTTCCTGGTGGGACATGAAGGGCCTCCGGTTGACAATACCCACCCCCGGTATGGTATCTAGGGGATGGGGGTATGGTTTCGTCCTCATTTTAAGCCTCCCGCCTCAGCTGCGCACCTCGAATCAAAGGGTATTTCATGGTTTGGATCTTCGGTTCGCGCATTCGTCCGGTGAAGACTGCTCGAGGATTTGATGCGGGCGGCGGACGCGCGTTGATGCGGGCAGTGGCAATTACGTCGCTGCTGGTGGCGGGTCTGTCGGCATGGGCGCAGACGGGCAGAAGCTTGCCGGACGGTCCGGCGGTTGCAGGGGCTAAAGCCCAGCCGACACTTTCAGCATCGATTGGCCCGACTAAAGTCGCGCCCTTGTTACAAAGCCTTCGAGATCTGTCCGCCGCGAGTTTTTTCGCGGCCCGTGAGATCTCAGACGACAACAGAGTCGCACAGAATGGAGTCAACGCGCAGAGCGTCGTTGGTCAGCAGGCCACCGACATGAGCCCGGTTGGGCACGAACCGAACGATGCGCCGGTGGTCGCGATGGCTCCGCATCCGGAGAACCAGCTTTGGTGGATTTCAGGGCAGGCGAACATCATCCTCCAGGGGGGTCTCCCGTTTCATTCGCCCTACCAGGGCAAGAACAGTTTTATTGGCCGGGGCGAGTACAAGGCATCGTTGGTCGGGACGGTCTACACGGCGTTGCGGCGCAATCGGTCGGTCCGTTACAACACGGACTTCATTTTCGACATGGAATCTGCCGGAGGGCGTGGTCTGAGCGAGGCGCTTGGGCTGGCGGGCTTCACGAATCTTGATGTGGTGCGCAATCCCAACCTGGGCAGTACCCCTTACATTGCGCGTTACCAGATCCACCAGGTATTTGGGTTGACGAACAAGACAACCGCTCAGGAGCCGGGCTTCTTCGCGCTGGCGCCAAGTGTGCCAGCGCGAAGGGTGGAGGTGCGGGTAGGCAAAATGACGCTGCCCGACTTTTTCGACGTGAGTGGGCCGGGGTCGGACTCGCACCTCCAGTTCATGAACTGGACTGTGGACAACAACGGGGCATGGGATTACGCGGCGGATACGCGCGGCTATACGGTGGGTGGGATGGCCGAGTACGACGACCGGGTGTGGTCGCTGCGGTATGGGATTTTCGCCATGCCTACCGTGGCCAATGGAATCGATATGGACTGGGCGTTTAGCCGGGCTCACGCGCAAAACGGGGAATTGGAACTGCGGCATAGCTTTGTGAAGCATCGCAAAGGCGTGACGCGGGTGCTGTTCTATGCCAATCGAGCGCACATGGGGACGTATCGCGAGGCGGTAGAGAGCTTTTTGGACGGATCGGACACGGCCAAATATGGCGTGACAGCGCCGACGATTACACTGCATGAGCATTTTGGTGCTTTGAAATACGGCTTGGGCTACAACACGGAGCAGGAAGTTACCGAGAACCTGCGCGCCTTTGGGCGCTTCGGCTGGAACGAGGGGCAGCACGAGTCGTTCGCCTACACTGAAGTGGATCAGACGGTGGAAGCGGGCGCGGATTATGCGGGGACGCGCTGGCACAGGCCGGAAGACAAGGTTGCCGTTGCCGTGGTCTCAAATGCAATCAAGGCGGATCACCAGGAATATTTGAGGCTGGGCGGCCTCGGTTTCCTGCTGGGCGACGGCACGCTCAACTACGGCCGCGAGAACATTGTGGAGGGCTACTACACCTGGCATGCCTGGCGGGGAATGTTCTACTCGCTGGATGTGCAGCGCATCGATAACCCTGGATACAACCGTGACCGCGGCCCGGTGTGGGTGGGGTCGGTGCGGGCGCATGTGGATTTTTGAAGGCGGGGTCTGGGGTGTAGGGTCTGGGGTGTAGGGTCTGGGGTGTGGCCGGCTCGCGCGGGCCGCTATTTTCCTGGTTGGGATTGGTCTTTGGGGGGTGGTGGCATGGCTACGATGACTTCGTTGGGCTTGGCGTAGTGGAGCTTTTCGCGGGCTTCGTGTTCGATGGCGTCGGGGTCTGATTTGAGCTGGTCGACGTGCTGGCGGAGCTGGGCGTTTTCCTGCTGAAGCTGCTGAATCTCCTGTTGAAGCTGGCGATCCGCGGCGCGTTTATGGCGCCAGGCCGTGACCCCGTTTTTGCCATTCACAACGTGACCCATCAGCAGGGCTGCGAGGGCGACGGCCAGCAGGGTGCCGGCCGGACGCCAGGCTCGCTGAGCGATCTGAAAGGCGCGCTGGTTGAGCGGAACGGGGAGCTTCTCCGTTGCCGGGGCTTCAACTTCTACTTTCTCGTCCGTCATTGCGCCTCAAAGTATGCGAAATTCTGTCGACTTTGTTGAGTATGAAGTTCATCGAAGAACAACAGCAGATTCTTCGACTCACCACCCCCGAACTGAAAGACGTTCGGGGCCCCTTTCGCTCAGAATGACAGCCAATTCTGTGCTTCAAATTTCACACTCAGGACCTTAGGACAGGACGAACTTCTCCGCGGCTGCCTTCAGTGCTTCCATGTCGTGTTCATTCCGAGCTTCTGTGTAGGCGCGCACCACCGGCTCCGTGCCGCTGAGCCGGTAGCAAACCCACGAGCCGTCTTCGAGAACCAGCTTGAGGCCGTCGGTGCGGACCACGGAGCTGACCTTGCGCCCACCGAGTTCGGTGGGATCGGCCTTCATCTTCTCAGTGAACGCGGCCTTGACCTCCGCGGTCAAGTGGAAGTTCTCGCGAACGGGATAGAAGGAACCTACCTTGGCAAACAGTTCCCGAAGTTGAACGCCGAGGCTCTTGCCGCGGACGGCGACCATTTCAGCAACCAGCAGGCCGGCGATGACGCCGTCTTTCTCAGGAACGTGGCCGCGGATGGTGAGGCCGGCAGACTCTTCGCCGCCGATGGCGATCTTGTCGGCAATGATGAGCTCGCCGATGTATTTGAAGCCGACGGGGGTCTCGAAGAGCGGCACTTTATGGTAGTCGGCCAGGGCGTTGACGAGGTTGGTGGTGGCCACGGATTTGGCAACTCCATTTTTCCAGCCACGGGTTTCGACCAGGTAGTCGAAGAGCAGGGCAATGATGTAGTTGGGCTGGATGAAAGTGCCGTCGGCGTCGACGATGCCGAAGCGGTCGGCGTCGCCGTCTGTGGCGATTCCGAGGGCCGCGCCGATCTCGCGCATTTTGGCCTTGCAGTCGCCCAGCAGGTGGTCGTCGGGCTCGGGCGCGTGTCCGCCGAAGAGCACGTCGCGATAGTCGTGGACGGTTTCAACGGGCACGCCAGCCTGGCGCAGCGCGTGGCAACTGTAGCCGCGGCCGGCGCCCCAGAACGGATCGTAGACAATCTTGATGCCGGATTTGGCGATGGCCTTGAGGTCGACCAGCTCGGCGAGCCGGGTGAGAAAGGCCGGCTTGACATTGGTGGTCTCAAATCCCCCGGCGGGCTTGGATTGGGGAATGGCAGCGCCGCTTGCGTGGAGCGCGGCGATGGCAGTTTCAATCTGACGGGTGACTTCGGGGAGGGCGGGCGCGCCGTCGTGGGTGGAGAACTTGATGCCGTTGTACTCCGGCGGATTGTGGCTGGCGGTGAAGTTGATCGCTCCGGAGGTTTTGAGGGTGCGGACGGCGTAGGCGATGGCCGGGGTCGGCGCGGCGTCTGGGATGATGATCGGCGTGATACCGGCCCCGGCCAGAACCTGGGCGGCGGTGTCGACGAAGGACTCGCCGAGGAAGCGGGGATCGCGGCCGACCAGAACCCGGTGCGGCTCGGGCTGAGTTTTCACATAGGCAGCGATGCCGGCGACGGCCAGGCGGATGTTGGCAACGGTGAATTCGTCAGCGACGATCGCCCTCCAGCCGGAGGTGCCAAATTTGATGGTTGTGCTCATGGTCTTGTCTCCCAGGATGCGGCGAGGCTTTTCCGACCGCAAAGACAATACTGCAACAGTCGGGCGGAGTGAGCAAGTTCGATAGCGATTGTGCCGGGCTGAAAAGCGGCTATGATGGTGGAGGGAGATCCTCTCTGGCCGCATATACCTATAAAAATGCTCTCGAAATCGCTGAATCGCTCAGCCCTGAGGACCGGCAGCGGTTGCTGGAAGAACTCAAGGCACAGATAGCCAAGGAGGCGCCTTCCGAACCGAAGCACAGCATCATGGAGTTTTACGGTCTGGGGAAGGAAATTTGGGAAGGCATCGACGCCCAGGAATACGTCAATCGTGAACGCGCTTCATGGAATGGGTAAGAAAATTGCCTGGGTCAGGCTTACATGCTTCAGGTGCTGTAGATTTAAGTCGAAAACCCCGCTGCAATTTGGTTTCTTTCGTTTGAACTTCAGCGTTGCAGCGCGCGCGACTTGAGTTCGGTATGAATCATTTCCGCAACTCGCGTGTCGGATATTCTAGAGAGTGCCTGGATATAATTGAGCCTGCCGCCCTTCAGCTTAACCTCTGACGGGGTCAGGGCATTGCGGTGTGCAACCGAGACCAGATTTGAAACACGGCGACTTACTGCCCCGGGGGTTCCTTTGGGGAAGATCGTATCGTCGGGCACTGGCGCCTCATCCGTCATGATGGCAGTAGCAATGAATCCAACGCGATTCAAGTAGAAGAACACCCTCTCTCCCACAGTCGGATTTGACAGGGTTTGCTCCGGCTGTCTCCCGCCTTTAAAGCTCCATAGGGCCATGCAGGAGTGTTCGAGCATTTTGACGTAGGCTCCTTTTCCCTCAGGTTCACCTTCATCAGTGTTGAAAAGCCAGCTTCGTGCAGCGCGCGACTCTCCTTTGGGCGTTGTCTTGAATTCCTCTTTAGAGGGAGCCTTGCTTGATGAAGAAGGCAAGCTTGTGGGAATTACATCTTCATTTCGCAATTGGTAATCATGGCAAGCGGCTACCCTTCGAAACTCCGCTTCGTGGATTTCCGTATACTCTATGCCTACGTGGTCGAGGAAATCTCGAACGGATCGCGGGATGCTTGGGGCAACCAGCCACATTAGAGTGTTATTGGCGTTTTTTTCTCGCAACGCATCTTTGTACTTGGCCAGTTGCGTAGCATGCTCGTATTTGGCTGGTACAGCTTTCAGTTCCATCAGGATGTTCGTCCCGAATTCATCCGAGAACAATAGGTCGTATCGACCTACTTCTTGAAACGAGCCTTGGCGCCCGAGGAGCATTAGCCTATGTCGGGGGAAGAACTCGTCTGGGAAAGAAGCGATCAGGTCCTCCATTTGTCTTTCGAGCACAGTCCCCTCGCGGTCTTGTTTTGCTGGTGTTGCCAATGCGAACATTGTAATCGGACTATCTGAGGATGAGACGCCCATGTCTGACGCCGCCCCGCCAATCCGGATCGTTCTGACCACCTGCGCAAGCGCCATCAGTCGTGGTCCTGATAGAAGCTTTCACGGGTGAGTGCTTCATCGGAAAGGTGGGGCAATTTGTCGGAATTTTCCGCCATTGCCCGAATGAATTCATCGATACTCATCCTGGGTTCGACCGGAGGAATTGCCTTGGGAGCCTTGCGCGCCGCGTCGCCGATCAAGCTCTCTACGTAGCTCTCCGGCGTCAGGCCACGGGCCTGAACCTGAGCGGCGAATTCATCCGGGATGGTGACCGTGATCTGCATGAGAAAAGCCTAGCAGGATCGGGGGAAAAATGCATCAAGTCATCGACAGAGGCAGGGGCAGCATCAGGCAACTCCATTCCGAACGATGAGTTCGCATCCAGCGGGCACTCCAGCTTTCGAAATCGATGGCCGCCCGCAATCCATCTGGACCTGCAAAGATATTCGCAAAAACCTCTTGACAAGCAGCCGTCAGTGGGCGCAGCATGGGTCAATATGGTTTGCAATGCAAACTAGTTTGTGAGGAAAAATGCACGAAATATCGTCCCGCCTTCTTGAAGAAAGTCCAGAAAAAATCGCCGGCCGCCTGATGCAAAAGGCGCATAACCAGGATGGATTGCCAGAGATGGCGATTGGAGTCGTTTTCCTGGTCCTGGCCGGCCTCAATTGGCTCCCGACCGCAGTCAAGCCAGGATCGGTAGCCCATATCGTAGCCATCTGTGCCCAGGCGCTGCTGATTCCAATCCTTGTTCTTCGATTGCCATGGGCCATCAAAACGGCGCGCAGGAAGTTTCTGATCGAGAAGGCGGGTTATGTTGAGTCGAAACCAGCTCATAAGAAGCATCTCGGGATCGTCATTGTCATCGCGGTAGTGGTTGCGGTCGCGGGAGTTTTTGCGGCGTATCGCGGGTCGTTTCCGCCAACAAGTTGGGTGCTTGGGGCAACCGGGATCGGCGGCGGCGTGTTGGCCGCAATTGCTGGACGCCTGCCCCGCTTTGTGATCGGCGGCGTGGTGATGGCCGTGACGGGCCTTGCTCTCGCAGTCAGCGGAGCTTCCCTGGCGACAGGCTTTGCCATCCTCTACGGCCTGATTGGCCTGCTGGCGCTTCTCTCCGGGTGCGTCGTCTTCGTGCTCTTCATGCGCACACCGGCTGAAGGGGGTGAATGAGGTGAGCGCGAAGATCCAGCGATTGGCTGAAATTGACCGCGTTATCCACGAGCCGGGGCGGCTGATGATAGTGGCGCTGCTGGCGGCGGTGGAGGAGGCCGACTTCCAATATCTGCGGCAGACTACGGGGCTGACGCAGGGTAATCTTTCAACGCATTTGTCCAAACTGGAAGCGGCTGGCTATGTTTCTGTAGAGAAGACTTTTCGCGGCAAGTATCCACTTACCTTGTGCCGGTTGACAGAGCGAGGGAAAGAGGCGCTTGACGGCTACAGGAAGGTGATCAAAGGGGCGCTGTGATGTAGACCGTTCCCGTTCGAATTTGCCTGTACACTGACCTTGGAAGCCTGCTCGTGCCCGACGCTCCACCGCCAATCCGCATTGCCCTCACCACCTGCGCCAGCCCTGGCGAAGCGAGCAAGCTGGCCCGCACCTTGGTCGAGGAGCGGCTGGCGGGCTGCGCCACGCTGATTCCCGCGGTGCAGTCGATTTACCACTGGGAGGGGCAGATTGAGACCTCTACAGAGACGCTGCTGCTGCTGAAGACGGGGCCAGAGCAACTGGCCGCCCTGGAGGCGCGGGTGCTTGCTCTGCACAGCTACCAGACGCCTGAGTTTGTGGTGCTGGGGGTGGAGGCGGTGAGCCAGCCCTATCTCGACTGGCTGACGAGGAGCATGGGCAGCGGCTGAGGGCTGGGGTGTGGGGTATAGGGTGTGGGGGACTGGGGTTCCGGGGCGCCCCGTCTGGTATTCTGGCGACTGGTTCCGTGCCATGCGCTGGTTGATGATTGTTCTCCTTGCCTCTCTCGCGGCCCTGCTATTGGCTGCGGCAGGCGTGGCACGCCATATCTGGATGCAGAGGTCACAACTGAGGAGCAATCCCGAGGCGGGACCGGCGGCAGGCAAGGGCGCAAAAACGACTGGGGCAGCATCGGACGTTGAAGAGATTGACCCTGAGATTGAACTTTGAAGGAACTGGAATGACGAAAGAAATCTCGACATCGTTGACCCCGGTTGCGGCGGTCTCTGACGCGCAAGGCCTGACCTGGCTGCGTTCCGGCGGCATTGTTCTGGCGGGCAGTGCGCTGGTCGCGGTGTGCGCGCACCTGGCTCTGCCGCTGTTCTTTACCCCCGTTCCGTTGTCGATGGCCCCGTTTGCGGTGCTGGTGATTGGACTCTTCCTCAGCCCGCGCCTGGCCGCGGCCACGCTGGGGGCCTATCTGCTGGAAGGCGCCGCGGGGTTGCCGGTTTTTGGTCCCTCGCCGGCGGTTGGCGGGCTGGCCCACCTGTTTGGTCCCACGGGCGGCTATCTGCTTTCTTATCCGCTGGCTGCGGCGCTGATCGCTCTCATGGCCAAGCGATTGGGCAGGGGATTTACGCCGTCTGCCGTGGCTGCCCTGGCAGGGAGCCTGGTGATTCTGTTCTGCGGCGCGGTTTGGCTGGGAGTGCTTACCCACGCTTCCATGCAGTCCGTCTTTTCTCTCGCCGTGCTGCCGTTCTTGCCCGGAGACGCCCTGAAAGTAGCCGGCGCAGCGGGACTGGCGGCCGGCTGGGCGCGGCTGCATCGAAACGCATAGCCCGCATTTTTGTTCTGTGGTACGCTGCTGATTTGTCTGAAAGGATCGTTACCTATCGTGAGTACAAATAGTTCCGGAGTTGCCGCACCTGCGTTGATTGATATTTCCATCGCCCACAGTCCCGACTCCGATGACGCATTCATGTTTTACGGCCTGGCCACCAACAAGGTTCGCGTGCCAGGCTATCGGTTCAATCACACGCTTTGCGATATCGAGACGCTCAACCGCCGCGCGCGGGAAGAGGCGTTCTACGACGTCACGGCGATCAGCTTCCACGCCTATCCCTACCTGCAGGACAAGTACGCCCTGATGGGCTGCGGGGGCAGTGTAGGCGAGGGCTATGGTCCCATGATCGTCTCGCTGAAGCCGCTGACGACGGACGATTTGAGCAAGATCAAGATCGCCGTACCGGGGACCATGACCACGGCCTACCTGGCGCTGAAGATATTCAATCCCGCTCTGGAGACGGAAGTGGTTCCCTTCGACCAGATCATTCCTGAGATTCTGGCCGGCAATTATGACGCCGGGCTCATTATCCACGAGGGCCAGCTCACCTACTCGTCCAACGGCCTTTACAAGGTGCTGGACCTGGGTGTGTGGTGGAAAGAGCAGACGGGGCTGGTGCTGCCCCTGGGCGGCAATGCGATTCGCCGCTCGCTGGGCGCGGATTCGATGAAGATTGTGACCAAGGCGGTCAAGGACAGCATCCAGCATGCGCTCGATAATCGCGAACCAGCGCTGGAATACGCCATGCAGTTTGCGCGCGATCTCGATCCGCGGCTGGCCAACCGGTTTGTGAGCATGTATGTCAACGACCGCACATTGGACTACGGGCCGGATGGGCGTGAGGCGATCAAAAAGCTCCTCGACCTGGGGTACGAGCGGGGGATTATTCCGATTGCGCCGCAGGTGGAGTTTATTGACTAGGCGGCAGCCTTTTGCAAGTCTGATGGAAAGAATCGGGAACCCCGCTGGCGGAAGTCGCAGGCGGGGTTTGCTGCGTTTGGACCGCAACTTGGTGGGCAGTAGTAGAGTACTTTAGGAGCGGATTTGTGCGAATTGGTCATGAGAACGGGCTCGGAATCGTTAGCAAAATCCTAAGTATTTTCTAATAGCCGCCGATGGACCAAGCAGAGAGGTTTCCCAGCGTGCTTGCCAAGGCCCAATCCATCTTCCTGCTTGCTTCCGACGACCCCGCGCTGCTGGCCGCCGTTGAGCCCGCGTTGTCCGCCACGGGCGCCAAAGTCGAGGTCGTTCTCAGCCTTCAGGCGGCGCTGGACGGCATCTCCGCCGCCCACCTCCCGACGCTGGCGCTGCTGGACACGAGGTTGCCGGCGCTGGACCCTTGTATGGACCCGGGCATGGATTTGGATCGGCTGCTGGCCGGCGCGCGCGCGGATGATCGGCTCTGCCGAATGCCCATTGTGCTGATTGCCGACGGCGTTTGCCAGAAATGGATTGACCGGCTCGCCGAGGGGGTGATCGACGACCTGATTCTGCGTACGGACGAGCCTGCCTATTGGCGGCTGCGCGTTGAAATGGTGCTGCGGAACCGCCACGGGGCTCGCCAGCTTGAGACGCTGCGCGAAGCCCAGACGCAGCATGCGCAGATGGACCACTTGACGGGCGTTTACAACCGGGAGACGATTCTGGCGATGCTGTTCAGGGAGACCGACCGCGTGCAGCGCATGAGCGGGGCGCTGAGCCTGGTTCTGTTGGATATTGACGACTTTGGTCACTGGAATTCGCGGCTGGGCAACGATGCCTGCGACGAGCTGTTGTGCCAGGTGGCGGGGCGGGTGGCGCGGTTGCTGCGCAGCTATGACCTGCTGGGCCGGCCGGGCAAGGACGAGTTTCTGGCGGTGATGCCGGGATGCAGCGCGGTAAATGCGATGCAGTTGGCGGAGCGGACGCGCGCGGAGGTGTTTGCGACGCCGTTCCGGGTGGGTGGGGAAGCAATTCGGTTGTCGGCGTGCTTTGGGATTGCGACCAGCCTGGGGCGGTCCCCGGTGGTGGTGCTGCGGGAGGCGGAGACGGCGCTGGGATGGGCGCGGACGGCTGGTCCGGAGTCGATCCAGTGCTTTGGAGAGAGTCCCCATGGGAGCGATGGGCCGGTCGCGTTTCTTTCGACGTCGGGAGACGAGCTTTTGGCCTGGTAGGCACCTGCGCTGGGGCAGACTCCGCTCTGCGGCCTGGGTCCCTTGGCCGGGTTGGGTTTTGAGGCTTCCATACTTCGCGCCGGAAAAAAAGGCGCTCGGGTCAAGCGGAGGGAATGGGGGATTGAGTCTGCCTCATTTTGCCACCGAGTTTTAGACAGCAGTGCGGCGATAGAACCGCAAGGCCAAAACCACCCTGCGATAACCACCCTGGAGCAGCCTCCAAACAAGCAGAACGAACCAGAACAACCATAGAAATGGTGCAAAGATCGCCAGAATCACCGTGCAGGTGCAAATGGTAATGAGCGCGCCGGGCTCCCAAAACCACCTGCGGGGATGAGTCAACGGAAACGCACCGACCAGAATCCACTGCAACGCAATCAGGCTGCATAGGCCGATGGAGAGCCCCACTTCCTTCCGCCGACTATCGTGGTTCGACCACCCAGTGTCGACCAGCCCTGCAAGCGACCACGGAGGTGGACACGGTTCTCCCCACTGCGAAAGGGCCGCAGCAGGGAGCTCACCGAGGACAATGATTCGCTCCTGCCATGGGATGTGGCGCCAAAGGCCGCAAGGGCTGAACGAAACTGTTTCTCCCTCATCGGCCGGCTTGATCGCGTCAGGAGGAGGCGGCGGAACCGGGCGCGACAGTTCGAGCGGCGGCAGATTCTCCTGCGAGCGTAACCAGTCCCATCTGTTCGCTTCATTCCACACAATCAGCGGTGCGCAAAATGCCAGATGAATTCCTGCCAGCACCAATCCTCGACGCCACTGGATTTTCATATCGTTACCAAAAGCCCTTTTTTCTTCGCGATGGATGCTCGCAATCGTGCAAGCTTATCAGCTTAGACACCGCCAGCATGATTGATGTTCCGGGCAGGCGGCGGCCAACCGTTTGTGTCGAGGTTTTTCGCCGATTTTTCAGCCGCTGACGCGGCTTTATGTCTGGCTGGCCGGCGTCTTTGCTTTCCCACTCATTCCGCAAAGAGCGCGAAATGGATGGGGCACGGAGGGTTGATTCCGGGATGGCGATGCGGGGTTAGCGGCGGGTGAAGGTGGCTGAGAGTTTACGGATGGTGGCGACGGTGCCTATTCCGGCCAGCGCAAACAGCATGGGGAAGCACTCCAGCGTGTAGCGGGCTTCAGGGGCTTCGAGCGTCATAAGCAGGGCGCTGCGGAGGACGAAGTAGAGAACCATCCACAGAGCGTAGCGTGGCTTGAAGCAGAGGCCGGCGAGGGCCAGCAGCAAGTAGGCGGCATTGAGCGCGGCGTAGGCCCAACTGAAGCGCGTTTCAGAGTAGTGGTGGCTATAGACCCACCAGTCAAGGTCGATGTTGAGGTTTTCCACGCGAGGCCGGAGCCACATATCGGCCATGCGTCCAAGGGGAAGCCAGAGATAGTAGCGCAGCGGATGGTCGTGGATTCGTTCGGCGGCGAGTTTTGCGAACCCCGCATCGATCTCCGGTGAAAGGTCCTGCCCGTTGTCGTTGTAATCGGCGGCCAGGGCGGCCGTCTCGGCGTACTGGGCGGGGGAATCGAAGGCGCGGCTGGGCAGTTGACTCACTTCGAAGTCGCTTCCTGGGACATTCCAATAGACCTCGTAGGTGGAGACGAAATCCAGGCACCAGGTCTTCATCCAGCGCTGCCAGCCGGGGTAGGTGGCCTCGCCGGGGTCAGTGGCGTAGCGCGGGGCCAGCGGCATGAAGAGGTGGAAGACGCGCCAGTTTCTGGCTGTCCAAATGCCGAACGGAAGCAGCGCGAGCAGGAAACAGACCAGGACCATGCGCATGAGTCGCCGGCGGGCATCCTTGGCGTTGCGCAGTCCCAGAATGAGGGCTGGGGCCAGGGCGATGCCGACCAGTGCGCCATCGGGCCGCAGCAGAGCGGCAAATGCCACGGCGAAGGTAAACGTAAGAGCGGTCAGCCAGCGCGGGCGCGCATGGAAGCGGGCCAGCGCCCAGAGAGCCAATGCGATGCAAAAGAGCGTGGGCGTCTCAGTGAGCGGGGCGACCGAATAAGAAGCGGTGAAGGGGCAAAGGGCTGCCAGCCAGAGCGTGGTGTGGGTAGCCGCGGTTTTGATTGGAGCCGGGGCTATGAGGCGGACAAAGTCGGCCAGCAGCAGGCAGCCTGCGAGTTCCAGCGCGATTTGTACGTAGCAGACGGCAGTGTAGCTGCCCACGCCGAAGAGGCGGAAGCAGGCGGCAAGCAACAGCGGGTAGCCGGGCAGCCGAATGAGAGTTTCGTGAGCCACGCCGCTTCCGTCGGTGATGGCGAAGCGGGCATGCTGCATCAGGTTGCGCGCGATGTTCCCGTAGAGCAGTGTGTCGCCGTTGACCTGGGGCAGGTCTTTGAGCATCATCAGGCGCATCCACGCGCCGGCGCCGATAGCAGCGACTGCGCTTGAAGCCTGAATTTTGCGGCGGGATGCCGTCAAGGTCGTCTCCGGTGCGGGCGCTTCGCGATTCGTGGTGCATGGGCCTGCCCATTATGATGGTAAACGGAGCGAGCGCATTTCAAGGTGATCCAGGTTACGGCGGAGTGGCGGCCCTGGCTCGGCGAGTGGAATAGTAAGAAATCGGGTTTCTAAAAGAAAGAACCGCATCCCTGAAGGGTCCGTAAGGTAAACGAGCTTTCAATGCCAGACAAACAGATATTTTTCGATCCTCACAGGAAGCGATGGAAGCGGTTGCGCCGTGTGCTGGACGCTGTAGCGGTTGTTTCAACGCTGGTTCTGGTTGGATTCATCTTCAATGTGCTGCGCTATCAGCATCTGCCTGAGCTGCTGCTGCCCACGCCGAAGCATAACTACAAGGCGCTGCCGGAGCCGGTTTTGCGCGGGCAAAAGGCCCTTCGCCCGGCACGGCGCAAGACGACACGGAAGCCGTCCGACATCCCGTTCAACTCGGGAGAGGGCCTGCGCGCGGCCTACTATGTGCAGGACGATCCGGCGAGCTACTCCTCGCTCAAGGCGCACATCCACCAGATCGATCTGTTGTTTCCGCAATGGCTGCATGCTACGTCTCCGACCGCAGCGCTGATGGCCACCAACAACGACACCCATCGCGAATACGCGGTGGTGGACGCGGCCGGGGTGCACGATCCGGATGACGGAAACAAGGTAAAGCACGTGATTCAGGAGGCGCGGGAAGATACGGAAATCTTCCCCCACCTGAACAACTACATTGCCGGCACCAACACCTGGGACGCGGGGTTGGGCGCAACTTTGAAAGATCCAGGAAAGCGGGCTGCGCTACGCGGCCAGATTCTGCGCTTTCTGGGCACCTATCCAGACTATCGGGGACTGTCACTCGATTTCGAAAGTCTTCCGGATGATTCGAACGCCGCCTATATGACGTTCATCCAGGAGCTTTATGGCGACCTGCATGGGCGCGACCTGCGTTTGTATGTGAACACGGCCGTGGCCACCGGGGACGCGGAACTGAAGCAGATTGCGGCCAACTCCGACGGCATTATTTTGATGAACTATGACCAGCACCAGACGACCAGCGAGCCGGGGCCGATTGCCGGCCAGGACTGGTTTGTGGCGAATCTGACGCGGGTGCTGAAAGTTGTGCCGAAGAAAAAAATCATCTGCGCGGTGGGCAACTACGGGTACGACTGGACGATGTCGATTCCGGCGCCGCCGAAGAAGGGACATCGCGGCAAGGTGCAGCAGCCGCAGGTGTTGAACACTGAGGATCTGCATGTCTCAGACGCGTGGCAGAGGGCCGCGGATGCCGATGCGGATCTGGACCTGGATGACGACTCGCTGAACCCGCACTATGAGTACATTGACGAGGACACGAATCAGCGCCACGTAGTGTGGTTTCTGGATGGCGTGACAATTTTGAACGAGATGCGTGCGGCCCGGGAATTGGGGCTGAGCACGTTTGCGCTTTGGCGGCTGGGCATGGAAGACAGCTCGCTGTGGAATGTGTGGGACAAGCCCTCGGCGCCGGAGTCGCTGGCGGCGCTGAACCTGGTGCCGGCAGGGCACGACATCGACATCGAAGGCGAAGGCGACATCATGCGGGTCACCGGGCTGCCGCAGCCGGGCAAGCGCACGGTGACGGTGGACAAGGACGAGCCCGACCCGCGCAAGAAGCTCATCGACGATGAGCACATGGATGTATACCCCAGCACCTACAAGGTGGAGTACTACGGCTACCATCCGAATGAAGTGGCGATCTCGTTCGACGACGGGCCGGACCCCAAGTGGACGCCGAAGATTCTGGACATTCTGAAACAGAAGAACGTGAAGGGAACGTTCTTTTTGATTGGGGCGGAGGCTGCGGAGAACATTGGCCTGATGCAGCGCGTTGCCCGCGAAGGCAATGAGATTGGCAACCACACGTATACGCATCCAGACATCAGCGAGATTCCAGCGAGCCGGCTGGACCTTGAGATCAAGCTGACGGAGCGGCTGTTTGCCAGCAAGCTTGACGTGCAGCCGCTTTACTTCCGGCCTCCTTATGACATTGACGAAGAGCCGGAGACCGATGACCAGGCTGCGCCGATTGTCTCCATCCAGAACCAGGGCTACATTGTGATTGGAAGCAAGATCGACACCGACGACTGGAACGAGCGTCCGCGCAAATCGCCGGCGGAGATTACGGAATCGGTCCTGAACCAGCTGCAGATCATGAAGGGCAAGCCGCAGTTCCGGGGCTCTGTGATTCTGATGCACGATGGCGGCGGCGACCGCTCAGCAACGGTGGCTGCGCTGCCTGTGCTGATTGACTCGCTGCGTGCGCATGGCTTCACGATTGTGCCGGTGTCCGCGCTGATGGGCAAGACAACGGCGGAGGTGATGCCCAGGCTCACCTTCACGCAATATCTGCGCGCGCTTCCGGATTCGCTGGCGTTTTCAGGTGTGCAGCTCGTGGGCCGCTTTATTGTCTATGTATTTTTTCTGGGCGACGTTCTAATGGGCGCACGGTTGCTGCTGATTGGAATTCTGGCCATCATCGACCGGTTGCGCAAGCCGCACGGCAATGCGTCGCCGGGGTACAATCCGCGGGTTGCGGTGCTGATTCCCGCCTACAACGAAGAGACGGTAATTGTGCGCACCATACGTTCGGTGCTCAACTCCGACTATAAGAATCTGCGCATTATTGTCATCGACGACGGCTCCCCCGATCGTACGGTCGAAGTGGCGCGCGAGGCTTACGCAGCGGAGATTGCCGCAGGGCACATCGAGGTGCTGACCAAGCAGAATGGAGGCAAGGCCGCGGCGTTGAATTACGCGCTCGGGAGCTTGACGGAAGAGATTTATGTGGGCATCGACGCGGACACGGTGATTGCGACCGATGCAATTTCAAAGCTGATTCCGCACTTCGAAGATCCCCGCATCGGGGCGATGGCCGGCAATGCCAAGGTCGGCAATCGCGTGAATCTGTGGACGCGCTGGCAAGCATTGGAATACATCACCAGCCAGAATTTCGAGCGGCGGGCGCTGGATCTATTTCACGTCGTGACGGTGGTTCCAGGGGCGATTGGCGCCTGGCGAACGGCGCCGGTGAAGGCCGCGGGCGGGTACCCGATCAACACGGTTGCCGAAGACGCCGACCTGACGATGAATATTCTTGAGCAGGGCTTCCGCGTGGACTACGAAGACCGGTCGCTGGCGTTTACTGAGGCGCCCATCGACATGAAGGGCCTGATGCGGCAGCGCTTCCGCTGGTCGTTTGGAACACTGCAGGCCATCTGGAAACATCGCGCCGCGTTTGTGCGCAACAAGGCGATGGGCCTGTTTGCGCTGCCCAATATTCTTATCTTCCAGATGTTCCTGCCGCTGGTTTCGCCGTTCATTGACATGATGTTTCTCTACGGCGTGGCCAACTACTTCATTGACCGGCATTATCATCCGCTGTCGGCTTCAACGGCAAGCCTCGACAAGCTGCTGGTCTTCTTCCTCGGCTTCCTGGTCATCGACTTTGCCACTTCGTCGGTGGCCTTCAGCCTTGAGCGGCGTCACCCGGCAAACAAGGGCGACGGATGGCTGCTCTTCCACATCTGGCTGCAACGGTTTGCCTATCGCCAGGTGTTCTCGATTGTGCTGTTCAAGACGTTGAAGCGCGCCATTGACGGCAAGCCTTTCAACTGGGACAAGATTGAACGGACGGCCAAGATGAGCAAGGCGACGGACGCGATTACGGAGACGACTTAGGGAGTATCTGATTAAGTCCAAGTTTTGAAAGGGCACGGCTTCAGTCGTGCCGCAAGTGCCGCAAAATCAACTGGGCTTTAGCCCATGAGGGATGCCTTCCTTGAGAAGGGACACTTGTGCGGAACTTCCTTAGGGCGCATGAGCGCCGCCTATTCTGGACAGGTTACTTCTTCTTGGGTTCCGTGGCTGCGCCTTGTTCAATCAGCGTGAATTCGACATTCGACATATCGATCGGAATCTGCTCAAGCTTGAAGCCGGGCCAGGTGGTCGGGATTGGCTGGAGCTTTGCCTTCGACCCATCAATGGGCAGCAACTCCAGACCGGGATAGAGATTCTGTGCGATCAGCGTTCCTGGCGCTTGAATGCCAATGCTGGATTGTGGCGGCCGGACGATCATCCGCGGGTCGATCTGCGCGTGCTGGTTGAACTGCGACTGCGCAGCGGGTAGCACGATCGTCGTACGCGGCGCATTTCCGTCAAAGTGGAACGCGGTTGGCGGCCGGTTGAACTCGCCGAGCGAAGGAAGAGACGGAAGCGGCGTTAGCGTGGGCGGCGAGAAGCCTGGCTTGGCGGGGTTGGTGGGAGCCGTCTGGGCCCATTGGCAGAACGCGGCGGGACTGGTGAAGAGAAGAAGGGCGAAAATCGCTGGTCGCATGGCAAACCCCCTCCAATTGCGCTGATGCTGGGATCCCTCTGATGCTGGGACGCATGTCCGTCTGAAACAGTAGCAGATTCCCGCGCAGGAGTGCAGCAAAACCGGCCTGCCGGCCCAGGCGGGGCGTTGACATCGCGGGGCAAGCCGGTTAAGTTTGAAAAACAGGTTATGCAGATCGCCGCTTACAGAATCGCTTGTTGTTGTTTTCTGCGCTAGCTCCCGCTGGCCCTTGGCGATTTTGCAGCTTCAAAGCTCAACTCCATCCAAGACATCTTTCCTGAGCAAAGGATACCTGTGTTCACTCGTTCCATCGATTGGTTTGTGGCCTCCCCGGGCCGCAGGATAGCTCCATCACCGGCTCATGTTCCGGCCGCGCACCGCATCGCGCCCAACGTGCGGAGCGGCTGTTGTTGTTGATCGCAAGCCGGCACTCATTCTCATCTTCCTAATCTTCACAAACACAAACTACTAAACTATTCGATCGCGCCGCTCGGCATGGCCTGCGGGCCTTGACCGGCGGAGCGCGATCACTCTGGAGGTTCTTCTTCATGCGTACGCAAAAAGCTCCTTATGCTTTTATGACTGCTTCTCTGAGCCGGTTGTCGCTATCCATCTCTGCCGTGCTCCTGCTGTTTGCTCTAGCGACCACCGCGCCCCTGGCCGCGCAGGACGACATCACCACGCAACACGCAACGTCCGGGTATAGCGGCGTATTTCTTACCGGCCCTGCCTCGAACCCGCTGAGTTTTCTGAACGGTCCAGCCGGACGCACAACGGGCAACCCTGCGCCCTATGACTTTCACGACTTTGCCCCGATAACGGATCTTGACGCAAAGCTGCCCAGGTGGATGGATGTTGGGGCCGAGGAGCGTTTCCGCTATGAGGCCTACGACGATTCGAATTTCAAAGCCAAAGTCGATGACTCCTACGTGTTGAATCGATTCCGGTTCCAGGTGAATCTGCATACGCCCAGTTGGTTCCGGGTTTCGGCGCAGGTGCAGGACGCCCGTGCAGGCTTCCAAAACCCGCCGCTCGGGCCGCCGAACACGGTTCGCTGGGATCTCAAGCTGGCTTACGCCGAGATTGGCGCGCCAGACCAGCACTGGTTCAGCCTGCGCGTCGGCCGGCAGCTTATCAACTACAACAACACCATCCTCTCCAACTCCGAGTGGCGCAACCAGGCCCGCTCCTACGATGCGGCGGTGCTGAACCTGAATGCAAAGCGCGAACACCTGGGGCTGTTCGCCGCATCGGCTGTTGTGCCGCAGGCCTTTGGCGTGAGCCCGCATCAGGAAGGCAACAACATCTACGGAGCCTGCGGCCGCATCGACGACCTGGTCCCGCACTCCAGCCTTGAGCCGTTTTTCCTGTGGCGCGTGCAGCCGGCAGAAGTCGTTGAGCCGGCAGTAGGCAAAACCACCGGCAAGGAAGACGAGAAGGCCGGCGGCGTACGCTTCAAGGCGCAAGCCCACTCGGCGTTCGATTACGGCGGCGAACTGATCTACGAAGGCGGCACGGTGGGAAAGCAAAGCATCGGCGCCTGGGCAGCGGAGGGGGGCGCGGCATACCAGTTCAACGATCGAGCGGCCAGACCGCGCGTCTTTACCCAGTTCGACTTCGCCTCCGGCAACAGCAATCCGGCAACGAACGCAAAGCACTCCACGTTCGATACCATCTACCCTTCAGCTCACGACCGCTTTGGAATCACTGACCTGTTCGGCTGGCAGAACATTGAGGCGGTGCGTGTGGGTGCAACCGTTGAGCCTCACCGCCGGCTCACCTTCACGGTGCAGGGGCTGGACTTTTGGGCTGCCTCGGCCCTGGACTCGATTTACAACACTTCAGGCGGTTCAATTGTCTACAACAAGACCGACCGCGGCCGCCATCTGGGCGCGGAGATCGATGGCTACTCCTGGTATGAACTCAACAAGCACTTCAACCTGGGCGGAGGCGTTGGCTACTTCGGCGGTGGCCAGTTCCTGACAAACATCACAACCAGCCACTCCTACACCACCTATTACATCGCGCTGAACTTCAAAGACAACGGGAAAAAGTAGAGGCCGGCAAGCGGGAACTCCAGAGTCTCTGAAGCGGGATATGGGGTTCCCGTCGCATGCTCGTACCAACCCGCCCGGTTTCGGACTACACTAGAGTTGTTATGGCGACCGCAACCCTTTCCACGCAGATTGAGCCGCGCCTTCCCCAGGGCGGCTTTGTAAATGAGCCGTTTGTCGACTTCAAGAACCCTGAGAACGCACGCGCGATGAAGGCGGCGCTGGACCATGTCGCCAGCCAGCTCGGCCGCGAGTACGACCTGATCATCGGCGGCCACCGGCTCAAGACCGACGGCAAAATCAAGTCGCTCAATCCGGCGCGGCCCGCGCAGGTTGTGGGCGTCCATCAGAAGGCTGGGGCCGAGCATGCTGAGCAGGCCATGGCGGCGGCGCTCAGCGCCTATCAGACGTGGAGCCGGACGACGGTGGAGACCCGCGTCTCCCTGCTGCTGAATGCGGCGGAGATTATCCGGAGCCGGCACTTCGAGTTCTGTGCCTGGCTGACTTATGAGGTGGGCAAGAATTGGGCCGAGGCGGACGCCGATGTGGGCGAGACCATCGACTTTTTGAACTTCTACGCCCGCGAGGCTTTGCGGCTGGCTTCGGCCACCACACCCATCCAGTATCCGGGCGAGAAGAACAGGTTGCTCTATATCCCGCTTGGCGTGGGCGCGGTAATTCCGCCGTGGAACTTCCCGTTTGCGATTATGGCCGGCATGACGGCGGCGTCGATTGTGGCGGGGAACACCGTGGTCTTGAAGCCTTCCAGCGACTCGCCCACCATCGCGGCAAAGTTTGTGGAAGTGCTGGAAGAGGCGGGTATGCCGGGCGGAGTGGTCAACTTCTGCCCTGGGTCCGGAGCCACGTTCGGCAACGCGATTGTGGCGCACCCCAAGACGCGGTTCATTGCGTTCACTGGGTCGAAGGCTGTGGGCCTGGATATTCACGAGCAGGCGGCCCGCACCAGGCCTGGACAGATCTGGATCAAGCGAACGATTCTCGAGATGGGCGGCAAGGACTCGATCCTGGTATGCGCCGACGCCGATCTGGATGCGGCGGTGGACGGCGTGGTGGCCGCGGCCTTCGGGTTCAGCGGGCAGAAGTGCTCGGCCTGCTCGCGCGCCATCGTGGAAGCGCCGCTCTACGACGTGTTCGTGGAGCGGGTGCGGGAGAAAGTTGCCACGCTCAAGGTGGGCGATCCGGCGGAGAACGCGAACATGGGCCCGGTGATCAACAAGGCTGCGCTGGATTCCATGCTGGAGTATGTGGAGACGGGCAAGAAGGAAGGCCGGCTGATTGCGGGTGGGAATGCTCCGGAAACGGCGGATGGCGGCTATTACCTTGAGCCGACGGTGTTTGCCGATATCGCTCCGGACGCGGTGCTTTCGCAGGAAGAGATCTTTGGACCGGTGCTGGCGATTATCAAGGTCGACAGCTACCAGGAAGGCCTGGCCGTGGCTAATAACACGGAGTACGGGCTGACCGGCGCCATCTACACCGCGAACCGGGAGCAGTTGGACCACGCGGCGCAGGAGTTCCACGTGGGCAATCTGTATCTCAACCGCAAGTGCACCGGGGCCATGGTTGGGGCGCATCCATTCGGCGGGTTCAATATGAGCGGGACGGACTCCAAGGCTGGCGGGCCGGATTATCTTTACCTGTTCACGCAGGCGAAGAGCGTGGCGGAGAAGCTCTAGCGAGTCTCCGGCAACGGAGAAAGTGCTTGTCAACAGTTCGAACCACATCAAATGCCCCGTGCCCCGTTCTTGCGGCTCTTCCCGAAATCGCAGTTGTCACCCTTCGAGGCTGCCCCGATTCGCAACTTCCGGATAGGCGACCGTTCGCCACGATGCTCATCCGGCACCATCTCCTCTACCCACAGCAATGTCATCCTGAACGCAGTGAAGGATCTGCGGTTGCCTTTGAGATTTTCAATGTGGCGATACTTCCGAGTAGGCGACGATACATCCGGAACCCGCAACTCCAGCCCAAACTTGCGTTTGAAACGCGCAATAGGCAAACAGCGTCAATTGACCTGCGGATTCAACTCGCAGAGAAGACAAAGCAGTTAAGCACTTCAGCCGCAGCCTATTGCACAGTCAAGGTAAGGTTCGCCGTGTGTGTAAGTGTGGTCGAACCTGATGTGAACAATCCTGTCACCGTGAGATTGTAAGTACCAGCCGGGGTTCCTCCTCCGCCGTTGCTCAATGGAGTGCCGCCGCCACAGGCGCTCAAAGCGGTACCGATGGGGAGCAGAAACAGAATGGCAACGCAGAGCACGACGAAGCTTCGCCATCTTCGCGACGAAATACTCCCTTTCCGAATCAGTATCAGGCCAGGCAAACCCAAAAGGGGCAACAAGAGCGCGAATAGCGTGCCACCGGTTGAAGGAGCAGGATGCGTCAGAAGGGCCGAAGTCGCCCCGGTGCTGACTGCGACGTTGACCGTTGCAGCTGAGCTACCGTTAAGAGTCACCGAGGTGGAAGACAAAGAGCACGTGGAAAGCGCTGGTGCTCCAGCACAGCTGAGCGAGACGGCTTGACTGAAGCCTCCGGCGGGCGCCACCAAAACGGAGTAACTGGCGCTTTGGCCCGATGAAATGGTCATAGATGGTGAGCCTGAAGGCGCCACGGAAAAATCCTGGCCAGTGCCATTGAGGGTCACAGTTTGCGGACTGTTGCCTGCGTTGTCGACAACCGTCAGGGTTCCAGTTCGAGCGCCTGCTGAGGTTGGGTTGAAAGTGACGCTAATGGGGCAACTTGTACCAACAGCAACGCTGCTGCCGCAGCCATTGAGCACGCCAAAATCGCTGGAGCTGGTTGTGACGCTCGATATCGTGAGTGGAATGGTAGCGATGTACCCGAGTGTTACGGTCTGCGGAAGACTCGAAGCGCCTACGTACTGGGGAAGGAAGCCTACATTCGCCGGCGACAAGACAGCGATGGGAGCGGGATAAGTATTGCCGCTTAAAGTCACATATTCCGGACCGCCGAGTTGGTTCCCGGCGATCTGCATCACTGCCACGCTGGAACCAGGCCCGGAAGGCGCGTAGGTTACATTAACTTGACAAGTGGCGTTGACCGGAAGACTAGAGCCGCAATTGTTACTTTGGATAAAGTCGCTGCTGTTCTGTCCACTGAAGGCAATGCTCGACCAAGCCAGTGGGGCTTGCCCCGTATTACTCAAAGTTACCGACTGGGGACTACTGCTGGTTCCGATTACCTGAAGGCCAAAACTCAGCACCGAGGAAGAGGATGTGAGGGCTGGAAAAGCTCCTTGACCGTAAAACAGAAAGGTAGAGAAGCCCCAATCGGCGCCAGGGGAGCCGGGTCCAAAGTAGTATTGCATCAGAACATCCGGATTGCCATCGCCGTTGAAATCCCCAACGACGAAACCCCCTGGGTTTCCACCCGCCAGAGTTGAACTCAGGAATGTTGGGAGGTCCACCTCGCTCTGGAACGTACCGTCTCCGTTCCCATAGAGGAAGGAAAGGCTCGAAACACTGCCCGAGTTCAGCCCTTCGTTCCAGGGCGCGAAGATGAGGTCGGGAATTCCATTCCCTTTTATGTCTGCAACCAATGGCCCCCCCCACATTCCAAAATGTGTCAACCCTGGGTATAACGAGGAACTCGCGTAGTTCACCGCTGGCTGAAAAGTCCCATTGCCGTTCCCGAGAAGCACGGAGATCACCTTTGACGGGTCAAGGTAAAGGTCAGAGTCATCCTGTGTGAAAGCAATATCGAGCTTACCGTCTCCATTCAGATCTGCTACCACCGGGCTTTTCGGGCCGGAGGGGGATGCAACTAGCTCGGGTACTTGAAATGTGCCGTCTCCATTTCCCAAGGCGACATAGACTCCAGCATTGTTATCGTGGTCGGCATCCGAGAATGCTAGATCGAGATTGCCGTCGTCGTTGAAATCTCCAACCACGATCTCTGGGGTGGCTTGGGTATTCAGGGTGTACGTCGTTGGAGCCTGAAACGACCCATCGCCGTTGCCCAAAAGTATGGAGAAATTGCTGAGGGAAAGAACACCGCTGCCTGCATAATTTCCAACGGCAAGGTCAAGCATTCCGTCCTTATTAAAGTCGCCTACGGCAATCGACATCGAATCTGTTGGTCCCGCGGAGTAGTTTCGAGCGGGCTGAAGGGTACCGTCACCATTGCCAAGAAAAATCGAGACCGAATCTGTTCCGTCAGGCCCGTTAGCCAAGGCGAGATCAAGTTTTCCATCACGGTTGAAATCGCCCGCTACCAGAAATTGCGGTTCCTGAAAGCTCCCCGAAGCTGGCGTCCTGACGGGGACGCAGTTCGGTGCCTGAAACGAAAAGTCGCCATTGCCCAGCCAGATGCAAATCCCGGTCGATCCTACAAAGCCCACGTCCAACTTGCCATCCCCATTAAAGTCGCCGACGACCGGATTCTGCCACGTCGTCGGAAACGCAACTGGGCTGGACGGACTGAAACTCGGTGTGAACTGCGTGAACGTGACGCTCGACTCCGGCTGTGCAACAGAAAGAAAAACGACGTTCGATGTGCCGCCGCCCGGGGATGGGCTGGACACTGTAATGGACGCAGTCGTGGCGATGGCGATGTGCGAAGCTGGAACCGTCGCGGTCAACTGTGAGCCGGAAACAAATGTGGTCGCTAATGATGTTCCGTTCCAATTGACAACTGATGCGTTAACGAATCCCGTGCCATTGACAGTCACGGTGAAGCCGCCTCCGCCCGGTGCAACGCTCATGGGGACAAGAGGCTGGTTTACGAGGGGAACTGGATTGGTTTGGGCGAACGCCAGATTACTTGCCATACCCACAAGTAGGAAAAGAAGGCGGATGGTTTTCATTGCAGACCTCCAGTGCTCGTAAGCTATAAAACTGGGCAGGAGATGGGCGGGGATTGTGGCCCGGGCATGCTTGAATCCAGTAGTGTCCGAGCTGCTTGCTTTTCGATTCAATTCGGAGAGTCGGGATCGGTACCAGTGATCCTAACATCTTCTTAAATGACCGTTGACAATAAATCGTCGCGGTGCGAATCCACAGCCTCTGGAGGCGATTCCCCGTGTTCCGGCCGTATCACCGGCTACTCGGAAGTTTGGGAGGGCAACCGCAGATCCCTCACTGCGTTCGGGATGGCACAGCGTGTGTGAGTTCGATTGGAGCGGATTATCGCCAATTCGGAAGTAACCCGCCGGGTACGCCGTTCGTACAGTTTCATCGCGCCAAGGGCACGAACCGGAAAAACGCAAAAAATTCCCGAACATTTTTGCAGGTTAATTCACTCGAAAGGCGCACACTGGGTTCATGGCATCGCAACTGGCGGAGACTCATTCGCGCAATCCGTCAGGGATGTGGCCGGTCTGTACCCGCTCCGTACCCACCCCCTCCCCCTCGATTTAGCCATTTTTTGGCGAGATTATCTTCGTAACATATTTATAATCAATAACATAGTAAATTGTACTATTTACCGATCAGTAAACATAAACCCTCAAAAACAGGCGATTTTTCATCGAAAACAGGTTGTTTTGGCCCAGAAATGGCCTCAAAACCGAGTTTTTTACGTGGTTTTTGGGCTCGAGGCCGCCTTATGCGGGGGTCGGAACGCCTGTTTCGCTTGGAAGGCGATCTTCTTCAGCTTCAGAGTCGGCGTCGAGGCCGAGAAACTGCTGAAAGACTTCGTTGGATAGCAACTGGCCTTGGGCGGTCAGGCGGACGGTTTTGCCGTTGGACTGGAGCAGGCCGTCTTCCTTGAGCGAGGCGACCACTTCCATCGCCTGTGCAACTGGCTCAGGGCCAAATTCCTTCTTGAGTTGCGTAACGCTCACTCCGCTGTTGAGTCGCAGGCCGAGGAACCAGGCTTCCTCGTGCTGGCGCGCGGGTGAGAGCCATGTGGTTTCCGCAGGTTCCGGACCAATGAGGTAAGCGGCCAGGTCGCTGGTGGTGGTGGAGCGCAGCGTGTAGCGATCTTCGCGGGAGTCCGCCGCTGCCACTGCCATCGACGACGCGTCAAGCCCGACGCCGAGGTAGGGGCGGCGCTGCCAATAGCGAAGATTGTGGCGCGAGGCGAATCCCGGGCGGCTGAAGTTGGAGATCTCGTACTGGGCGATTCCGGCCTCGGCGAGGCGCTCAATGGCGTGTGTGTACATCTCGGCGATGATGTCGTCGGTGGGCACCATTTCGGCATAGTATCGCGCGCCGCCGAGCAGCATTTCGCGGCCCAGGCGCGAGTCCTCGTCCACTTCAAGCATGTAAACGCTGGCATGGGGAACCCCTGAGTCGATGAGGACGGAGAGAGATTCGTCCCAGGAGGCGTGAGTCTGGCCGGCAAGCCCGGCGATGAGGTCGAGGTTGAGGTTGGCGATGCCGGCGCGGCGCAGGCGGACAAGATCCTTTTCGACGATGGCGCGGGTGTGAAGGCGGCCGCTGACCTTCGCTTCGCGGTCAATGAAGGACTGCACACCCATGCTGACGCGGTTGACGCCGACGGTCCCGAAGGCGGCAAGGGTTTCGTCGGAGATTTGTCCGGGCGCGCACTCGATGGTGATTTCGGCGTCCGGCTCAACGCGGAACTGGCTGCGGATTGCGGCGAAGAGCCGCTCCAGCAGTTCGGGGGCGAGCAGGCTGGGGGTTCCGCCGCCGAGAAAGATGGTGTCGACGGCGCGTGGGAGTTCGAGGCCCATCTGGTTGTGCCATGCGGGCGCTGCGGCGAGATCCTGAATGAGGCGGTCGATGTAACGCGCGTGGTCGCTGGCCGGGTAAACACCCGAGGCAAAGTTGCAGTAAGTGCACTTGGAACGGCAAAAGGGAATGGAGACGTAGATGCCGAGCGCATTGTGAGAGGGTGCAGCCATTCATAATATTGTTTCATGGACGGACTGGACGGATGCCGAATTGGGGGACAGGCGTCGTGCAAGAATTGAGTAAGGAGCCTTTCGCTTGAAAGCCTGGCCTGTCCTGGGGATCGTCTTCCTGCAATCCTTTCTTTTGGTGATTCACTGGTTTCTTTATTGGACCTGGGTGAGTTTTTGCGGCGCGCCGGCTGGAATGGCGGGCGTGGCACTGGCGGCTGTGCTGCTGGCGCTGGCCTCGAGTTTTGTGGTTGGGGCGCTGCTCAGCTTTTTCTTCGCCGGGTGGCTGGTGACGGCGATTTACCGGATCGCGGCGGTTTGGCTGGGGTTTCTGAACTACCTCTTTTTCGGCGCCTGCCTGAGTTGGCTGGTTTGGGGCGTTCTGAAGGCAAGCGGCCAGAGCGCACATTGGTTTGGCGACAGGCCCATGATCGCCTGGGTTTGCCTGGCGCTGGCGATTGCGACGGCAATATTCGGGATGGTCAACGCGCGGCTACTGCGCGTGCGGCAGATTTCAGTGAAGTTGCCGACACTGCCCCCTGCGTGGCGCGGACGGACCGCACTGCTGGCCAGTGACCTGCATCTGGGACACGTGAACGGAATCCGCTTCAGCAGGCGCATTGCCGCGCTGATGACGCGGCTGAAGCCGGATGTGGTTTTTCTGGCTGGCGATTTCTTTGACGGAACAAAGGTGGACCCGGCATTGCTGGCTTCTCCGCTGAGGGAGGTTGTGCCGCCTTTCGGCGTGTTTTTCGCAACGGGGAACCACGATGAGTTTGGCGATATCCGGCGGTATCTGGCTGCGCTGAAGGGCGCCGGGGTTCGGGTACTGTCGAATGAGAAGGTGGTGGTGGAGGGCTTGCAGATTCTGGGAGTGCCTTACCACGACACTACCTTTCCGATGCGCATGCGGGCGTCGCTGGAGGCGATGAAGATTGACCCGGCGACGGCCAGTATTCTGATCAACCATGTGCCCAACCGGCTGCCGATTGTGGAGCAGGCCGGCGTGACACTGCAGCTTTCAGGACACACCCACGGGGGGCAGCTTGCGCCGTTCACATGGCTCACGCGGCGGGTTTTTGGCAAGTTCACTTACGGACTGAACTGGTTTGGGGATTTGCAGGTGTTTACGTCGTATGGGGCAGGGACGTGGGGTCCGCCAATGCGGGTGGGGACGCGGGCGGAGGTTGTGTTGATCCGGTTCATCTAAGGCGGCTGTCTGATTTACACTTGCCCTTCGGTTCAAAAAGGGGAAATCCATGACGCGTTTGTGCAAACGTTTACTTCCTTCGCTTGTGGTTGCCGCTCTGGCTGGCTTCACCTCGTTCGTTGCGTTCGGGCAGCAGGCCGCTACAGCAAGTCCTGACCTCAGCTTTCCGACGGTGCTTTATGGCGCTGCTTACTACAACGAGTACATGCCAGGGGACGATGCGGCGCATGCGGCGCGACTGGAGAAGGACGTTGCGCTAATGAAAGCGGCGGGGCTGAGCGTGGTGCGCATGGGCGAGTCGACGTGGAGCCTATGGGAACCCGAGGACGGGCAGTTTGAATATGCCTGGATGGACCGCGTGGTGGATGCGATGGGGAAGGCCGGGATCAAGGTGATTCTGGGCACGCCGACGTATTCGATTCCAGGGTGGATGGCGCACCAGCATCCGGAGATTTTTGCGGATCGGATTCCTGGGGGAATGTTTGGCGGCAAGCCGATTTCGAGCACATATGGGATCAGGCAGAACATGGATACCGACTCGCCGGCGTACCGGTTTTACGCGGAGCGTCTGATCCGGCACATTGTGGCGCACTACAAAGACAACCCGACCGTGATTGGCTGGCAGTTGGACAATGAGACGGGCAGCTACGATGCGGCGAATACGGATGTATTTATCGGGTTCCAACATTATCTGGAAAAGAAGTTTGTCACCCCCGAGGCGCTGAGCCAGGCGTGGTTTTTGAACTACTGGGGCGAGAATCTGCACACATGGGAAGACCTGCCGCGGCGGGATGGGACCATTTCAACCGGATACAAGCTGGAGTGGACGCGCTGGAGCCAGATGCGGGTGACGGATTTTCTGCACTGGCAGTCTCAGTTGGTGCGGGAGTGCGCGGGGCCACGGCAATTCATCACCACGGACTACGGCGGAATGATGAAGCGCGATGTGAATGAAGAGGCGGTTGCCGGGTCGCTCGACATTGTAGCCGATAACATTTATCACGGGACGCAGGACCATTACGACGGTTCGTTCCAGGCAATTCAGAGCGATTTTTCGCGCTCGCTGAAGCATGGGAATTTCCTGGTGACGGAGACCAACGCGCAGACCATCGGGTGGTCGTCGCAGGGGCAGTTTCCGCCGTACGACGGACAGCTTCGCGAAGATGTCTACACCTACCTGGCAAGCGGCGCGAACATGGTGGAGTACTGGCACTGGGCGTCGATAGCGGCCAACCAGGAGACCTACTGGAAGGGGATTCTGTCGCACGACCTGGAGCCAAATCGCGAGTATGCGGAGATGAGCCGGACGGCGCACGAGCTGCAGAAGATTGGGCCGCAGATTGTTGGCTTGAAGATTGACAACGATGTGGCGATTCTATGGAGCCGGGACTCAGCCAATGCGGTGAGCTTTATGCCGTACGGCGGTGGAGTGCCGGCGCGCAGTTGGACGGGCGATGCGGATGGGTACGCGTCGGTGGTGCAACAGATGCACAAGGCGCTTTACGACCTGAATGTGGGCACGGATTTCGTGTTCCCGGAGACGCAGGATTTTTCGCAGTACAAGCTGCTGATTGTTCCCGTGCTTTACATCTCGGACGACGCGCTGCTTAAGCGGATTTCAGAGTATGTGAAGAACGGCGGGCACGTGGTGATGACCTTCAAGAGTGGTTTTGCGAACGAGAACTCCGCTGTGCGTTGGGAGCGTGCGCCTGGACCGCTACGCGAGGCCGCGGGAATTAATTACCAGGAGTTTTCGAGCCTGGAGCGGCCGCTGGAGTTGAAGGGCGATCCGTTTCATGTTGGCGAAGACAACAAGGTTTCATACTGGGCGGAGTTTCTAATGCCGGAACACGCCAAGGCGCTCGCGTATTACGACCATCCTTTCTTTGGAAAGTGGGCGGCGATTACTGAAAACGAATTTGGCGCGGGGAGGCTGGTGTATGAGGGGACTTATCTCTCCGACGAGTTGCAGACGGCGATTCTGAAGGGTGAATTGCAGAAGATTGGGCTTACGGGGACAGACCAGCAGTTGCCAGCGGCGGTGCACGTGGAGCATGGTGTGAATCGGATGGGAAAGCGGATTGACTACTACTTCAACTACTCCGGCGCCGATGTGAAGCTCGATTACGCCTCTGGGGCGGGAACCAATCTCCTGGATGGCAAGGCGGTTACGAAAGGCGCTGAACTAACCCTGGCGCCGTGGGATTTGGCTATCATTGAAGAGCAATAGACGGATCTCCTGGGAAGCGCGGATTGGCCCCGGAGAAGAGGCAAGGAGAACGGGCAAGTGAGTACGGATTGGCAAGGGCCGCATGCGGCTGGCGAGAAAGTTGTAAGGACACGGTTGCACGGCATCGATCTGCTGCTCAATCCGCGGATCAACAAGGGCACTGCATTTACCCCGGAGGAGCGCGACGCGTTTGCTCTGCATGGGCTGCTGCCGCCGCATATTGGAACGCTCGAAGACCAGCGCGCGCGCCGCATGCGGGTGCTTGCCAGCCGTGAGACGGCCTTTGGCAAATACAGCAACATGCGCGATCTGCAAGATAACAACGAGACCCTGTTCTACTCGCTGATTGCGGAGCAAACCGAGGAGCTTTTGCCCGTGGTTTATACGCCGGCGGTGGGCGAGGGATGCCAGCGGTTCTCGGAGATCTGGCGCAGGCCGCGCGGCCTGTTTATCAGCTATCCCAATCGAGAGAAGATTGAGCAGCTGCTATCTGAGCCGCGCTACGACGATGTGCGCTGCATCGTGGTCAGTGACGGCGAGCGCATTCTGGGTCTCGGCGACCAGGGTGCGGGCGGCATGGGGATTCCGATTGGCAAGATGGCGCTTTACACCGCCCTGGCCGGTATCCCACCGGAGCATTGTTTGCCGGTGCTGCTGGATGTGGGCACCGACAACGAGGCGCTCCTGAACGACCCGATTTACATTGGCTGGCAGCATCCGCGCGTGCGCGGACAGCAGTACGACGAATTTGTGGAGGCCTTCGTCTGCGCCGTGATGAAGCGCTGGCCGCACATTCTGCTGCAATGGGAAGACTTTGCGGGGACCAACGCGGCGACCTTGCTCGATCGGTATCGCGATAGGCTTTGCACGTTCAACGACGATATTCAGGGAACAGCGGCAGTGACGACAGCCACGCTGCTGGCGGCGGTGAATGCGACCGGTGTGCCGCTCAGCGAACAGAGGATTGCGTTGTTCGGCTCCGGCGGGGCTGGGCTGGGGATTGCGAATTTGCTGCGCGCGGCGATGGAGCAGGAAGGGCTGACGGAAGCCGAGGCGCGCGGACGGATTTACGCATTCAATCGCTACGGGCTTCTGGTTGAGGGAGCGCGCGGCATTCGCGGCGGCCAGCAGCAGTGGGTGCGTCCATGGGCCGACATTGCGGGGTGGGAGCTCTCTGGTAGCGAGGATGTTTCCCTGCTCGACGTGGTGCGCAATGCGGAAATCACGGCGCTTGTCGGCACATCCGCGCAGGCGGGGGCGTTTACCGAGGAAATTGTGAAGGCGATGGGGAGTCATACGCCGCGGCCGATTATTTTTCCGCTTTCGAATCCGACATCGTGCGCGGAGGCGACGCCGGCCGACCTACTCGCGTGGACAGAGGGGCGCGCGATCATCGGTACCGGCAGCCCGTTTGCGCCGGTCGAGGTGAACGGGAAGCTGATTCCGATTGCGCAGACGAACAACTCGTATATCTTTCCGGGGTTGGCGCTGGGGATTCTGGTTTCGCGGGCTCGGCGGGTAACCGACGGGATGATTATGGCGGCGGCCAAGGCGCTGGCGGGGTTGTCTCCGGCGCGGGAGGACAAGAACGGCAGGCTGCTGCCGCAGATTGGAGAGTCGCGCAGGGTGGGTCTGATTGTTGCGGAGGCGGTGGGGCGACAAGCGATCGCGGAGGGAGTTTCCGAGCTTGCGGATGGGAATGAATTGAAGGCGGAGATTGCAGCTTATGTTTGGGAGCCGGTTTATGTGCCTTATGAGCGGGTGGAGTGAGTCGCGTCAGTCAGATTTTGCGGATGGTTTGACGCAAATGTTTGGCGAGGCAATCGCGGAAATGGACAGAATCAGCATTAGACGGCAGATTTTGCGTAGGGTACGACTGGGCATCTCGCGCTCCTTTGAATGCGGCAAGGTAGGTGATTTGTGACTCGGACAGCAATTGAACTTTACGAGCCAACTCCGCTCGTCCGTGCGACCGCGCCTCCGAGATTTTTTTGGACCTAGCTTCACCTCCGCCGGGCAACGCCGCTGTATCTTTCACTTCCTTAATCGCATAGAGTGCACTGTTTCGCGCGGCCGCCACGCCCTCGAGAAAATCAGTCGTATGAAGATTCACGTGGCTATCGAGATAGGACTGGTCAATCCCCGGCAGCGATCGGCCGTATAATTTCGCCGCCAACCTATCCACCGCATCAGCGTCGGTCGAAGATGGCGGGCTTGTTCCGATCTGCGGGAGTGCGCTGTCGAGTCCCGTAACGCTGTCATCGGGGCAAGCAGCCAGTATGTCAGATACACGCTTCGTCTCCATCGCGACACCGATCATTTGATCTTCGATCTTGTCGAGTATATTCTTCGACCCAATGTGCGACCCATCGGTGTACACAGCAGCGTAAACACGGAGAGACCTTTCCAATGGCTGTCCAGGCTGTTCGTCAGAAACGAACTCCTTGGCGTCGAACAGGAAGGGCATTGTGGCGCCTGGCGCAGGAAGTGCTCCCCCTCCGCCAAAGCCATGCATGCATACCATCTCTACAAACGTGGATCCGCGCTTCGCAGAAATGCATAACTCAAGGATAGTTTTGTTAGACGTATTCTTAAATGTAAATTGAAGATTATTCTCCGGTGTCCTTTCGACCTCTACCAGATCGACGGCATGCTCAGGCGACACAATCGTGAAGTCGCGTGTGGTCTGACTTGACGCGGGCGAAGGTATCCCAACAAGTGTTACAAACACACTAAGTCCCATTAACAGATGAAATCCTGACTTAGCACAGCATTTGGCGGTATTTATAGCGCGGACCTTTCTGAAACGTCGCACTGGGATGGGTTGCCGTCTACCCACTCATCATGATCAGCTCGTGGAAAACTAAAAAACACGAGAGATGGAAGGGCATAGCCCTGAACGCGACTCATTCAAGCACGGTGCAATGCCGGGAATATGTGACGGCGGATACTCCCGCCCGTGGTGTGCGCTTTGAGATTGTTGGTGGAACGCTGCAGGAACTAGCTTCCAGCAGGGGCGCGCATGGCTTCGAGGGCGCCGGTGAGGTCGGCAGCGAGGGTCTGCTGGACTTCTTCGGAGAGCTTCTTTTCCTGGCTGGTGAGGTAGAAGACGTCGATGGCGGTTTCTCCTTCGGTGTCGATGAGGGCTACCTTGATGTCGCACTGGTGCGCGCCGAGGGTGAGGGCGATCTGGCGTAGCAGGCCGGGGGTGTCCTGAGAGACGACCTGGAGAAGCGTGGAGTGGGTGGAAGACTCGGAATCGAACTGGAGGCGGGTGTGGACTTCGACCTTAAGATTGGACGGATGATTGAGGTGGCGACGGGCCTCGAGCAACTGCTGGACTGAAATCTCCTGCGCCACCACGTCGTGAAGGTTGGCCAGAAAGCGGTCCTTTTCGCTGGGGTTCAGCTCCAGGGTGTGAAAGACGTCAGTGAAGTGGAAACTGTCCACAATAACCCCGGCCTCGTTGGAAAACGCGCCGGCCTTGACGATGTTCATTCCCCAGGCGGCGAGGGTTCCGGCTACGTCGGCAAAAAGGCGGGTACGATCCCGGGTGATCACCGTGAGGTCGAAAAGCTGGCGGTTGGGTCGCAGATCGAGCTGGACCGGGTCGTTGTCGAGGTTGAGGGCCATCTGGAAGTGGTTGCGAATCTGCTCGGGGAGGCGGGTTTGCAGATAGCGCTGGGGCAGGCCTTCAAGGAACTGGCGGAGTGCCTCATATTGACTGGCCGGGACCATGGAACGGATGCGGTTGAGCAGCGTAGGGTCGATCGAAGCGTGATAGCGGACCTCGTCGACCGACCGATCCATGAAGTTGGCGGTAGACATGTAAAACTGCCAAAGGTTCTCGGCCTTCCAGGGGGTGAGAGCGTCTGGGTTCACGGCCTTGATGTCGGCAAAGGTCATCAGGGTGAGCATCTTCAGCAACTGCGGGTTGCCGATCTTCTCAGAGAAACTGCGCACGTTTTCAGGATCGAAGATGTCGCGGCGCAAGGCGTTCGACATTTCGAGATGGAGCTTGATGAGCTTGAGGATGGATTCGCGCTCTTCGGTGTCGAAGTCGAGGCGGGCAAGGAAGGCGTCGGCGAGTTCAACGCTCTGACCGGCATGTTCCCCGGTTCGACGGGCTTTGCCGGTGTCGTGCAGCAACAAGGCTAGCAGAAACAGGTCAAGGCGATCGATTTCCGGCAAAAGCTGGGCAAGGCGTTGCTCGTATTCGTGGGTGGGCTGGCGCAGGCAGTGGACATTGTCGATGGTGAGGAAGGTGTGCTCATCGACGGTGTAGCGGTGATAGGAATCTCGGATGACCAGGGCGTCGATGCCGTGGAACTCGGGGATGAGCATCTCCAGCACGCCGAGGGCATGCATGGTGCGGAGAGCGTGCGCTGCGTGCGGACCCATGAGGACTTCGCGCAAGGCATTCCAGAGATACGGCCCCTCGGGAATGTGGATGGCAAGTGCAGGCAGGGCGTCGGTGATGCGGTCTTCCGCGGCCTGCGACAGCGTGTAGCCGTGGGTGGCCATGAGGGAAAAGATGCGTAGGATGGCGCTGGTGTCGTTGAATTGCGCGCCGGGCACGATGTCGATGCGGCCCTGGTCAAGCATGAAGTCGGTCCCGGCAATGGGCGTGCGGCGGCGCCGGAACTGCTTGTAGAAGCTGACCGGGGCGGGCAGGTGCTCCATGAGGAGGGCGGCGCGGCGATAGATGATGCGCGCGTGCCGGTAGTAGGTCCGCATCCAATACGAGGGGTCGGCCGTCCCGCGGGTTTCCAGGCCGATGCTGTTGGCGGCGGCTTCGTCCTGCGACTGCCAGTCGAGCGTATTGTCGTCGCGGCCGTGGCGGAAGTGCAGAAAACATCGTGCGGCGGCCAGGAAGTCGAAGGCGGCCTCGGCGTCGCCGCGGGCAGACTGGAAGACGCCTCCGCGCTGGCGGGGCCATTCCTTGGTTTCCTTGAGGTGAAACAGCAGAGCGAACCAGACGGCGAGGTGGTAGTCGCGCAAGCCTCCGGGACAGTCCTTGAGGTTAGGCTCAAGGTGAAAGATGGTATTGCCGAACTTGGCATGGCGGGCGCGGGCGATTTCTCCCAACTTCTGGGTGATGGTGTTCCACTCGCTCAGAACCAGGCCAGGAAGCACGGTTTGGTGAAGCTGCTGGTAAAGGGGAAACTGCCCGGCGAGGAAGCGGCGGTCGAGTGTGGCCAGGGTGAATTCGAGGTTGTCCGGGTCAAATCGGCCGGCTTCTTTGAGGGTGCGGGAACTGGGGCTGGCGCGCAGGCCCACATCCCACATGCCCTGGATGATGGCGCGGACGGCCTCCTGCGATTGCTCTTCGGTCTTCTCATCGGCAAAAGCGAAGAGGACGTCGATGTCGGAGAAGGGGAAAAGATCTTTGCGGCCATACCCGCCAAGGGCGAGGAGAGAGACGTTGTTTGCGGCCTGCCCCGCGAAGGCCCGACGCCACATTTCAATGAGGATACGGTCAACAACCGCAGAGCGGCGGCGGATGGCGGCGGTGCCGTCACCGGTGCGCTCGCAGGTCTGGCGGACGAGCGCCATCTCCCGCGTATACTGCTCCCGAAGGTCGTCAACCGCCAAAGCGACTGGATTCATGAGGATTATGTGAGGCTCGCCGAAGCAAGTAAGGAATTGTTAACAGAATAAGCGATTTTCCTGCTGGTGGGGAGTTTTGCGCGCAGGATGAGGGAAAAGGGTGAGAATGGCGAGATTTGAACCGAGCGGGGCGCGCTGAACGGATACTGATAAAGATCTCGAAGCAAGAGGCGAAAGTCCCAGCCGAACTGGAAGTCAGTGTGTCCCAGGTCTGAAAGCCGAGACCTGGGACACCCAAATGTTCGAGCCTTGGAGAGTTAGAGCGCCGATTCGCCCCGTTCGTCGTTGCGGATGCGGATGGCGTCTTCGATTTTGCTGACGAAGATTTTTCCATCGCCGATGCGACCGGTTCGGGCCGCTCCGATGATGGCCTGGACGGCTTTTTCCCGCAACTCGTCGGGGACGACCAGTTCGATCTTCACTTTGGGAAGGAGGTCGACGGTGTATTCCCGGCCGCGGTAGAACTCGGTGTGGCCCTTTTGGCGGCCATGGCCGCGGGCCTCAAGAATGGTCATGCCTTCGATGCCTGCTTCAAGCAGCGCATCTTTCACGGCATCCAGCTTGGACGGCTGGAGAATCGCTTCAATTTTGAGCATATTGAAAATGCCTCGTTTGACAGCGTAACAGGCGCAACGGACAATTGGGCGCTGGACGCGTTGTGTTTTCAGTGAAAATTGTCTACTGCGAGTCAATAGGCGCAGGTGGATCCTATTGCTGCATCAGGAGTTCAGGTCGTAGCCTTCCTCATTGTGCTGGGACAAATCAAGGCCGGCAGCTTCCTGTTCGGGGGAAAGCCGGAGTCCCATGGTCTTGTGCACGACAAAGAGCAGGACCAGGGTTCCGACAATGGAAATGCTCCAGGCGATGCCCACCCCGGCGAGTTGGTTGAGCACCTGGCCCCAATGCCCATCCATGGCGCCGGTCGGAACATCTTTTCCGAAAATTGGGTTGATGAGCCGGGTGGCGAATAATCCGGTGAGCAGAGCGCCGAGAGTGCCGCCTGCTCCGTGCACGCCAAATGCGTCCAGCGAGTCGTCGTAGCCGAAGAGGTTTTTGACGACGAAGACCATCAGGAAGCAGAAGAGGCCGGCGGCGAATCCGACGGCCAGCGCGGACATGGGTTGCACAAAGCCGGAGGCGGGGGTGATGGCGACCAGGCCGGCTACAGCGCCGGAGATGGCTCCGAGAGCGGTGGGCTTCCCGTTGTGAATCCACTCGGCGATGGACCAGCCGATGGCCGCGGCCGCCGCGGCGAAGTGAGTGTTGACGAAGGCGCTGGTCGCCAGAGAACTTGCACCGAGAGCGCTGCCTGCGTTGAAGCCGAACCAGCCGAACCAGAGCAGGCAGGCTCCGATGAAGCTGAGCACCATGGAATGCGGTGGCATGCTGGTGTGCGGGTAGCCGACGCGTTTGCCCAGGTAAAGGCAGGTAACCAGAGCGGAGACGCCTGAGGTGACATGGACCACCGTGCCTCCGGCGAAGTCGAGTGAAGGAAAATGCCCGCCCGTCGAATTGAGAAACCCGCCCGCACCCCAGACCATGTGCGCCATGGGGCTGTAGACAAGCAGGGACCATGCTGACAGAAACACGGCCATCGAGCTGAATTTTACGCGTTCGGCAAATGCGCCCGTGATGAGTGCCGGCGTAATGACGGCGAACATCAACTGGTAGATCATGTACGTCTGCTCGGGGATGGTGGGCGCATAATCTGGGTTGGGTGCCAGGCCCACTCCGCGCAAAAACGCATGCTGAAATCCGCCGATGAAGCTGTTGCCTTGGCTGAAGGCCAGGGAATAGCCCACCACGGCCCAAAGAACCGTGATCAGAGCCATCATGGCAAAACTTTGCATCATGGTGCCGAGGATATTTTTGCGGCGGACCAATCCCCCGTAGAAAAGGGCCAGGCCGGGGCCGGTCATGAGCAGCACCAGGGCTGAGGAAACCAGCATCCAGGCGTTGTCTCCGGCAGACTGCGCATTCTGGACGGCCTGCTGAAGAGCATGGATCTGCGCCTGTGTGGCCGGAGCAGAGGCGGTGGGGTCAGCGGCGTAGGGCTGGGTAAGGGCGACGGCGGGCCAGACCAGGACTGCGAGCAAAAGAAAAAAACGAAGACTGCGACTGAGCATGAGACTTTTCGCTCCAGAAAAAAGCGTCCACGAATGAATTGCGGACGAGTGTCAGTTCAAGACATTTGGCCTTCTGCGCGGATCTGCCGCCGCACACAGGAATGCCGTGGCCGATGAGGCCGGGGGGCAGAGGTGGAGGCTGCGTCGCTGAAGCTTACACACGATTTTCATCAATGAAGCTCGATAGCGCAAGTTTTCGGCGGGAATGCTGCAGGGCAAACGCATTTGGAAGCACAAGCTCTTGACCTTGCGAGGGAGATGCTTTTGCGGGTCGAATCGGGGTGGAAAACAGAGCGCCTTGGGATGGTTTGGGTACGGGAATTTCGACGTGCGAAAAGTGCCATTTTTTGCTCCAAAGTGCCAGTTTCGATGGTGTTTTTGGTGTTTTTTTGCCTGAAAATGGGGGTTTGTGTTTACCGATAGGTAAACAGGCGGTTTTTGTAACTCATTGAATCGGTATCAGTTAAGCGGATTCTACCTTCGATTTTTTGACGAAATCGAGGGGGGAGGGGTGGGGTCTCAGCGTTTTTGGGGGTTTGAAGGCCGGAAAAACAGGGGCAAAGGCGGGGCGATGGAATTGG